>Ga0070708_100000126_pt1 | contig 52000 bp, 43 predicted proteins | sample KBSK5503metaG_FD_65469 | JGI IMG/M metagenome (GOLD analysis project Ga0070708, IMG submission 65469) | Corn, switchgrass and miscanthus rhizosphere microbial communities from Kellogg Biological Station, Michigan, USA - KBS K5-50-3 metaG | ecosystem: Host-associated > Plants > Roots >... | reverse complement strand
CCGGTTATCTCGTATGCGTGCACCGCGTCCGACTTTCCCTTCAACTCGAGCAGGCCGACATCTACCGCTTCGACGAGGGGCGAGACGAAGCGATGCGTCGCCGACGTGACGAGCACGCTGCCCGGCCGAGCGGCCGCCTGCATACGCGCGGCGATGTTCACCGTGTCACCCATCGCGGTGTACTCGTGCGCGCTTTCGGTGCCAACCATGCCCACGACCACCGGGCCGGTGTTGATTCCGACACGCACTCGAAGATCGCCGGCGCCTGGTACACGCTGGGCGGCCCCCAGATCGTCGATTGCGCGGACCAGATCGAGGCCGCAGCGTGCGGCGCGTTCGGGGTCGTCCTCGTGCGCCACCGGCGCTCCGAAGAAGGCGAGGACTCCGTCGCCCATCAGCCGCCCGATGGTCCCGCCGTATCGCTCGATCGTGCTGTTCATGCGCGTGAACGCCTCGCCGACCAGGGCCGTCCAGTCCTCCGGATCCAATCGCTCGGCGATCGATGTCGAGCCGGCTATGTCAGCGAACAGGACCGTGATCGGCCGGCGCTCACTCGATGCGGCTGCGCGGGAGAGGCCAGGCGCGTCCGAGACGCTCATATACGCGGCAAATCCTAGGCCGAACTCCGAAACAGGCGAGCCGCAGCCGGCAAGTGGCATGATGCAGCCGGTGCCCAGAAACCTCACGAAGCAATCAGCACGCGGTGTCGCTGACGGAAGAGAGTGAAGGTGTAGATGGCTGTCCAGGACGACATCGCCGACCGGATCGCCGGTTTCGCCCTGTTCGCCGATCTTTCAGGCCCCCAGCGCGAGCAAGTTGTGCACGTCCTCGACGAGGCCTGGTTCTCGGCGGGCGAGCGCATCCTGCGGCAGGGATTCAGTGGGTCAGGGCTTTACGTGATCCTGGAGGGGACAGCCGCCATCCGAATCGATGGCGTCGATCGCTCCCTTCTCAAAGCAGGCGACTACTTCGGCGAGATCTCGTGCCTGCTCGGAGAGCCGCCCACGGCAGACATCCTGGCCGTCTCGCCGCTCCGGTGCCTCGTGCTGCCTAGCGCTCAGGTCGAATCGTTCCTGAAGGCGCAGCCGCTCGTGATGTTTCGCCTGCTCCAGGGCGAGGCGCGGAAGGTACGCACTACGACCAAGTGGCTGAGCTAGAAAAGCCGCCCTTTCCGCCCGGTCGTTACTCGCTGATCATCGTTGGCAGCGGCCCCGGCGCTCTTCAGTTGAGCTACTCGCTGAGACGGCTGGGGATCGACCATTGCGTGCTGTCCGACGATCCTGCGCCAGGCGGCATGTTCCGCAGGTGGCCGGTCTTCCAGCGCATGTTGAGCTGGACGAAGCCATTCACCGGCCTCGAGCGGCGATCCCGCGCGTACGAGCGCTACGACTGGAACAGCCTGCTCGCCGACGAAGGTGCCGGTCGCGCCGTGATGCCGCAGATCATGGACGGCACGTCATATTTCCCGTCCCGGCCGGAGATGGAGCGGGGCCTGGTCGCGTTCGCCGAAGCGACGGCGGCTCGCATTCGGTTCGGGTGCCGTTGGGACTCAACCAGCCGCGATGGCGATGACTTTGTGCTGCACACCTCCGACGGCGACTTCACCGCACCGCTGGTCGTCTTCGCCGTGGGCGTGGCCTTGCCGTGGCGGCCGGCGGGCCTGGAGAACCTGCCTCATTACGGAGACTTGCGTCCGGCCGATACATACCGCGACCGACGCATCTTCATCATCGGCAAACAGAACTCCGGCTTCGAGATCGCGACCGGCCTGCTTCCGCTCGCCCGGCAGATCGTGCTCGCCTCACCGAGCCCGACCAAGCTGTCGGTCAACACGCACTCGCTGGTCGGCGTGCGAGCCCGTTACGTGCAACCGTATGAGGACTCGGTGCTGTCGGGCGGTGTGGTGGTACTCGACACGTCGATCGACGAGGTCAAACGCGCCGGGGACGGCTACCGCGTGCGGACCCGGAGCGCCCAGGACGAGTCCGTGCTGACCTTTGAGGTCGACGACGTGATCGCGGCGACCGGTTTTGCCGCGCCGCTGCGCGACCTGGCAGCGCTGGGAGTCGCGACGTTCGGGCAGAGCGGCCTGCCGGCACAGACACCGTTCTGGGAGAGCGCGACGGTGCCCGGGGTCTACTTTGCCGGCACCCTCAACCAGGGCGCCCATGGCCTGAAGAAGCACGGCATCCCGAGCAACTCGGGTGCTGTGCAGGGTTATCGATACAACGCCCGGGTCCTCGCCGCTCACCTGGCGGAGAAGCGATTCGGTCAGCGGTTGGCGCGACGCCGCCTCGAAGCTCACGAGGTGATCCCACATCTCCTGGCGGAAGCGAGTCATGGCCCCGAACTGTGGCATCAACGTTCGTACCTCGCGCGCGCGGTCGTGGTCGATCCCGAGCACGGCATCATCGACGATGGCATAGTGCCCTTGGCCCATTTCGTCGATTCCGCCGGACCGGACGCGGTCGCGATTGCCCTCGAGTCGAACGGTCGCGACGATCCGTACCCGGCGATCTATATACGTCGAGGGGGTTCAGTCACCGAGCACCTCCTCGAGCCGAGTCCACTACTGGACTTCGAGGGGCCGAACCATAGGAAGGCGCTTCTTGCGGCGCTCGACCGCCTGATCAGCCCATCCGTGGCGGAGCCGCGGCCGTGAACCAACCAACGACTATTGATCAGCGACGCTCTCCAGGACGAACGCCTCGACCTCCTCGGTCTTGCCCTTGACCGCGAACCTCCCAAGTGGACGGACTGTGGAGAGATCTCGAATCAGCGCATAGGTCGGCGCGGAGACCACAACCTGGCCGGGAATCGCACCCGTCTGGAGGCGGGCAGCAAGATTCACCGCGTCGCCGTGCGCGACGTAGTTCCTAAGTTCTTCGCTCCCGATATTGCCGACGAGCGCGGCGCCGGTAGCGATCCCAACTCGGAATCTTGGAAGCGAAGGGTCCTCGGTGACAATGGCCTCAATCGCGCTTTGCATCGCCAGAGCCGTCCGGGCGGCGGCAAGGGCGTGGCGCGGCTGTTCAACCGGTGCGTTCCAGACCGCCACGATCGCGTCGCCGGCGAACTGGATGATCGTGCCTCCATTGGCAAAGACGACCGGGACCACGGCACTGAAATAGCGATTGAGCGCGAGGACTGTCTCGCGCGGCGGTCGACTCTCGGTAAAAGGGGTGAAGCCGGCGAGGTCAGCGAAGAGCGCTGTTACCTCGCGGTTCTCACCGCCGAGCGCCGCGCGCTCCGGGTCGGAGAGCAGCGAACGGACGATCTGCGGTGAGAGGTACTGGCCGAAGAGACGGTGCACTGCTGCCAAGGCTCGGTCGCGCTCGCGCACAAAGGCGTAGAGGGCGACGAAAGCGGTAAGCGAGACCGCTCCGATGTTGATGATGAACATCCCGCGGACGAGATCCGCCGGAAGGTGGTTCGCGGTGCGCAAACCTCCGCCAAATGCGCCGACGGCGACCACCAGCACAACGTAGGCGGCGAACCAGCGCAGCGCTTCGCGCGGGCTGGCGAAAGCGAGTGCGCCAAGTGGCGCGAACAGTGCCCAGAGTGCAACGACGCTCGAGGGGACAAACCCGCCGAGCGCGACCATCAATGCGAAGGGAAGAACGAGCATCATGCCGAGCTGGGTGAATCGAAAGACGTCGTAACGCTTGGTGACCGTGAAGATGACGACGCTCAGGAGCGAGAGGACGGTGTACGTCAGCGGGATCGCCCCGCCGAGCGGCTCCCCAAATCCGATATAAACAAGACCCCAGATAATCGCGAGCAGGCTGACGACGAGGGCCATGACCACGAGGAGCACGCGCCGCAGACGCTGATCCTCGGTCTCGCCTGCGGTTGCGCCAATGGTGGCGAAGGGCGCCAGCAGGCGGTCCATCGTGTGGGTAGATGCTACATGGCAGGCAGCGGTGTGCTTGGTGCCATGAGTCTGAAGCCGGAATTGGAGCCCACGCCCGGATTCGAACCGGAGAAAACCCCGTCAGAACAAGACGTCTACGACTTCTCGAGTGGTCGGCTGCGGGGCGCCGACGCCTGGCGCCGTCTGGCTCATGTCAACCGAGGTCCAGCCACCCACGGCAAAGTTGTAAGCAAGGATCACGCCGTCCGGAGCGCTCAACCCACCGGGCCCGCAGTCGCATGGTTTCTCCTCGTTGAACCACACGATGGTCGGAGATACAAACACTGGCAGCGATCCTGTCGCCGTGGATAGCTGCGATGCCGCATGAGTTGCAAGCTCGAGCCGCCAGATGTGCGGTTGACCTGCGGTGTCATAGGTGTCGTACACGATGCCTCCACCGTCCTGCTGCATGCGGGGCCAGTAAAAGCCGTTCAGACTGCCGGCCACCGTATGTGGCCCGCCGTTTGTGTCAAGGGTATCCAGCTCACCAGTCGGCGGCTGGGGACCCCAGACAAAGAAATAAGGCGTATTTCCGCTTCGAGACCAAACGCCGCCCGCTGGAGCGCTCGCCGACTGGAACACCGATGCCCAGTCCGCCGTCCTGAAGACGAGCAACTTCGGGGGACCAGAGGTGGGCCTGAAATCGTAGTAGTCGAGCAGCTGTGTTCCGTCAGCTGAGAACTCGAGCTGGTCCAGGGGTCCATAAGGCGGTCCGCCATGGCCTCCGATGGGCTCTTCCGTGTAAAGGGTGCGGTCGTAACCAATGCCGTGAACGTGAGTACTTACTCCGACGTTGTCGTCGCCAACGCGGTATGCAAACAGCTTTCCATCGGCGCTAAATGCTCCCTTAGAGGGGGTCGCCGGCAACTGGTCCGTCTCGACCACCTTGCCTGTCGCCAGGTCGGCTGAGCCCAACTTGTCGCCGGCCCAGAAGATCACGCGGCTCGAGGATTGATCGAAGCGGCCACCCTGCGCCGGGCTCAGCCAGCACAGGAGGGTGGGCTTGAAAGGACTCGACACGTCGAGGATGCCGAGCACGGTCGTGTCGGTGTAGGCGAGTAGGGCCAAAGCATGTGTGGCAGTAACCGGCTTGCTGCAACTGAGCTGAGTCGAGATTGGAGACCCGGCTGGCGAGGCGGCCTCCGTAGGTTCGGCCGATGGCGCCGCCGACGCCGATGTGCCCGAGCTTGGCGAGGTTCGCGACCGGCCCACGGGCGCCGCGGTCCCGCATGCAGTCACCGCGCAGACCATCAGCAACGTTGCAGCCGCGAGCCTCACGTGAGCTCGAACGTCGCGATCGCCACGCCGTTACGCGGAGCCATGCGCAATCGTCCGCGGCCAGGTCGTGGAGCCCACGCCCGGATTCGAACCGGGGACCTTTTCCTTACCAAGGAAATGCTCTACCGCCTGAGCTACGTGGGCGGGGCTTCCGTCCGATTCTATCTGCTCAATACCCAGGCCCAATTCATGGCAACGATCGACGATGACCTCGCCACGACGATGCGCGGGGCTTGCTTGTCGACGAGCTAGAGCCCCGAGGCGACCTTCCCGACGTCGGTCAGGATCTCGGCCTTGCCGCGGACCTTGATCGCCGCGGTCAACTCCGTGAACTGCGCGACCAGGACCTCCCCCGCGTCGAGACGCTCCGAGTGATGTGAGCGCGTGTCCTTGCCCCGCGTCAGGCCCATGATCACGACGCCGTCCTCCAGCGCCTTGACCACGATGTAACGACCGCTAGGCTCTTCGTCCTCGCTCACCATAACCCCGTCCATTCCCGTTGGACTGCGCCTTCGGCCGGACCGTCTCGAGCCTGGTCGCAGCCTCACCGACGAGCTGATCGATCTCGGCCGCGAGCGCCGGGCCGGCGAGCACATGATAGCGGTCGGCATTTACGACCACCTCGCGGCTGCCGACGACGACGTGCAGCACGACCTCGTCGGTCCCAGGATGCCGCGCCAGCACCGCCTCCAGCTGCTCCGCCAGGCCCTCGTCTCCGTTCGGGATCCTCACGTGGACGAGCTGACGCCGCGAAACGGGCATGCATTCGGGGTCATCCCACAGCCACGCCCCCTCAGCGACGATCGATGCCGTCTCCACCTCAGCTTCCAGCTCCGGCTCGACCGGCGAGGCCGCGGCACCGCTCCCGCGCGTGCTGCCCGCGCGCGCGTCCACCTTGCCCTGGACGACGACCACCTTGTCCGGCTCGAACAGCAATCGAGCCTGCTCGAACACGCGCGGGAACAGCACGACGTCGACCGACCCGGTCAGGTCTTCGAGCGTCGCGTAGGCCATGATCTGGCCCTTGCGCGTGACGACGCGCCGGACCTCGCGCACGAGACCCGCGACCCTGACCTCCGTGTCCTGCAGCGCGCTCGTCACCTCGACGGCCTGCGTGTCGGACAGCCTGGCCAGCTCCGCCGAGATGCGCCGCAGCGGGTGATCGCTCAGGTAGAGACCGAGCAGCTCTTTTTCGAGTCGGAGCTTCTCATCGCCGACCATGGGCGCCACGTCGATGGTCAGCCCGTAGTCGTTGGCCTCGACCTCGGGCGATCCCACCATCTCCAGCAGCGAGGTCTGGCCCGACTCGCGGTCAAGGCGCGCCCGCTCTGCGCGGCTCACCGCGTGGTCGAGCGCGGCCAGCAGGCGTGCGCGCTCGCCCAGTGAGTCGGACGCGCCCGACTGCACCAGCGCCTCGAGGACCCTGCGGTTCACGTCCTGGATCGCCGAGGTGCGTTCGCACAGGTCCTCCAGCGACTTGAACGGACCTTCCGACTGTCGCATCGCGACGATGCTCTCGACCGCGTGCCGGCCGACGTTCTTGATCGCCGCCAGGCCGAACAGGATCCGGCCGTCCGTCATGGAAAAATCCACGGCCGAGCGGTTGACGTCCGGCGCGAGCACCTCGATCCCACGTATCCGGCAGTCGACGATCGCGGTCGCCACGCGCTCCGCGTTGCCCTCCATGTGGATGAGCAGCGCGGTCATGTACTCGAGCGGGTAGTTGGCCTTGAGATACGCCGTCTGATAGGCGATCACCCCGTACGCCGCGGAGTGCGCGCGGTTGAAGCCGTACTCGGCGAACTTCGCGATGCCGTCGAAGAGCGCCTCGGCGGTCGTCTTCGGGATGCCGCGCTCGACCGTGCCGTCGATGAACTTGGTGCGCAGCTTCGCCATCTTGACCTTGTCCTTCTTGCCCATCGCGGCGCGGAGGATGTCCGCCTCGCTCATGGTGAAGCCGGCGAGCTCGCGAGCGGCCATCATGACCTGCTCCTGGTAGATCATCACGCCGTACGTGTCGCGCAGGATCGGCTCCAGCCGCTCGTGCATGTACTCGATCGGCTCGCGGCCCTGCTTGCGTGCGACAAATGCCGGGATGTTCACCATCGGACCTGGCCGAAAAAGCGCGACCGCCGCCGACACGTCCTCGAAGCTCTGCGGCCGCATGTCCATCAACATCCGCCGCATGCCCGCACCTTCGAACTGAAACACGCCGTGCGTGTCCCCGTTGGCGATCAGCTCGTACGTCTTGGCGTCGTCGTAGGGGATCTTTTCGATGTCGATGTCGAGCCCGCGGGTCTGCCTCAGAAGGCGCAGGCATGTGGCGATGATGTCGAGGTTCTGCAGACCGAGGAAGTCGATCTTCAGGAGTCCGATGTCGCCGACCGCCTTCATGTCGTACTGCGTGATCACCGCCTCGCGTCCCGGGCCGTACTGCAGCGGCGTGTAACGCACGAGAGGCTCGGGGGCGATGACCACCCCCGCGGCATGCGTGCTGACGTTGCGCGAGACCCCCTCCAGCGTCTTCGCCACCTCGACCAGGCGCTTGGTCTCCTCGCTCGACTCGTACGCCTCGCGGAACTCGGGGACCTCCTTGATCGTGTCCTCGAGGGTCTTCGACCGTCCCTGCCAGACGGGCACGAGCTTGGCCAGGCGATCGGTGTCCCGCAGCGGCACCTCGAGCACCCTGCCGACGTCGCGGATCGCGGCCTTCGAGGCCATCGTGGTGAAAGTGATGATCTGGGCCACGCGGTCGGCCCCGTACTTCTCCGAGACGTAGCGGATCACCCTCTCGCGTCCTTCGACCGAGAAGTCGCAGTCGATGTCGGGCATGGATACGCGGTCGATGTTCAAGAACCGCTCGAAGATCAGCCCGTGCTGCAGCGGATCGAGGTTGGTGATGCCGAGGCAGTACGAGACAAGGCTGCCCGCCGCGCTGCCGCGACCGGGCCCAACGACGATCCCGTGCTGGCGCGCGAAGTTGTAGAAGTCCCAGACGATCAGGAAGTAGGACGCGTAGCCGGTGGCCTTGATCACGGACAGCTCGTTCGCGGCGCGTTCGTGCATCACCGCGGTGGGCTCGCCGAACCGCTCCCTGAGTCCTCTGTTGACGAGGAACTCGAGGTACTTGTCGGCGGACTTGCCGTCGGGCACCTCGAAAGGTGGCAGGAGGGTGGCGCCAAGGTTCAGCTTGAGGTCGACCTGGTCCGCCACCTCGAGCGTGCTCGCGAGAGCCTCAGGGAGATCGGCGAACGTCTCGATCATCTCCGCCGGCGTCTTGAGGTAGCTCTCCTGGGTCGAGAAGCGCCAGCGATTGGGATCGTTGAAGCGCGCCCCGGTCTGGAGGCACAGAAGCACGTCGTGCGCCTCGGAGTCGCGGCGGTGGACGTAGTGGAGGTCGTTCGTCGCACACAGGCGCAGGCCGAACTCAGTTCCGAAGCGGGCGAGCACCGTGTTCACTTCGGCCTGCCTGTCGATGCCGTGGCGCTGCACCTCGAGCAGGAAACGGTCCTTGCCGAAGATGTCGCGATATGCCGCGACGGATTCCCGGGCTCCGTCCACGTCGCCGTCGACGATCCGGCTGGCGGCCTCGCCCTGCAGGCAGCCCGACAGCGCGATGAGGCCCTTCGAGTACTGGGCGAGGACCTCCTTGTCGATGCGGGGCTTGTAGTACATGCCCTCCATCTGGCCGACTGTGCAGAGCCGCATCAGGTTGAGGTAGCCCTCGTGGTCGGCCGCGAGCAGCGTCAGGTGGTTGGGGTCGCGGTCGACGCGGCCCTCGCGCATGAGGCGCGAGCGGGGCGCGACGTAAACCTCGCAGCCGATGATGGGTTTGATCCCGGCTTCCTTGCACGCCTTGTAGAAATGGATCGCCCCATACATCACACCGTGGTCGGTGAGACCGATCGCCGGCATCCCCAGCTCGGCCGCGCGCGCAACCATCGTGGGAATGCGGCTGGCCCCATCGAGCAGCGAGTACTCGGTGTGGTTGTGGAGGTGGACGAAGGTTTCTGGGGCGTGCGGCATCGTTTGGCTCGGGTTGGCGGTCCCGCCCGATAGTCTATCGACAGAAATGGCTCGACTGGCGTTGCCCTCACTCGCCCAGGGACCGGCCGAGATGGCGCATTCAGGAATCCGCGAGATCGCCAACGAGGCGCTCCGCACGCCGGGGGTGATCCGGCTCGACGTCGGCCAGCCCGATTTCCCCACCCCACAGCACGTCAAGGACGCCGGCAAGCGGGCAATCGACGAAAACAAGACCTTCTACACGCACACGCAGGGTTTGCTCTCGCTGCGCGAGAAGCTCGTCGCCAAGCTCGCGCGCGTGAACGGAATCGAGACTTCCCCGGATCGCATCGCGTGCGGCCCCGGCGGCGTCGGCGCGATCGCGGCAATGCTCGCGGCCGTGCTCGAGCACGGCGACGAGGTCCTCCTTCCAGATCCGGGCTGGCCGAACTACCGGATGATGCTGCCCTGGCTCGGTGCGCGCGCCGTCTACTATCCGTGCCCGCCGGCGGGCGGCTTCCAGCCAGACCTCGACGCGCTAGCCGCTCTGATCACGCCGCAGACCAGAGTCCTCGTCGTCAACAGCCCGAACAATCCGACGGGAGCGGTCTACCCGACGGCGACCCTGACAGCGATGATCGAGCTCGCGCAGCGCAGCAACCTGTGGCTGCTGAGCGACGAGTGCTATGACCAGATCCTCCTCGACGGCACCTGGACAAGCCCGGCGAGCCTCGCCCCCGACGAGGCGCGGATCGCGACGGTGTTCACCTTTTCCAAGACCTACTCGATGACCGGCTGGCGACTCGGCTACCTGGCGGGATCGGCCGAGCTGGTGGACACCGCCACCAAGGTGCTGGAGTCCAACTCGTCGTGCGTGTCGACGATCAGCCAGGTCGCCGCCGAGGCGGCCCTCGCGGGGCCGCAGGATTGCGTCGGCGAGATGGTCGGCGCCTACCGGCGGCGCCGCGACCTGGTCGCCGGCATCCTCGAAGACGCCGAGCTGCTCATCGCCAGGCCTACGGGCGCTTTCTACATCATGGCCGACGTCTCGCCGGCCGGCCTTCCCTGCCGCGACCTGGCGTTCGCACTGCTCCGCGAGCGCGGGGTGAGCGTCGCCCCGGGGACGGCTTTCGGCCAGGTGGCCGGCGAGGCGGTCCGGATCAGCCTCGCCAGCTCGGACGCCGATCTCGGCGAGGGAGTTCGGCGGCTGGCCGAATTCGTCCATCGCCGCACCTGATTCCTTCACTTTCGTTTATCCTGCCGGGGTTGAACTCGGGCGTAACCGTTCTCACCCACGTTCCGTTTGGCCCGATATGCAGCTGCTGAGGCCCATCCTGAGCATGGTCGCCAGGTCGCTTGGGCCAGGCAGGCTGCGCCTGGTGGTCGTTAAGTTCGCGCAGAAGCTGGACCGGCCCTAACCGGGGTCCGGCCTGCCAGCGCTGACCACCTCCACGCCGACCAGACGATGGCGAGTGTGGTTCCGATCTCGATCACGCTGAAGAAGGCGTAATAGAGAGCGGGCGTTCGAGCGAACAGGGTCGCCGCCTGGACAACCGTCATCAAGGCGCCGGCCGCGATGTTGGCAATTCGAGCGGCCCGGGGGTTGAGAAATCGCGACAGGATGACCATGGCCATCGGGATCTCGACCAGGGCGCCTGCCGCCAGGAGGAAGGCGGGAGTGATGGCAACGCCGCCGACGTTGCCGGCGATGAATCCCTTCAGTCGATCGGGATCCATCAGGGTCACCACGTCGCAATACAGGTAGTTCAGGGTGGCGAATATCCAGAGAGCCGAAAGCTTCGACTTCATGCTGTCCATGCGTGTCCTCCTCGGATCAAATCGGATTTGGATCCGGTCGTGTTGGCGCCCTTGACCAACAGCCAGACCAGAAAGACGATCTCGGCCAGCCCTCCGACCAGACCGAGGTAGGTCGCCACGCTCGACTCGAGTCCAACCGAGGCGAAGGACGCCGCAACACCGGCGACATAGCCCGCGCAGCCGGCCACGAGGATCGCGCCGAGCGACTTGGGGAAATAGCCAGACCGGTACACGAGGTAACCGAGCGGCAGCAGGTACAGGCCGAAGAAGATCTGGGCGATCAGATAGCCGATCCGATGCGACTCGAGCAGCAGCAGCACGATGGCCTGGGAGCCCGCCGCGCTGAGGCCTGCTGTCAGATGTGGATCGGTCGCGACCAGCATCGCACCGGCGTGGTTCAGCATGTTCAGCGCCTGGACGGCGACGCTCACGGCGTTGATGACCAGCATCGCCAGCGCGATCGGAGCGTTGACCGGTCTGAAGATCACGTACATGACCAGGCCGACCCCAAAGAACAGGACAAAGTCGGCCAGGTCGGTCGCGAACGCAATCTGAAACAGCGTCGCGTGCGAAGCGACGTTGGCGGCGGTCGCGGCCGCATCGCCGGGCACCCTCGCGCTCGAGCGGACGTACTCGCTGAAGCCGCCGCCCACCGCCACACCCAGGTAGAGGAGCCCTCCGATCCTGGCTAACCCCTTGGTAGACATCGCCAAATGCACCTTCCTTTTAACTTGTTTTACGCTGTAAGCTTACGGCGTAAGGATATGACATACGGCGTAAGTTTGTCAAGTCAAGGCCTTAGTCTTCAGGAGGAGCTGTGACGAGCCGAAAGAAACCGACGCCGCGTCCCGCGCTGAACCGAGAGCGGGTCCTCCATGCCGCCCTGGAGCTGGCCGATCGCGACGGGTTGGAGGGCCTCACGATGCGGAGGCTCGGCAAGGCGCTCGGGGTCGAGGCGATGTCGCTCTACAACCACGTCGCGAACAAGGAGGAGCTGCTGGGCGGCCTGATCGACCTCGTGTTCAGCGAGATCGCAGTTCCCTGCGACGGTGACTGGAGGACGGCCATGCGGCTCCGCGCGATCTCCGCCCGCAAGACTCTCGCGCGCCACCGATGGGCGGTCGGCCTGATGGAATCGAGCACATGCCCCGGGCCGGCCAACCTGCGCCACCACGACTCCGTGCTTCGCTGCCTTCGCGAAGCCGGCTTTTCGCTCGCCCTGGCCGCGCACGCCTACTCCGCACTGGACAGTTACATCTACGGCTTCGCCCTGCAGCAGATCAACCTGCCTTTCGACACCGGGGAGCAAGCCGCCGACGTTGCGGAGCAGATCCTGGGCCGGACCGTCGCCACCGATTACCCCCACCTCGCCGAGATAGCGATCGATCACGTGATGAAGCCCGGGTACAGCTACGGAGCCGAGTTTGAGTTCGGGCTCGACCTCATCCTGGACGGGCTGGACAAGGCTCGTAGGTCAACCTGACCTGGACGTCACCGACTCCTCCCCATTCATGGGGAGGTGCCGGCGAAGCCGGCGGAGGGGAGAATCGCCGACGCTAGCTCCGTTCGAGCAGCGCGACCGACTCGATGTGATACGTCTGCGGGAACATGTCCACGATCGCCGCTCGCCTCACCCGATAGCCGCCCTGCACCAGGCGCATCAGGTCGCGCGCGTGGGTCGACGGCTCGCAAGAGACGTACACGATCCGCTCGGGGCCTAGCCGGATCAGCTCCGCCACCGCGGCCGGCTCGCAGCCGGCCCGAGGCGGGTCGAGGATCACCGCCTGGAAGCGGCCCAGCCGGATGCCCCTGAGCACCTCTTCGACCTTGCCGGGCAGGTATTCGACCCGCGCCGAGTTGATCCGCGCGTTCAGGCGGCCGAGCTGCACCGCGTGCGGGTTCTCCTCGACCGCAGCCACGCCGGCCGCGTCGCGCGCGAGAGCCACCGAGATGGTGCCGATTCCCGCGTAGAGGTCGATCATGTTCTCGTTCGGCTTTGCCTGCAGCATGTCGAGCGCGGTGCGGTAGAGGACGAGCATCTGGCGGTAGTTGGTCTGCACGAACGTGTCACTGCGGACGCGAAAGGTCAGGCCCCAGAACTCGAGAGTCATCGCGTCGTCGAGGAGTGTTGCCTCCGGCAGCAATTCGGCGACGCGACGGGCGAACTCGTCCCGCGGCCAATTCGGCTCGCGGCCGTGAAAGCGCAGGCGCCAGAGCAAGCCGCGGCCCTGTGGCTCGACCGTAAGCAGGAGGTTCTGCAAACCGGTCACGTTCATCTCGTTGGCCGCCTGGGCGAAAGCCGGCAGCGCGCGCTCGATGCGCAGGTCATGGATGAGGCAGGTGTCGATCGGCATCACCGAATGGGAGCGCATGCGATGGAATCCGAACCTCCAGCCGCCGGCGCCGGCCACCGCTTCGAACTCACCGCGGATGCGGTAGCGCCATGGATCGTCCATGCCGAGGACGGCGGCGTCGGGAGGCAGCCGCAAGCCGGACCGAGCCCAGGCCTCCTCGACCACCTGGCGCTTCAGCGCGAGCTGGTGATCGTAGGCCGCGTGCTGCAGCTGGCAACCTCCGCAGGTGCCGAAGTAGGGACACGGCGCGGAAACGCGGTGCGGCGACGGCTCGAGGACCTTCGTGACCGCGGCAACGGCGACGCCGCCCTGGCGCCCGCGCGGCTCTGCCTCGACGACCTCGCCGGGCAGCGCGTAGCTGACGAGCCAGACCTTGCCGTCCTCTCTCGCCACGGCGGCGCCTCCGTGCGCCGGAGACGAGGGCCTGAGGATCAGCGGCGCCAAAGCGAGACCGGGTCGCGCGCCGGCTTGAAGCCGGCCGCCTCGACCATCTGGGTGGCGACCTTGAAGCCTTCCGCCACCTTGTCCGGCTGATGGGCGTCGCTGCCGTACTGGACCGCCTGGCCCCCCACCTCGTGCCACCAGCGGACGACCGTGATGTCAGGGCTCAGGGTGTGGCCGCGCGTGGTGTTCACCTCGAGCACCCGGCCCGTGCGCGCCGCGGCGGCCAGGATGGTGCGGATCTCGATCTCATAGTCCTTTTCCCTGTACGGCGCGGCGCCCTCGAGCCAGTAGCGCTTGGGATAGTCGATGTGCGCCAGAGTCTCGAACGGCTGCCCGCTGTCGACCATGGCAAGCACCTCGCGGAAGTACTCCCGCACCGCGGCTGGGAAATCGATGCCTTCGCGGCTGCGAAACTGGCTCGCGTCGAGCATGCCGCCGTCGAGCCGGATGCAGTGGATCGAGCCGAGCACCTGGTCGAAGGGGCCGGAGGCGAGGACCTCCGCGGTCTCCCGCGCAAACCAGTGCGGCTCGCCCAGCTCGACCCCGGTCAGGATGCGCAGGCCTGGAAACTCTGCCCGGCAGCGCTCGATCGACTCGAAGTAGCCGTCCAGGTCGACCGAGTGCTGGCCCTCGTGGACCAGCGCCCAGTCCGCGTGCTCGGTGAAGGCGATCGCGGGCAAACCCAGCTCTAGAGCCCGCTGGCAGCTCCGCTCCATCGAGCCGCGCGGCGCGTCCCATGACCATTCGGTGTGCACGTGGAGGTCGGGCGGCAGGGGCATCAGATAAGGCTAATGGCAAGGCTAGAATTGCCCGCCATGGGCTACGTGGTCGAGGGTATTGCCTACGTGGGCGGCACGATGCTGATCGGGGCGGGGCTCTATCTCGTCATGAGGGGCACCTTCCCCGCCTGGTGGCGACAGCGCCTGCTCTGGCCCCTGGTGCGGGTCACGCCGACCGTCTCCCACCTCCAGGGCTGGGCCGCGATCGGCCTGGGCGTGTCGGTCATAGCGATCGTCTTCACCACGGTCGCACCTCCGGTCGTAGCTGGGTTGCTGGTGCTTCTCGCGATGGCGTGCTACGTGGTCGGGGTCGCGCTCTTCCTGTTCAGCACGTGGCTGTCCCGCCGCCCCGCCGCCTGAGGAGTCACACCGCGGCTGCCGCCGGCAGCGCGATCTTCTTCGCAGTGGCGCCGGGCCTCGTGGCGGGGCTCGTGCCATGGTGGCTGACTGGCTGGCGCTTTGAGACGCCGGCTCCGTACTGGGCTCCGGTCCGGGTGCTGGGAGGACTGCTGACGATCGCCGGGGCGATCGTTCTGATCAGCGCTTTCGCCAGGTTCGTGGTGGAGGGGATCGGCACGCCCGCTCCGGTCGCGCCCACGCAGCACCTCGTCGTCGGTGGTCTGCACCGCTACGTGCGCAACCCGATGTACATGGCGGTGACGGCCGCGATCATCGGCCAGGCCCTGCTGCTCGGCCAGCTGAGCCTGCTGCCCTACGCCGCCACCGTGGGCTTGCTTATGGTCGCGTTCGCCACCTGGTACGAGGAGCCGGCACTGCTGGCTCGATTTGGCCCCGAGTACGAGGAGTACTGCCGCAACGTCCCAGCCTGGTGGCCGCGGCTTCGCCCATGGAGACGCCACCAGCGCGCCCGGTAACGCCTCGCTGGCGCCAACGGAGCCGAATTCCCGCGCTCGACACGCGCCGCTGGATACAGCGAGGCGATAACCGACAGCCGCCGCTCAGGCGAGCAGTTTCAGGAGCAGCTCGCGGGCGACTTTGGGGTTGGCCTGGGGCGCCCTCTTGCGGATCTCGTTGAGGAGCGCGTTGGCGACCTGAGTCTTGCCCCGGCGATAGTCGTCGACCGCCTTCGGGTTGGCGTCGATCACCGCCTCTACGACCACGCGCAGCTCGGAGGGGTCGCTCACCTGCGCGTACCCGTGCTCCGCGACGATCTCGGCCGGCGTACGGCCGGTCTCGACCGACTCCATCAGCACCTCGCGGCCCTGGTCGCGCGTGATGCTGCCGTCACTCACGAGCTTGATGAGCTCCGCGAGGTTCTCACCCGACGGCACCTTGCCCGTCGGCGCGACCTCGCCGATGATCCAGTTCGCCGTCTGCTTCGCGGGCGCACCCGCGCGAGTCGCCTCCTCGAACAGGTCCGCGAGGATGCGATCTCCGGCGATCAGCGCGGCGTCCGTAGCCGGGAGCGCGTGCTCTGTGGCAAGCCTCGATCGCCGCACCGCCGGAAGCTCCGGAAGCCCAGCGCGCAATTCCTCGATCCACGCCCGGTCGAGCTCCAGCGGGGGAAGGTCGGGCTCCGGAAAGTAGCGATAGTCTTCCGCGAATTCCTTGCTGCGCTGAGAGAAGGTGCGCTCCTCGGCCTCGGACCATCCGCGCGTCTCCTGGACGACGGTCCCACCCGACTCGAGCACCTTCTGCTGACGGTCGACCTCGAAGATGATCGCGCGGTGCAGGGCGCGGAACGAGTTGATGTTCTTGAGCTCCGTCTTCACGCCGAGCGGCTCTGCGCCCGCGCGGCGGATCGAGATGTTCGGCTCGGCGCGCAGCTGGCCCTTCTCCATGTCGGCCTCGGACGCGCCGACCGCACGCAGCAGTGAACGGAGCTCCATCGCATAGTCGCGCGCCTCGTCCGCGGAACCCAGGTCCGGTTCGCTGACGATCTCCATCAGCGGCACGCCCGCCCGGTTCAGGTCGACGTACGACTCCCATGCCTTGTGCAGCTTGTCCCCGGCGTGGATGAGCTTGCCCGTGTCCTCCTCGAGGTGGACGCGGCGGATGCGCACCTGGCGCCCGCCGACGTCGAGGAACCCGTTGACGCTCATCGGCAGGTCGTACTGGCTGATCTGGTAGCCCTTGGGCAGGTCGGGATACATGTAGTTCTTGCGGTCGAACTTGGTGTGGCGCGGGATCTCGCAGTTGAGCGCGAGCGCGGTCTTGATGCACGCCTCGACCGCGGCCCGGTTGATCACCGGCAGGACGCCCGGCATGCCGAGGCAGATCTCGCAGACGTGCGTGTTCGGCGGGTCGTTCACCTCTGCCACGCTGCAGCCGCAGAACATCTTCGACCGTGTTCTCGGCTGGACATGGACCTCCATGCCGATGACGACTTCCCAGTCGCTAGGCAACGTCCGCGACCTCAGCCCGAATCTCGCTCGCCTCTTCGTACGCACGCGCGACGCGGAGCACGACGTTCTCGCCCCACTGCGGGCCGACCACCTGCAGCCCCACGGGCAACGCGTCGGCCGTGCCGCACGGCACGCTGATCCCCGGAAGGCCCGCAAGGTTGGCGCCGAGCGTCAGCACGTCGCACAGGTACATCGACAGCGGGTCCTGGGTTTTCGACCCGATCGGAAAGGCGACGGTCGGCGAGGTCGCGCTGACGATGGCGTCACATTTCTGAAACGCCTCGTCGAAGTCGCGCTTGATCAGCGTGCGCACCTTCTGCGCCTTGAGGTAGTAGGCGTCGTAGTAGCCGCTCGACAGCGCGTAGGTGCCGAGCATGACGCGGCGCCGAACCTCGATCCCGAAACCCTTGCGGCGCACGCGCATGTACTGCTCTGTGATGTTGGGCGCGTCGACCTCGGAAAGTCCGTACCTCACGCCGTCGAACCGCGCGAGGTTGGACGAGCACTCGGCCGGGGCGATGATGTAGTACGCGGCGAGGCCGTAGTCGGTGTGCGGCAATGAGACGTCGACGATCTCCGCGCCGGCCTTCTGCAGGATGAACAGGGCGGCGTCGATCGCCGCCTTCACGCCCGGCTCGATGCCCTTGACGTCGTAGTACTCGCGCGGCACGCCGAGCCGCATGCCCTTCACCCCGGCGGCGTAGTTGTTCAGCACCTCCATCCCGGGGCGGGCCGATGACGTCGCGTCGAGGGGGTCGTAGCCCGCCATCAGCGAGAGCGTGAGCGCGGCGTCGTCGACGCTGCGCGCGAACGGCCCGATCTGGTCCAGGCTCGAGGCAAAGGCGATGAGGCCGTACCGGCTCACACGCCCGTAGGTGGGCTTCATGCCGACGACGCCACACAGCGCGGCCGGCTGCCGGATCGAACCGCCGGTGTCCGTGCCGAGCGCGATCATCGCCTCACCCGCGGCCACCGCGGCGGCGCTGCCTCCGGAGCTTCCGCCTGGCACGCGCTCGAGGTCCCACGGATTCCGCGTCGGGAAGTAGCCCGAGTTCTCGGTCGAGCTGCCCATGGCGAACTCGTCGCAGTTGGTCACTCCCAGCATCACCGCGCCCGCGTCGAACAGGCGGCCCACCGCGGTCCCGGTGTAGGGCGGCCTGAAACCGCGGAGGATCTTGGAGCCCGCGGTCGTCTCGACCCCGCGCACGCACAGCACGTCCTTGACCGCGATCGGGATGCCGGCCATCGGGCCCGCGTCGCCCTGACGGATCCTGCGGTCGGCCTCCTCCGCCTGCTTTTCCCAGAGCTCGGGCGTGAAGCGCAGATATGCCTTCACGCGCGGATCGAGGCGCTCGATGCGTTCGACATGCGCCGTTACCAGGTCGGCCGATGAGAGGGACCCGAGCCGCAGCAGGCGCGTCGCCTCATTCATGGTGAGGCTGGTCAGGTCGTCGGTCACGTCTCTTCCTGGATCGACGGGACGCGGAAGAAGCCGTCCACCGCGGCCGGCGCGTTGGCCAGCGCCTCCTCCTGGCTGAGGCAGGGGCGGGGATCGTCCTCGCGCAGCCGGCTCTCCACCTCGACCACCTGCGCTGTCGGCGGGATGTCCTCCGTGTCGAGCTGCTGCAGCCTGTCGATGTGCTGGAGGATGCCGCTCAGCTGGTCGGCGTAGAACTCCTCGTCACCCGGCTCGAGGCCGATTCGCGCGAGCATGGCGACATGGCGGACTTCGTCTTTCGATAACGGCACGGTCAGGTCCTAGCTTAGGTTCTCGACCGAAGGCGGCTGGTGATCAGCCCGAACAGTCCGATCACGCCCGCCCACGAGCTGATGACGGTGAGCAGCATCAACACCGAAGCGAGCCATGCCGCCGACGCCCCCCACCTCGCGTTCCGCAGCAGGCCGATCGCCGCGACGGCGCCGACGATGGCGGTGCCGATCGATGCCCCGCCGACGATGATGAGCCCGATGCCGAGCCGCCCGACCGCCGAGGGCTCGGACTTGAAGCTGAGCACGAAGATCCCCCACAACAGGAGGATCGCGGCGCCGGTCATCAGGGTGGACCAGATCCATCGCGGTGCGGTCATTCAGGGAGCAGCGCTTTGAACTGCTCCTCGTCGAGGATGGTTACCTTCAGCTTCTGCGCCTTCTCCAGCTTGGAGCCGGCGCCCGGCCCGGCGACCACGTAGTCGGTCTTCGAGCTGACGCCGCCGGCGGCCTTGCCGCCCAGCTTGCGGACCAGCGCCTCCGCGTCGGGACGGCTCATGGTCTCGAGCGTTCCGGTGAAGACGAAGGTCTTGCCCGTGAACGGTCCGTCGCCGACCGCCTCGGCGGCCTGGGGCGCAACCCCCGCGTCCAGCAACTTTTGCACAAGCTCCGCGCCGTGGCCCTGGAAGTAGCGGTGCACTTCGCCGGCCATGTTCGGTCCGATGCCTTCGACGCGCTGCAGGTCCTCCTGGCTCGCGCCTCGCAGCATGTCGATGTTGGCGAATTCCGCCGCGAGCAGCTCCGCCGTGGCCTCGCCGACCTGCGGGATGCCCAGCGCGTACAGGAAGCGCCCGAGCTCAGGCTGCCTGCTTCCCGCGATGCGATCGACGAGGTTTTGTGCCGACTTGTCCGCGAAGCCATCGAGCTGGATGACCTGGTCCTTGCTCATCCGGTACAGGTCGCTCGGGTCTTCGACTACACCGCGGTCGATCACCTGGGTCAGGGTCGCGTAACCGAGGCCTTCGATGTCCATGACCGCGGCAAAATGGCGCAGGCGCTCGAGGCGCTGTGCGGCACAGAACGGGTTGATGCAGCGGTGCGCGATGTACGGCTCCTCACGCACCACCTCTCCCCCACACACCGGGCACTTCTTCGGCATCCGCCAGCCCGGCTTCGGATCCTTGACGCTGACGATCTCGGGGATCACATCGCCCGCGCGGTGGATCATCACGCGAGCGCCGACGTAGACGCCCTTCTCGTTGACCTGCGCCTCGTTGTGCATGGTCACGTTCTTGATCGTCACGCCTCCGACCACGACCGGCTTGACGTGCGCGACCGGGGTGAGCACGCCGGTCCGGCCGACGTAGCACGCGATCTCCTCGACCTCCGTCTCCGCCTGCTCGGGCGCGTACTTGAAGGCGATCGCCCAGCGGGGCGATCGAGCGACAAAGCCGAGCTCGAGCTGCTGCGGAAACCCGTCGACCTTGACCACCATGCCGTCGATCTCGTACTCGAGCTCGTGGCGGCGGCGCTGCCACTCACCGTGATACTCGATCACCTCATCGATCGATTTCAGCCGCCGCCGGTTGCGGTTGACCCGGAATCCCATCTGGTCCAGCGTGTTCAAGACGTCCCATTGCGACCTGGCCGGGCCCGTCGGGTCGAGCGTGTACATGAAGGTCTGCAGGTCGCGGCTCGCGGTCACGTTGGGATCGATCTGGCGCACGCTGCCCGCGGCGGTGTTGCGCGGGTTGACGAAGCGCGGCTTGCCGGCCGCCTCCATCTCGCGGTTCAGCTTCTCGAAGCCGGCGATCGGGAAATAGACCTCGCCGCGCACCTCGAACAGGTCGGGGAGCCCCTTCGCGGGCGTCACCGCGAGCGGAACGCTGCGAATCGTCCGGACATTCGCCGTGACGTCCTCGCCGACGGTTCCGTCGCCACGCGTCGCGGCGCGCCGGAGGCGGCCTTTGGCGTAGGTGAGGCTGATCGCAAGCCCGTCGATCTTCAGCTCGGCGCAGTACACGACGCTGTCGCCGACCGCCGCGCGGACGCGTTTGTCGAAGGAGCGGATCTCCGCCTCGTCGAACGCGTTCTGGAGGCTGAGCATCGGCGAGCCATGCCGCACCTTGGCGAACTGGTCCGAGGCCTCGCCGCCGACACGCTGCGTCGGGGAATCGGGCGCGAGCAGGTCTGGGCGTTCCTCCTCGATCCGCCGCAGCTCGAGGAACAGCGCGTCGTACTCAGCGTCCGAGACCTCCGGCTCGTCCAGCACGTAGTAGGCGTGCTCGTGGCGGCGGATCTGCTCGCGGAGTTCCTCGACGCGAACCGCGGAGTCGACTTGCTTTTTGCGCTTACTCATTTCGTCAGCGGCGCGAGCATGCCGCTCAGGATCTTCAGCCCGGCCCTGTCGAACTTGATCAGCAGCTCTTCGTCGGTGCGGGTCAGAGTGCTCTTCACCACGGTGCCGGCGCCAAAGGCTGGATGCTGGACCCGGTCGCCGCTCGCAAATCGCTGCACGGGTGGCGCGGCGGGCGCTGCCTGGACCTGGCGCTCGATGTAGCGCTCCTTGTAACCCTGGCGGGGAGGCGCCACCGGCGCGCTCCCCTTCGGAGCTCCGAGGAGGGACTGCGGGATGTCGGTCAGGAACCGGCTCGGGAACGCGGGCTGGGAGCGGCCGTAGAGGTGGCGGCGAAACGCGCAGCTCAGATAGAGGCGGTCCTTGGCGCGCGTCATCCCGACATAGCAGAGCCTGCGCTCCTCGGCCATCTCGGTCGCGGCGCCCACCGCGGACGGATTCTCGTCGCGCTCGTCGAGCGCCCGCTGGTGCGGCAACAGGCCCTCCTCCATGCCGACCATGTACACGACGGCGAATTCCAGGCCCTTGACCATGTGGAGCGTGATGAGGGTCACGCCTTCGCCGTTCTCGTCGTAGGCGTCGACGTCGGAGACGAGCGCGACCTCGGCCAGGAAGTCCTCCAGGCCGGTCTGGGGATCGCGGTCGTCGAAATCCTCGGCCAGGCCGCGAAGCTCGTTCAGGTTTTCGATCCGCGCCTCACCCTGCGGCGTGCCGTCGAGGTAGTGCCGGCGCAGGTCCATCACCTCGATAACGTGGTCGATCAGCTCGCTCGGCCGCAGGACCCCCATCGTCGACCGAACAGACTCGACCTGGGCGCGAAAGCCCAGCAGCGGGGCGATCGCGGTCTTCGGCACGCCGGGCACGCGTGCCGGGTCGGCGAGGATCGCCAGGATGTCGGCTTCGCTCTCGCGCGCGTGCGAGTTGACCGCGTCCACCGTGACGTTGCCGATCTTGCGCGATGGGACCGAGACGATCCGCGAGAAGCTCAGCGCATCGTGCGGGTTGAAAGAGAAGCGCAGGTAGCCGACCAGGTCTTTGACCTCGCGCCGTTCCCAGAAGCGGACGCCGCCGACCATGCGGTACGGGATGCGCCGGCGGGCCAGCACGTCTTCGAACGAGCGCGACTGTGCGTTGGTCCGGTAGAGGATGGCGAAGTCGGAGTAGCCGCGCTTTTCAGTCTTGCGCAGGCGCTCGATCTCGTCGGCGACGAACTCCGCCTCCTCGACCTCGTTGTACGCCTGCATCGCCATGACCTTCTCCCCGCCGGCGCGCTCGGTCCACAGCCGCTTTTCGGCCCGCTCGGGGTTGCTGCGGATGACGCTGTAGGCCGCGTCGAGGATGGCCTGGCTCGAGCGGTAGTTCTGCTCCAGGTGCACGACGTGCGCATCCGGGTAGTCCTTGCGAAAGTCAAGGATGTTACGTATGTCCGCGCCGCGGAACCGGTAGATCGACTGGTCGTCGTCGCCCACCACCGCGACGTTGCGGTGCTCCTGGGCCAGAAGGTTGACCAGCACGTACTGCGCGCGGTTGGTGTCCTGGTACTCGTCCACCAGGACGTGGCGGAAGCGGTCGCGCCACTTGGCGAGCGCCTCGGCGTCGGTGCTGAAGAGCTCGACCAGCTTCATGATCAGGTCGTCGAAGTCGAGGCCGCCGGAGCGCCGGAGCACCTCCTGGTAGGACTCGTAGACCCGGCGTGTAACTTCGTCCGCATAACTTCGGTTGGGATAGTCCTCCGGCCGCTTGAGCTCGTTCTTCGCCGCTGAGATCGCGTTGCTCAAAGCGCCGACGGGATAGCGCTTCGGATCGAGACGCAGCTCGTCCAGCGCGCGCTTCAGCGCCGCCCGGGTGTCGTCCTCATCGAAGATCACGAAGCTCGACGCGATGCCGATCCTCTGCGACTCGCGGCGGAGGATCTTCACCGCGGTGGAATGGAAGGTCCCGACCCACATCTTCTGCGCGCCTTCCCCGACCAGCGACTCCACGCGGCTGCGCATCTCACGGGCGGCCTTGTTGGTGAACGTGACGGCCAGCATGCGGTCCGGCCAGACCCGCTTCGAGGCGATCAGGTAGGCGATTCGCGCGGTCAGCACGCGGGTCTTGCCGCTGCCCGCGCCGGCGAAAATCAGCAGCGGTCCGTCGCCGTGCGTGACGGCTTCCTGCTGCGGAGGATTGAGGCGCGCGAGCAAGGCGTCGATCTGGGCCTGGGGAGACTCGCCAATCACGAGGAATCGAGTTTACCCATGGCTGGAAATGGCCTATCCGGCCGTTATGCTCCTCGTGGCCGTGGCTCGCGAAGTCGACCTGGGTATGCGTGATCACCTGCTTTACGAGCTCGCGCGCGATCTGAGCTCGTCGCTCGAGCTGGACGTCGTGCTCGCCAAGGTCATGGACCGCGTGATCACCCTGATGAAGGCGTCGCGAGGCTTCATCGTCCTGGTCGACCCGGTCGACGGCACGCTGTCCGTCCAGATGTCCGCGGGCGAGGCCGACCCCGAGAAGACCCGCCAGTTCCTCGGCTCGCGCACGGTGATCGAGCACGTGGTGAAGACAGGCCAGGCCGTCGTCTCGACGGACGCCAGCCTCGACGACCGCTTCAAGGGCAAGCAGTCGGTGATCCTGCAGAACCTGCGCTCGATCATCGCGGTGCCCCTGGTCACCAAAGACAAGGTGATCGGCGCGGTCTACGTCGACAACCCGTTCCGCGCGTCGATCTTCGAGGAGACGGACAAGGAGTTCCTGCAAGCCATCTCCGACCTGGCCGCGATCGCCATCGACAACGCGCGCCAGTACGAGAGGTCGGAGTTCCTGCGCCAGCTCTTCGAGGCGCACGTCAACAAGCAGGTGACCGACTACGTGATCAGGCGCTCCGACCGGGGCATGAGGTTCCTGCCGGGCGAGCGCCGCGACGTCACGATGCTGAACTCAGACATCGCCGGTTTCTCCGCCCTCTCGCAGAGCATGGACGCCGAGGAACTGGTCCGGTTCCTCAACGGCTACTTCCAGCGCATGATCCGGGTCGTCCTGGACCATGGCGGCAACATCGACAAGTTCCAGGGCGACGGGATGCTCGTCGTCTTCGGGGCGCCGAACCCGATGGACGACCACGCGGAGCGGGCGTTGCATGCGGCCCTGGCGATGGTCAAGGAGGTCGACCGGTTCAACCGGGAGCAGGTCGGCGCCGGGCTGCCCGCGATCTCCGTCGGCATGGGCCTGGACACGGGCGAGGTGGTCGCGGGGCACGTCGGGTCCGACGACCGGATGGAGTTCACCCTGATCGGGGTGCCGGTGAACAACAGCGCGTACCTGTCGAAGATCAGGCCCGCGCGGGTGCTGATGTCGGAGACGACGAGGGAGCGGCTGCCGAGCGGTTTCCATGTCGCCGACTACGAGCCGATGCTGCTGAAGGGCGCGAACAAGCCGCAGGCGATCTTCGAGCTGTCGATCAGCGTCACTGCGGAGTAGTCCTCCGTGCCGGCGATTTCGATCCGCTGGCGCCAACGGATCGCAATTCCGACGTTCGATTCGGACCGGTGGATACAGCGAGGCGATTTCCGTCACCAGCGCCGCAGTCGGCGGCCGGGTTCATCCCGGCCGCAACTTTGTCTTGAGCGGCTGCCAAACGTCGCCAGTGGAAGGCTCTAAAAACAAGCCCTACCGAATACCGGAATGGGAGCAGCCCCATCGGCGAAGCCGATCGGGCGATGAGGGAAAACCATCCGAGTTTTCCCTCATAGTCCTACCCCTGGCAGACCCAGCGGCCCGCGCCGTAGTGCGAGTACAACCACGCCGCCGCGAATGAGTTGGCCCGAGGGTCGAACGGGGACTGGCTGGCGTACGGCGTCCCTGACCACGTGCTGGGCAGGAACTGGAAAAGGCCTGAAGCCCCACTGTCCGAGTTGACCGAGTTCGGGTGGTAGCGCGACTCGCACCATGCGACGTTCATGGCCCACTGCACGGCGGCGGGCCCGAGCGGGCTGAAGGCGTCGGTGATGTCCTTGGCGATGTCCGGTGGCGGGGCCGGGTGGTTGCTGCGGGCGGCGATGGCCGCGGCCTGCGCCTCGGCGGCAGCCTGCGCGTCGAGCTTGGCCTGGTAGTCGGCCAGCCCCTGCTTGAGCTCGAGCGACCACGACTGGACCTGCGCCATCTGGGCCGCCTGGACCCTCTGTGTCCTCGCTTGCTGCACCACCGAATTGCGGTCGAAGGCGGTGAGCTGCGTGACCACGACCGACACGGACTGCTCCTGGGGCGCCAGGCGCGGCAAGACGATGCTCACCAGGACCACGACCCACACCAGCACCGCACGCAATAGCGGCAGCAAACCCCTTCCGCGCTCCTCCTTGCTTGCGCCCTACCCCTGGGACGCCTTCAGGCCTGAGCAAGGAGCTAGATCGTGTGCAGGACGCGCTCAGGATTCCGGGAAAGGAGCCACCTTACCACACGGTCGGCGACTTTCAGTAGCCCTACGGCGCAGTACCGGGAAGCCTGGGAACGGGGCCGAATCGGCCGTCAGAACAGGTGGGTCAACCGGTTCCTGAGCAGCCAGCGGCCGGGCGGCTCGACGTATCGAGGAAGCATCTCCTTGACCGTCTGGAACGCGACCTCGGTGAGCGCCGCCGGGTCATCGCTCGTGGGCAGCGTTTTGCCGATCACCACCCTGATGGGCTTGCGAAACCAAAGGTCTTTGGTTCCCGAGAGGGCGACCGGGACCACCGGGACACCCGCCTTGATCGCGAAATGGGCGAACCCCTTGTGAAAAGGAAGCAGCTCGCCCTCGGTCGGGCCGTAGTTGCCCTCGGGAAAGATCGCCACCGCCCCGCCAACCTCCAGGCAGCGGTCGACGTGCCGAAACAGTGCGGTGTCGCCATGGCGCTCTCGCACCACGGGCACGTAGCCCCCGGTGGCGCGGACGAGCCACCACTGAAATTTGCGCGTCACCAGGATGGTCGGGTCGGCCAGGAAGTGCAGGCGCGGCTCGATCGGCATCAGGAGCAGGAGGGCGAACTCGTCCAGCCAGTTCAGGTGGTTGGCGATGACTATGTAGTTACCCGAGCGGGGGATGTTCTCGCGGCCCTGGACATCAAAGCGGAAGCACAGGCGGAGGAGCGGGATGCCGATGAGCCGGACGATGCGGTACGGGATGTTGGCGCGCGGGCCGACCGGAAGAAGGTCGGCGGCGGGTAGTGCAGCGGCAGCCGTGTTCACGGCACCGCGAGTGTAAGGCTACGTCCTCAAGCTAAGCCAGGAGTGTCCACCACTCAAGGAATCGGTTGTAGGTGCCGAGCGCGCCTTTGATGGCGTGGACGTCGGCGACGAGCGCGTTGAACGCAGCGCCCGAGATCTTGCCCGTGCTCTGGTAAGTCTGCAGCTCGTTGAGAAATGCGTTCAGCTGGTTGTTGGCCGTCTTGGTGTCGCCACGATCCATCGAGGCCGATGCCGCCTCGAGCTTTGCGACCAGGCTGCTCTTCTGCCCGGCGGTCAGGCCCGGCAGACCCTGGATGTAGGCCTCCATGGTGCCCAGGACCTGCTGCGGCGTCTGGACCACGACCTGGGTGGTCGTATGACCGGTGGCGCCGTCGTCGTCCTTGACGGTCAGGGTGATGGTGTAGGTGCCGGCCGCGGCGTACGCGTGCGTCGGGGCGAAACCGCTGGCCGAGGCGCCGTCGCCGAAGCTCCAGGAGGCGGTGTGCGTGTCCTGCTTCGCCGCGTCGACGAAGCTTCCGGCGAAGCTAAGCGATTCCTGCGGGGCGATGATCCGCGGGGCCGTGAGCAGCGGGTCGGTCGGCGTGACGCTGTCGATGCGCGCCGTCGGGGTGATCTCGGTCCCGACCACGATCATCTCCGTCGAGCCGGTCATCCCGCCGTCGTCGGTGGCGTCGAGCTTCACCCGGTATGTGCTTTCGTCCGCGACCGTGAGGGTGAAGGACGCGCCGGGTGCGGTGGTCGGCGTGCCGCTGTCCTTGGTCATCGTCCAGAGGTAGCTGAAGCCGGCCGCGTTGTCGGCGGGGTCGGGGCTGCTGGCCGTGCCGGTGAGCGACAGAACAGTGCCCTCGGAAACCGAAAGCGGGCCGGCGAGAGCCGGCGCCCTCGTGCTCCCGCCGATGCCGATCTGGGCGGTCGGCCTCACACCGGCGACGCTCACCGACAACTGAACAGAGGCGGACAGGCCGTGGCTGTCGGCCACAGTCAGCGTGACCGGCTGGCCGCCCGGCTCGTCAGACGTCGCCCCCGCCCACGACCAGGTCCCGCTTCCGGTGCCGGAGGTCGGGGTGACGGAGCCGGAGGTTGCGGTCAAGGTCACGGCGTCGCCGTTGGGGTCGGAGAACGTGCCGGTCGCGGCCGGAGCCATGCCTTCGTCGACACTCAAGTGGCTCGATGGGTCCACCGCGATGGTCGGCGCCTGGACGGTGCTCGTGTTGACATAAGTCGCGAAGACGAAGTCAGCTCCGTACCCCGGGCCTGAATACCAGCTCGGGCATCCGATACAGCTGATGTATAGCTGTCCGCCAAGGAAAGTCGGGCTGATGGCGGGCGGCGAGCTCGTGAAGTACCAATAGACGGAACCGCCTTTCTGGGCAAAGATCTCGTAGGTCGTCCCCTTGGTGATCGAGATGTTGGCTTTGGAGAAGTCGAGGCTGTACCAACCGGACAGGTAGCCGCTGAGAACGACCTTTGGATCGGTGGCGAGAGGCATAACTGGAGTCCCGTCCGCCTTGGCCTGCCGCACCGTCACGGTCAGGCTGCTGCCGGAGAGCGCGAAGAGCTTCAGGTCGACGTGGTCGAGACGACCCGTCTTGCCCGCGATGAATGTCTGGACCATGAGCTGGACGGACTGCTTGCCGAAGCCGACCGGCTGCGACTGGTCGAGCTCCACCGCGGCCTGGGCCGGGGAAGCGAAGGCCAGCGGCAGCACAGCCGCAAGGGCTGCCGCCACCGAGGCTCGACCGACAGTTCTGGGGAACGGGATCTTCACTTGACCGTACTGACGCGTGTGAAGACAAATCCCTGCGCCGAGTTGAGATCCATCGCAAGAGCTTCAACGAAGCTGCGGCCCCGCCTGGTCGGCGGACCACACAGGCGATACTTCGCCGGATGGGGCTCACGTTGCCCGGGCTCGCCGTGCTGGACCTCTCCCGCAAGCGAAGCATGGCCGGAGTGCAGGTGGCAGGGCTCGCCACCGCGGTGGCCCTGGCCGTCTCGCTTCCTCTGATGCAGTCGGTGGCCGCGGAGCGGGGACTGCGCTCGGCGCTTTCGTCGCTGGGAGCCGGCGCGAATCTCCAGCTCGGGTTGGACCAGGTCAACGACCTGAAGACATTCGACGCCTTCGAGGCTGATGCGACTCGTCGCGTCAAGACGGAGCTGGGCCCGATCATGCTCCCCGGCGCTCGATTCGCCAGGTCGAACCAGCAGCAGCCGGTCTCTCTCAACGGCCAGCGGCTCATCCAAGAACCCGGCGATCCCTTTGCCGTGGCGACCTACTACGAGAACCTGGACCAGCACGTCGTGGTCACAGCCGGGGCATGGCCGGCCGATGGCAAGACAGGCAGCGCCTGGTGGGCGACCGTCTCGGAGACGGCGGCGACCCTGTTCGGGCTCAAGGTCGGGGACCTTTACTGTCTGGGCCCGACGGGTGTATCCGTGCGAGGTCCGTCGCCGTGGTGCGCGCGCGTCGCGGCGACCTGGAGGCCGCGCAATTCGGGCGAGCCGTACTGGGCCGGCCAGGCTCTCGGCACCGACCTGGCGGTCGGTCGCACCAGCCTGTTCGACATCGCGGCGGCCACGGGATTCGTCACGGTGCACGCGGGCCAGCTCTACGTCACCGACGTTGGCCGCGTCCACGCGTCGGACGCCGACTCGATCCGCGACCACCTCCGCCGGCTGCACGGCGTTTACGGCGTGACCTCAGACGCAACTTTCATCACGGGCCTCGATGGCGCGATTCAAACTTTTCTGACCAGGCTGCAGGCCCAGGAGGTGCTTGCCGCGGGGGTCGAGGTTGCCCTGCTCGCGGTGGCCATCTACGCCATCGCCCTCGCCGCCATCCATTTCATGGACGGGCAGAAGCGCGTGCTCGGCCTGTGGCGGGCGCGCGGCGGCTCGAGGCGAAATGCGTGGCTGCTGCTGATGGTCCAGTTCGGAATGCTTGCTCTCGTTGCGCTTCCGCTTGGGGCGCTGATCGGTGTCGCGGCCGTGGCCCTGATCGGCGACTGGCTCTTCGGAGGCGCCGAAGTATTCGAGCCAGGGATCCTCGCCAGCGCGGCTCCGACGCTGCTCACGACGCTCGCCGGGATCGTGGTGGTGCTCGGGCTCCTGGCCGCCGGCGCGACGGCGCGCACCGTGGCGGACGTCAGGCGAAGCGAATCGCGCCCGGCGGTGACGGCCTGGTGGCGATGGCGCAACCTCGACCTGGGCCTCGCCCTCGCCGGCCTCCTGCTCATCGCCGAGGCCCGGCTGCAGGCCGGCCAGCCGGCTCTCGGTGCGGGCCAGGACCCGATCGGGTTGATCCTCCCGGGAATCGCGCTCGCCCTGCTCGCGGTTGCTGCGCTGCGGCTGGTCCCCCTGATCGCTCGAGTGGTGTCGAGGGCGTCTGGACTGGGAATGCGGCTGGCCTCGTGGCGGCTCCAGCGCGAGCCCCTCCAGCACGCGCGGGTCGCGCTCCTTCTTTCGCTCGCCGTCGCGTTGAGCCTGTTCACCAGCGCATACCTGGCAACAGACCAGCGCAACGCTGTCGACCGCGCCCGCTATTCGACCGGGAGCGACGTCCGGACGTGGTTTGGCTTCGGGACCGGCCCGTCGGTGGTCGATGGCGCGGTGTCTGCCGCGCCGGGGCGGAACGGGTCATCGCTGCTGTATCGAGACGAGGGCCGGCCCGGGCGGTCTGACGTCTCGACGACCGTGCTCGGCGTCGACCCCTACACGCTGCCCAAGGTCGCGTGGTGGCGTTCCGACCTCGCCGGCCAACCACTCGACCAGCTGATGGGTGAGCTGATGAGCGGCGATCCCGACGGCGCTCCGATCCCCGGCCGGCCGCAGGCACTGTCGCTGTGGGTGTACAGCTCCGGTCTCGACGCGACGCTCGACGCAGACTTGTTGGGGGCGACCGGGCGGCCGGTGCACGCGACGTTTGGCAGCCTCGCCTCTCGCGGCTGGACGCAGATGCAGGCGCCGCTCACCGGAATCGCCGCGCCGGACATTCCGCTGCGTCTTCGCACGCTGACCCTCAAGGCCACAGGGCCGAGCACCAAAGGCGAGATCGACCTGAGCGAGCTTCGCGCGGGGCCGGCAGGCGCAAGCACCGCGCCGGCGATCGAAGCGTTCAGGGTCGCGGACGGGTGGTGGCAGGAGATGTTCGGCCAGTTCGGAGGCGTCACCGCCCTGCTGGTCGGTACGCGGCTGCGGGATGGTGAGCCGACGACGGGGTTGACGGTCGACCTCACCAGCGGCACGGTGGTCGCACTTCACCCTGCCCCATCGTCGGCGCCGCTTCCCGGACTCATCTCCTCCCAGACCGCCGAGAAGCTCGGCGTGAAGGCGGGTCAATCTCTCCCCCTCCACATAGAGACGAACGACGTGACGGTGCGCCTGGTCGGGACCGTCGACTACTTCCCCACGTTGTATCCAGGACAGGACGACTTTCTGCTCGTTCCGTCGGAGTCGCTGGTCGAGCGGTTGAGGCGCCTCGACACCTACGCGTACCCGAACGAGGCGTGGATTCGGGTCAGTGGCTCGCCCGCGGCGGCAGACACCGCGATCGAGAATGCGACGCACGGGCGCGGGCATGTCGAGGACCGCGAGACGGTCGAGAACGCTGCGCTGACCAGCCCTCTCAGGCTGAGCCTCGACGCGGGGCTGGTCATCGGGCTGGTCGCGGCACTGACGATGGTGGTGATCGGGTTCGGTCTGCACTTCCTCGCGATCGCGCGAAGCCGGGTCAGCGAGTCCGCGATCATGCAGGCCAACGGCCTGCCGTGGCGGGTCGTGGACCAGAGCCTGCTCACGGAGCAGCTGGTCGTGCTGGGCCATGGCGTCGTGGTCGGTGCGGCGCTCGGCGGCCTGATGGCCTGGGCGATCCTGCCGGTGCTGCAGACCAGCGTTCTGCCGACCGACCTGATCCCACCCACCATCGTGACCCTCAACGGCGCGACGCTTGGCGCGACGGCGATCGCTGTACTTGTCGCGGCCGGCGTCGTGGGCCGGCTGGCGATGCGATCGGCGAGCCGCTTCCGGCTCAACGATGAGCTCAGGGCGCTCGCGTGAGCGCCGCGATGGTCGAGTGCGAAGGCCTCGTCTATATCTATAAGACGACCCAGCTCGAGGTCGTCGCGCTGCAGAGCCTCGACCTTCGCGTCGAGATCGGTGAGATGGTCGCCATAGCGGGTCGCAGCGGCAGCGGCAAGACGACGTTGATGAACATCCTCGCGGGCGTCGACGTGCCCAACGCCGGCAAGGCGGTCGTGGCCGAGCAGGACCTCACCCGCATGACCGAGGGCGAGCGCGATCGCTACAGGCATGAGACGGTCGGCTACCTGCTCCAACGCTCGCAGGCAAACCTCCTGACGCACCTGACCGCGCTCGAGAACGTCCAGCTTGCCACGCTCGCCGGCCGTCCGGTTCGCGACGAGCGCGCGAGGCACCTGCTCGAACGCTTTGGCCTGGGCGATCGGATGGACGCGCAGCCGGGAAACCTCGACGGCGGCCAGAAGATCCGCCTCGCGCTCGCCGTTGCGCTTGCCAACGGCCCCAGGCTGCTCCTGGCGGACGAGCCCACGGCCGAGCTCGACACCGCCACAGCGCATGGCGTGCTGACAGACCTCGCGAAATTGCTCGACGACCTGGACACGACCGCGGTCTTCGTCACGCACGACCCGGAGCTGGAGAGATTCGCGGGTCGCGTGATCCAGATCCGGGATGGCAAGACTTCGACCGAGACGAGATGGACCGGCTCGCGCGAAGCGATGGTTGCCGACGAGCTCGTGATCATGGACCGCGCGGGACGGATTCAACTGCCGCGCGCGTATGTCGAGAAGCTGGCGCTGAGGGAGCGGGTTCGCGTTCGCCTCGAGTCGGACCGCATCTCGATATTTCCGCCCGACTCCCAGGACGGAAACAATGCCTGAGGCGGCGGTGGTCGAGGGGGTCTCGAAGCATTTCGACGCCGGCCGGCGAGTCGAAGCGCTGCGTGACGTCGACCTCACCGTGCAGGAGGCCGAGCTGGTCGTCCTGCTCGGTCGGTCAGGTGCGGGCAAGAGCACGCTGCTCAGCCTGATCGGCGGGCTCGACCGGCCCGACGCCGGCACCGTACGGGTGGGTGGACACGACGTCAGTTCGCTGCGTGGCGACGAGATGGACACATTTCGGCAGCGGACCGTAGGTTGGGCGTTTCAAACCGCGGGCTTGCTTCCGCTGCTCACGGCGCTGGAAAACGTCTGGCTCCCACTCGCGCTGTTCGGCCAGCCCGAAGCGACCGCGATCAGCGAGGCTCGCGCGGTGCTGCGCGCGGTCGGTCTCGAGGAACGTGCCGACCATCGCGCCTACGAGCTGTCCGGCGGAGAGCAGCACCGCGTGTCGCTGGCTCGTGCGCTGGTCAAAGCCCCTCTGTTGCTGCTCGCCGACGAGCCGACGGCGCAGCTCGATTCGGAAACCGCGCGCGAGATCGCTGTATTGATTCGCAAGGCGGCGGACTCGGGGACGGCCGTCTTGTTCGCCACGCACGATCGAGCGGTGACCGAATTTGCCGACCGGGTCCTGGTGATCGAAGACGGGAGGGTCAGCGAATCGACGGGCCTGAGCTGACTGGGGCCTCCGCGGCGGCTGCCCAGGCCGAGGATGTGTTGCGCCTGCTGGGCTCCGGTGCGCGAGGGCTCAGCGCGGCCGAGGCCGGGGCCCGGCTGGCTCGGCTCGGACCCAACGCTGTGGGCGTTGAATCAAGGTCCCTGCTGTCCCTCGTCCTCGAGCAGGTCAAGAACGGGATCAACATCCTGCTGACCGGCGCCGGCATTCTAACCATCGTCACGGGGGACCTGGTCGACGGCGTGATCATCCTCGGGCTCATCCTCCTGAACGTCGGCCTCAGCATCGTCCAGGAGTACCGCGCCGAGAAGGCGCTCGAGGCCCTGCGGGCGATGCTGCCGGTGAGATGCCGCGTCGTTCGCGACGGCGAGGACGGGGTCGTCCCCGCGACCGAGCTCGTCCCTGGCGACATCGTCAACATCCGCAGCGGCGACCTGGTCCCCGCGGACCTGCGCATCCTCGAAGCGGACGGGCTGCAGATCAACCAGGCCACGCTGACCGGTGAGTCGGTGCCGCAGTCGAAGTCCCCGGCGCCCGCGGAAGGCTCGACGCCGATCCAGTGGACCGACATCGCGTTCGCGGGCACGGTAGTGGTCGGCGGCGAGGCGACGGGGGCGGTCATCGCCACCGGCGCCACGACGCAGTTCGGCGAGACCGCGTCGCTGGTTAAGGGAGCGAAGGCGGCCAGCGACTTCCAGCGCAACCTGACGAATTTCGGCGCCTTCCTGCTCCGCTTCGGCGTCGTGCTGGCGGCGGCGGTCTTCATCAGCAACGCGTTCCTGGGGCGGGGCATCGTGCCCTCGCTTACCCTCGCGCTCGCGCTCGCGCTCGGCGTCGTGCCGGAGGCGCTTCCGGCCGTGACCGCGACCACCCTGGCATTGGGAGCCGCCGCGCTCGCGCGCAAGAAGGTCCTGGTGCGGCGCCTCGCGGCGGTCGAGGACATGAGCGTGATCGACACGCTGTGCAGCGACAAGACCGGCACGATCACTGAGAACCGCACGCGGGTGGTGGACCAGTGGTCGCTCGTCTCGCGCGAGATCCTGCTCGAGACCGCGGCACCCTGCACCACCTATCCGCAGACCGGTGTCGACGTCATCGACGACGCGGTGATCGAGGCGTGCTCGCTCATCGACCTGCCAAGCCTGGCCAAGCTCCCGAGGCGATCTGTGCTGCGCTTCAGCCCGGAGACCAAGCGAATGTGCGTCGCGATCGATCGTCCTGACGGGACTCACGTGATCTGCAAGGGCGCGGCGGCGGTCGTCATCGCGCGGTGCGACCGCATCCAGGCCGCCGGTGGCGAGCAGCCGATGGATGCCGAGATGCTGAAGACCGTCGAGGCCGAGATGGAGCGGCTGCAAGACGCCGGCGGTCGAGTCCTTGCCGTGGCCACGAGGACGCTCCCGCCTGGTTCCGACGGGTCCGGGGACCTCGACACCCATATGTCTCTCGTCGGACTGCTGTCGCTTTCCGACCCGCCGCGACCCGGCGCCGCCGACGCGCTCAAAAAAGCGGCCGAGCTTGGCATCGAGGTCAAGATCGTCACCGGCGACGCACGGCCGCGCGCGACAGCGCTGGCGCGGCAGATCGGGATGGACGTGCCGGACGACGCCATCATCGTCGCAAGCGACCTCTCCGGACCGAAGAAGGAGAGCGCCGCGCTGCGCGGCCGGATCTTTGCCGAGACCGTGCCGGCGGACAAGTATCACCTGGTGCAGCTCCTCCAGCACCTGGGGCGGCACGTCGCGGCAACAGGTGATGGCGTCAACGACGCGCCTGCGCTGCAGACCGCCGACGTGGGCATCGCGCTGGCGAGCGGCACCGACGCGACGAAAGGAGCGGCCGACCTCGTTTTGCTCGACGACAACCTGGAGGTCATCATCGACGGCGTTCAGGAGGGCCGGCGGACCTTCACCAACATCAACCGCTACCTGCTGTACACGATGGTGAGCAACTTCGCCAACGTGATCATCGTCGCCGTCGCGTCTTTCTTCTTGAGCTTCCTTCCGCTGGCGCCCGACCAGGTGCTGCTCCTCAACGTGCTCGCCGACCTGCCGATGCTCGCGATCGTCACGGACAATGTCGCGTTCGAGGACCTGGCCACACCGCGTCGGTGGGACGTGCGGAAGATCGTCGAGCTGGCGATCTACCTCGGTCTCATCAACGCGCTGTTCGCGTTTGGCCTGCTGGCCTTCGTCGGCGAGCGCTCACCCGAGGTGGTGCACACGTCGTGGTTCCTGTTCCTCGGCTCGACCGCGCTCTTCATCCTGTTCGCGGTGCACACGCACGGGTGGTTCTGGACCAGGCCGTGGCCGAGCGCGCCGGTGTTGCTTGCGTTGGGCGCGGCTTTTGTCGTCACGCTGGCGCTGCCCAACATCCCGGCCACGCGCTTGCTGCTGCATTTCGGGTCGCTCAGCGTCGCGGAGCAGCTGGGGATCGAGGCGTACTCGGTCACGTATCTCGTCGTCGCGAGCTTCCTCTGCGTCGCCTACTGGCGCTGGCAGTCACAGGTCAGGACGCACACGCACCCCACCGAGATACGCGAGTCTGTGCACTCGCGCCCCGGATGAGCGTTCCGGACACGCGATTGCGTGCACTCGCGTCATGCCACCGCAGTGGTGCCGGCGCGGGGATTCGAACCCCGGACCCTCGGTTTAAAAGCTCGCCCCGAACTCCACCGGACGTCTCCCCACGACTCCTGCTGAACTCGGATCTCCGCATCTCGCCTCCTCGTGGCACCCGAAGGCTCCTCGGCTTGGCAATACAAATTGGCTATACATCCGAAGGCCTTGAGCGATCGACCGGCGCGCGTGATGGCGAAACGGAGAGGCCTCTCCCCACATCGCTCAGTTGGGCGACTTCCTTAAGCGGAGTTAGAGGTTCGAGTCCACGGCAGCCCACCAACTCGAACCTGAGTTCACGAGCAGCCGTTGGCTGGAAATCCTTCGAAGTTGCTGACCTTCCACAAACCGGCGCCCGCAATGTAAAGGAAAATTCCTTTCTGGCTTCCGAACCAAAGGCCATGCTCGTCGGCGATCATGCCGATGGCCTCGCCCGAGCCGAGGTCAGCGCTTGCGGAGGCGTTGATCTGGGTTTGCTTACCAGGCGCGGAGACCAGCCAAATCTCAATCGACTGCGGACTCCCATCCGGGTTGGTGGTGATGACATTGACCAATGCCGAACCAGTGCGGTCGAGCCCGAGGAATCGAACGTCGGCCGCGGGCTGACGAAACCAGAGCGTGGTTTTGCCGGTAGTGAGGTCCCAGCGCTCCAGGTCGCTCGGTGGCGCGCCCAGGTTCGCATTCGGGTCGAGGCCTCCAAACCAAAATCCGCCCGATTCGACAGCCTCAGGCCGGGTCGCCCCTCGCAGATCTATGACACTGCCGGTTGAGAGATCGATCCGGTACAGCTCGCCAGCCCCGGCCTGTCCCGACTCCACGCCATATACGGCATCAGACTCGAAGCCGACGATTTCCAAAGATAGAGCTGTAGCCGCCGGTTGCGGCCGTAAGCCGGTCAACGGGATCACTCGCTCAGAGCCACTTGACGCCGCGACGACGTGTAGAGTGGCGGGGGTCTGGACAGTCCCGCTCAACTTATCAACGACTCCTTCGGTTGTCGTTGCGTAGTGCAAACCGTCTGGCGAGACTGCGCGGCGGCCGACCGGCACCCACGTCGAAACAGCCTGATCGAAATATCCCGGCGTTGGCGGGGCGGTCAGGTCTCTCACGAATTCGCCGCTCGGAAAGGCGACGAAGCCTGCTTCGTATGCACCAGCGGCGTCTTTCTGCTCTGAAACTACTGGGAGACGACATCGAAAGTTCAGAACGGACGGCGAAGTCGACGGTGTTGTTGACCGAACCGCCGCGATTGTGGCTCGACCTGATGGCGTTGAGGAGGTGGCACAAGCAGCCACGGTGAGCACGATCGCGATGGAAACAGCGGACCCGATAGTGCGCACGTATAAGAACGCAGCTCTGTCGTTAACGTTTCTGCAGACAGCCACCTTACCGCGGAGGTAGGTGGTTCGAGTCCACCGCGGCCCACCACTCCTGATATAACGCGAACCGGCGGTGCTGCAAGCCGATAGGTCGGGAAGATTTCGTTCCTGGATTCGACTCTGATCTCGGTTACCAGTTGCTGCATGAGCGCCTTACGTTGCGAGAGCGTGCCGTTACCCATCGCATCGACGATTGCGGTTAGTACCGACCCGATGTCCCTGGTCGTCGGCGCCACGATCGATTTTTCGGTCAGCTCCTCTTGAAGCGTCTCGTGCTGCGTCCGCAGTTCGGCGAGACGATTCTCCAGTTCGCCCATCCGACCCGCTAATCGCGCGGCCGTAAGCGAGCCCGACTCGAAGGCGTCAAAGTAGCGCCGTAGCGACTGCTCAGCCTTCTCGATTTTCGCCTCGAGACTTCGCAGCTCAGACCGCTTACTTGGGAGTATGGCGTTCGCCTTCTTCTTTGCACTGGCCACGGCTCGCTCGATGAGGTCGCTGTCCGAATAGGTCGCTTGCATCGAAGCGAAGACAGCACTTTCGAAGGCGTCTGCCGGAAGCCGGTCGGCCTGGCAGCCATGCCTGCCATAGCGATTGCGCGAGAAGCACGTGTAGTACCTATACGGTCCCTTGCGTCCGTGCGCAACGGTGCCGAGGAAACGATTCCCGCATTTGCCGCATCGGACAATTCCGCTGAGTAAATAGTCGCTGCTATTGCTGCGTCGTTTCCACGCCGACTGTTTCCGGGCAGCGAGCATGGTCTGAGCGGCCTCGAAGGTGTCCTTGCTAACAAGAGCGGCGTGCGGCGCCTCGTAAGAAGCGCCTCGGAACTCCATACGTCCGATGTGGACGGGATTACAGAGGATGTCGAAGACAGTGACCGCACTCCATATCCGACCGGCTCGCGTGTGATGGCCATGACTGTTTAGCCAGTTAGCGACAGCCCTGGTCCCCAGCTTCTTGGTCACGTATAGATCGAAGATGGTCCGCACTGTCGCCGCTTCTGCCTCGTCGGGTTCCAGCTTGGCGACGGCCGGGTTATACCGATAGCCGTATGGGTTGGGTCCGCCGAGCCATCCGCCGGCAGCTGCCTTGCGTTCCATCCCGGCGATGACGCGGTCGACGAGCGTGGCGCGTTCGAATTCGGCAAAGACGCCCAGCATCTGGACCATCATTCGGCCGGCAGGCGTGCCAGTGTCGAAAGGTTCAGTTGCCGAGCGGAAGACAACGTGCGAGTGGTCGAGCTCTTCGAGAATCTGTGCCAGTCCTCGCACCGAGCGCGCAAGACGATCGACTCGATAAACAAGCAGGAGGTCGAAGCGACCAAGGCGCGCGTCGGCGAGAGCGCGCTGAAGCTCAGGTCTCTCCAGCGTGCTGCCAGTCATGCGGTCGCTGTACCGCCGCGTGAGCTCCCAGCCCTCCTGGCTCGCGATATAGGCGCGAAGGCGTGTGTCTTGGGCGTCGAGTGAGTAAGGCTGATGCACCTCGTCGGTCGAGATTCGTGTGTACGTCGCGACTCTCACTTCGATCCCTTCTCCTTCAACTTTCGAGCCTTGCGGGGCAGGCGCAGCGTTGCATAGCGATCGCGCCGATATTCGTCCACCCATTGCCGACTGCTTCGCCAGGTGTCATCCACGGCTCGAATTGCCTTGAGCCGGGAGCGTTGTGCTGCGTAGCGGAGAGCCACGACCGACAGATCATTTGTCGCCAAAGCTTCGAGAGGTACAAGCTTGGCAGGCCCCGCAACCGCCGGCAATACGAAACGACTGAGGTTCTCAAGGATCGACCTGGCGAGGATTTCGCCTAACGGTCCTGGGTCGCCTCGGTCGGCGCGATGTAGGGCGTCGAGGTAGCGATCTCGGAGCCGCTTCTGAATGATTGCGGGCGGGTAACCGAGCCGAACCAACACGAGGTTCATCAGCAGACGGCCGGCACGGCCGTTGCCGTCAATGAAGGGGTGAATCCGTTCGAACGCAGCATGCCGCGCAGCGACTGCCTCCGCAACGGGCGACGGCTCGCGAGTTAACGTGGCGACGCTATCTACCCAGTCGCGAACTTGCGCAGGTACATCCGGGTGGCTCGGTGGTTTCATCCCGTGTTTGAACGCATGGATGTCATGCCGGCGCCAGTTGCCCGGGCCTTCCTCTTCGGAAGCGTCTGGATGCGGAGCGACCTCCCAGACAGGGGTCATGGCAAGTCGGTGAATATGGCGGACTTCGGTGAGCGTCAACAATTTGCCGCTGGTCCACGGCCCAGAGCTCAGTGCTTGGCTGTACACCCATTGAGCTGCGGCAGCGTAGCCGCTGACCTCCAGATAGTCCTTGAGTTCCTTGCTGCCGACCGCCTTGCCTTCTCGGAGAAGCGCTTCAACTTCTCGCAGGACCAATGTGTTGCCCTCCAACGCGGTTGAGCTGTGGGCCTCGTGGTACCAGATATCGGTCCATATGCCCTCGGCCTCGTCAGGCGACGGCAAGCCGCCTAGGCGAGTTTTCAGCTCCTCGACCATGAAGGCGAGGCGTGCGTGCACCGCTTCCCGGGGGGGTCGTCCCCGCGCAGCGGTCGAGGTGGTTTTGACTAGGTTGCTCATGTGAGGGCTATCTAATTGTACAACTCAACCTAGTTAGGTTGCTTTGCAAGGGCCAAGCTAAATAATCAAGGCAACCTATCTTGGTCACGCAGCCTTGCTGGCGTCCGGACGACGCTCAAAGGTGGGTGCGAGAAGCTCAGCCAGCAGGTCGATGGCACCTTGCCATTGGGCCTCAGAGCAAACCTCGACGCGGGGCGGGGAGATACAGATTGTGTCGTCCTCGTCTACCCCTATGACTCGTCTTCTGTTGAGAGCTCCCGTTAGATCGCTGGTACCAGGTCCGGAGGCGAGGGATTGAGCGCTTGACCCCCGAATGTGCGTGCGGGGGTCCGAGTTCGACCCCGGTTCAGGGAGGGGGCCTGAGTCTGGCCCCTTGTCATTCCGAAGGGAATCGAGCCGGCGGAGCCGAGGGGTCACGCCCCCGCTCCTCCACCAGGGCGCAGTAGCCACCATTCAGGCTTGCCGATACTCTCCTCGATCCGGCGCTGAGTCCGGCCCAGGCCGGGCATCGAGTCGAATGCGCGCCTAACCCTGTCCGCGCCGCCCAACCAAACCGCAGCCAGAGGTCCCGCCGCGCCGAGTAGGTCGCTGGACGTGGTCCAGAAGCGGCAGCACTCACGATCTGGATCCACGACCTCACGAAGAAGGCGCCCGAGCTGCTCTTCCCGCGGTCCAGTCGGAACTACCCAGAGGATCTGGTTGGCGGAGGCGTGCGGTCGATCGACGAAGTAGCGGACGTAGGCCTGGAGCTTGGCGCGAAGGCGTCGCGGCTGCTCGGTGCCGCGGTCCCACTCGAGTTGAAGGAGCAGTTCGCGGTCTTTCGTAATCAGGCGGCCCCATCCATCCGGAATCGGGCCGTGCTCTTCGGACTCGGCGTAGGCGGCCACGATCTCGTGCTCGCCGACCCAGTGGTAGAGGCCGACGTCCTTAGCCCCTCGAATGCTGACGGCGAGACGTACGAAGAACTGGTTTGCCTCCAGCTGGTGGATCAGGTGAAAGCGTCGTTCCAGCGCATGTTCGGCGCGCTTGATGAACGGCTCTGGATTTTGATCGCGCCACTCGGCGAGAATTGCCGCCCCCCGTCGAGCGAGCAGGTAGACGGAGGCGCGGCAGATCCGGCCTGGACGGGTGGCAGCACGCCAGCGGATGAGGAGGCCATGCTCGAGTAGCCACTGGAGCCGGTACTGGCAGCTTCGGGGTCCAGGGAAGAAGAGAGCCTGGATCTGGTCACGGTCCAGGTAGCGGTGCGAGTCCAGCTCTTGCAGGATGGCGAGATCTCGCAGGGTCGGCTCGACCTTGTCCCTTGAGTGGTGTGCTTCTTCGCGATGAAGTTCCAGGATTCGTACAGGACGTGTTCCTTTGAACGAAGACAGTCCCGGGGAGAAATCGAGCCGTTTTGAATTGAAAGCTGGGTTCACGCCAGGGCGTGAAGGGGCGCGTGAAGGGTGCTCGAACTCGGGGTGTGAAGGGGCGCGTGAAGCCACCTTGGTCACGCAATGTCCTGGAAGTCGCCGCGATAGCCTAGGTTCGCAAGCCGCCGTTGTATCTCGGCGTCGACCTCACCGCGGGGCCGGCCATATCGCTCGAGGCTGCCTGCGGCGAGGTGAGCTGCATGTTCGGCGCCCAGGCTTGGTGGCGCGGGCAAAGTGACGGCTGTGAACGCAATCTCCGCATGGCTTTGCACGCAGAGTCTTATCGCGACCTGGCGAAGGCTCAGGGTTTGCAGATGTGACTCCGTGAGCGGCGAGAACTCGCGAGCCAAATGCCGGGCGTCCTCCTGGCTCAACTGGAAGACGACCTTGCTTCGTGCGTTTGCCTCCACCGCCTGAGAGGTTGCAGCGCTCAGCTGGCTTAGGTGCTGATTGGCCAAGGTGAGGTTGAGCCGGTAGGCGCGCGATTCGGCCAGGACGTCATCGAGAGATTGCGGCAAGTGGAGGTAGTTCTGGAATTCGTCCAGGTAGAGGTTGAAGTCTGGGCGCCAATTCTCCGGTCTCGAAGCCCGTCGCAATGCTGCTTGCCAAAGCCGGGAGACGATGAATGCGCCAAGCAGCCGGCTCGATTCTTCGCCGAGGGTGCCCTTGCTGAGATTGACGAGTAGGATGCCGCCTCGGTCCATCACCGCGGGCAGGTCGAGGGAGGATCGGCTCTGGCCCAGGACGTTGCGGACGGTCGGTCGCATAAGGAAGCTGCGCAGCTTGTTCAGGACGGGTCCCACCATCTGAGCGCGCTGTCCCTCGGCGAAGCCTTCGTACTCCTGCCAGAAGGGCCGCAGACCGATCGGGTCGTCGAGGTTCTTGGTGAGGCGCGCCCGCACGTCTCGGTTCAGCAGCAGGAGGGGCACCTCGCACAAGGTGGCGCCAGGGTGGCGGAGCAGGGTCAGCACCGCGGCCCGCAGAATGTCGTCCGTTCTTGGACCCCAGAAGCGCTCGAAGGTCTTGCGGAAGATGCTGACCACCGCGTCCGTGACCAGCTCGCGTTCGTCGGGCTTGTCGCAGTCCAAAACATTGAGGCCGAGCGGGCGGTCACGCTGAGCAGGGTCGAAAAGGACCAGCCGATCCTGATGCGCGCTTGGGATTCGCTCGAGGAGATCGCGGATCAGATCGCCCTTGGGATCAATCACCCCGACACCAATGCCGGCCTCGATGTCCTGCAGGGCGAGGTTCAAGAGCAGGGTGCTTTTGCCGCTTCCAGTCGGACCGACCATCCAGAAGTGCTGGCGCCGATCGCTCTGCGAGATATGGATCGGCGTGCGTTTCGTGTCCTCCAAACGAGCGAGTTGACTGCCCTCACGACCGGGCACGGATTGAGGCGCGACGCGTACGTGAGCTGAATCCATGGCCACGCCGGCGAGTGGCAGATGACATATTTGCGCCAGCTCGCCGGCGGACAAGATGAGGTTGCCGCTGACCGGACCAATCCGGCGCCGCAACGAGTCGTCAAAACCAGGCCGCCACCAGACGCGCGTTGTCCGCAAGTGGTTCGCACCGTCGAGAGCGTGGAACGCCCCCGCGACTGAAGACAGTTTCTGCCGGGCGATTCTGCGCTGCTCGTCCCAGGAGCTAATGCGGACGTCTACACGCCAGCACGCTTCGTAGGCTTTCTGCTCCGGCAGCCGCGGACCTATCGACGTGGGTCGTGGTGGCGTCGCTGGCTGATGTGAGGTCGAAGTCGAGGAGTTCCAGAAGATTTCGAAGAACAAGTCGAACGGCAGTATCAGCAGCTTGAGCAGCAACCGGATCGCCAACGGTGTTGATGGGCGATCGTCGGACTGGCGCCCTAGCCTGTGCGCGGCGCGACGCTCCCAGCCCGTGTCCGGTGCGATGCTGATTTGGAGGAGTCCATCGGAGGTCTCGACAAGTGCAGCCACTGCTGACGCGAGGGCATCGTGTCGCGAAGTCCCGAGTGGGTAGAGAGGCTCGCGCCAGAGTCGGAGCCGAGCCCGCGCAGCCGGTCCCTGGGGAATCTCGTCAGTGTCTTCAGAGATCAGCTCGACGCCTGGTATGGTCGCGCTCAAAGCGCTGCGCACGGTGCTCGCCATATCAGCAGGGAACCAACAACAAACCGTCATCCGGCCCGCCTGGGCGCGGTACTCGAATGTAATCGACGGCTGACCCATTAGCCAGCTCTTCCACCAAGGTGCGGCGATTACATAAAGCGTCCTGAAGCACGCGATCCAGGCTTCGGGCCGAAACTCGGCGCCGATCGGAGGCACGATCCGAAGTCCACTTAGCGGCTGCCGGCGCATTGCATGCTGCACGCGCGGGAGAACAAGCTTTGCCGCCAGCCCGATTACCGCTACAGCGATTGCGAGCTCGGCAATGAGCACGAGCGCGTGGAGAGTGAAGACGATCGCATCCTGCACCCCGAGGTTGATCGACGCAGCAAGGTGCTCGAAATAAGCGAGCTGTTGCTGACCCAGGGTTGCCGAGTCGACTGGAGCGGGTGATGGCGTCGGAGAGGTAGCGCCTAAGGCAGTCACGCCGGACAGAAGACAGCGACGGACAACTGAATTCATGCAGACCTCCTGACGAGCTGAGTTGCAACCCAGCCGTTGATTAGCGGCGAGGAGTCGCGTGGCCGGGCGGCTGGCCGCGCGTTGACGAGAGCAAATTGGACGTTCCTAAGAATCGCCTTCAGCAGACCCCCGCTTTCCGACTCGCTCTCGGCGAGGCGGACCCTGGTCGTTCGGTCCGAATGGCTATTCATCTGCAAAGTCGTAGGAGCCGCCTTTGCCGCCAAAGCCCCGAAAGGCACATTCGGCGCAAAAAGCTTCTACTACTTGAACTGTGCGATTTTCTGACCGCATCCTTGAAGCTGCCGCGCCAATCGAGCACCGTTGACTGTGTCGAGTCGAAATAAGAAGAGCGGGACCCGCCCGGCCGGTGACATCAGGCTGGTCAAGCTCGACAAGGCCGCGCGGCGTCTGGGCTGTCACATCGAGACGCTTCGGCTCCGTATCCGCCGCGGGCAGCTAAAGGCTTACCGCGGACCGCACGGCGCCTATTTCATCGGAATTGTTTCGCTACTAAAGCTGGTCGCTAATCTGCCGGCGGTAGCGCCGGCACCCACGGAAACAGATCTCAAAGAGGCGTGGCGAAAAGCGCGGCTTCGCGCTGGACAGGAACTCGGTGTGTCAGAGGCCGGTGACATTCGACCCTACTCGCGGTCGGGGCGGCGCTACTCGGCGCTCTCGACGAGAACCTATCGCCCGGCTCGCCGTCAGGTGCACCAACCGCCCGAGCTTCAAATGCTTGTGGTTTTCCTCGACGCTCTGAAGAAGGACCCCAATATCCATCCTGTGGCCTATCGGCTGCTGCTTGGCCAGGGGCTCGGCGCGTTGGGTTTTCGCGCCAAGCAAATCGCTCCCGTACTGGACGTCTCACAGCGTCAGGCGCGAAGGCTCGCGCGTAGGCGAGAAATCGGTGACGCAGTCTTCCGTGCGGCGCGGCGCTGGGCGACGCGCGAGGCGAGACGCCTGGTGGCAGAGTTGCGTCGTCAGCTTGCTGTCGAGGGCTTTCAATTCCATCGAAGTTCAGGGTCGGGCGGGCCACCGATCCACCCTGATCGTCCTCGGCCGGCATTCATTACCACGACGCTTAACCGCGACGAAGTAATGGGGCTGAAACGCGCCGGGTTGTCACGTGAGCAGATCTGGGCAATCACGGTAGTGGGAATCGGATCAGACGAGTTGAACCGATTGCTTCTGCGCGGCGTTTGCTGAGACCTTGAGATTAGGCGCCCAGAGCCTGCATCGGGTCCGGATACTCCGCGACGGCACTCGCTATAGAAATCTCGGATTGGTCGCGCAACGCACTGTCGAGCGGCTCGAGCCGCCACTTGGCTAGAAGGTGCAGGTCGAGCGCTGTGGGCCCGAGCGCTCCATTGGGGAGTTCGCGAACCTGGGCACCTGCCCGCTCGGTCAGTGCACGGTCACGTCAAGACATCACTTTCCACCTCCCCGGGTCCCGAGTCCGACACCCCCGGCTCGCGAATCGCCCTAATACGTCGAACCGGGGAGGAGGGGTGCACAACCATCTCGACGCGATGAACACCGGGCAGGCGGCGGTGACCTGGCTCAGCACGGCAGGGTCGAGATCGGAACGATCACGGCGCCGATGTGTTCGCGGCTGGGCTTCCGGTCATAGGCAGGAGGAGGTTGGAGTGCTTCCGATGGACTTTTCGAACCCCACACCCAGGCTTGCTTGTGGAACCGCTGACCATCCTGCCGATCCGGAAACGGTGGACGTGTTGCGGAACCGTTCGGCGCACTCGCGCCCGCAAGGGGGACAATACAACAAACCACATACGGCCCTGGCTACATCTGTATGAAACCTGTGCTAGGCTTCTTGTATGACGATTGCTCGCGAGCCGAACCCTGAGATTTTGTATGTGGAATCCCTCCGGTGGAGACAGAGCTGGCTCAGGGCCGAGCTTGATTCCGTTCAGGGCCGAATCGAGGATCTGAACCGCGAGGAGGCGACCTTGACGGTTCAGCTGCGGGCCGTGGAGCAGCTGCTATCAGTGGAGCAAATACAGATAAGCAACGGCGCACAACCCGCGGCAGCACACCTTCTGGAGAAGGCTGCAGCTGAGCCGACCGATAGCAAAGAGGAAGGCACGAGTAAGCCCTCCGCTGAGGATGACCAGGCCGTGGACTGGTCGGTATTTGGCCCGAAGTCTCGAAAAATCTACGTAGCAACCGCGAACGTGCTTCGCGAGGCGGGCGTGCCGCTGCATTACCGAGTATTGGCTGACGAGGTTCAAAAACAGGTGCCGCTGGCTGGAACCGATCCCGGGGCAACCCTAATCGCACATCTCCATCGGGCCCAACACCTGTTCCCTCGAATCGCGCGAGGGGTCTATGGCCTCGGGGGCACGAAGCTAGCAACAACCGAAGGTCCCACCGAGGCGATCGCAGAGGTCACTGCCACTCGTCGCGTGCGACGTAAGACCACTAGGCGAAGGCGATCGCGATGACTGAGCCCAATGGCCTCACCAACAACGATCTGATCCTGCTCGCCATTCTGCTCGCGGGTGGGGCGGAGGATTTCGCGGATATCGAAGACGTTGGGATCTGGGCAAACAAGCTGTCCCCACAGCGCTTCGGTTGGCGCACAAAGGATTTTCCGAGCGACAAGAAGGTGAGCCAGGCAATAACGGATCTGGAGCGAGAGCGCGATAACCTCACTCGTCGCGGGGCTGGAGATGTTGCGACGCGCCGGCTTACTCCGGAAGGCTTGGCGCATGCGATGCGTGTCGGTGCTCAGCTGTCAGGAAAAGACTTCGAGACCCTTGACGCGCTGCTCGCCAGCTTCGCCGACAAGACCCCACAGGAATCGGTGCCAGCCACCGCGTCGGGCCGGCGACCGGGTCAGAACGAGCTCCGGGTGCTCCACCACCATCCAGCCTTCGAGCAGTGGATGAGCTCAGGAAACCTCGATGGAATAGAGGCATGGGAGCTTTCCGACTCCATCAATTGCTTGCCCGACGCGCCCTATCAGGTCGTCAGGGCAGCGATCGAGTCGCTGCAGACGTGGGCCGCGCGCTGGCAGGACAAAGAAGTAGCCGGATATCTCGAGGCCATCGCCGGCGTCTTCGAGCCAGTTCTGAAGCCATCAAAGGGGAAGGCATGATCGAAAAGACGATTGAGGTCCGGGTCGAGCAGACCGAGCGCGGTTTCAGGCAGAGCAGTGAGCTCGCTATGGGCAACGACATTCTCTTCGGTTTGATCGAGATGATCACTAATGCGGACGACGCCTATGGCGAAGTCGCGGGCCCGGTCCTGATCCGCCTTCCGAAGCCCGTGGACGAAAAGACCTGGACAGTGGAAGTTCTAGACCGCGGCCCTGCGATTCCCTATTCAGAGGTCATGGAAAAGCTGCTGCGACTGGGATCACGGACCAGCGGCCATGAGAAGGGAGAGGTCAAGCGCGGAAACCGCGGTCGAGGTGCTAAGGATCTGACGCATTTCGGTCGGGTCCGGTGGGATGTGATTCACGATGGCAAGTACTACTGGCTTGAGCTCGACCGGGATGGCAAAGGCCCTATGAGTAACCAGGTATCCGCGAGCGACGCGATTAGAGAAAAGTTGGGCATTCCTCGCAATGGGGTATTCGTCACCGTCTCATGTGATCGCAGCCGTTTCCACCGCCCGCGGCGCGACAGCATTAGGGAGAAGCTGCAGTTGGCGGTGCAACTGCGCGACATCATGTCCAATCCGAAGAGAACGATCCGTCTGCAGTATGGAGACGACGAGCCCGTAGCGCTTCGGTACAGCAAGCCTGCCGGCATGACGGAGCATCCACCCGTCGACGTAGAGGTCCCCGGCTACCCAGGAAAAGCCCGGATCGTGGTGGCCGAGGTTCCGACCCCTTTTGAAGACGATCCTAATGATCCCTGCCGACAAGGCGGTCTGCTGATCAAGAGTGGCCGCGCCGTCCATGAAGCGACCCTATATCGTTTCGAGTCAAGTCCTTATGCAGGCTACTTTCTCGGGTCGGTGCGGTGGGACCCCATCGACGCGCTTTCTCGAGATGTCGACGACCGAGAGGGGAGCAAACTCGAACTAGATCCTTCCAATCCCGCGCAGATAATCACCGTGAACCGGCGTGGCCTTAACAGCCAGCATCCGGCCACCAAGGCGCTCAAATTGGCGGTCGAGGCAGTGTTGAAGCCCCACATCGAGCGCAAGGCTGCGGAGCTGGGTGGCCAAAGTCTGCAGTCCGTCGAGACTAAGCGCCGGCTGAGCGGTCTGGCGAGGATCATCGCCCGCTACCAGGTGAAGAAGTCTGAAGAACTTGAGCTTGAAACTGCTTTCAAGCCTGGCGGTGATGGTGCACTCACGCCCGATGTGCCCGTATTGGAGGTGATCCCGCCGCACAAACTCCTCGAGTTCGGCAAGGATCACACGTTCAGCGTGCGCGCCAGGATCGACGCTCTTCCCAAACCGTCAGTGCTACCAGAAGTGAAGCTTGCCCTCGTTTCCGAGCCAGAAGGATGCCTGACCTTGCAGGTTAGCTCGATCACTTTCAAACCCAGATCCCCGACTCGAGGGGCGAGTCAGCGGGACGTTCATCGCGTCCGCCGGTTTGATTGAGGGCAATGCTGCGATCGAGGTGCGGCTCGAGGGGGTCGGTGAGCGCCTGCTGGACATCGAGGTCGTCGAGCCGATCACGATCGAGCCGCCCGAGCCTCCAATAACGTTCCAGTTTGAGAGGGCCGCCTACTCCATAGGCGTTCTCAAGCGGAAAAAGATCCTCCTGCTCGCCCCGACGTCGGCTGTCGACAAACATGGCATGCACGTTGTACTCAACAACTCGGACGCGAGAGGACTCCTTGTGAGACGGATGGAGACTGACCTCGGACCATCACCGGATGGCGACTGGTATCAGGCCACGATCGAACTTGAGGGACGTCAACACGGCGCTAAGTCGACGCTCACGGCCCACTGCGGCACTGGACCTTTGCGGGCACAAACCGTGATCACCGTTGGCCGCGATCAATCGGGCCCGCAGCCGCCGCGGATCGAGATCGGCCACAGTCAGAGCTACGCACGTGGTACCTGGCAAGAGGAAGAGGAAGGGGTCACCATCACCATCAATGCTGCCCATCCTGCTGTCCGGCGTTATTTCGGCGCTGCGCCTGACTTTCCTGGTCAGAACTCCGTGGAGGCGCGGCTGATGATCGCCGAGATCGTCGCTGACCTCACGATCCGCGAAATCTTGAGCCGGCAGTTTAAGACCGAGAAGCTTGGTGTCGAGCAGCTCTACGTTCAGCGCTACAAAATGCTGAGCGAGCTACTACCTCAGTGCCATCAATCTCAGGTGGCGGACTCGGAAATGGGCTCAACGCTCGTGACCAAAGGCAAAGCCGACGCACTGGTTATTGCCAAATCTAAGGAGCGTGCCACTGCCGGGACCGCACGAGTCAGTGGGAATGGGCGACATTAAGAACTAAAGCGTCAGGGCGAGATTAGTAGCATTGACCGCCGACACCGCCAAAACCACAGGGCAGCTCGCGCTCAGCGTCATCAACGAGGCCATGGTGGCGTATGCCCGGCACCCAGTGGTCAGGGCGCTGGTGACTGTGATCCCCTTCGGTAGCTTCTTCGATGCGCTCGTCGGGACCGCCGGTTCCAACCTAGTGCTTGATCGCGCGGAAGTTCTCGGAGAAGAGGTGCGACAAGCGATTGAGAGGGTCCCAGCCGAGAAGCAGGACCCCACTGTCACCGAGCAGCAACTGTTAGACGCCACGATTCGAGCCGTGCGCGGCGCAATGGAGACGGGTAGTCGGGAGAAAGTGCAGCTGATTGCTGCAATCTTGGTCGGGGCAACATCGGTCGACCGACCGGAAGACCTGGACGTCGAGAGCGTAATGGCGTCGATTGTCAACCTCACGCCTGCGGATCTCGCGTCAGCCCGTCGGCTGGTCGATCACCTTGGACCGGGAACCTTTCCGCCGCCGACAGAGCTTGGACCCGACCGACTGTTCTTCATCGGTCGTCTTGTGGCAGCAGGTTTGATCGAAAGTGTTGCGGTCAACGCTGCCAAGCCGTCAGGGCGACATCGAGTGTTAGAGGAATCCTTGCCGGCGATCGAGTATCGCTTCACCCCGACGTTCGCACGCCTGTTCAGCCTTCTCCGAGCGGGCGGTATTGAAGTCACCTAGGTCCCTGGTGCTAGGGATTGATCGTGTCGGCGTCAGCGAGGATCGATGAGGTGAGAGTACGGATCTGAGGTAACAAGCCGCTCAGGTAAGGGATGGGATCAACGTCCCCAAGTCCGGGGACTTTTAGTTTCGATGGCTGATGCGGCACGAAGTGCAGCCTCGCGATGGTGTCCATATGCGTGGATCGGTTCCTCAGGCGGCGAGCCTGAGCCAGCCAACCGCTTGGCTGCGGGGCATTCCAACCGAGTAGAGCTGCGGCAACCGCAGTCATACAGTTGAGGACAGCGGCCGGCGGGCTGGCCGCAAGGTTCGTGGCAGTCGTCCAGCTGATCTGGTGTTGCGGCGTCCTCTGGGCCTGCGGGACATTCCGCGCCTCCTCGATTGCTTGGATGAGTCCATAAGTAGCGGAATCGAAAGCTGATGAGACTGCGGCCAAATAGCCATCAAGAGCGATTTCCTCACCAACGAGTCGAGTTAACTCGCCTGACCTCTCGTGGAGTATTACAAGTGTCCGCAGGTACCAGTCTGCGGACCAAAGCTTGAACTCTGTCCACGCTCGCCCGTTCTTAGCGCCTGCGGCTGCAAGTCGTAAGTATTCGGGCCCAACCGGCCAACCTCGAAAGTGGAGACTGGCTCGAGTGCGGATTTCCTTCATGTATGCCGCTTCGACAATCATGATCCTTGGTACCTGGGACCCGCCGGTTGCGACCATTGATGAAGAGTCGGATGATCCCGGCCTGGTAGAGCTGCGCGGTCCGAAGCGGTCGGCGGGATGGCCCGAGAGTGTCCGGACACCAAGAAACCGCCGGGGTTCCTGGTGGTTCTCATACGGCGCTACAGAAGTGCTTCGATCTCGTTGAGTACTGTCATCACGGTGTCGTGGATTTCTTCCAAGCCCTCAAATACCGGGAGGCCGTTCTGAAAAGCTGGCGCGAAGGAACCTTTGACCTTCAAGTCCACATCCGGCTCGCCAGTACCCGTTGGAGTGCCAAAGACGTATGCCAGTTCTGTGTCTTCGTCGAATACGGTGAACTCCGAGAGACCCGAGGGCGGCTCAACCCTGGTGACCGTGAAGTTGGCCTCGTTGACCGCCTCAATAAGCGTGCCGCCGACAGGCGTGCCCAGAACGGGGCGGATCTCACGGTGCTTGTCGAGGTTGTTCTGTTCAACGAGAAACGCAAGTGGTCCTTGGAGCCGGTGATCCGGAGCAAATGGCTGAAGTCCCTTGATGTATCGGACGATGGCCGCATCGACGTTCGGCAATCGTCGAGTGACGTTGGCATCGAAGGTTGGCTCGCTGGAGTAAAAAGGAAACTGGATGGCATTCTCGTCCGTCTTAGGCGCCAGTGGTTTGAGATTCGCCAAATACCAAGCAGCGTGATCAAGGGCCGAGCGCAGATTGTTGAGCGCGTCCCCAATGACAAGGCTCCAGACCGCAGGTAATCGCCCCACGGTGTCGATGTAAAAGACGAACCGGTTTTCCTCCGGTTGGAACTCTTTCCGCGTGGTAAAGGGCGGTACTCCCTGCAAATAGCGCCACACCCACAGTTCTGCTTTCATGGCTTCGATATGTGCCTTACCCCGCGCAGCCTTGGCCCGACAAGCGTCAAGCGGCGCATTGAGAGTGCCGAAGAAGGGCGACATTGCCCTGTGTTAGCGCCAGACCGGAGCGAGCGTCACGAGGACGAGCACGGCTGTTAGTCCAAAGATTCCAATGGTCAGTCGTGTCAACCAGCGCGACCATGTTTCGGTCGAGGCCCGCAAGTCGTCGAGGCTGTGCTGTAGCTGACCAAGCGCAGCTACCGTCGCCGCACTGCTGCGCTCTGTGACGGTCGTAAGGGCTTCGACGTTCTCGCGAAGCCGGCGTATCGCCTCAATGCTCGCTTTGGCGCTCGCCAGACTGCGTCTGTTCCCCTCGACGGCCACAGTGCGACGCGAGATGTCGAGGTCCGGGAGGCTGTAGTGGTTGGTGCCGATGGTGAACAGCAGGGGAAGCTCGTCATCGCGCACCTTGTTCAGGAACCCGAGGCTCGTTTCCTTATCCCGCACGAGAGTCTGAGCGTCTCCGGCTGACAAGCCGGACAGGTGCATGAGGTTGCCGAACGAACCGGAGTGCCGTGGGTAATCAGTCAGCGGTGGGTCTTCTTCGGATGGGGTCTCGCTCATAGCTGCACGGTAAACCCTTCACGGGCGACCGACCGTGCGTCGTTCCGTCGATCGAGCGTGCCGTGTCACAGCCGTGTCACAGCTTCACGGATTCGGCAGGGTCCTTCAGGTCACCTCAGGACAGGAAGGTGGTCGAATTCGTATTGGCACGGACCGCTGCGGTGTCTGTCGGACACATGCGGACACGTCCCCGCCACGGTTCGGGACCGCGAGGCTCCGGGTCCAAATCCCGCGCCCCGGGATCAGGTCCAGTAGAACCCACTGCCCTCGAATACGGCT
>Ga0070708_100000125_pt1 | contig 52016 bp, 52 predicted proteins | sample KBSK5503metaG_FD_65469 | JGI IMG/M metagenome (GOLD analysis project Ga0070708, IMG submission 65469) | Corn, switchgrass and miscanthus rhizosphere microbial communities from Kellogg Biological Station, Michigan, USA - KBS K5-50-3 metaG | ecosystem: Host-associated > Plants > Roots >... | reverse complement strand
CCGATGCGTTGGTTCGATCGTGCGACAGCGAAATCTCGATCGACCTCAAGCGGTACCGTCCCAGGAGCGCGAACGCAGCCGGGCCGCAGGCAATCTGCGGCGCGCCGTAATTGTCGCGCGTGACGGAAAACTCGGCGGCTTCGATCTGTCCCAGCGCCGTCTCGCGCGGAAAAAGCTTGAGACACGCCTCCTTGGCGGCAAAGCGTGCGGCGAGACTCGCCGCGCGGCCCGGACCCTCGCCGCTGTCGGCCAATTCCTGCATCGAGAAGAGCCGCGAGAGATCCGCCGCAGGCGTTTCGCGCAGCAAGCGCTCGATGCGCGCGATTTCGACCGTATCTATGCCGCAGCGGCCATGCGGGTTCATGCCACCCAAGGCAGCCGCGCCCGCATCGGCGGCAGCGATGTCAGGCGGCACGTACCAGCAGCGCCGCGTCCGTGCCGCCGAAACCGCGGCACAGGATCAGCGCAATCTTGCTGCGCGGCGCCTGAGAATCCGAGGTCGCCGGCAATCCGGCGCAGTCGGGGTCGAGTTCGCGGAGCGTCGCCACGCCCGGGACCACGCCGTCGGCGAGCGCCGCGAGCGCCACAGTCGCCTCGAGAAGGCCGGCCGCCGCGATGAGATGGCCGAACGACCATTTGAAGGCCGTCACCGGCGGCGGGTCGCTCCCGAAAACAGCCCGGATCGCCGCGGCTTCCGAGGCATCCGATGGCCGCGTGCCGTTGCCGTGCGCAACGATCATGCCGACGTCGGCGGCGCGAATCCTCGCGCTGTCCAACGCCGCCGCGATCGCCCGCGCGAGGCCGTCGCCATCGTCGCGAATCGCGACGAGTCCGGTCGCCTCCGAGGCATAACCGCCGCCGAGCACTTCGCCCAGCACCGTCGCATTGCGCGCCGCGGCTGACGATTCCTGTTCCAGCACCAGCGCGCCCGCGCCCTCGCCGAAGACGCTGCCGTCGCGCGCAACATCGAACGGGCGCAGCGTCTCCGTCGCCAGCAATCCCAGCCGGTAGTAATACAGCACCATCTGCGGCTCGATCGGCGCGTCGTGACCCACGCAAACGACGCGCTCGGCCTCGCCATTGCGCAGCGCCTCCATGCCTTCGATCACTGCAAGCGACCCGCTGCAACTATGATGGGTGATGCAGGCGTTGCTGCCTTTGAGCCCGTACTTGATACCGATGTGCCCGAGCACGTTGTTGGGCAGCGAGCGCAGGAGCCACATCGGGTTCACAGTGTTGGCGAGTTCCCTGCCGAATTCGGGCAGGCTGCCTTTCGCGGCGGTCAGCAGCGGGAAATAATCGTACTGGTTCTGATAATTGCCGCTTCCCGACCCGACATACACGCCCGTCTGATCGCTGAAGGTCGCGGCAGCGTCCCCTGCCAGCGTATCGCGGTACGAAGTCAGGCCGGCGTCTTCGATCGCCTTGCCGGCGGCATAGAGGCCGAAGAGATCGGTGCGCCGGATGAGCTTGTGCAGTTTCCGGTCATCGACCATTTCGCGCGGGTTGAAATCGGCAACTTCGCCGGCCATTTGCGCAGGCCATTCTGCGACGTCCCACTGCTTGATCGGCGCAATCGACGAGCGGCCCGCGCGCACGGCGGAAAAAATCTCGGCCGGAGACTTTCCGGCAGAGCACACCGCACCGCTGCCGGTTATCAATATCCGAGGCGGGCTCACAAAGTGACCTCGTCCGGATGGCGCAGCACGACGCAACTGTTCGAGCCGCCGAAGCCGAAGGAATTGGACATCGTCATGCGAACGCGCTGCCGGCGCGGCTCGTCGCGCACGAAGTTCAAGTCGCAATCGGGATCGACGTCGCGCAGGTTCGCATTGATCGGCATGATGCCGTCGCGAATCGCCAGCGCGCAGATCGCGACCTCGACCGCGCCGGCCGCGGCGATGAGATGCCCCATCGTGCTCTTCGTCGAGCTGACGGAAAGGTGCGCGACATGCGGGCCGAAGACGGCCCTGACGGCGGCGCTTTCGCTGCGGTCGTTCATGCCGGTCGACGTGCCGTGCGCGTTCAGGTAATCGATGTCGGCCGGAAGCGCGCCCGCGCTGGCCAGCGCCTGCCGCATCGACTGGATCGGACCGTCGCCGTCGGGCGGCGAATCCGTGATCCGATAACTCGACAGCGAATTGCCGTCGCCGGCGAGCTCCGCATAGATGTGCGCGCCGCGCCGGCGCGCCGCCTGCCATTCCTCGAGCACCACGAATCCGGCGCCTTCGCCCAACAGGAAGCCGTTGCGCGTCGCGTCGAACGGGCGGCTCGCGCGCTGCGGCGTTTCGTTGTCCGGCGAAAGCGCCGACAAGAGGCAGAAACCGGCGATGCCGACCGGGCTGATCATCGAATCGAAGCCGCCGGCCAGTGCGTAGTCGGCGGTGCCGCGCCGGATCAGCTTCATCGCCGTGCCCAGCGCCTGGCCGCCGGAGGCGCAGGCCGTGTGCACCGACGTCGCGTAGCCCAGGATTCCGTGGCGGCGCGCGATCAGCGACAGTCCCGCCGCGCAGTTGCTTCGGCAAAATGCGAGCGGATCGTTCGCGGCGTCGTCGGTCAGCAAACGTTCGGCATGCAGTTCGCCATCCGCGGCAGCGTGATCGTGCGTCGACACGAGATCCGCGAAGTCCACGCCCATCATGCCGGCGCCGACGGCGCAACCCCACCGCGTCGGATCCGTCTCCGCCGGACGGATGCCGGCGTCGCGCAGCGCCTGTTCCGATGCCGCGAGTGCGAAACGGTGCGAGCGATTGGCGAACTTGAGAAGCCTCTTGTCTCCGGTGAGGTCGCGCTCATCGAAGCCCTTCACCTCCGCAGCGATGTGCACGGGAAAGCCGCTCGCGTCGAAAAGACTGATTTGCGCACCGCCGCTGCGTCCGTGCAGGACCGCGTCCCACGTCGTGGCGACGTCGTTGCCGACGGGCGTCACCAGTCCCAATCCGGTAATCGCAACCCTGCGCGAAGCGGCCATCAGATCACACTCCCGCCGCGACGAACTCGACTCGCGCGGTGGCGATGGTCTTGCCGTCACCGTCGCGCGCGCTCAACATCAATCGCGTCGTGTCGTCCTGCGTTCCGGCGAGTTCGACAACGGCGTCGACCTCCTGTCCCGGAACGATGAAGGCGCGCATCTTCACGTGCGTCATGCGCGACGCCGAGGACGCGGGCCCGCCGCGCGCCGAATCGGCCTCGTGCGCCAACTGAGTGGCCAGAGCGATCTGCGATTCCAGAAGCAGCGTCGCCGGAAACACAGGCCGGCGCGGGAAATGATCGGCAAAGAAGGGGGCCGATGACGGAACATGCAGTTTCGCGTGCAGAGAGCGCCCGGGAACGTGCTCGACGATTTCCACGGTCGGCAGGACGACGCCACGAAAGCGATCGGGAGGCGCGCCCGCGCCGCGCAGCAACGCAAAGCGCTCGCGAAGTGCCTCGGGCGCATCGAAATCGGATGCCGGCAGCATCGGGCCCAGGCAGTCGTTCAATTCGATTGCCCGCTGTCCGCCCACGTCGGCCCAGCCGTGATACGCCACGGCGTCGTCGTCGACATGCTCGATTTCCACCGCGAGGTCGATGAGATTACCGGGCGCGACATGTTTCCGGAAGCGGGTCTCGCCGGCGAGTGCCGCGACCGGCCGGCCGCGGTATTCGATGAATTCCATCGAGACCCAGGCAGCGAGCTGGCCGACGGCCTCCGCGACGAGGCACGATGGAAATGCGGGCAGCGTCGCCGGGACGTGAAAGGCGCCGCGCGCGCGCGTCCCCGAAGTGAATGCTGTGATGCGGTCGACAAAGGAGAACGCCGCGAAATGGTCGGCAGGATCGGACATCGGGCCGTTCAGGCCGCCGCCTTGGCATCGTGCTGCGCCTGCACGACGAGCTTGCAGAAAGTTTCGGGTGTGAAGAGGCGCGGAATGTCCTTGACCTTCATCGGATCCGCGAAGCGGTCGGCGGGAATTTCCGACAGATACGCCCGCAGCTGCTTCAACCCCGTCTCGGTCAATGTGCCCTTGTGCTCGAACTCGGCCTCGCTCAGGGCGCCGCGCGCGTTGTCGATGATCTTGCCGCGCGGGATCTTGATCTTGAACGCGCGCTCCAGCCGGAAGACCATATCGAGGAAGTCGATCGACTCGGCGTCTAGTCCCTCGATCAGCGAGACGTCGAGCTTGATGTCGGCGACGTCGCAGCCCAGCGCATCGGCCATCGTTTCCGCCACGGTCGGGAACACTGCGTTGATTTCTTCCTTGGTGATTTCGGTTGCCATCGTTACCTCACTCCATTTTGAAGCCGCCATCGATATTGATGACCTGGCCGGTGATGTAGTCGGCGAAGCGCGAGGCCAGGAACCAGACCGCGTAGGCCACTTCCTCCGGCTTGCCATATCGCTTGAGCAGGATGCGCGAAGTGACGGCGTCACCCGCCATCTCGCGCACGTCCTGCGACATTTCCGTTTCGATCACGCCCGGCGCCACCGCGTTGACCGTGATCCGGCGCGGTGCGAGCTCGACCGCGAGCGAACGGGTGAACGCATTGATGGCGCCCTTGCTCGCTGCGTAGTTGGTCTGGCCGCGGCCGCCCTTCTCGCCCGCCACGGAGCTCAAGTTGATGATCTTGCCCGCGCGCTGGACGATCATCTGCGGCGCCACTGCGCGGACGACGTTGAACACGCCGCCGACATTCGTCTCGAGCACGACACTCACGTCGTCGTCGTCCATCGCCGCCAACTGGTTGTCGCGGATCACCCCCGCGTTGTTGACGAGCACGTCGATGCGTCCACAGCGCTCGGTGACGCGCTCGACCGCCGCGGCGCAGGCCTGCGAATCCCGGATGTCCACCTGCTCCGCCACGATGTTGCCAACCGGCGTGCCTGCGGCCACGACCTCGGCGGCTGCAGCGGCGTTGTCGCGATAGAAGAACGTGACGTCGACGCCTTCCCCCGCCAGCAAGAGGACAATGGCGCGGCCGATGCCGCGGCTGCCGCCCGTCACGATCGCCACCTTGCCCGCGAGACCCGAGTCGAGTGTCATGTCCGAATCGTCAAGGACGCATCAGCCGGAAATGGCAAAGCCGCCATCGACGACGAGCGTGTGGCCGTTGATCATCGCCGCCTCCGGCAGGCATAGCAGAAATACCGCTCCGGCCACATCCTGCGGCGTCAGCACCGGGCCCGCGGGCGTGCGCTCCGAAAAATTCGCGAGCAAGGCTTCGCGGTTCGGAAAATACTTCAGCGCATCGGTGTCGACGACGCCGGCGCTGACCGTATTCACGCGAATGCCGCGCGGCCCCAGCTCCTGCGCCAGTGCGCGCACGAGCGCCTCGAGCGCCGCCTTCGATGCACCGATGAAGCCGTAGCCTGGCATGGCGCGCTGCGCGCCCAGGCTCGACAACGCGATGATCCTCGCGCCGCCCGACATGAACGGCAAGCCGCGTTGCGTGAGCAAGTTCAGCGCCAGCGCATTCGTCTCCATGCACCAGCGCCAATGCTTGATCGTCATTTCGACCGTGGGCTTCAGCACGCCGCTGGCCGCATTGCTGACCAGGATGTCGAGCCGGTCGAAGTGCTTCGCGAATTCCGCGAATATCTCGTCGACACTGTCCGGAATGCCGACGCTTCCGGGAATCGCGTAAGCGCGCCGGCCCAGCGCGCGGATCTCCACGCACAGCGCTTCCGCCTCGTCGGCGCTGTTGTAATAGTTGGCGGCGATGTCGCAGCCCTCGCGCGCGAGCTTGAGCGCGATCGCGTGCCCGATGCCGCGCGCCGCGCCGCTGACGAGCGCCACTCTCCCGGTCAATGCGCCTGCCATGATGAATTCGATCGTCCCGCTTTCGGTCTCCGTTGCCGGCTAAGGCTTGGCCGGTCGGGACAGGCAAAGCGCTTATTCTACCGTGCCCACCTCCGGCGGCCGGCTCATGGCGCGCAATGTCCGGAGGACGTCGGCCGACACCTTGTCCACCGTCTCCTTCTCGAAGGCTGCCGTGCGATAGGAAATTCCGGCCTCGAGCGCGCCCCCGGACGTCGACACCGCGACGACCATCGGTGCGAGCGGTCCTGTCGACACGGCGCGCAGGTAGGCGGGTGGCGAATCGGCGGCGCCTCCCTCACGCCACAGCGCGTCGACGTTGAGCATCGTGACGCCAACCCACACCGGCCAGTTCTTGACGTGGAAGCGCTGCCTCTGCGGCACTCCGAGGAAGCGCCACACGATGCTGCTGTACCCCATGACGACCAGCGTCTGCAGGTAGAGCCGCTGATCCTTCCACTGCTTGGCCTGCGCATGGACGTCGCTGGCCAGCTCGCGCAGCCCGATTCCCTCCGGAACAAGGTGCGCGATCCGGAAGGAACTCAAGAACTGGCCGAACTGCGCCCGAACCTGGGACCCGACGATGCCGCGGATGTTGATGATCGACGCCGCGGCAAGATAGCGGCGTCGCCGCGCCGCCAGCCTCTTGTCGGCGAGCGGCGAGAGCGTCAACAGCGTGACCGCGATGAGGAGATCGTTCAACGTGACGCCCCATTCCTTGGCGGTGCGCAAAACCGCCGAGAATTCGGGCGGCGTCAGCGCAAACGAAGCGAACCCATTCGTCGGGTCCGGCCAGCGAAGGTAACGCGGGCGGTGCGAGCGGCGGCAGTTCAACGCGAGCCGCGGCAGGCTGAACGCGCCGCGCAGCACCGCGCCGGCATGGCGGATCAAGAGCCGCCGAAATGTACTCGGGTAAAGCGAGGGCACGGATTGAAGCGGCGGCTCGCCAGCGGCGACGTACCGCGCGACGATGGCCTCGAGCAGCAGCACAATCGAATCTCCGCCGGCGATGAAATGGTCGTAGGCCAATCCCAGCTCGAACGACGTCGTCGCGTGGACCGCGAAGAACCGGAAAGGATCGATGGCGCCGTCGGCAGCAAAGGGCACATTCAACTGGCGCTCGATTTCTCCGCAAAGAACGCTCCGCGGATCGCTTCCGCCTTCCATGACCGCGAGTCGCACCTGCACTTCGCCTCCGCCATAGTCGAAGCGGCCCCGTGCGGCATCGAGCGTGAGATGCGTCAAGCCGCGCAACTCGAGTTCGCGCGCGATTGCGCGCTCGAGCTTCGGGGCATCCAGAACCGTGTCGACGCGGACGGCGTGCACCGCACTGTACGGATGCAGCTCGCGCCAGCGCAGCATCGTCGCCTGGAACAGGTTCAGCCGGCCGCGCATCATGGCGGTTTGCGCGCCAGGAGCAACTGTTGGGCGGACTTGCACCAGTGTTCCTTCACGCTGTACCAGATATCGGCGGCGTGCAGCAGATTGGCCGTGTCGACCGGAACATCGTCGGGAACGCGCGGCGCGACGTCAGGCGAATAGCGATCGATCCACGCGCGCGTCATCGCATTGGCGGCCAGCGCCGGTGTCTCGGGAATGCGAATGTGACTGGTGTTCGACGGCAACGTGACATTGCGCACCGACGCGGTACCGGTGGCGACATAGGGCTCGGGTTCGCCGAGCGTCCCCGCGATCGGATCCCATGGAATCAGGAATCCGGTGAACTCGTCGACGGTATCGGGAATCCTGCGCAATCGGGCGATCATGTCCCACTGCCCGAACAGGATCCGCGGCAGCTTGCCCGTTGCGATGGCCGCGGCATAGCCCACGGCAAGTCCCTTGGCGGGTCGGGTCACGCCGGTCAGCGGGTCGCGGATCGTCGTGCGCGATTCCGCAGCGCCCAGCATCGGATTCCATACGGGAATGGCGTCGTTGAATGCGCCGTTCAACTCATACAGGATCCTGATGGCCATCATTCCGCCCTGGCTGTGGCCGATCAGCATCGGCATCATCCCTTCGGCTTCGTAGTACCACGCCAGCGCGCCTGCCCACGGCAAGCTGTCGCCGAAACTTCCCTCGGACAGTCGGCCATCCAGGGGATTGCGAATCCGCGCCGCCGGATAGCCCATTGCGATCAGGAATTGCGCAAACGGCTCCATCGTCACCGGTGCGAAACTCCCCTGCAGCAGGATGATTCGCGGCGCGGGTCCGCGCGCCAGCCAGCGATCGACGTCCGAAGCGACGACGTGCCGGCAATCGAGCGCAGCAATGTTCCGCGTGGTCTCCGCATCCAGACCGTCCGCCGGGCGCGGCGGCGCAACGGACGCATCTTCGACGTTCCCGGCGGCACCGATGGTCGGTGCAAACATGAGCGTCGTGCACAGCAGCGCGCGGCCGATGATGCGAACGTATCCCATCCGAAGGCACCGCAGGCAATGATCGCCGCCGAGCGGACTACGCATTCTGATGTCGATCAAGATTGGCGGGGAAAAAATCTCCCGGTCCGCTGCATGTACCGCGCATAGTCGTCGCCCAGTGTCTTCTGCAGGTGGCGCTCTTCGTTGCGCGCCTTGGCATTCATCCAGACGACGTGCGCGACGGCGACCGCAAGCATCGGCAGCGTCGGCACCACGACCGCCGTGCACAGCATGAGCAGGATCGAGAACGCGTAGATCGGGTGCCGGATGCGCCGGAAGGGGCCGTCGGTGATGAGGTTCGTCTTCTCGCCCACGGCCACCGCCATCCGCCAGTCTTTTCCCATGCGTGCCCAGCATTTGGCCGTGGCCACGAGGCAGGCCACCGCGACGATGGCAGCGAGCCAGCGTAGGGCGCCATAGGCCGGCGTCCGGGCAACGAAATCCGGCATCGCCAGCAGCGCGTCGGTGCGGGTTTGCGCAAACCACGGAAGCGTGACCCAGAGCACGACGATCGGAAGAAAAAGGAGTCCCATCAGCCGTTCGAGCGGCTGCGCCGGCGTCAGGATCGGTGTCTGCCGGGAATGGCGCTTGACCCGGATGATCATGACCCCGACGCCCAGCCAGTAGGCCCAGATCGTTGCAGTGGTGATGGTGGCGGGCAGGTCGTTCATGGAACTGTGAAAGTTGCCGCCCGTGCGGCGATCGGGCTAAGGCGAGAGTACGACAGCGTGGGAGCCTAAGGCAACGTTGCATTCGCGGCGTATCTGTGCAACAGCGCGGCCAAGACGGGTGCGCTAAGCTCCCGCCATGCGCTCACTGTTGCTGGCCTGCGCCGCCGCGACCGCCCTCCTCCTCTGCGGCTGCGATGCCGTCACGGCGGCCGTCGACAAATACAACCCGCTCGTTTCCTTCGAGACGCGTTGCGCGCGCCTGCCGCCGTCGCGCATCGAAGTCAGGCAGCACGCAATCGAGATCGTCACCGATTACGATCTTCCCTATCACGAACTGACGCGGCTCTCCGAGGATAATCCGGCAACGCACCGGACGCTCGGACTGACGAAGACCGAGTTCCGCGAGACCGCGCAAATCGAGATTCAAGGGTTGCGCGACCGGCGCAGCGGGCGCGCGTGCTCGCGGCCGCAAATCGGGCTGGAACTCACGATGGAGCCGATGACCGTCTATGTCGCGCGCGAACTGCGGAACAACCGGTGCGCGCGCGACGCGGTGCTCGAACACGAGATGAAGCACGTCGCGGCGTTTCGCGAGCACATGGCGAAGACGGCCCGCGTCCTCGACGCCACGCTGCCCCGGCTCTTCGGGCAGCGTCTGATATTCGCCGGCGACGAGGTCGCCGCGGAGGCGCAGGTGCGCGGTGAATTGCAGGCGTTCCTGACCGAGTTCACCGCTTCCAACGCCCGCGAACTCAAAGAGCGTCAGGCCGCGGTCGACACGCCGGAAGAATATGCTCGCGTGAACGGCGCGTGCGGCGGCATCCGGATCGAGTAGCCGCAAAGGGCGCACGGCCGATCGGCCCGACCGACAGTCGGTCGGGGAGCCCTCCTAAAGGGGCGCTGGCAGTAGAATTGCCCCGCCATGTCCGCGCCAGCCATTCCCGCCCCGGCAGTCTCCGCCGGCGAAGCCGACGGCGGGCTGTCGCTGCAACCGGGGGAAGCGCAGGCGCTGTTGCGCGTCGGCTTCGAGCGCTTCGCAAAGAAGCTCTCGGAATTGACCAAGGCCGCGCTGGATCTCACCGACGACCTGTTCGAAGCGAGCACCGTCATCCCGGACGGTGACGTCGAGGCGTTCAGGAAGAAGCGCGACGAATGGTTCGCGCGTTTCGAGGCCATGCTGCGGGAGCTCTTCGAACAGCGGCTCTCGGGCAAGCGCCGCAAGGGGACGCGGCCGGACTCCGATTCCTCTCTCGCAGCACTTCGGGTTCTGACACCCTTCGACCACGAGAAGCAGGCGGCGCTGATCCTCGCCGCGCGCTTTCTGACGCGATTCACGCAAAGGGAAATGGCGGCGTTGGACCTGCGCGTCGGCCTCTTGCTCGACGAGACGTCGACGCGCGAGCTCGATAACCCGTTTGGAATTCCCTATGTTCTCGACGCGGTGGGTGCGACGTCGCGCGTCGTGTATCCCAATCCGCGCGTCTGGCGCCCGTTGATGGAACGGCTGATGGTCGACTTGACGCCGAACATCAACGGCCTCTACATCGCGCTCAACCGCTTGCTGGCGGATCACGGCGTGTTACCGGAAATCAAGGCAGCGCTGCGCGCACGAAGCGACCTTCGGCCGTCGGACGATCGCGATCTCCTCGCGACATTCACGCATCTGATGCATGAAGCCGAACAGCCGATTCCGGGCAATGTCGTGGTGCCCGAGACACTCGTGGACCCAGGCGTGCCGGCCGCGCTTCGCTTCGACCCGCATGGGGCTCCCGCGACGGCTGCAGGGGCGCCCGCCGCACCCGCGATGGAACCGGCCGCCATCTTAGCCGGCCTCGCCGCACTCGCATCCCTCGCCGGCAAATCCGGAGGCGACGGAAGCGCGGCCCGGGATCCCGGCGATCCCGACGGTGCTGATTTTCCGAGTCTCGAGCCGCTGATGGCGCTGGGCACGTCGACATCGCTGTTCGCGACGCTGGCGCAATGGCAGAAGGTCGACCTGCGTGCCGCGATTGCCAAGCTCGCGCCGCAGGCCGAAGGCGGCGAGCCGGGCGCGGGCGGCGTCGTTCCCCTCAATCTGCTTCCGCACATCCGGTCCGCGGTCGCCGCCCAGATCGAGAACCCCGTCGACGCCATCGCCGTCGACGTCATCGCGCTCCTTTTCGACTACATCTTCCGCGACCCGACTATCGCCGAATCGACGCGGGCGCTGTTCAGCCGGCTGCAGGTGCCCGTCGTCAAGGCGGCGTTGCTCGACCGGTCTTTTTTCTCGGACAAGAAGCATCCGGCGCGACAACTGCTCGACGACCTCGCCGCCGCCGCCGTCGGCGCCGTCAACGACGAGGCGTATCGAACGGCTTTCGAACAGGTCGCGACGAAAACCATCGACCGGATCTGCGCGGACTTCGAGATCGACGTCACCGTTTTCCGCGACGCCGACCGGCAACTGCTGGCGTTCGTGAACCAGGAGCAGCAGAATTCCGCCGCCGCGCTGTCGAGCGACGTGGCGAAGGCCTTGCACGCCGAGGCGGACGAAGCCGATCGCGCCGCGGTGCGCGTGCTGCTACGCGAACGGCTCGCGGGGCTCGACGTCCCGTTCGAGGTCCGCGCGTTCATCGAAACGATCTGGGCCGATTACCTCTCGGCGCTGCGCAAGGAGCACGGCGCCGACGGTGCGCCAACGAACGCCGCGCTCGCCACGCTCGACGACACGCTGTGGAGCATCGTCGCCAAGGAACGCTCGGCGCAAAAGGCGCGTCTGTCGAAAATGATCCCGTCGCTGATCGGCAGCCTGCGCGCCGGTTGCCGCGTGATGCGTGTGCCGACGGAGCGCTCGACGCCCTTCTTCGAGATGCTCTACCAGCTGCACATGGCCGCGCTCAAGCCGGTGGCGACGGACGACGACGAAGGCGAAGCCGTCATGTCGCCCCCGCCCGTCAACGTGCACGACTACGTCGGCGAAATGGCCGTCGGCACGTGGCTCCAGTTCGATACCGCGAAAGGCCCCGTCGACGCGCGCCTGAATTGGGTGAGCCCGATGCGAACGAAATACATCTTCACCAGCCGTACGCGATCGCAAGCCTTCATGGTTACACCGGAGGAACTGGCCTACCAGCTTGGCAGCGGCACCGCAAGGCTCGTCGTCGAACCCGTGGCGCTGTGGGACCGTGCGGTCAGCGCCGCACTTGACTCGCTGGCGGCGCGCAAGCCGTCTGTTCCGCCCTCCGCGAATCCGGCGCCTGCGCTGGCTTGACGATGCAGGAGTTGGAATTCACACCTGCAGGCGAATTCATCGAACTGCACCAGCTCCTCAAGGTCACGGGCGTGTGCGACAGCGGCGGCGCGGGCAAGGCGCTCGTCGCCTCGGGCGCGGTCAGCGTCGACGGACGAGTCGAGCTGCGCAAGACCGCCAAGATCCGTGTCGGGCAACGCGTGACCTTGGGCGACGTGAGCATTCGCGTGGTACGCTGAAACTCTCCGCACACGCATCTGCCTCATTGAATCCGCCCGAAACACCCGCTCCGGACGCGCTGTCCGGATACCGCCCTTTTGTTCTTTTCTGGTTCGCCCGGGTCGCCACGATCATTGGCTACCAGATGCTCACCGTCGCAGTGGGTTGGCAGGTCTACGCGCTGACGAGCAGCGCATTCGACCTGGGGCTCATCGGACTCGTCCAGTTCCTGCCGGCAGTCCTGCTGTTGCTCTTCGCAGGGCATATCGCCGATCGTTATGACCGCCGGCGCATCGCGCGCATCTGCCAGGCCGCCGAAGCGGTCGTTGCGCTGCTGCTGGCCGCGGGCAGCGTGATGGGCTGGATCACCGAGCACGCGATCTTCGCGCTCGTGTTCGCGGTCGGCGCCGCGCGGGCGTTCGAGACGCCGGCGCTGCAAGCGATGTTGCCCGCGCTCATCCCGGCCCGCATTCTCCCGCGCGCGGTGGCGTCGAGCGCAACGGCGGCGCAGACTGCGATCGTCATCGGTCCGGCGACGGGCGGCCTGCTGTACGTCGCCGGGCCGGCATGGACGTACGCTGCGTGCGCGGCGGCGTTCGTCGCGGCCTCGATCCTCACAAGTCTCATCCGGTATGAACGCGCGTTGCCGCCGCGCCAACCCGCCACCCTCAAGTCGCTTCTCGCGGGACTCTCCTTTCTTCGCAGCCGGCAGGCGATGCTGGGTGCGATCACGCTGGACATGGTCGCCGTCCTGTTGGGCGGTGTCACCGCGCTGCTTCCGATCTACGCGAAGGACATCCTGCACACCGGTCCGTGGGGGTTGGGCATCCTGCGCTCGGCGCCCGCGATCGGCGCGCTGGCGGTGGCGCTCTACCTCGCGCGGCGTCCGCTGCAGCGTCACGCGGGACGCACGATGTTCGCCGCGGTCGCGGCGTTCGGCGTCATTACGATCGTCTTCGGGCTTTCGCGCTGGTTTCCATTGACATTCGCCGCCCTGGTTCTGCTGGGCGCCTCGGACATGGTCAGCGTGGTGGTACGGGCGTCACTGATCCAGCTCGGCACGCCGGACGCAATGCGCGGGCGCGTGTCGGCCGTGAACGCGATGTTCATCGGGACATCGAATCAACTGGGCGAATTCGAATCGGGCGTGACCGCCGCCTGGTTCGGCGCCGTGCCATCGGTGGTCATCGGCGGCATAGGAACGATTCTGGCCGTGATGCTCGGTTTGCGCCTCTTCCCGCAGCTTGCAGCCATCGACCGTTTGGAGTCCATACGCCACGTATAGGACAATAGCGGTTTGGCCTTTCGGCTTGCCCCCCCTTCCGAAGATTCCATGATTCGATCCCTTGCCCGTCTTTCGCTTTTTTTCGCTATCGCCGCCTGTTCGTCGTGGACCTCGGCGCAGAATGCGTCCACACCGCGGCCGGACCCCGTCGCCATCCTCGATGACGCGAAGGCCGCGAGCGGCGGCGCCGCGTGGAACGCGTTGCGCACGCAGCACAGCAACGTCAGCATCAGCGCGGCCGGCGTCAAGGGCACGGCGGAGCGCTGGTCCGACATCTATTCGGGACGCTCGCTCATCAAGTACAGCGTGGGGCCGGTCTCCGGCGCCGCCGGGTTCGACGGCAAGGTCGCGTGGTCGCAGGATGCAGCGGGCCAGTCGCGCACCGAATCCGCGGGCGTGGCGCGGGAGCTCGCGGTCAACGCGGCCTATCGCGACAAGCTCGCCTTCTGGTTCCCGGACCGCGCGCCCGCGCAGATCTCCTTCATGGACCGCGTTGTCGACGATGGTGCGGCGTTCGACGTCGTCCGCATTCTTCCGGAGGGCGGACGGCCGTTCCAGTTCTGGATCAACGCCGACACCCATCTCATCGAGCGTCTCGTCGAGCGCGAAGCCCAGGAAACGCGGACCGAGTATTTCATGGACCTGCGCGACGTGGAGGGCGTGAAGGTGCCGTTTCGCGTGCGGGCGACCCGCGGCGATCCGCGCTACGACGAAGTCATCACCGTCGACAAGCTCGACTACAACTGGGCGCTGAGCGGGATCAACTTCGTGCAGCCGGGCGCGGGGAGGCCCGACTTCACGCTCGCTGGCGGGCGCGCCTCCATCGACGTGCCTTTTGAAGTGCGTGACGGCCACATCTTCATCACGGTCGCGCTGAACGGCAAGGGCCCGTTCCGGATGCTGCTCGACGCCGACCGCGGCAACGTGCTCTCGGGGAAGGCGATGGCGGCGCTCGGCGTGCAGCCGCAGGGCAATTTCGGCACGGCCGGCACAGGCGAAGACCAGCAGGAGGTCGGCGTCGCGCGAATCGAGCACTTCGACGCCGGTGGCGTGGGCGTCGATGGCATGCTGTTCGCGGCGATCGACGTCACGGCGTTCATGTCGCGCGTCGAGGGCATCGACGACGTCAGCGGCATCGTCGGATTCGAACTCTTCAAGCGCTTTCCGATCAAGCTCGATTACCAGCGGGCGCGCGCCACGTTCTACGATCCGTCGAGGTTCACCTATTCCGGCGGCGGCGTCGACGTCCCGGTCAAGCTGCGGGAGCACACGCCCGTGGTCGAGGGCAGCCTCGACGGCTTCAAAGGCGTCTTTGCCATCGACACCAGCAGCCGCGGCTCGGTTTCGCTGACGGCGCCTTTCGTCGAAAGAAACGGCCTGGTCAAGCGTTACGGCGCCACGCAGTCGTTCGTCTCCGGCGTCAGCGCGGAGGGCTACCTGCACTCGCTGCTGGCGCGAGCGAATTCGCTGAAGCTGGGCGCAGTGGAGATCGGGAAGCCCGTGGTCGCGCTGTCGACGCAGGCCGGCGCGTCGGCCGATCCCGGAAACGTCGCGGGCAGCGTCGGGTACGGGATCCTGCGCCAGTTCAACATCACGTTCGACTTGCCGAACGGGACACTCTATTTCGAGAAGAACGCGAGTTTCGGCCAACCCGACACGTTCGACCGTTCCGGCATGTGGATCGAGCGCAACGCCACCGGCTTCGAAGTCATCGACGTCGTCAAGGACGGCCCTGCGGCCAAGGCGGGTTTGAATCCCGGCAACGTCATCGTCGCCGTCGACGGCAAGCCCTCGACGACACTTCCTCTCGCGGCGTTCCGGCAGGACCTGAAAGCCGTGCCGGGCACCAAATTGAAGTTGAAACTCGCCAGCGGCCAGGAGCGCGTGGTCACGCTGCGCGATCTCATCTGACACCTCATCTGACACCTCACCTGACACTTCCCGAAACAAGAAACCAAGGAGCTTCGCATCATGACCAAGACCAAGGGCGGCGGCATCCACTTTCCGGCTCCCAAAGGCAAGCATGGTGCCCCGCTGGTGCCGGGGCAGGACGCGCGCAAGCCCAAGGCTCAGCCCGTCCCGCGCGTCGTGCCTCGGACGAAGGCCAGCCCGAAGGGGCGGTAGCGCCGGATTGAGCGGGCCTCTCGTTGCGGGCCTTCGCAAGCCTTCTGGCGCTCACCGCGCCGCTTTTCATGCTCGTCCTGCTGGGCTATGCGCTTTCGCGCTGGGGCCGCTGGCCGCGCGCCGCCTCCGATGCGCTCACGCGATTCGTCTTCTCGGTCGCCATCCTCGCGTTCCTGTTCCGCCTGATGAGCAGTTTTTCGCATTTCCCCCGCGTCGACGCGCGGTTGCTCATCGCCTATTTCGGCGGTTGCCTCGCCGTGTTCCTGCTGGGGCGCGCGATCGCAGCGACGCTTTTCCGGCTCGACGGCACCGCGCAGTCGGTGTTCGCGATCGGCGGCATTTTCGCGAACATCGTCTTGCTCGGCATCCCGCTGGTCAAGGTCACGCTGGGCGACGCGTCGATGCCTTCGGCCTCGCTGGTCATCGTCTTCAATTCGCTGTTGCTGTGGACGCTCGTAACGGTCTCGGTGGAATGGGCGCGTCATCGCGAATTGTCGGTGCACGGACTCGGGCGAACCGCACTGTCGGTCGTGACCAATCCGGTGGTCGCCGGCATTCTCGCCGGGACCGCGTTCGGCTTCAGCGGCCTCGTGCTGCCGCGGATGATCGATGAAACCGTGCAACTCGTGAGCCAGGCCGCGATTCCGCTGTCGCTCGTCGTCCTGGGCATGGGCCTGTCGGAATACGGCCTCAAGGCCGGCTGGCGGCAAAGCGCGGCGATGGTCGTGTTGAAACTCGCCGTCGCGCCATTGGCCGTCTATCTCATTGCGCGCGCGCTTGAATTGCCGCAGCGCGAACTGCAGACCGTCGTGGTGATGGCCTCCATGCCGCTCGGCGCCAACGTCTACCTGATGGCGCGTGCGTTCAAGGCGATGGAAGGTCCCGTCGCCTCGGCCCTCGTGCTGACCACGGCGCTGGCCGCCGTGACCACGCCGCTGCTGCTCGCGCTGCTGGGGGTGGCGGCGCCCTAGGCGCTGATGAGTGCCATGGCGGAGAAGGCCACAATTTTCAAAGCCGATCTGACCATCGCCGACATGGACCGAAATCATTTCGCGACCCATGCGCTGACGCTCGCCCGTCATCCGTCGGAAACCGACGAGCGCATGATGGTGCGACTGCTCGCATTTGCGCTGAACGCTGACGACGCGCTAACGTTCGGACGCGGGTTGGCGAGCGAAGACGAGGCCGACCTCACGCAGCGCGACTTGACCGGAGCGATACAGCTCTGGATCGACGTCGGGCTGCCCGACGAGCGATCGCTGCGCAAGGCGTCGGGACGCGCCGGGCGCGTCGTCGTCTACGCGTATGGCGGACGCGCGGTCGATCTGTGGTGGTCTAAGAATCGCGTCGCACTCGAACGTTTGCCGAATTTCTCGGCCTTCGCCGTGCCAACGGAGGCGAGCCAGGCGCTCGCGGGACTTGCGCAACGGACGATGCAGTTGCAATGCACGGTGCAGGAGGGTCATCTCTGGTTTTCCAGCACCACGGAGACTGTCCCGATCACGCTCGTTGCCCTGCCTCCTTCATGAATGTCCCGGGCAGTTTTCGTCGCGAGCGGAAATGATGGCTAGACTTCGAGATGCGAGAAGAGGGCCGTGGACAAGTACCGCTCGCCGAACGACGGAATGACCACGACGATCAGCTTGCCGGCATTTTCCGGCCGCCTCGCCACTTCCAGCGCGGCCCACGTCGCCGCGCCCGAGGAAATGCCGACCAGCAGGCCCTCCTCCGCCGCCATGCGTCGCGCGATCGACATCGCATCTTCATTCCTGACGCGAATGATCTCGTCGTAGATCCGGGTGTTGAGAATGGCGGGAACGAAGCCCGCGCCGATGCCCTGGATCGGATGCGGAGCTTTGACGCCGCCCGACAGCACCGGTGAAGCGTCGGGCTCGACTGCGATCATCTTGAGACCCGGCTTGCGCGACTTCAAGACTTCGCCGACCCCGGTGATCGTGCCTCCGGTGCCGACGCCGCAGACGATGATGTCGACAGCGCCGTCCGTGTCCCGCCAGATTTCCTCTGCCGTTGTCCTGCGATGTATCTCGGGATTGGCGGGGTTCTCGAACTGCTGCGGAATGTAATAGCGGGCATCAGCCGCCGCCATTTCCTGCGCCTTCCTGATCGCACCGTTCATGCCGTCCGCGCCGGGCGTCAGGACGAGTTCCGCGCCGTAAGCCTTGAGCAGAAGACGACGCTCGCGGCTCATCGTCTCCGGCATGACGAACGCGCAGCGGATACCTCGCGCGGCACACACCATCGCAAGCCCGATGCCCGTGTTGCCGGACGTCGGCTCGAGCACGATCGTGTCCGGCTTGATCCGGCCGGCCTTCTGCGCCGCGTCGATCATCGACAGGCCGATGCGGTCCTTGACGCTGTGCGCCGGATTCTGGAACTCGAGCTTCCCGACCAAATGCGCATTCAATCCCCGGCTGAGGCGGTTGATGCGGACGAGTGGCGTGTTGCCGACGAGTTCGGTGACGTCCTGGGCGATGCGCATGACGAAGCTCCTTGGCCAACGTGGAGAGCGGGCCCAAGTATAGCGACGGCATTGTCGCGAAATCGACATCTCGTGCATGGGCGCGCGATGCGAACCTGTTGCCTGAACGTATCGCGGCACGCCCTTCGCGTGCGAAAATCCCGTTATCCAACCTGCATTGAACGGCATGGCTGCAAGCACAGCGAAGAAAGCGTATTCGGTCCGCAACTCGGGCATCCATGGCCGCGGCGTCTTCGCCACGACAAAGATCCGCAAGGGCACGGTCATTCTCGAATACAAAGGCCAGCGCATGTCCTGGGACGAGGCACTGGAACGGCCGGACAGCGATCCCGAGGATTCCGCACACACGTTCCTGTTCCAGCTCGACGACGGCCGGGTCATCGACGCGCGGGTCCGCGGCAATGCCGCGCGCTGGATCAATCATTCCTGCGATCCGAACTGCGGGACCTACGAGGACGGGAATGCCCGCGTCTTCATCGAGGCGAAACGCAAGATCGAGCCGGGCGAGGAACTCTGCTACGACTACCAGCTCTCAGTCGATGGCCGGCTCAGCAAGCGCGAGCGGGCGCAATACATCTGCCGCTGCGGCGCGGCCAGGTGCCGCGGTTCGCTCCTCGTGCGCAACCAACGATGACGACCTCCCGATTGAAAATCCCCGCCCGCGCACCCGGTTACAATCCATTCCATACGTCCTCCTTAAGCTTTAACGGAAAGAACAATGGCCCGCAAGAAATCGCTGAAGACCGCCGGCAAGCTCGTCATCCTCGACCACGAGTCGAAAATCCTTGCCGGAAATCCGCTGGGCGATCCAACGCTGCGCAAGGTTGCCGTCTGGCTCCCACCGGGCTACGACCAGGGCGCGACGCGCGGTCGCGGCAAACGCTATCCGGTGCTGTGGGACCTGGTCGGCTATACCGGTTCGGGCATGGCGCATGTCGGCTGGCGGCCGTTCGACGAGAACGTGCCCGAACGCGCCGCCCGCCTGATCCACGAGCGCAAGATGGGCCCGTGCATCATCGTGTTCCCGGATTGCTTCAATTGCCTGGGCGGAAACCAGTACATCAACTCGACGGCGATGGGCGCCTACGCCGATTACCTCACGCGCGAGCTCGTGCCGTTCGTCGATCGTGAATTCCGCACGCTTGCGTCGCGCGATCACCGCGGCTGCTTCGGCAAGTCGTCGGGCGGCTACGGCGCGATTGTCCACGGCATGAAGTACCCGGAAACGTGGGGCGCCATCGCCAATCATTCCGGCGACGCCTATTTCGACTTCTGCTATCTCACGGACTGGCCGCGCACGCTGAACGAACTCGACCGCTACCGCCGCCCGCGCCGGCACGCCGGAAAGGCCGACGTGGCGAAAGACGCCAACGGCACCGGCAAAGGCTTCGACGACGGCCGCGTCAAGCGCTTCCTCGACGCCGTTTGGGGCAAGGAAAAACTGAACGACGCCGAAGGCCACGCGTTGATGGAAATTGCGATGGCGGCGACCTACGATCCGGATCCCGGCGCACCCTTGGGGTTCCGGCTGCCGATCGATCTTGAAACCGGAGAAGTCCTTCCGGCGCGCTGGAAGCAATGGTTGAAGCACGACCCCATCCATCTCGTGGCCAAGCACAAGGCCAACCTCAAGACGCTGCACGGCATTTACATGGATTGCGGCTGGCGCGACCAGTACCACCTGCATTTCGGCGCGCGCATCCTGTCGCGTGAATTGACGCTTCACGGCGTCCGGCACACGTACGAGGAATTCGACGACACGCACTCGTCGATCGACTACCGGATGGATGTGAGCCTGCCGTTCCTGTATCGGGCGCTGAAGGCATGACCGTGCGAAGCCCGTCCCCACGCTTGCGAGCGCTCGTCTTGTGCGCGATGTTGCTGGCGGTGACTTCGGTGCGCGGCAACGGACCGACGGATTCGCCGGAGAACCCGAACCTCGACTATCAGGCGGGGATCGACGCCATCAAGGCCAGCGACTGGGACCGCGCGATCCACGATCTCAATGTCGCGGCGGTGGCCCTGCCCACGGACGCGGACCTGCAGAACTGGCTCGGCTATGCGTACCGGCACAAGGGCAAGGTCGACGAAGCCCTCGACCATTACCGCATGGCGCTGCAACTCGATCCATCGCATCGCGGCGCGCACGAATACATCGGCGAGGCGTACCTCATGATCGGCAACAAGGCTAAGGCGCGCGAGCACCTGGCCGCGCTCGATCGCATCTGCGGCAGGAAATGCAGCGAATACGAGGACCTGCAGAAGGCGATCAATGCGGCGAAGTGACACCGTGAACGACCCACACTGACCCTTAAGGGGACCGACATGCGCTGGGGTGACATGCGTCGCAGCGACAACGTCGAGGACGTGACCGACGGCCAACCGGCCGGTGGCGGCATTCCTTTCGGCGGCGGAATGCGTCTGGGCGGTGGCGCAGTGATCCTGATCGTCATTGTGAGCCTCCTGTTCGGCGTCAATCCGCTGCAATTCCTCGGCGGAACGGAAGGCGGCGCGCCACCCGCGCCTACGCCACAGCGGCAGCCGCAGGTCGCGCAGCCGGGCTACGGGCCACAGCCATCGCCCAAGGGAACCGAAGACCCGGACAAGGCGTTCAGCGCGCGCGTCCTGGGGGACACCGAAGACGTGTGGACGGCGCTGTTCCAGGCGATGGGCACGCGCTACGAGCCTCCCAAGCTTGTTCTTTTCCGCAAATCGGTCGCATCGCTGTGCGGCAGGGCAGGATCGGCGGCCGGGCCGTTCTACTGTTCCGCCGACCGGAAGCTCTACCTCGACACGTCGTTCTTCCAGGAACTGCACAACCGCTTCGGCGCGCCCGGCGATTTCGCGCAGGCTTACGTGATCGCGCACGAAGTGGGCCACCACGTTCAGAATCTTTCGGGCACGATGGCGGACTACGACCAGGCGGCGGATCGGCTGGACGAGCGCCGCCGCAATGCGTTGTCGGTGCGGCTGGAATTGCAGGCCGACTGTTACGCGGGGGTCTGGGGCTTCTACGCGGCCAAGCGCAACTTGCTCGACCCGGGTGATGCCGAGGAAGGGCTGCGCGCCGCCGCCGCCGTCGGCGACGATACGATCCAGAAACGGACGCAGGGCTACGCGGTGCCCGACGGATTCACGCATGGGAGCGCCGAGCAGCGGATGAAGTGGTTCCGCACTGGGATGCAGTCGGGCGACCCACGCGCCTGCAACACGTTCGCGGCGAAGGGTCCCTAGCGTCGGACAAGCTCCGACGTTGCCGTTTCGCCAACGAAACGGCTCCGCCCGACGATTTCAAGGTGCGACCCTTTGCGGTTCCCGAAACGTTGCGGATAATGGTGCCGGATAGGAGGAAATCACGATGCGCATGACACTCGTGGCGATCGGCATGGCGGCCGTGTGGCTCTGCACCGGATGCGCGGAGCAGCCGCCGCTCCAGGCGAGCGATGTCGACGGCAAGGTCGTCTGTCATCCCGACAAGGTGGCGCAGGCCGAGTCCCAGGCGAAGCGCGAACGCAAACAGCTCATGTGGGTCAACTGCCCGCAAGCGGTGCTGCGCACCAGCTGAGCCCCGTCGCGGCGCCGTAGGCTGGTACGCTGTCGGGGTGATGTCGCCCAACCTCACCTGTCCGGCGTGTCGCAACCCCATGAAGGCGACCGACTTCGAGCGGCGCCCGGTCGGCTCGCTGGTGATCGACCTCTGCGTGGATTGCCAGGTCCTCTGGTTCGATCCGATGGAGAGCCCGCAGCTGTCGCCGGCGGCGACCCTCGAGCTCTTTCGCACGATCAACGATGCGCGGCCGCAAGAGCGCAGGACGCTGCCCCGCTCCATGGCGTGTCCGCGCTGCGATTCGCCGCTGGCACTGACGCAGGACCTGCAGCATACGACGCGCTTTTCCTATTACCGCTGCCAGCGCGGCCACGGCCGGCTGACGCCGTTCTTCCAGTTCCTGCGCGAGAAGAATTTCATCCGGCCCGTTCCGCCCGAGGAACTCGAGCGGCTGAAATCGCTGGTGAAGATCGTCCGCTGCTCGAGTTGTGGCGCACCGATCGATCTCGCCAAATCCACGGCCTGCGAATTCTGTCGCGCGCCCATCGCCATTCTTGATCCGGACGCCGCCAGCCGCGCCGTGCGTGAACTCACGGCGACGCAGGCAAAGCTCGTCGCACCGCTGCCGGACGACGCCTCGCGCGCCGCGGCGACCGTCATGGCCGAGGTGCATTTTGAACGCGCGCTGGCCCGGGAACAGGCGCAGCGCCCGAACGGGTTTGCCGTGGACCTGGTCGCAGTCGGCTTGTCCGCGCTGGCCGCCGTCCTGGTCGGCCATTGAATCCTGCAAGCGCCTTGAACGTTGAGGGTCACGGCGCAATTGGCTGTCGCGCCAGCGTGCGATTAGAATTGCCTTTCTTCACCTCTTTTAAGGAGCAGTCTGCCATGACGCTCGTCCGCCTTGTGGTCATGTCCGCCCTCTTGGTTGGCGCCGGTACGGCCAACGCGCAAACACCCGCGCCCGCCCCGGCCGCGGCCGTTCCCAAGAACACGTGCGCCAAGCCGGACCACTATCCGGGTCGCCTCGCGTCGGACAACAACAAGAAGGCATGGCAGAAGGAGGTCAAGGACTGGGGCGAGTGCATGAAGAAATATGTCGCCGATCTGCAGGCGGGGATCGATGCCTCGATCAAGACTGCCAATGCCTCGATCGAGGAATACAACGCCGGCGTGAAGGAATTCCAGGAGGAAGTCCGGAAGGCCAATGACAATTAGAAAACCCGCGGACGGTTCGTGGAACGGGTGACGCCCGCGCGCGTCGCCGCCCACCTCGCGGTCGTTCCCGGGAAGGACGCCGACGACACCGCGCGAGCCATCGCCGTCGCGCTGCGCGAAGGCTTCGACCGCCACTACGCGCTCTTCCGCGATTGCGCGCGCGCGGCCAAGCATCACTTCGAGACGGCCAACTGGCGCGCCATCCGGCACGTGGCCCGCGACCGGATCGACTTCTACGACCGGCGCGTCCTCGAAACCGCGGATCGCATCCGCGACGAATTCCGCACCGCCGGCCTCGAAGGGAACGGCGCCGATGCGCTGTGGGAGCGCACCAAGCTTCATTACATCGGGATGCTGATCGATCACAAGCAGCCCGAATGCGCGGAGACCTTCTTCAATTCGGTGTCGTGCAAGCTCCTGCACCGCGCCTATTTCCACAACCGCTTCATCTTCGTCCGGCCGGCCATCTCCACCGAGCACATCGACGCCGACCCGCCGACCTACCGCAGTTACTACCCGCTGGAGAAGGGCCTGCGCAATGCGCTGATCGACATCGTTCTCGACTTCCGCATCGAGCGGCGCTTCGCCGATTTCCGGCGCGACCTCATGAACGTCCTGGCGGCATTCCGCCGGCGGGTTCCGCGGCCCTTCGTTCCGGAGGCCAACCACCAGATCCAGGTGTTGTCGACGCTCTTCTTCCGCGACCAGACCGCCTACATGGTCGGTCGCGTCGTCAACGGCAATAATTTCTATCCGTTCGCCGTCGCATTGAAGCATGCGCCGGATGGCCTCGTCTACATCGATGCGCTGCTGATGGACAGCGTCGAGTTGGCACTTTTGTTTTCGGCGAACCGCTCGTATTTCCTGGTCGACATGGAGGTTCCATCGGCATACATCGCGTTCCTGCGCGCCATCCTGCAGGACAAGACCGCCGCCGAGCTGTACACGATGGTCGGGTTGCAGAAAGCCGGCAAGAATCTCTTTTACCGCGACTTCCTGCATCACCTCGCGCACTCGCGCGACCGCTTCATCATGGCGCCGGGCATCAAGGGCCTCGTCATGAGCGTGTTCACATTGCCCTCGTACCCGTACGTGTTCAAGGTGATCAAGGACCGGATCGCCGCGTCCAAGGACACCGACCGCGCCAAGGTCACGCGCAAGTACGCGCTGGTCAAGCACCACGACCGCGCCGGCCGGATGACGGACATCCTCGAGTATTCCGACGTGGCGTTCCCGCGCAGCCGCTTCTCGCCCGAGCTGCTCGCAGAGTTGCGCGATGTCGCGCCGTCGCAGGTCGAGGAAGAGGGCGACCGGATCATCGTCCGCCACCTGTACATCGAGCGGCGGATGACGCCGCTCAACCTGTACCTCGAAGGCGCCGACGACGCGCAGCGCATCCACGCGGTGCGCGAATACGGGAACGCGATCCGCGAGCTCGCGACCGTCAACATCTTCGCCGGCGATCTGCTGTTCAAGAACTTCGGCGTGACGCGCTACGGCCGCGTCGTGTTCTACGACTACGACGAGATCGAATACCTGGTCGACTGCAAATTCCGGCGCATGCCCGAGACGCCGCCGGGGTACGACGAGATGTCGGGCGAGGTCTGGTATCCGGTGGGGCCGCTCGATGTCTTTCCGGAGGAATTCGCGACGTTCCTGCTCACCGACGCGAAGGTTCGCAACGCATTCATGGCGTTTCATGGTGCCCTGCTCGAGGCGTCGTGGTGGCAGGCGACCCAGGATGCCATCACCAGCGGGACGCCGGTCGAAGTGCTGTCCTATCCGGAGACCATCCGCTTCGCGCCGCCCGCTCGCCCGGTGGCTTAGCTGACGGTTTGCTGTCGGCTCGCCGCCTGGCGGCTTCTGCCGACCGGCCTTCGGTTTCAGTCGCCGCGAGTCACCCCGCCCCCCTATAGTCGCCGATCAATAACGAGCGCCGGTTGGAACGAGGCGCAACAAGAACCTGCGGGATTGGGGGATCGCAGTATGTACGTCAGCGCTTTCGACCTGTATCGAATTGGACCCGGGCCGTCGTCGGCGGCGACCGTGGGCCCGCAGCGTGCGGCGCTGCGCTTCGTTCACGACCTTGCGGCCGATGGCCTTGTCGCCGCGACTGCGCGCGTGGAGGCCGAAATCTATGGCGGCATGGCCTTCGCGGCACGCGAGCAGTTGACGGATCACGCCATTGTCGCCGGTCTGTCAGGCGAATCCCCCGAACGTTGTGACGCCGACGCCTACGCCGCCCATTCCGCGCGCGTCGATCATGAGCAGAGCCTCCTCCTTGGCGGCCGGCACCGCGTCGAGCATGTGCCCAGGCGCGATCTCAAGTTTGTCGTCAACCACTCTGTCGCGTTCGACGGCAACGCCGTCCGTTTCATTGCGCGCGATGCCGGCGGCGAACCGGTTGCCTCCCGCATCTATTTCTCCACCGGCAGCGGGGCCATTCTCGCCGAAGGCGATGGGAATGACGGCGCTGCGGCGCGCGTGCCCTACCCCTTCGGCTCGGCGGAATCGCTGATGCACTTCTGCAAGGTCCGCAACAAGAGAATTCCCGACCTCGCGCTCGCCAACGAATGCGCGCTGCGCAGCCCCGGCGAAGTCCGCACCGGGCTTATGCGTGTTGCGCATGCGATGCTCTCGGCGCTGCAGCGCGGGATCGTCACGCGCGGCGCGCTGCCCGGCGGCGCGTCGCGAGAAGCGCCGGGACTGGCGGATGCCATGATCACAGCGCCGGTGACGCCGGCGCAGCGCTGCAGCATCTACGCGATGGCGGTGGCCGAGGAGAACGCCGCGGGGGGTCGCGTCGTGTCGGCGCCTTCGAACGGAGCGGCCGGCCCGGTCGCCGCGCTGTTGCAGGCGTGGCGCGACGGCGGGCCCCTCGATGCGGAATCCGGAACGATCGAGTTCCTGCTGACGGCCGCGGCCCTGGGCCACCTGCTGCGCGCCGACGGTGTCCGGCATGTCGGTTGCCAGAGCGAGGTCGGCGTCGCTTCTGCGATGGCCGCCGCGGGCTTCGCGGCGGTCAACAGCGGCAGCAATGCCCAGATTCTTTACGCAGCGGAGCGCGCGTTCGAGCCGCACTTAGGGCTCGCGTGCGACCCGGCCGGGGGACGGATGCAGGACCCCTGCATCGAGCGCAATGCCAAGGCAGGCGCGATCGCGTACGCCGCCGCGGCCGCGGCGGTGCGGATGCCCGATCCGCCCGCGGGCCTCGACCGCATGGCCTTGTCGGCCGTCGACAGGGGTCGCGAGATGGCGGGACGCTACAAGGTCGCATCGGTGGGCGGTGTCGCGGTCAACGTCGCGGAGTGCTGAGGTCCCTGCCCTTCGATGACGAGCGTCGGCGCGCGGTGCTATCCTCGTGGCCATCCACACGACGGAATGCACAATGCTCAAGATCGCCTCGCGCGCCCTGTTCGTCCTGGTCGTGGCGTTCGCCATGACCGCCTGCGAAAACCCGGCGAAGAAAAAGGAAGAGGAGATTGCCAAGAGCACGTTCGCCTGTACGCTTAACGGCGAGCGGCTCGTCGTCCGTTTCACCGAAGGCGAGGCGCGAATGCTGCTGCCCGAAAAGCAGCGCGTCACGCTCTACCAGGTGCCGACTTCCTCCGGCGTGCGCTTCAGCAACGGCATGCTGGAACTGCGCGGCAAAGGCACCGAACTGCAGCTGATAAATAACGGTGTCTCGACGCCGCTCATCGGCTGCGAGCCCTACGCGATCATGCCGCCGGCGAAGTAGGGACGCCTCTCCCACCGGGAAACCAATGACCGTCGCGCTCGTCACCGGAGCTTCGTCGGGAATGGGCAAGGCTTTCGCCAAGGCGTTGCTGGCGCAGGGGCTGATCGTTTACGCAGCGGCGCGAAGGCTTGACCGGATGAATGATCTGGCGGGGCTGGGCGCCATCGCCCTCAAGATGGACATTACCCGCGAAGACGACGTGCAGGCGTTGGTGAAGCGCATCGAGCAGGACCACGGCAGCGTCGATGTGCTGGTCAACAACGCGGGCTTCGGCGTATTTGGCGCCATGGAAGAAACCGCGATCGACGATGCACGTTACCAGTTCGAGGTGAACCTCTTCGGCATGGCCCGGCTGACGCAGTTGCTGTTGCCGGCGATGCGCAAAAAGCGCTCCGGAAAAATCATCAATATCTCCTCGATGGGCGGAAAGATGTATACGCCGATGGGCTGCTGGTATCACGCCACGAAGCACGCCGTCGAAGGGTGGTCCGATTGCCTGCGGCTCGAGCTGCGGCCTTTCGGTATCGATGTGGTGATCATCGAGCCGGGCGTCATCGCCACGGGATTTGGCGACGTGATGCTGAAGCCGCTGCTCGCGCGATCCGGCGCCGGCCCCTACAGCGGGATGGCGAACGTGATCGCTTCCGCCACCCGCGCCTCTTTCCAGGAGGGCGGCGCCTCCGACCCGCAAGTGATCGTGAACCTTGTGCTGAAGGCGGTTCGGGCGAGGAAACCCAGGACGCGTTACGCCGCGGGGAAGTACGCCAGGCCGTTGATGTTCATCCGCAAATGGTTAGGCGACCGGGTGTTCGACGGAATCGTTCTTGCGGCGATGAAATAGCCGAAGATGCACGGATCCGACTTACCGGCTCTTTGCGCGCAGAGCCCCGTCGACGTCCATGAATTCCCAGCCCACGATCCGCATCGGATGCGGCACGTAGTGGCGGACCCACGGGTGCGCCAGCGTATCCTCGCTGTCGTTGATCCGGATCCGCCACGGCGCGTAGCTGACGACGATCTCGGTCATCCGGTCGAACAATCGGGTTCGCTCTGGTGAATCGGGAAGGCGCTGCGCCTCGTCGAACAGCTTGTTGAATTCGGGCAGGTTGAACCGCGAATAATTCGCTTGTCCGACGTTGGCGCCGTACAGGAGCTGCATGAAATTCTCGGCGTCCGGATAGTCGGCCTGCCAGCCGTCGTCGCGCATCGCAATCTTTCCCTGGCGCGCCATCTTGCGCAGTTCCGGCAACTTGTCGTACTTCATCGTGACCCGGATGCCGATCGCGTCCAAGTTTTTCTTCCACAATTCGTCGCGCTCCCGCACAACCGTCGTCGGCGGCGACCAGCGCTCGATGACGAGCGGCTTGCCGTCCGGGGTTTCGCGGTAGCCATCACCGTCGCGGTCCTTGTAGCCGAACTTGTCCAGCAACGCGCGCGCGGCCGCGGGATCGTAGATCTGCGCGTTCGTCTTGAGCTTGGGATCGTAACCGCCGACATCGGGAGGTATCGGGCCGTTGGCGGGAATCGGCCTGCCGGCATAAAGCACGCGTATCGCCTCGGCGTTGTTGTAGGCCATGCTGATCGCACGGCGCAGCGCGATGCGCTCGGGCGTGTAGCCGCCGACGACGGGATCCTCCATGTTGAAGTAGGTGAAAACCACATTGGGACGCACGAGGACCTGGTGCACGATGCCCTTGGCGGCGAGATCCGGCTTGATCTTTCCATTGACGAGCGCCTGATCGGTGAGATTGGGCGGCAGCAGCGGGAGATAGTCGAGCTCGCGATTGAGAAACGCGAGCCAGCGTCCCTGCCCCTCTTCGATGATGCTGATGTCGATGCGGGACAGCAGCGGAAGACGCTTGCCCTTGAGCGCCGATGCAACCGGTTGCGAAGCGGCCGGGATCGGTCCCGACGGCGTATAGGTCATTCCACGATAGCCGGGATTGGCCAGAAGTTCGATGCGCGAGCTTCGTTTGTATTGCCCCAGCATGAACGGTCCGGTTCCAACCGGATGGGCGCCAATGTCGTTGCCGTAAGCCTCGACGACTTCGCGCGCCACCGCGGCGGTATTGGGAACAGCGAGGACATAGAGAAAGCGAAGATCGGCGGAATTGAGCCGAATCTTCAGCGTGTAGCGATCGACGACTTCGAGCCCGGCCACGGGTGCGTCGTAGTCGAACTTGCCACCTTTCTGCGCCATCTTGCGGATCTCGTCTGCGCCCGCGATTTTGCCTTCGAGCATCCACAACCACGGCGATTGAATGGCCGGGTCCAGGATGCGCTTCAGCGCGTACGCGTGATCGGCCGCGGTCAGTTCGCGCGGCTTGCCCTTGAACGCCGGGTCGGGCGTGAAGAAGATGCCCTTCTTGACCTTCATCGTGAAGGTCTTGCCGCCGTCCTCCACCATAGGCATTGCTTCGAGGGTGCGCGGGACCAGCTTGACGGGCCGCGCCAGGTAATCGTAGTCGAGCATTGCCTCCATGATCTGCCCGAAGACATCGCCGGAGGCCGCGTCGGATGGGAACGCCGGGTCGAAGCTCGTTTCCGCGATTTGCAGCACCGCATGCAGCGTCCTCCCGGTGTCCGCGGCGTGCGCCGGTACCAAGGCGGCAGCCGAGGCCAGTGCAGCAACGAGCACAACGACCCGGAGTGCGCACGGGCGAATCAGGGGGATCAACGAAGCTCCTGCAGCGACGCGGTGGCTATAATCGTAGCATCCACGCGCGCCGCGAAAGGCACGGGAAGACTCGCCATGGAAATGAAGCGAATGAGCGGCGGAGCCTTGCGCGCCGCCGGCTACGACACGCGCGATCAGAAGCTCGTCGTCGAGCTCACCGCCGGGACTTTCGAATACACGGGCGTCGGGCCCGAAGTCTGGCGGCGCTTTTCAGGCGCGTCGTCGCCGTGGAGCTATTTCCGCGACAACATCGAGGAAGAGTTCCCGGCCAAACGCGTCCGCTAAGTTGTCATGGCGGCGCGCGAGGAGCCCCCCGCGCGCCGCTTGCGATTACTGCGCTGCCGGTCTTACTGGATCGTCAGCTTGCGGCCCGCCAACGTGGGCTTCTTCGCCAGCTTCAATTCCAGCACGCCGTTTTCGTACTTCGCTTCGCTCGTGGATTCATCGAGCTCCACGGGCAGCAGGAAGCTGCGGTAGACGGCGCCGTAATAGCGCTCGCTGCGCAGAAGGCGCTCGCCATTCTTCGACTCGCCGTCCTTCGACGCCCATCCCTTCTTCACTTCCGCGGCGATCGTGACCTGATTGCCTTCGATCGTGACCTGGATGTCATCCTTCTTGACGCCCGGGACTTCGGCATGGACTACGTAGGCGCCGTCCTTCTCGGCCACGTCGACCTTGATCGATACGGCCGCATCCTTGGCCACGCGGATGGGCTTGAAAAACCCGCTGAACAGCTCGTCGAGACCGGCTCCCGCGAACGGGTCGTACAATTGAAGACTCTGCATAGATCGCTCCTGTCGTCTGAATTGAGGTCGGGTGCGCGGCGAAGGCCCCATTGATGTAACGCAAGGGACCCGACCGCCCGTAGTGCCAATCTGTGGCCGGAAGCGACGGTTTCAAGGGTCGCACTTGCGCCGGAGGCGCGGCGGCGCGACGATGTGCGCTGGGCGATGTCTAACGCGGCGGTCCCTCTTCATTTGACGTCGCCATCGCCCTTTCGTTTGACGGACCCTTCCACCGGAGGCCTTGCATGTCGCCATCCCCGGCCACGCTGTCCGCTGCCCAGCGCAGCGACCTCAAAGCCAAGCTCGTCGCGCGGCGGGCCGCGTTGCGCGCGGAGATCGAAGAGAAGCTCAATACGCAGGACGACCCGGCGCTGATCGGCTTGCGCAACCGGATGGAGGACACCGGCGACTGGGCGGTCGCCGATTTGGAGACGGCGCTGGACGTCGCGGAAGTCTCGCGCGATGTCGCCGAACTCCGCGAGATCGACGCCGCGCTCACCCGCCTCAGGGACAACGTCTACGGCACGTGCCTCGAATGCGGCGCGCCGATTCCCTTCGGGCGCCTCGATGCCTATCCGATGGCGGCGCGCTGCGTTGCCTGCCAGGAACAGCTGGAAACGGCGATGCGCCGCGCCGGCGCCGGCACGATGTAGGAGCTACGTTCGCGCCGGCCGCGCGGCGCCACCCTTCGCGTGCTTCTCGACCCACGCAAAGAATTCGCCGTACCAAAGGCGCGAATTCTGCGGCTTCAGGATCCAGTGATTCTCGTCGGGGAAATAGACGAGGCGCGCCGGCACATCCTTCGCCTTGAGCGAGTTGTAATACTGCAGCGCCTGCGTCGCGGGCACCCGGAAGTCCAGCTCGCCGTGGACTACGAGCGTCGGGGTTTTCGCCTGCTTGACATAGTGGTGCGGCGATTGGCGCATGACCAGCGGCGCATTGTCCCAGTGGAAGGCGCCCAATTCCTTGGCGAAAAAACGATACGCGTCGGTCGCCATCATGCTGACCCAGTCGTAGCATCCGGCGTGGCAAACGAAGGCCTTGTACCGGTCGGTGTGGCCATTCATGAACGCGACCATGAAGCCGCCGTAACTGCCGCCGGTGGCGACCAGCCGCGTGCGGTCGATGTAGCCCTGCTTCAGCATGAAATCGGTCGCGGCTTCCGTATCGGCATATTCCTTCTCGCCATAGCGCGTCGTGATCGTTTCCAGGAATTTCTGCCCGAACCCGGTCGAGCCGTGGTAATTGACGCATGCGACGACATAACCGCGCGCGGCGAACACCTGCGTGTTCCAGCGGAAGTGCCAGCCATCGTGGTGGGCCGCGTGCGGGCCGCCGTGGATCGAATGCAGCAGCGGCCACTTCTTCCTGGGATCGAATCCCGGCGGGTACGTCACCCACACCTGCACCGGCTCGCCGTGCCAGCCCTTGACCGTGAATTCGCGCACGTCACCCAGCGCATGCCGCGACAGCAGCGCACGGTTCAAAGACTCGATCGCCCGCACCGAACTTCCGTCGCCACGGACGGCGAAGAGCGCCGGCGGATGGCTCGCGGTCGTCGATGCAAAGGTCACCACGCCGCCCTGGCGCGAGCGCGCGAAGCCCGAAAGCGCGCCGCCCGGAACCACCAAGGCCGGCTGCGCAGCCGCAAGCGGCAGCCGGTAGAGGCCGATGCGGCCGCGGTCTTCGGCCAGGAACAAGAGCGAGGCGGAATCCGGACTCCATTGCACATGCGCCGCGGCGCGGTCGAACTTGCCCGCCAGCGCCCGCATCTTTCCACCGCGGCGCTCCGCAAGTGTCAAGTGCCCCTGGTCGTTGAACGCGCGGTTGGTGTCGCACGAAGTGAAGACCAGCCATTTTCCGTTGGGCGAATAGACGGGTGTCGCATCGTCGGTATCCGTCTTCTCGGTCAGGACATGCTTGCGGCGCGTGGCCAGGTCGACGGTGACGATATCGCGCTGATTCATGAACTCAGGCTCATCGTGCAGATCGGCCGTGATCGCGAGTTGCCGCCCGTCCGGGGAAATGTCGAAATCCTCCGCCGAGAGATCCCACGGCGGCAGCGCAACGTCCAACCCCGCCAGCAGGTCGTCGCTTCGCCCGGTGCGAACATCGCAGGCGAACACGTGCGGCTCGCGGCCGTTGGTCAGCCAATGGTCCCAGAAGCGCGTGACCGTGCGTTCGCTCACGTGCGCCTTCACTTTCGAATCGCGGCGCTCCTTCAGACGCTTCGCTTGCGCCGCGTCGGTGCCAAGGTCGGGCCACGTCCACGACACGAACGCAATGCGGCGGCTGTCGGGAAACCATTTGATGGCGGCAGTACCCGTCGCGACGTTCGTGACACGCTCCGCCTCGCCGCCGTCGGGCGCGATCCGGTAGATCTGCGGCTCGCTGTCGTCCTTGCGCTTGGCGGTAAAGGCGATCCACTTGCCGTCGGGCGACCATCGCGGTTCGCTGTCCTTGTCGCCCGCGGTGAGGCGCCGTGGCCGACCGGTCGATCTCCCCGGCGCCGCGCCCGCGACGGCGTCGTCGCTCATGCCGGTCGGAAAGAGCCACAGTTCCGTTTTGCCTTCGTTGGTGTCCATCGAGAACGACGTGACGGACGCGCAGGCGACGCGGCCGTCGGGTGACAGCGTCGGATTGCCGACGCGCTTGATTTGCCAGAGAGCCAGGACGTCGAGCGGAGGCAACGCACGGGAGTGCGCACTGCGGCGGGCGGGCATGCGGGAGACCTTAAGTTAGAATAACAAGGCTTCGGATTCTATCCCGCGGCCCGTTTTTCACCTCGCACTATTCCGTCAACCGCTCCCATGACTATGATGAACTACCGCAGGCTCGGACGCTCCGGCCTCAAGGTCAGCGAACTCTCGTTCGGTTCGTGGGTGACCTACGGCAACCAGATGGGCAGCGACCTCGCGCGCGAGTGTATGGCCGCCGCTTACGACGCCGGCGTCAATTTCTTCGATAACGCCGAGGTCTACGCGAAGGGCCAGTCCGAGATCATCATGGGCGAGGTGCTGGCGACGCAGGGCTGGCGGCGCTCGTCGTACGTTGTTTCGACCAAGTTCTTCTGGGGCCTGAACGATGGTCCGAATGAGAAGAACACGCTCAACCGCAAGTACCTGATGCAGGCGATCGACGGCTCGCTTACACGCTTGAAGCTCGATTACGTCGACCTCGTTTACTGCCACCGTCCGGATCCGGACACGCCGCTCGAAGAAACGGTCCGCGCCATGTCGGATATCGTGACCTCGGGCAAGGCGAATTACTGGGGCACGTCGGAATGGAGTGCTGCCGAGATCGCCGCCGCCTGGCACATGGCAGACCGCCATCACTGGCACAAGCCGGTGGCCGAACAGCCGCAATACAACCTCTTCCACCGCGAGCGCGTCGAGGACGAATACGCGCGGCTGTACGACGACATCGGGATCGGCACCACGACCTGGAGCCCGCTCGCCTCCGGCCTTCTCACCGGCAAGTACAACGATGGCATCCCCAAGGACTCGCGCGCGAGCCTCAAGGGCTACGAGTGGCTCGCCGAGCGCATCGTCGACCCGGCCAGGATTGCGACGGTGAAGAAACTCTCGCCGATCGCCGCCGAATTAGGCTGCACGCTGGCGCAGATGTCGCTCGCCTGGTGCCTCAAGAATCCCCGCGTTTCGACGGTCATCACGGGCGCGAGCCGCCCGGCGCAGGTCGTCGAGAACATGAAGGCACTGGACGTTGTCGAAAAGCTTGCGCCGGATGTCATGGCGCGCATCGACTCGGTTCTGGCCGGTGGACACAAAGCTTGAGCTCAATGGTGACGTCGCAACCCGTCGCGCTGATCACCGCCGCCGGCAAGGGCATGGGCGCGGCGTGCGCACGCGAACTGGCGGCGCGTGGCTACCGCGTCTCGCTGCTTGCGCGATCGCCGGAGATCGACGTGCTGGCCCGCGAATTGGGGGGTGGCGCCACGCGCGGAAGCGTCGACGTCGCCGAGGACCTCGAACGCTTCGTGCGGGAATCGCTCGAAGCCCACGGGCGCATCGACGCCGTCGTCAACAACACCGGGCATCCGCCGAAGGGACCTTTGCTCGAGCTGACCGATCTCGACTGGCACGCCGGCATGGACATGGTTTTGCTGAACGTCGTGCGCATGGCGCGGCTGGTGACGCCGATCATGCGGGCGCAAGGGTCCGGTGCGATCGTGAACATTTCGACATTTGCCGCGTATGAACCCGACGCCCGCTTTCCGATCTCCGCGACCTTGCGCGCCGCACTCGGAAGTTTCACCAAGATCTTCGCCGATGCGCACGCCGCCGTCGGCATCAGGATGAACAACGTGCTTCCCGGTTTCATCGACACGTCGTGGGGCGTCGACGACGCGGTGCGCGCGGCGATTCCCGCGCAGCGCTATGGCCGCAGCGACGAGATCGCGAAGACCGTGGCGTTCCTGCTCTCGCCCGACGCCGGCTACATCACGGGCCAGAACCTGCGGGTCGACGGCGGCCTCACCCGCTCGGTATGATCGTCCCATGAATCCGCTCGAAAGCTGGGGTGAGGAACAGCGCTCCGCGTATCTCTATCGCGCGTGCGCCGAAGCCGAGTCCGGCACGCCGCGCGCCGCCTTGTTCGCACGCCTCGCCACCGAGGCCGAGGCGCAGGCGGCGATCTGGCGCGCGCAGCTGACCGCGCGCGGCCATCCCGCACCGGGGCCCTACGTTCCGGACGGGCGCGCGAAGCTCGTCGCGCGGCTCGTGCACTGGCTGGGTCCGCGAAAGCTTCGCGGCATCCTGGCCGCGATGAAAGTGCGCGGCATGGTGATCTACGGCAGCGCGGGCGGCGACGAAGGCGGCCACGCCACGCCGACCGCGGGCAGCGGCGTCGAGCACCGCCACCGCAATCTGGGCGGCGGCGGCAACCTGCGCGCGGCAGTTTTCGGCGTGAGCGACGGCCTCGTCTCGAATGCGAGCCTCATTCTCGGCGTCGCGGGCGCCACCCCCGATCCGCACTTGGTGCTGCTCTCCGGGGTGGCCGGGCTCGCGGCCGGTGCGTTCGCGATGGCAGCCGGCGAATACGTCTCGGTCAGCTCGCAGCGCGAGCTGTACGAATACCAGATCGCGCTCGAGCGTGACGAGCTCAAGGAGTATCCGGAGGCGGAAGCCCAGGAGCTCGCGCTGATCTACGTCGCGAAAGGGCTGCCACAGCGCGAAGCCGAAAAGCTGGCGCAGCGATTGGTCAGCGATCCGGAAACCGCGCTCGACACGCTCGCGCGCGAGGAGTTGGGCCTCAATCCGGCCGAATTGGGATCACCGTTCGGCGCGGCCGCGAGTTCGTTCGCATCGTTCGCCGCGGGCGCCGCCGTGCCTCTCGCGCCGTTCGTCGTCGTCGCAAACAACGCGGCCCTGCCGATTGCGGCCGGCATCACGGCGATCGCACTCTTCGGCGTCGGTGCCATCCTGTCGCTCTTCACGGGCCGCAGCGCGTGGCTTTCCGGATTGCGGACGCTGGCGCTGGGCGCGGTTGCGGGCGGCGTGACCTTTGCGATCGGGCGCCTGTTCGGCGTCAACATCGGCTGACGCCGAATTTCCCTTGACGGCCGCCAAGGCTGATCGCCGCCAACCGCACCGAACGCCACGCGAAGCACGGGCAGCCACGCGTTCCGCGAGCGCCGGCTTGGGTATCGGGCCCGCGGTCGTGCTGGCGCCGGGACGGGAGAAGTCGCTGCGCCTGCGCCATCCGTGGATCTTTTCCGGGGCCATCGAGCGCGTCGAGGGCAATCCGGCCTCAGGCGACACCGTGTCCGTCGTCGCGGCCGACGGCACATTCGCGGCGCACGCCGCTTATTCACCGATGTCGCAGATTCGTGCGCGCGTCTGGTCGTTCGATTCCGATGCGACGATCGACGATGCATTCTTCGCGCGCACGGTTGCTCGCGCCGTCGCCGCCCGCGCGCCGCTCTTCGACGCGGAGCACACGGCCGGCCGGATCCTTCACGGCGAATCCGATGGCCTTCCCGGCGTCGTCGCCGATCGTTACAGCGACGTCGTCGTCATGCAGTGCCTGTCCGCCGGCGCCGAGCGGTGGCGTGGGACGATCGCCGCGGCGATTGGCGAGTCCACCGGCGTGCGGTGCGTGTTCGAGCGCTCGGACGCAGAAGTACGCGCGCTCGAAGGACTGCCCGTGCGCATCGGCACGATTGCCGGTGCTCTGCCGGATACCGTGGCGATCGTCGAGGATGGTCTTCATTACCGCGTCGACGTCGTGCACGGCCAGAAAACCGGCTTCTATCTCGACCAGCGCGACAACCGGCATGTCGTGCGCCGACATGCGCACGGCCGCCGCGTGTTGAATGCCTTTTGCTATACGGGCGGCTTTACGCTTGCCGCACTCGCGGGAGGTGCGACGTCGGCCATCTCCATCGACAGCTCGGCCGATGCGCTCGCGATGGCGCAGGACAATCTTGCGCGCAACGCGGCACTCGACGCCACGCGCGCCCAGTGGGTCGAAGCCGACGTGTTCGCTGAACTGCGCCGGCTGCGCGACGCGGGCGCGACCTTCGACATGATCATCCTCGATCCGCCGAAGTTCGCGCCGACCGCGGCGCATGCCGAGCGCGCGGCGCGTGCCTACAAGGACATCAACCTGCTGGCCATCAAACTTCTGACGCCGGGTGGCCTGCTCGCCACGTTCTCGTGCTCGGGGGGAATTGCGGCCGACCTGTTCCAGAAGATCGTGGCCGGCGCGGCGCTCGATGCCCATGCCGATGCACAGATCATCGCGCATCTGACTGCCGGCGCCGACCACCCCGTCGCACTCAACTTCCCGGAAGGCGATTACTTGAAGGGCCTGCTCATCCGCAAAGCCTGAGGCTCGTGGGTCAAGCCGGAATCAGCGCGCGCGCTGCCTTTGCAGCCGGTTTCGCCTCGGCGCGCAGGAAGTCGCCGATGGCGTCGATCTCCAACTCCGACATCAATAGCGGCGCGTGGCCGCAATCGGGAACCTCCACCAATCGCGCATCCTCGCGCTGGATCAGCATCCATTCCGCCACCGATCGCGGGAAGATCGTCGAGTGCTCGCCGCGCAACAGCAGCGTCGGGCACGTCACCTTGCTCCAGACGTCCCAGAAATACAGGCCGGGCAACGGCGGCAGCGGACTGGCGATCGCGGCAAGGTCCGGATCGTAGTGCAGCCGATAGCCGTCCCCATCCGGCTTCACGCTGTGCAACGTCAGCTGACGCCACTGATCGTCGCTCATGACGCCGCTCTCGTCGTACGCTTCGCGCAAGTGCGCTTCGACGTCGGCGAGCGACGGGAAGCGCGCCGGCGCGTTCAGATGCCGGCCGATGTGGCGCAGCGAGTCCGACGGAATGAACGCGCCGACATCGTTCATCACCAATCGCCGGATCGGCGTGCCCGGTTGAGCGGCCATGTACATGCCGAGGAGGCCGCCCAGCGATGTCCCGATCCAGTCCACATCGCCGACGTCGAGGCGCGACAACAGCACGTTCAAGTCGGCCATCATCTGCGGGAAGCTGTACTCTATCGCAGTGCCGAGCCAGTCGCTCTCGCCACGGCCCGCGAGGTCCGGACAAATCACCCGATAGTCCGCCGAGAGGGCGCGCGCGAGCACGTCGAAGTCCCGCGCGTGGCGGCTGTAGCCGTGCACGCAGATCACAACCCGCGGATTCTCGGGGTCGCCCCAGTCCACGTAATGCAGCCGGTGAAAGCCGCCGACGCCCAGCCCGCGATACGAGCCGTGGCGGGGAATGGGCAAGCCGTCCCCCGCGCGCGCCGCGGACGGCGCCGCACGCATGATGTTCTGTCGCATTTTCAGCGGTGGGGAGCGGGCACCGACAGGTTCCACTTGCGGCGGCGCTGCCACTGATGGCCCAACGTGCCGATGGATGTGCCCAATCCCTTCAATTTCACCCACGATGCGACGAGCAGAACGCGTACGGCCTCACTGCGCAGCCGGTGCGCCTCGCGGACATAGACTGCCAACAGGTTCGGATCGATATTGAAGTCGCTCATGCCAACCTCCGTTTCGGAAAGGTGCAACTGCGTCGCAGCGGGCAGATCAGGAAGATCGCTATGCTGCGCTGCACCATCCCAAGATAGGTTCCGGGGTCGGCAAAGGCCAATCGTTCTTTCGGATTGGCTTCATCGGTTCATGAAATAACACAGAAAAACAAGGAGATGCACATAAAAACAAGGCCGCATTCGGTGACCCGATGCGGCCTTGTCAGCCTCGGCCGGATGGACAGGAGGTCACCCGGGCCGTGTTCTGCTACGCGCTGCTGTTATTGGCGTGTTCCTACCAAATCGTTCCTACCGGGCCGTTCAGGACGCCTTGGCCGGCCCCTTCATGCACTCGGACTGCGCCTTGGCGCGAGCGTCGCCCGACATCCCCGCCGTCTGCTTGTTGCACATCGACATCTTGCTTTCGGCCTTGGCCGGCTTGGCCGACAGGCACGTCTTCATGAAGGCCTTGCGGTCGTCGCCGGACTTCCCTTCGGCCTTCGCATTGCAATCCTTCATCTTTTCCTGCTGCGAGTTGGGGGCAGCCGCGGGCGCAGCCGCAGGCGCCGGCGAAGGAGTCGCCGCGGTCTTTGCAGCCGGGGCCGTCGCGGTATCGGCAGCATAGGCCGGCGTGGCGGCGGCAATCGCACAGGCCGCTACCAGGATCAACAATCTCTTCATGGGAACTCCTCCAGAATGAACGGCGATGGCGCCGACAGCCGACTCCTTAGGACTCTTCATTGCTTCGGGAATCGCAGCGCGCTGACTCGAAATAAGTCTACGGCATCCTGCGCTCTCCCTAACGCGGCAAGCCACGAAATCGATGACGGCCGGGGCGAAGTGTTGCGGCCATGCCATCCCGCGCTGCAGCAGCGCCCATGGCACAATGGGACTCCCGCCGGGCACAAGACTGTAATATATTGTTTTAGCTGTAAAAAGACCCAGGAACCCGCGACATGCCCACCTCGACCACCCGCCGCCATCACGCCCGCATCGAAGGGCCGGCGACGCCCTCCCTGCCCATCGACGACACCCGGATCCGGGAGATCACCGAACTCGCGCCTCCGTCGCATCTGTTGCGCGAATTTCCGGCCTCCGAGCGTCCCGCGGCGACGACATTCGAAGCGCGCCAGGCGATCCACCGTGTGCTGCACGGCGCGGACGATCGCCTGCTCGTCGTCGTGGGGCCGTGTTCGATCCACGACTACGACGCCGCCATCGATTACGCAACGCGACTGGCCGCCATCAGGACTGAACTTGCCGAATCGCTGATCGTCGTCATGCGCGTCTATTTCGAGAAGCCGCGCACCACTGTCGGTTGGAAAGGTCTCATCAATGATCCGCGCCTCGACGACACCTTCCGCATCAACGAGGGACTGCGCCTCGCGCGGCGCATCCTGCTCGAGATCAACGAGCTCGACCTGCCGGCGGGAACCGAATACCTGGACATGATTACGCCGCAATACATCGCCGACCTGATCGCGTGGGGCGCGATCGGCGCGCGCACGACCGAAAGCCAGGTGCATCGGCAACTCGCCTCGGGACTTTCGTGCCCGGTCGGCTTCAAGAACGGCACCAATGGCGACGTGCACATTGCCGTCGACGCGATCAAGGCCGCGTCCGCGCCGCATCACTTCCTCTCGGTCACCAAGGGCGGCCACTCGGCGATCGTGCACACCGCGGGCAACGAGGACTGCCACATCATCCTGCGCGGCGGCAAGACGACGAACTACGACGCCGCCAGCGTCGATGCGACGTGCAACGAGCTCGCGCACGCGGGACTCGCCGCGCGCGTGATGATCGACTGCTCGCACGCGAACAGCCAGAAGCAGCACGAACGCCAGGTGGACGTCGCCCGCGACATCGCCGGACAAATCGCGGCCGGCGACGCGCGCATTTTCGGCGTGATGATCGAAAGCCATCTCAATCCCGGCCGCCAGGACCTTGTTCCCGGCCAGCCTCTGCAATACGGCGTGTCGATCACGGACGGCTGCATCGGATGGGACGCGACGGAGGGCGTGCTGCGCGGGCTCGCCGACGCCGTACGCGCGCGCCGCGTGATTCTCACCGACGAAGCGTGAGCGCTCCCGCGGCCCCGAACCGAAAAGGCGCCGTGCCGGTGGAAACGGAACTGAAACTCGCGGTGACGCCCGAGGGTGCGGCTCGCCTCCCGCGTCACCCGCTGCTCAAGGCCCTGAGGCGCGGCCCGTCGCGCAAGTCGCGCCTGGCATCGACGTATTTCGATACCGAGGGCCTCGATCTCGCCACCGCCGGCGTGGCGCTGCGCTTGCGCCGCGACGGCCGCAAGTGGCTGCAGACAGTCAAAGGCCCGGCCGAGGAAGGTGCCGCCGGCGGCATGACGGCGCGCACGGAATTCGAGTGGCCGGTCCCACGCTTTGCGCTCGACCCGCTGCGCTTCGCCACCACGCCTTTCCGCCGCACACTGGGCAAGGCGGAAAAGCGTGGACTCGCCGCGCAATTCACGACCGATATCGTGCGCACGACCATTCCCGTCGCTTTCGCCGACAGCACGTGGGCGCTGGTGTGCATCGACGCAGGCTTCGTCCGCTCCAATGGCGACGAGCCGAACCTGCGGGCGCCGATCCACGAAATCGAACTGGAATTGGAAGCAGGCGATCCGACACGGCTCTACGAGCTCGCCTACGCGCTGGCGGCCGATGTTCCGCTGTCGCTGCAACCGCTCACCAAGGCCCAGCGTGGCTACGGCCTCCGCCATCCACGCGTCGCGGAACCGCTGCGCGCGGAGGACGCGCCGCTCGACTCGAAGGCGAGTGCAGCCGAGGGCTTCGCCGCGATCATCCGCGCGTGCCTGGCGCAGATCGAGGGCAATGCGGACGGAATGTTGACGCTGGACGATCCGGAATGGGTCCACCAGATGCGCATCGGCGTACGGCGGTTGCGCGCGTGCCTGGCGCTTGCCCGGAAGGCGATGGCGCCGGCGCGCATCGAACCTCTGCGCGTGGAATTGCGGTGGCTCGCGCACGCGCTCGGCCAGGCGCGCGACAACGACGTGTTCACGCTGGAAACGTTGCCAGCCTTTACGACCGCTGTCGGCAGGAACAGCAATGCCGCGGCGCTCAAGCCCTCGTTGCGCGCGCTGGCCAAGCAGGCGACTGCACGGCGCGACGACGCAAGGACCGCGGCCCACGCAGCGGTGAGTTCGGCGCGATTCGTGCGACTGGTGCTGGCGGCCGCGGCGCTCGCAGCGTCTCCGCTGGTCGGCAGTCCGGATTCGGATGCGCTCGAGGCACGGGCCCGCGATGTCGCGCGGCCGCTGCTCAAGCGCCGCCATCGCGCGTTGCTGGCGTTGGGGTCGGACCTGGCGCACGCCGCGCCGGAGACGCGGCACGCTGCCCGCCTCGCCGGGAAGAAGTTGCGATATGCCACCGAATTCTTCGCGCCGCTCTTCGGGAAGAAAAAAACCCGCGCCTATCGCCGCGCGCTGGCGGCATTGCAGGACGAACTGGGCGCGTGGAACGATGCCGCCGTGGCGGCACGGCTGGCCGGCGAACTGGCGGGGGTTGCATCTCCGGCCGCGGCCGCGTTCAGCGGCTGGGCCGCCGCGCAGGGAGCAGCGCGCAGCGCAGCGCTGGAAAAGGCATGGCAGGCTTTCGTGGACGCCAAACCGTTCTGGTCGAGGAACTGACCCGATGCTCGAATCCGCCGAAGTCGGTCACCGAATCGCCAAGGCTACCTATGCGCGCGAAGAGGGGAAACTTCGCGAGTCGCTGCTGCTCGGGCAATTCGAAATGAGCCGCGCGCAGCGCGGGCCGATCCTGGTCCTGATCAGCGGTATCGAGGGCGGCGGGCGCGGCGAAACGGCGAACAAGCTCAACGAATGGATGGATCCCCGGTTCATCCGCACCCACGCGTTCGGCCCCGGTGCACCGGAAGAGAAAGTCCGCCCGCTGGCGTGGCGCTATTGGCGCGCGCTGCCGCCGCGCGGCAGGATCGGCATCTTCATGAACGCATGGTATCGCCAACTCATCGACGCGCACGCGCGCGAGGTCGTGACCGGGCCGCAGTTCAACGCGTATCTGCAGGAATTGCGGCAACACGAGCAGATGCTCACGGACGAAGGCATCGTGCTGCTCAAATTCTGGATCCACCTTTCGCGGGACGACCAGAAGCGGCGGCTGCGCGAACTCGCGTCCAGTCCAAAGACGCGTTGGCGCGTGACCGCAATCGACAAGAGTGCGCTCAAGCAGTACAACAAATTCCACGACGTCTGGGAAGAGATGCTGCGCGAGACGTCGACCGGTGCGGCACCGTGGTATGTCGTCGAGGGCACCGATCCCAATTACCGCAATCTGACCGTGGGCAAGATCGTCGAGCAGGCTTTGGTCCGGGTCAGCGCGGGAGCGAAACGCGCGCCGCGCGCCGAAGAGCTGCCGGCGCCTTCGGTCATCGGCAACGTCGCGTTGATCCGCAATCTCGACCTCACGCAGAAGCTCAGCGAAAAATCGTACGAGCGGGACCTTGCGAAGTGGCAGGCGAAGCTCGCCGCGCTCACGTTGCACAAGCGCTTTCGGGATCGCTCGCTGGTCCTGGCGTTCGAGGGCTCGGATGCCGCGGGCAAGGGTGGTGCCATCCGGCGCGTGGCGGCGTCCTTCGATGTCCGTCAATACGTCATCGTTCCCGTGGCCGCACCGACCGAGGAGGAAATGGCCCAACCCTACCTGTGGCGCTTCTGGCGGCAGATTCCCGCGCGCGGCGGCATCACGATCTTCGATCGCACGTGGTATGGCCGCGTGCTGGTGGAGCGCGTCGAAGGCTATTGCCGCGTTTCGGACTGGATGCGTGCTTACGACGAAATCAACCAGTTCGAGGAACAGCTGGTTCGCGCAGGCACTGTTGTCTGCAAGTTCTGGCTGCAGATCAGCAAGGCCGAGCAACTGAGGCGCTTCAAGGCCCGCGAGAAGACGGCATTCAAGCGGTTCAAGATCACGCCGGACGACTGGCGCAACCGGAAGAAGTGGGGCGCGTACGAGCAGGCGGTCGCGGACATGGTCGATCGCACGTCGACCGAGCAGGCGCCCTGGACGTTAGTCGAGGCCGAGAACAAGTATTTCGCGCGCGTGAAAATCCTGAAAACCATCGCGAGGCAACTCGAGGCAGCGCTGGCGCGTTGACCGGGACGACGCGGAATGCAATCGTCCGACAGCTCGCCGATTTCTGTCGCGTACGCGGCGCCGTTCTGGCTGCCCGGCGGTCATGCCCAGACCATCTACCCGGCGCTGCTCCCTGGCCCTGCCGTCGCGTACCGCCGCGAGCGCATCGACACGCCCGATGGCGACTTCTGGCTCTTCGATTGGCTCGTCGATGCGGCGCCGCGCGCTGCGAACTCGCCTCTCGTCGTGCTGTTCCACGGCCTCGAGGGAAGTTCCGGCTCGCATTACGCGCTGACGCTGATGGTCCGCCTCGCAGCGCTCGGCTGGCGCGGTATCGTGCCGCATTTCCGCGGCTGCGGCGGCGAACCGAATCGGCTGCCCCGCGCGTACCATTCGGGCGATCACGCGGAGGTTGCTGCGATGATCAAGGCCATCCGTGCGCGCGTGGACCCGCTCACTCCGGTCTTCGCCTTCGGTATGTCGCTCGGCGGAAGCGCGCTGCTCAATTGGCTTGGCCGCGCCGGCGCTGACGCAGCGAACACGATCTCGGCGGCCGCGGCCGTGTCGACGCCGCTCGACTTGGTGGCGTCGGGCACTTCGATCGACAAGGGATTCAACCGCTTCGTCTACGCACAGTCTTTCCTGCGCACGTTAAAACCCAAGGCCATTGCGATGGAGCGCCGCTTCCCGGGCCTGATCGACACGCGGCGCGTCGGGCGAGCAACGACGATGCGGGAATTCGACGACGCCGTCACGGCACCTCTGCACGGCTTTGCCGGAACCGACGATTACTGGACGCGCGCGTCGTCGAAGCCGTGGTTGCGCCATGTTTCCGTGCCGACGCTGGTGCTCAACGCGAAGAACGATCCGTTCGTTCCGGGTGTTTCGCTTCCCGACGCAAAAGACGTGAGCCCGTTGGTCATTCTGGAGCAGCCTCCCGGCGGCGGACACGCGGGTTTCGCCGCGCCACCGGCCCCCGGCAACATCCACTGGCTGGCAAAGCGGGTCACCGAGTTCTTCGCCACAGGACGCTGACGGAATGTCGCCGGCCACCGTGGCAGTCGTGCGAAACTACGGGATGCGTGCTCCCGTTATTTCTCCGCCGCCATGACCGCCCTTCCCCGCGAAATCTTCAAGGCCTACGACATTCGCGGCATCGTCGGCCGGACGCTCACGCCGGAAATCGTGAACGCCGTCGGCCGGGCCGTGGGCACGCTCGCGCGCGAACGCGGAAGCGATACGTTCGCGATCGGCCGCGACGGAAGGCTGTCGGGTCCCGAGTTGCTCTCCGCATTGTCCGATGGCATTCGCGCCGCCGGCGTCGACGTGATCGACCTCGGAATGGTGGCGACGCCGATGACCTACTTCGCCGCGCAGCACCTTCGCACCGGATGCAGCGTCATGGTCACCGGCAGCCACAATCCGCCCGACTACAACGGCCTCAAGCTCGTCGTCGCCGGAAACACGTTGTCGGGCGACGACATCCAGGACTTGCGCGTACGCATTGAAAGCGGCGCGCTGCTCGAAGGCCAAGGCGGTTACCGCGCGATCGACATCGTCCCGGCGTATCTCGACCGCATCGCCGGCGACTTGAAACTGGCGCGTCCGATCAAGATTGCCGTCGATTGCGGCAATGGCGTCGCAGGCGCGTTCGCGCCGGAACTGTACACGCGGTTGGGCTGCACGGTCGTGCCGCTCTTTTGCGAAGTCGACGGCCGCTTCCCCAACCACCATCCCGATCCGTCGCAACCCGCCAATCTGCGCGACCTGATCGCACGACTTGGCCAGGGCGACTGCGAGCTGGGCCTCGCGTTCGACGGCGACGGCGACCGCCTCGGCGTCGTCACGCGCGAAGGCCACGTGATTTTTCCGGATCGCCAGTTGATGCTGTTTGCGGCGGACCTCCTCGAGCGCAAGCCCGGCGCGACGGTGATCTACGACGTCAAGTCCACGCGCAACCTGAAGCCGTGGATCACGAAGCACGGCGGCGTGCCGCTCTTGTGGAAGACCGGCCATTCGTTGATCAAGGGCAAGATGAAGGAAGTCCACGCGGCGCTTGCGGGTGAGATGAGCGGCCACACGTTCTTCGGCGAGCGCTGGTACGGCTTCGACGACGGGCTGTACGCTGGGGCGCGGCTCCTGGAAATCCTCTCGCGCCACGCCAATCCGTCGGCCGTGCTCGACGCGCTGCCCGACGCGCTGTCGACGCCGGAGCTGAACGTGCCGTGCGCCGAGGGCGAGGCGCAGTCGCTGATCGCGAAAATGGCGCAGACCGAGACGTTCGAAGGGTCGAGCGAAGTGATCCGCATCGACGGATTGCGCGTCGAGTATGCCGACGGCTTCGGCCTCGCGCGCGCGTCCAATACGACGCCGGTCATCGTGCTGCGCTTCGAGGCCGACAATGCCGGCGCGCTGGCGCGAATCCAGGACGAATTCCGCCGCGTGCTGGCGCGCGCGAAACCGGGCGTCGCGCTGCCGTTCTGACGATGCAAGGCACGCTGACCCTGGCCGACATCGAGGCGGCGCGCGAGCGCATCGCCGGTGGCATTTACGTGTCGCCGTGTGTCGAGTCGATCCCGCTGTCGAAGCTCACCGGCGCGCACATCTTCTGCAAGCTCGACTACCTGCAGCGCACCGGCAGCTTCAAGGAACGCGGCGCGCGCAACGCGTTGCTGCTCTTGACCAACGAGCAGCGCAAACGCGGCGTGATCGCGGCGTCCGCCGGCAACCATGCGCAGGGCATCGCCTATCACGGCAGCCTGTTGAACATTCCCGTGACCGTGGTCATGCCGAAGTTCGCGGCGCTTGTGAAGGTCACCAATTGCCGGCACCTGGGCGCCAACGTCATCCTGCACGGCGCCGATCTCGGCGAATCGCGTGTGCTCGCGGAGGAAATCGCGCAAAGCAAAGGGCTCACGTTCATCCATCCATTCGACAACGCCAACGTCATGGCGGGCCAGGGCACGATGGCGCTGGAAATCCTCGAGCAGACACCCGACGTCGAGGCGGTCGTCGTGCCGGTGGGTGGCGGCGGATTGCTCGCGGGCATCGGTACGGTGTTCAAGGCCAAGCGTCCGGGCGTGCACGTCGTGGGCGTGGAACCCGACCATGCCGCGTGCCTCACGGCGGCGCGGGCCGCGGGCCAGCCGGTGACGGTGGCGCTTTCGCCGACGCTGGCCGATGGCCTCGCCGTGCCTCTGCTCGGCAAACTTCCGTTCGCCGTGCTGCAGAAGGTCGTCGATCAGGTCGTGACGGTCGACGAGGCAACGATCGCGCTCGCGATTCTGCGGCTGATGGAACTTGAAAAGAGCGTCGTCGAAGGCGGCGGCGCTGCGCCGCTCGCCGCGTTCCTCGCGGGCAAGCTCGACAATCTCGAGGGCAAGCAGGTCGTGCTGACACTTTGCGGTGGCAACATCGACCTCACGATGCTGGGCCGCGTCATCGAAGTCGGGCTGGTGGCCGACGGTCGCTTGTCGCGATTCACCGTTTCGATCAGCGACCGGCCGGGCGGGCTTGCGCGGCTGGCCGAATTGATTGCGTCGACCGGCGCTTCAATCCAGGAAATCGTGCACGACCGAGCATTTTCCGGCCCGGACGTGTCGGCCGTGCGCGTCATTTGCGTGGTCGAAACCACCGGCCACGCGCACGTGAGGGAATTGCACGCCGCGCTCGCGGCGGCGGGGATGCCTGTCGACGGCTAGTACGGGATACCGAGTCGCTTGTAGACAAACCCCAGGAGCCACGCCGGTCCGACCAGAAGGAATTTCACGTCCTCGAAGAATGACGGTTTTTTGCCTTCGATGTGGTGGCCGATGAATTGCCCGATCCACGCCAGCACGAAAACGACTGCGGCCACGACGAGCACGTGCGTGCCAAGCAGCGCCAGCGGAACCACCATCAACGCGACGACGACGAGCATCCCCATCGCGATCGCCAGCGAGAGCCACGCGTAGAAAACGAGGGCCAGGCCGATCCCGATGGATGCGGCCATCGGCGACCACGCCCAGAGAGCCGCCAGCACGCTCCATGTGATCAGCGGCACGCAGACCCAGTGGATCGCCTTGTTGGCCGGATTGCGATGCGACTCGCCGTAGCGGCCGAAGAGCTCGTCGACTTTGCGCATGGTTACACGCTCATCCCGCCTTGGCAGTTTGCGCGCCGAATTTCTGCCATAGGAGAACAGCTGCAATACCCGCGATCCCGATCCAGTCGGCCATCTGAGCGGGATAAATCAGCAGAAGCCCCGAGGCCACCAGAGTCCATCGCTCCAACTGATTGCAGCCGCGCAACAGCCAGCTCTGCACGCCCGCCGCGAGCGCGGCGATGCCCAAAACCGCCGTCGCCGTGATCCATCCGACATGGAGCCAGGACGCGTTGGGCGGCACCTTCAGCAGCAATGCGATGCCCGCCGGGTCGAGCACGAAGATGAACGGAACGACGAACGCGGGCAGCGTGTATTTCCACGATTGCATCGTCGTCAAATAAGGATCGCCGCCGGTGATCGCGGCGGCCGCGAACGGCGACAGCGCGGTCGGCGGGGAAACCTCCGACAGCACCGCGTAGTAGAAAATGAACATGTGGGCCGCAAAATCGGGAACGCCGAGCTTGGTCAGCGCGGGCGCGGCGATCACTGCGCAGATGATGTAACTGGCCGTCACCGGAACCGCGAGCCCGATGATCCACACGATCAACGCCGTATAGAGCGTGGTCAGCGGCAGGCTGCCGCCCGCGTAGCCGATGATGATTGCGCTGAATTTGAGGCCCAATCCCGTCTTGGCGACTACGCCGACGATGATCCCGGCGGCGGTGCACGTCGCCGCCACGTTGAGCATCTGGCCCGATCCATCCTTCAGCGCCCTCAGCAGTTTTTTCACGCCCATGGCGGTGTCGCGGCGGATGAAGGACGCGAGGTATGTCGTGACCGTCGCATAGAAGACGGAGAGGATCGGCGAGAAGCCCAGGACCATGAACACGACGATCGAGGCCAGCGACAGGAAGTGATACCAGTATTTCCGCGTCAACTCGGCGAGCCCGAATTCCGCCTTCGCCGCAATGGCGGGCATGCCGAATTTGCGCGCGTCGATCTCGACCATCAGCAACAGCGACAGGTAATAGAGGATCGTCGGGACAGTCGCCATCAACAGCACGTCGAGGTAGCTGATCTTCAGGAACTCGGCGATCAGGAATGCGGCCGCGCCCAGGACGGGCGGCGAAATGATCGCCCCCAGCCCACCGGCCGCGAGCAGTCCGCCCGCGGCATTCTTGCCATAACCCGCACGCGCGAGCATCGGATACGCCACCGAGCCGATGGTCACGGTCGTCGCCACACCGGAGCCCGAAGGACCGCCGAGCAGGAACGACGCCAGCACCACGGTGCGTCCGGCGCCCGTCGCCTTGCCGCCCATCGCCGCGAAACTCCAGTCGAGAAAGAATTTCCCTGCGCCCGACTGCTGAAGGAACGCGCCGTAGATGGTGAACAGGATGATGAGGCTCGACGAAACATCGACCGCCGTTCCGAAGATTCCCTCGAGTGTCTGGTACAGGAAGCCCGTCATGCCCGAGATATCGTATCCGCGGTGTTGCCACGAGCCCGGTAACCACGGGCCGACAAACGCGTAGGCCAGGAACAACGAGATCACGCCGACCATGATCCAGCCGGACGTTCGCCGGACCGCCTCGAGCACGAGCAACACGAACACGACGCCGAACCACGTGTCGGAGGTGCTGGGCACCGTGTTGCGGTCCCAGAAATCATCGCCGCCGGCCAGCAGATACACGATCGTTGCAACACCCAGAACCGCACCGATCACGTCCCACCACATGAGGCGGTTGCGGAACCGTTTGGCGATCGGGAACAGCAGAAAGACCAGCAGCAGCATGAATCCCACGTGCACCGGGCGCAGGACCTGCGCCGTGACGATATCCACGGCGGCATAGAGGTGGAAGAGCGACATCGCGATCAGCAATGTCGTCGTCAGATAGTTGAGCCAGCCCCGGAAACGGCTGGTCGCACCCTCCTCCTCCTCGATGAATTCTTCCGCCTTCTTCAGCCGGGCGTCATCGATTTCGACGACGATGGGCTCGCCTTTCCCTTCGAGGGCTTCGGTCAAGAGTGCTCCTCGCGATGACTGCAGGGTCGGCAGCGCGGACCCCGTTGCGCTCTGGTCTTAGAACTTGATGCCGCGTTCCTCGAAATACTTCTGCGCGCCGGGATGAAACGGAATCGGCGAGCCGACTTTCTGGTTCTTGAGGTCGATGTTTTCCGCCTCCTTGTGCACCGCGACCAGTTCCGGCTTTTTCTCGAACAGCGTCTTGACGATCGCATACGCCATCGGGTCCGTCATCTTGTCGCTGGTGACCAGGATGTTCCAGATGTCGATGATCTCGACCGGTTTGTCCATGCCCTGATACGAATTGGCCGCCATCGTGCCCTTGGTATACAACGGCCCGTACTTCTTGTTCATGGCATCGGCGGCTTCCGCATGGTCAATGAGCCGCATCTTGATGCCCGGCGTCGCGGCAAGATCGGTCAGCGCGGCCGTCGGAACGCCGCCCACCCAGAAGAACGCATCGATTTTCCGGTCCTTGATCGCGTTGACCGACTCCGCGGCACCGAGGCGCTCCTGCTTGAAGTCCTTCTTGGCGTCGAGTCCGACGGCCTCGAGGATCCGCAGCGCGACCACCTCGACACCGCTGCCCGGGGACCCCGTCGACACGCGCTTGCCCTTGAGGTCTGCGAGCTTGGTGATGCCCGTGCCGTCGATCGTGACGATCTGCGTGCGGTTAGGATAGAGGACCATCAGCGTTCGCGCATTGACCTTGCCGTCCTTGAACTTTTCGATACCGTGCTGTGCGTCCCATGCGGTGTCCACCATCGAGAAGCCGACTTCGGACTTGCCCGCGCCGATCAGCTTCAGGTTGTCGACAGAGCCGCCGGTGACTTCCGCCGTCACCTGCAGCCCGGGAACATACTTCGACAGGATGTTGGCCATGCCCCCACCCATCGGGTAATAAACGCCCCCGGTGCCGCCGGTCGTGATCGAAATGCGGTTGCCTTGCTGGGCGAATGCCGGAAATGCCGCGCCGACAGCGAAGGCGGCCAGCACCGCGAACGCAGTGCGCAAATATTTCGAGATCATGGAATCCTCCATTCGCAACGTCGCCGCAAAATCGGCGGCGGACTCGTCTTCCCGGTCCGTCGTCTTTCTTCGCGCAGTTTAACGATATTTCGGCCGTGGCGCCCGCGGATGGATTTTCAGCCGGCGGCAAGCAAATCGGGTGGCAGCGGCGGCCGCCGCTCGAGCGAGCTGACCCGCACCTGGAAGAGTCCCTGCTTGCGGTCGAGGAAAAAATTGCGAAGGGTGCGGGTGATCGTCCGGAAGGCGATGGCCTCCCACGGTATGTCGGCTTCGGCAAAAAGCCGGACTTCGAGGCTCTCACTGCCCGGTCCGAAGTCCAGGTCCAGCAGCTGCGCCCGGAACATCATGTACACCTGGTTGATCTGCGGCAGGCTGATGATCGTGTAGAGCTCGCCCGGTTCCACACGCGCATTCGCCTCCTCGAGTGTTTCGCGAAGCGCGCCGGCAACGAGCGTTTCGCCGTTCTCGAGGAATCCCGCGGGCAGCGTCCACAATCCATAGCGCGGCTCGATGGCGCGCTTGCACAGCAGCACGCGCCCCTCCCATTCCGGCAGGCAGCCGGCGACGATCTTGGGATTCTGGTAATGGATCGTTCCGCACTCGGCGCAAACGAAGCGCGGCAATGCATCGCCTTCGGGAATGCGCCATTCGATGCGCGGCGAGCCGCAGTGACTGCAGAATTTCATGAGAGGAGATTCAGTGACGGGCGGGATGCGTGCATAATTGTCGCACCGCGCGCACCTTCAAGGTTACGGAAAAATGAGCCTGCGATCATTGTTGCCCGACGCAGTCGACGCGTATGTGCATGACGTGGCGGCGCGCGAGACGCCGCTCCTGCGCCGGCTGCGCGACGAAACGGCGAAGCTTCCCAACGCAGGCATGCAGATCGGCTCGGATCAAGGCGCGTTCCTGGCGTTGCTGGTGCGGCTGATGGGCGCTCGGCGCGCCCTCGAAATCGGCACGTTCACCGGCTACAGCGCGCTCTGCGTCGCGACCGCCCTGCCCGCCGACGGCCGGCTCACCTGCTGCGACGTGAGCGACGAATGGACGCAAGTGGCGCGGCGTTACTGGCGCGAAGCCGGCGTGGCCGAGCGCATCGACCTGCGCCTCGCGCCCGCCGCCAAAACACTGCGCAGCCTGCTCGGCGATCCCGGCCCCGGCAGTTTCGACTTCGCGTTCGTCGACGCCGACAAGACCGGCTACGACGGCTATTACGAGGCGTGCCTCGAGCTGTTGCGACCGGGAGGACTCGTCACGTTCGACAATACGCTGTGGAACGGTGCGGTCGCAGACCCCACGCAAAACGACCCGGATACGGCGGCGCTGCGCGCATTGAATCTCAAGGTGCGCGACGACCCCCGCGTGACGAGCTGCCTGGTCTCGATCGGCGACGGCGTGCTCCTGGCTCTCAAACACTAAGGAACCTCTGAACAAGTCGCGCGCGGTCGCGACGGGGAGCTGTTCGGGATGGGATGCGCGAAGCTGCGAGCGACGTGTGGTTGACGCCACACGAGCGAGCGGCGACAAAGCAGACC
>Ga0070708_100000124_pt1 | contig 52053 bp, 42 predicted proteins | sample KBSK5503metaG_FD_65469 | JGI IMG/M metagenome (GOLD analysis project Ga0070708, IMG submission 65469) | Corn, switchgrass and miscanthus rhizosphere microbial communities from Kellogg Biological Station, Michigan, USA - KBS K5-50-3 metaG | ecosystem: Host-associated > Plants > Roots >... | reverse complement strand
CGCGACGGATGGGACACGCGCGGCGGACGATGACCGCGGCGCAGATTTTGAACGGGAGCCTTCGCTGTGCGTATTGGGCGGGGCCACGGTCGGCGCCGCCTGTGACGACGGCCACCCCGGCGAGGCGTTTTCCGTCGCTGCCGATGGCGGCGTCGCGCCCGGAGCCGGGGTTGGCGCCGGCGATATCGGCGACGCATCGGACGATTCCGTCGCCGCGCCATCGGCGGGCGCGGTGGACGTAGCCGTTTCCGTGGCTGGTTCGGTCGACGGGGTTTCCGCGGCCGCAACCTTTTCGGGTGAACTGATAGCGTCGGGGGCGGGCGGCGTCGCTGGCGACATGACCGTCGCCGGCTCTGCGGCCGCGCGAGGTGCGCTTTCGCCCGTGGCGGCTTTCGGATCCACAACACCGGACATCGCGGCGCTCATCGCGTGACTCGTGTCCATGACGAGTTGCGCAGCGTTGCGGAAGAGGACGTTTCCATCGGCGAAGGGCAGCGCGATCGCGACGGCGGCGAGGCTCGCGGCCGCGGCAATGAGCGGAAGCTTGCTGCGCCGCTTCGCCAAAGAAGCCAGCGCAAGGTCGTCGCGCACGGGGCCGAGCAGCGCGACGATGTCATCGCGCGGCGGAATCACGAGCTTGAGCGGCAGCGCCAACCGCGTGACCGGAGTCAACGGCGTTGCAGGCACGGCAAACGGTTGCGCATCGCGAGCGAGCGTCCAGCCGTGTTCCAGCGACAGCGAGAGCTCGTTCGCGCGAACGTGCGCACTCGTCTCCATGATCAACTCGGCATGCGGACGCCGCAACGTCAGCTCGCGGTCGTGCGCTTCGCGTATTTTGAGGATCAGCGCCTTCGCCGCGTCGTATCGTTGCGCGGTCCAACCGCACGCCTGCTCCGGCTGGAACAACCGCTGCTCGCCCGGCAGATAACGCTTGAGCATCGCGGCCAGGCTGTACATGTCGCATCGCCAGTCGAGATTCTCGGTCGGCCGCAAGTCTCCCGCGCGGCCGGCTTCGAGCGCGTGCAAAAGCCGCGGAGACTGATAGTCGTAATCCTGCTGCCAGCCGATGGGCAGCGGCGTGGGCAGGCTCTCGCCGGAGACCAGCGAGAACGCGAAATCGATGAGCCTTAGCTTGCCGAATACCGGAAACAGCCGCTCTTCACGCGCAGCCGGGTCGAACTCGGCAGGCCCGATGGGAATGCAGATGTTGTCGCCCTTGATGTCGAGATGCACGAGCTGCAGCGTGTGGATCTCGTCCAGCGCGACGAGGCAATGATGCGCCAGCGCCCACCAGTGCGCACAATCCTCGAACACGCGCGCATACAGGTTGCCATCGCGCGTCACCGGCAACTGCGTCGCCCACTGGTCGACCGTCGCGCCCGCATCGTAGGTCTGCACGAGCTTCGTCCCGCGCGCGTCGCGGTCGTATTGCACGATGTCCGGAACGCAGCGCGACCCATGCCCGATCAGGAGTGCCAGGATGCGCCATTCGCGCTCGGTCCACTGCGCGAAGTCGCCGTCGGCCGTTTTCAGGAAGCGCTTGGTGTAGCGACGAAGCTCGCCGGGCGGCGCGGCTTCGCGGAACACTTCCACGTGCGCGCCGGTCGGCATCTTCAAGCGGCCGCGTCCGAATACGTGATCGATCTGCTCGGGAGTCATCAAGGTCACCTTGCCTTTTACGGATTACGGCCTGCCAAGCCAGGCGAGCGGGCCGCGTGGTGCAACGGCCATGCGATGGACGACCAGCACCGTGGCGTCGTCCGTGCTGCCTCGCGCGCGCGCCAGCGCGAGGATTCGCGTGCAGCGCCGTGCGAGCGGCAGCGTGCCGCGGCGCAGCAGCCGCGCGATATCGTGTGCCTGCACGTGCTTGTGCACGCCGTCGCTGCAGAGCACCAGCATCTCGTCGTCGCGCAGCGCGACCTGCATCAGGTTGGGAACGCTGACGGCGCCGTTGCCGACCATGCGAGCCGGATCGTCGAACGAGCCGCCGGGCGGCGGCGTCTCGGCCAGATGCCGGTACGTATCGTCGTGCGTCAACAACTCCGCGTCGGAGTCGGCGTCCGTGACGACGCGATAAACCCGGCAATCGCCGACCCACGCAACGAGCCAGTCCGACAGGTCGTCGCCTTCGCACGCGCACAAGGCGACGGTGGCGGCCCCGAGATCGTCGGTCTCGCTCGCGATGCTGCGCGCGACCTCGTGGTCCGCGATAAGAAGCGCTGCGCGCACCGATGCGTCGTCGATGCGATGGTGATCGAGAATGCGATGCACGCGGCCCACCAGCTCGCGACTCGCGCGCGACGCCAGCGCGCCACCGCCCACGCCATCCGCGACGACGTACACAGGAACCGCCCCATCGAGTGCGCTGTGCGAGTCCTCGTTGACATCGTGGCGAGGTCCGCAACAGGATGCGGCAGCGAGATCGAGGCGCGCCCGGGCTGTGGCCATCACGCCGCGCTCGACGGTGGCCGCAGGCTCATGAGATGCGCGCCCGGGCGTCACCACGATCCGCTCATCCGGCGTCGGAGTCAGGAATTCAGTCATGCGGGGGTGGAAAGCATCAACGTGCATTCGGGTTCATCGCCCGATGCGCGTCCGAGCGTCATCGGCTCATTCACGCACCAGTGGAAGCGATTCCCTTGCGCGTGCATCGTCCCGTCGACGGTGACGCCGTTATCGCCCAGCACTTCGACATCCGCGCCGGCGTCGTCGACATTCGTGATGGCGATGTGGTGGCCGGAAACGCCCTCGTGCGCCCATTCCACGACCAGGTCCTGGTTGCGCGAGCGGCCAACCGTCACCGGCACCGCCTTGTCCCCGATCGCGAGCGTGCGCGTACCCGAGGCCATGCTGGCCGTCAGCGTCAGTTCGCGCGGGCGCTGTCGCATCACGGCGATCGGCGTGATCGCTGTCGTTGGCACCTTGCCGCCCGAGCTGACCGGCGTGGCCGACGAAGCCGGCGCGCGACTTAGGTTCAACAGCACGCGCGGATAGTCGCCCGGCTTTCCCTGCGCATGCGCCGAAAGGACGATTCGCGCGCCGGGAACGATCTCGATCACCGATTTGGCGTGGGCCGCACCGGCGAGGGCGCCCGCGCGGCCGAGCACGTTTTGCGCGGACTCCACGCGGATGCCGTTCGTGGAGCCTGCATCACTGGCCCACCACGCGCCGTTGTCGAGCCAGATTTCGCAATGCCTGCGGCTCGCGAACGTCCCGTTGACCGCGATGTCGCAGCCCTCGCCCTTGCCGATCGCATAGCGGCGATTCGGGACGACCGACGACAGCGTCAGGTGGCGAACCCCATCCGCATCGTCAATCTCGACGTCCAGGCGGCTGCCGGCGAGCGGCGTGTGCGGCGACGCCACGTTCTTCGTCGCATCGGGCCCTCGCGCCGACAGCGCGGCGCCCGGCTCGGTTTCGGTCCACCGGCCAAGCAGCGTCACGTCGAACGCGTGCGATGGCTCGCCAGGCGCCGATGCGCGAAGCTGCTCGCGTAACTCGGCGAACGCATCGACGTCGTGCGGGAGATCGCCGTGCATGCGCGTCGCGTTGAGCCCGCCGAACTGCGTCAGGTCGATGGCGCTGGCGTTGGGGAGGCGTCCGATCACGTCGCGGGCTAAAAATCGCTTGGTCTGCTCCGGCGTGAACTCTTGCGTGAATCGATTCAGGAGGTCCGCTCCGTCGGCATCGTCGGCGCATTCGACTTCGATCGAGGTCAGGACGTAACGGTCGCGCTCGGCGATCGCAAGGTGCAGCCGCAACTCGCTCGCGACGAAGTGCTCGAGCTCGTCGCGGATCGCGGCAATCAGCGGCCCGTACGCGCCCAGGTGCTCGGGACCGGGCGGCGCCGGTTCGCGCGTGTCGGGCAAGCCGTGCAACGACGGCTCACGCGGTTCCATGCTGGTCCCGCGCATTGTGCCGGCGCGTGACCCGCGCTGCGGCAGATCGGAACGGCCGATCCGGTTCATCCTCTGCAAAATCCAGGTCTTGAGCGGCATGTTTCTAGCTCCTGTAGACAATCGCCAATGTCGCGAGCGGGCCTTCGTCGTTGTGAGGTCGGACGCGCAGCGGGTACGGCAGCCCGTAACGCTGCGACACCCGGGTCAGGAAGCGGCTCCACGCGGGCTGGATCAGGTCTCCGGCCGCGACCCGCGCCGCGAGTGCGGGAAGTGACAGATCCAGCGCGACGGCAATACCCGAGACGTCGCCCAGCTGCACGATCGCGCGGCGCAGCGTGTCCTCGATGTCGGTCAGGCACACCGCGAACGGGCCGTCGAACGTCCACGTCAGCGGCGGCGAACACGGCGGCGGCGGCGCACTGCGGCGGACCCGATTGGCGGCGCGGCTCAACGCACGTCTCCCGCGAGGACACCCGCATAGCGCGCGACCACCTGGAAGGCGATCTCCGCCGCGGGGTTCGGTCCGTGGTCGCCGGCGCCGTGCACGCGTCCACTGTCCGCGAGCCAGTTGCGCTCGGCGAGAACGCCGATGACTTTCGTCCACGCCGGATTGGCGGGGTCGGTGCGCCACGCAGCGACGTACCACTTGTACGGGCGCAACCCGCCGCATGCCTTTTGCTCGGCGATTCCGCGCTGCACGCCGGGGGCGCAGAGCGCCGCCAACTCGTCGAGCGAGCGGTCGTCGTTCGGAAAAGTCGGCGTGCCGGTCTTGCCGGCGATCCAGTCGATGTCGCGACACGCGCGCGCATCGAGCACCTGCTCGCACGCGAGCCTCGCGGTGCCGTAGCGATGGCTGAAAGAGAGGCCGCTCAAGATCACTTCCGCGGCGTCGTGCGACAACGCGTTGCGTTCACTGCCTGCCGCCGTCCAGCGCGACACGGCGGATTGGAAGCCCGACGGCGCAGCGTTGGCCACCGCTCGCACCGACTGCACGAGGTGCGGCTCGTGGAGTTCGTCCTGTCCATTCGCCGCGGCGGCAAGCGCGGCCATCATGCCGGCCACACCGAGCGCCGTGGACCGCGCGTGCCCCTGCCCCCAGCCTTCGGCGACGATGTCGACGACCACACCGCCGCCGCATTTCTCCCAGTCGTCCTTGCTCCCCTGGCGGCCGTCGGCCCCGGCAGCGCAGCGCTTGATCTTCGCGGTGTCGAGCGCGATCGCAGTGCGCGTTCTGAACGGCGCACCCAGCTTTGCGCCGCTGGGCTCGACCAGCAGGCGACCGTACGGCACCCAAGCGGCCAGGCGTTCGAGGTCCGCCGAATTCGTCGCGGCTCCGACAGAGCGTCCGAACAGCAGATCGCGCTTGCCGCAGCGCTCGTTCGGCTCGGCACATCCGCCATTCCAGCCGAACGCGCTCGCCGTCGACTGCACTTCCCATGGGCGCTCGCACGGGCGGAAGCCCTGGTCGCCGCAGAACATGCGATCGAGAAAGCGCGCGGAATCCGATCGCATCAATTGCCCTCGCAGGCTGTCGGTCCCCGGCTGCGAGGACACCTTCATCGCGGCGCGCTCGGCCGCGAGCCAGCGCGGACCGACATTCGCGTTGGCAAGAAATGCCGCCGCCATCACGGGCTTGATGACCGAGCCGGGCATCGCATCGTGGAACACCGCCGGATTCAAGAGCGCGTCCGGGCGGTAGCGGACCGGATAGGGCAAGCGTGTATCGCAATTCGCGTCGCGGCCCGGGCCATCGTATTCCTGGCGCGTGCACGGCGAGAGCGCGCCGGCGAGCGCCTCGATGCGCCCGCTCGGAACGTCGATGATCGCGATGGCGGCCATGCGCACGACGGCGTGCTCGAGGAGGCGATGCCCGACCGCTTCGGTGCCGTCCTCGCCGCGGTGCACGCCGAGTGAACGGCAGATGTCCTGCCGGCCCGTGTAGCAGACCGCGGTCTTCTGCGCCAGCGCCTGCAACGCGGGATCGATCGTGAGGTCCACCGAAAATCCCACGTCGACTTGCGCGCCATCGAGCGTGATCCGGTTCGATCCGCCATGGTCACCGGCCGCGGCCGAATCCGTCGTGTGCGCGACTTCGGTGTAGGCCCGGTACAGCGAGCCCCAGGGCCGCTGCAGCGCGTCGAGCGGCTGCAGCAACGTCTGAAGCGAGGGCGGAACGTCCCAGCGCAGGTCGCCTGCGGCGATGTCGGGCCCGGGCTCGCCTGGAATCGCGATGGGCGCGGCGGCGCCGTTTTCAGCTGCGGCGACCTCGAACACCGCGGGCTGCGTGCAGACGCGTTGGCTCGCCGCGCGCATGTTCCTGACAAAAAACGCGGGGATGTTGTTCCCGTCGGCGCCGCCGGTGCGCAAATACACGCAACCCGGAAGACCGCGCCAGGGATTGTCACGCGCGAGATGGCGCGCGGAAATTTGCACGTATTGCCCGGGCTGCCACGACGCGATCGTGCGGTCCACTTCGGTTCCGCGCCACGCCAGTGTCGCGAGCATCCGGCCGCCGCCACGCGCCAACATGGCCACGGCCGACGCGAGATCGCTGCAACGCACGTTGAACGTTTGCCCCGGATACAGCGGCGTCTCGATCGGTGTTGCCAGTGCCTGCCTCGCCGCGTCGGCCCAGCGCACGACGTCGAAGCCGACGGCGTCGGCGACGCGTCGATTGCCGCCGACGCTCATGCGCAGCAGGGCTTCGTCGAGCGTGTGGAGTTCGGAGGCGATGCGCTGCGCCGGCGTGCGCGCTTCCTTCGTCTGGCGGCCGATGAAATCCTTGACGCGATCGAACGCGCGCTCGGTTGCGTGTCCGCGCCCGCCCCATTCGCCGCCGCACTCCGGAACAAGCGCGATCAAGCCTTCGGCGGCCGGCGCGCCTTCCTCGACCGTATCGCGCTTGACGATGGCGCGCTCGAACGTTTTCAGCGCCGCGACTTCGCGCACGCTCACGTGGCTCTCGCCGGTCATGCTGTGCATTTCGGAAGGCGCCATCGTGCCCAGGCTCAGCAGCACGGCGAGCAGCACCGGCACGACCGCGATGCTCGCGGCGATCGCAAAGTCGAGGAGCGAGGCGCGAGCGTCACGCATGGTCCGCTCCGGGCAAGCTCACGTTGATGCAAAGTGCAAGCAACGCGCTGTTGACGACGAGCGATGTCATGCCAAAGCTCACGAAAGGGAATGTCACGCCGGTGAGAGGCAGCACGGCGACGTTGCCGGCGACGGTCACGGCGAGCTGGCACAGCGTGAGCACGATCCAGGCGACTCCGATCCAGCTCAAGTACGCCTGGTTGTCGGCGACGACGCGGCCCGCCCGGTGAACAAAGCGCGGCTCGCCGCGGGTCACGCGACCGTGATGGCGGATCAACCGGTGCAGCCACACCGCAAAGCCGAGCGTGAGCGTCCACGCCGCCGACCAGCCAAACGCGCCGACCAATGCCGTGAACGTGTAATCGCTGTGGATCTGCGCCGGAACCCCGGCGCAACCGGCACTCGTGAAGCCGCACCAGGGCACGGCGCCCAATCCGAATCCGTCCGCCGGCGCCGCCTCGCGAAACCAGGTGACGAGCGCCAGTTGATCGTTGGCCGACGCGAGCGGCGCCGCCAGGTTTTCCAGGCGGCCCGCGGTTACTTCGTGGACGGCGCCGAACTCAAACACCGCCACCGTGACGAAGGCAATCCACGCGCCGAACGCGCACGCGGCCAGCCCGGCAGGCGCGTAACGCGCGCCGGTTCGCACGTGCCACCACATCGCAATCGACGCGGCCAGGAAAGCGCCCGCCGCGTACGAGGCGATCAGGAGCGGGCCCATGTCGCGTAGCACGAGCATCGCGCCGACGAGCACGAAGGCCACGAATGCGAGCGGCCACGCGTAGCGGGCGAGCGATACGAGGGGATTCGCGCTCCTCGCCATGCGCTCGGCGACGGGCGCGCCGCGAAGGAAGAAGAACCACGCGACGCCGAAGACGAGCCACACGCGCCCCAGTTCTGAAGTCAATTGCCGGATCCCCGAGAGGAGTGCACCGACAACACCGACGATGACGAGCATGACGAGCACGACCGCCGCGGGCGCGAGCAGAGGGCCCAAGAGACGGCCGACGCGGCCACCCAGCTCTTCGACGGCGGACAAGAGCCACGCGAGCGCGCGTCCGATGCCGGGCCGGAGGAAGGCCACCACCGTCAATACGAGCATGGCCAGCCACAGGTGCCCGTGGTGATACAGCGCGAGATAACGGTTGCCCGGATTGCCATTGGCCGACAGGTCCAGCAAGAGCAGCCAGCCGATTCCGGTGGCGACGATGAAGCCCGGGTAGCCAACGCGCGACGAAAGTGTTTGCGGCACCGGGACCGGCGGTTTGCGCAGCCACGCAGAAACCGCAAGAAGGACGCCGGCCGCGACGAACAGCGCGATGACGAAGCCGGCGGGCATCGCATCCCAGCGCGCGTCGACGCGCCCCTGCTCGAACATTCGATCGTGTGCGAGCGGCCACGGCACGCGCCCCGCCCACGCGGCGAAAGCCCAGGTGGCGAGTGCGAGCGAAACGCCGGCGGGGGCCGACAGCCGCGTGCGCGCGAGTTTCACGAGGACGAGGCCCGCGAGCATCCACGCGCCCCATTGCCAGCCCGCGGTAGCCAGCAGGTCGCGCATCGCGGCGTTCTTGGCGCGCACGAGCTTCCCTGCCGGCGTGTCGGGAATCGCGGCGTCGACGGCAGCGGATGACAAAGCTTCCTCCGCGCCTTCGCGCGTTTGCCCTTGCAGATCGGTGCGAGAAGTCCCCACATCGCCCATGGGCTTTTCGAAAGCGCTGGCAATCTGCCGCCACATTTCGCTAAGGGTCGGCGACGGTGCAGTACGCATCGCCGACGACGCATCGGCGAAGCGCTGATCCCGCCCGGATTCGTCGATGCCGAAACGCGCGAACCACGGAAAGATCACGGCCACGGCCGCCACCGCGAGCGCGGTTTCGACCAGCGACGGCCACGCGATCCGCACGCGCGTTGCGGAAATGGAGGTTGTTGCGGGGAGTGTCGCGGAAGGCATGACTACACGATTCGCCCCGCGCGCGACCATCGTGTCGACGTGCGATTACATAGCGGCGGCGCGCATCGTGACCTGCGAAGCCTCCTACACGAACGTCCTACAACACGACCGCTCCGCACGGATCCTCCCACCTGCACTTGCGTGCGCGCTCGCCATCTTTTCGCTTTGTCCAGGAAGCGCAGCGAGGCTTCGCGACTACAACCATTCTCAAACGCGCGGGCGTGCGTATGGTTGACATCCGTTCTGCGAAAAAGCGGGATGCCGATTTCACCGTGCGGCGAATCGTCGAAATATTTCGTTACACCGATTGCGTCTTCTAGCCGGCAGCTCGCGACGCAAACCCCGCGTTTGACGGAATACCGAGGGCGTTTTGGGTGACGCGTCCATCCTTCAGCGTTACCACGGACTCGGCGCACTCGACGAGATCGTCGGGGTCATGGGTGATGAGCACCATCGGAATGGCGAAGCGTCGCTGCACATCCATGAGATCGGCGCGCAACCGCAGCCGAAGCACGGCGTCGAGCGCCGCGAACGGCTCGTCGAGGAGAAGGAGTTGCGGTCGCGCAGCGAGGGCGCGGGCGAGCGCGGTGCGCTGGCGCTGGCCACCGGACAGTTGTTCGGGATAGCTTCGCCGGACTTCGCGGAGCGCAAAGGATTCCAGCAACGCGTCGATTTCGTGGCGCTCTTCCCGCGTCAACGCCGCGGGCCACCAATGCGAATGCGCGGCGGCCACATTCTGCTCGACCGTCCGATGCGGAAACAGTGCGTAATCCTGAAATACATATCCGACGCGGCGCGCGCGTGTCGGAACGTCGACACCGCGTGCGCGATCCAGCCAGACGCGCTCGTCGACGGCGATGCGGCCGCGGTCGGGGCGCACGAGCCCGGCCAGCGCCGAAAGCGTCAGTGACTTGCCGGCGCCGGAGGGTCCGAACAACGCGAGCCTGTCGGTTTCGATGCAAAACTTCACGGCGAGATCGAAGGTTCGCCCTTGCGCCATGACGCGCTTGCCGATGTCGACATCGAAGCGCACTGCTACGGCCTTTGCAGGCGAAGGTGCCCGCGCTTCACGATCGCGCTGGCCATCACCAGCAGGACGACGCAGACCAGCGAGGCGATGACGACGAGATAGTTCGCGAGCGCATCGTCGCCGGCGTAAACGGCCTCGTAGATCGCGATCGACATCGTCTGCGTGCGGCCCGGAATGTTGCCGGCGACCATCAGCGTTGCGCCGAACTCGCCCATCGCACGCGCGAATGCCAGCATGGCTCCGGCGGCGATGCCGCGCCAGGCGAGCGGAAACGTGACGCGGGTGAAGAGCGTCAGCTCGTTGTAGCCCAGCGTGCGGCCCGCGCTCTCAAGATTCCGGTCGACCGCTTCGAACGCGGCGCGCGCCGCCTTGAACACCAGCGGAAATGCGACGACTGCCGCCGCGATCACCGCGCCTTTCCAGCTGAAGACAAGCTCGAGCCCCAAGTTTGTCTCGAGCCAGTGGCCGAGCGCGCTGCGGCGCCCGAGTACGACGAGGAGGTAGTAACCGAGCACGGTCGGCGGCATCACCATCGGCAAGAGAAGCATCGCGTCGACGATATCGCGGCCCGCGAAGTCGAACCTCGCGAGCAGCCAGCCGGCGGCGACACCGGCCACGGCCGCGAGAAATGTCGCCCACGCGGCGATCTTCAGCGTCAACAGCAATGGCGTGAGCGCGGCTTCGAGCATTGGGTTTCTAAGGCACGCGGAATCCGAATCGCGCGAGAATTCGCTGGCCCGATGCGGCAGCGACGTAGTCAGCAAATGCGGCCGCGATCGCGCGGTTGCGGGAATCCTTGACGACGGCAATCGGATAGCTGATGGGTGTCGCGGTCGGTGCGTCGAAGGCGACCTTGACGGCAGCCGGCAGGCTCGCCGCATCGGTGGCGTAAACGAAGCCCGCGTCGACTTCCTCGTGCGCAACGTAATCGAGTGCCTGCCGCACGTTTTGCGCGTACACGAGCTTCGGCGCGACTGCGGCCCACAGATGGGCGCGCTCGAGAGCGTCTTTGGCATATCGTCCGGCGGGAACGGTTTGCGGGCTGCCGACGGCGATCCTCCGGAAACGTGCTTGTGAGAGCGCAGCGAGCTCAGTGACCGCGACCGGCGCGGCCTTCGCGGGAACGATCAGCACGAGTCGATTCGAGGCGAAATCGCGGCGCGTGGCGGGCTGCAGCAAATGATCTGCCTCGGCGCGATTCATCGCGTCCTGGTCCGCGGACGCAAAGACATCGGCCGGCGCGCCCTTCGCGATCTGCGCCAGCAGGATGTCCGATGACGCGAAGTTGAACACGACCTTCACGCCCCGATGCTCCGCTTCGAATGCGCTTCCGATTTCGCGAAACGCGCTGGTCAGGCTCGCCGCCGCCGACACCACGAGCTCCTGCCCCGCCGCCGGCGCGCTCGCAACCGCAAACATCAGGCCCACGCCGATCCACGTCCGCACGACGCGCTCCGCCGTATTCGGCGATATATGACGAAGCGCGCAATATACCGTGCGATATCACGCCGGTCCAGAAAGCCGTTGCTGAATTTAGCGCGCGAGCAGCGCCAGGAACGCCCGGATGTCGGCCGCACCCGCCTTCGCGGCGGTCTTCTCGATCCGGCGATAGCGACGCACCACTTCAATGCCGACCGGCGTCAACGCCGTGCCGCCGCCGCGGCGGCCGCCGGACTCGGCATCGACGACCGGCGATTTGAAGCAGCGGTTCATCGTGTCCACGAGGAGCCATGCACGGCGGTACGACATGCCGAGCTTCCTCGCGGCGGACGTGATCGACCCGGTCTTTGCGATGGCTTCGAGCAAGTCGACCTTGCCCGGGCCGACCGCGATGTCGTCGCCGCGCGTGATGCGCAGGCGAAAGTTCACGTCGGTCGCTTTCGGCATATCAACGGCGCGCCCTTTGGGCCTGTTAACACTAACCTCGCGGTGGCAGCGGCTTCCGCGCGAGAATCGGCTTCACTCCGAAATTGGGTTTCAGAGTACGCGTTTTCTTCGCGAGGTCCTGCGCCATCGCAATCGCCTTCTCGAGTTGCCGGTCGTGCTTCGCGACGGCATCCTGCGGCGCGTTATCGATTTCGATTTCCGGATCGGTGCCGTAGTTCTCGACACCCCAGCCGACGTCGCTGAACCAGAACGAGAATTCGGGCTGCGTCGTCTCGCTGCCGTCGACCAGCGGATGCCGCGGCCAGATGCCGATGACCCCGCCCCACGTGCGCGTGCCGACGAGCTTGCCGATGCCCATCAGCTTAAAGCAGTGGGAGAAGATGTCGCCATCCGAGCCTGCGTGCTCATTCGTTAGCGCAACGAGCGGGCCGGCCGGCGATTCGCTGGGATAGGGCTGCGGGAGGCCCCAGCGCTGCAGGTCGTAGCCGATGCGCTTGCGCGCGACCTTTTCGAGCAAGAGCTGCGACACGTGCCCACCGCGGTTGTAGCGAAGGTCGACGATCAGCGCATCGCGGTCGCATTCTGACGTGAAGTAGCGATGGAATTCCGCAAATCCGGCGGACTGCATGTCGGGAAGGTGCAGGTAGCCCACGCGCCCGCCCGATTTTGCATGCACGAAGCTGCGGTTTCCTTCCACCCACTCGCGATAGCGCGCGGGAACTTCGTCGGCCAGCGTCGTCACGAGCACGGTGCGCGTGGCCGCGGCCGATCGCGCGCCCTTGCCGGCGGCCAGCGTCAGCTCCACTTTCGCGCCGGCCTGATGGACGAGGAGCGCCTGCGGCGGCCGGTCACGCGTGACCGGCTGGCCGTTGACCGCAACGATTCGCTCGCCGACTTTTGCCTGCACGCCGATCGCGTTGAGCGGTGAATCCGCCGCGGCGTCCCACGCGTCGCCATCGACGATGCGCACGATCTCGTAGGCTTTGCCACCGTCCACCGATCGCAATTCCGCGGCGAGGTGGCCCAGCGCAATCTGCGGCGGCCGCCGGTGGTCGCCGCCGGCCTCATACGCATGCGACGTTCCGAGTTCGCCTTGCATTTCCCAGATGAGGTCCGACAATTCACCGCGCGTGGCCACTCGCGCGAGCAGCGGCTCGTATCGGCGATAAATCTCGTTCCAGTCGGTGCCGGACATGTTCGGCACCCAGAACTGGTCGCGTTGCAGCCGCCAGACTTCGCGCAGCATCTGCCGCCACTCGAGGCGCGGATCGACCGAAGGGCGGATCCGGTTGAGATCAACCCAGCCGGTCTTGCGCGAAGGCTCGTCCGACGGCGGCGCTTCCTTGCCTTCAACCCGCGCGGCGCGAATGGCGCGCAACCGCTTGCCCTCGCGCACGACCAGCGTCGCGTGATCCGCGGCGAGCACGAAACTGTCGGCCTTGTCGGTGAGCGTTTCGGCGCGCAGCGTGGCGAAGTCGAAGATCTCCAACCGGCCGGGCGACTCCTTGTGCCCGCCGCGCCCGTGCGCGCCCGCGATCGGAAGCACGGTCCAGACGACCTTGTGCGCCGCGCCGGCAATCTGGCCGAAGCGACCTTCGGCGACCGGAAATGCGGCGGTGCGCCGCTCGATTCCCTCGATATCCACGCGAATCGCGCGCGGCCGCTTTTCGGCCTCGTCGCCCGCGCGTCTGTCGTCGGCAGGCTTGAGGCCCTTGGGTTCCGGGTCGAACGGCGGCCGTTGATCGTTTTGCAGCGCGATCAGATAGGGACGCGCCGCGCGCGGGAAGCTCAATTCGAATTGCACGCTGTCGTACACCGGGTCGAACGTGCGCACCGACAGGAAGTACAGGTACTTTCCTTCGGGGTCGAACGCCGGGCAATAGTCGCGGAACTCGGGTTGCGTCGCCAGCACGCTCTTACGCTTCGCGACGTCGTGCAGCTTGATCGCGCAATGCCGCGGGTCTGTCCAGAACGAATACGCGAGCCACGCGCCGTCCGGCGACCAGGCGATGTCTTCGCTGCGTCCCGAGTCGCTGCGGTCGACGACCGACAGCTTCTTCGTCGCGACGTCGCCTTGCAGCACCTCGTTGCGATGGTTGGTCAGCGCAATCCGATGGCCGGTGGGCGCGGCGCGCAAAGCCTGCACGCGGCCGATGTCCCACGGCAACGTCGTCGACTTGCCATCGCTTATCACGACGACGCGCTCTTCGCCCGATTCGTCGCTGACGCCGACGAGCGTCTTGCCGTCGGCGAGCCACTGCCCATGGCGGTAGCGGACACCATCGGCCGCGCCGTGCTGGCGCACCGCGCCTTCCCACATCGCCATCGTGAAGAGCTTGCCGCGCGCGTCGATGGCCAGGCTGTGGCCGGCCGGATGCACGTTGTATCCGCTCAAGTGATCGGCGGCAGTGACAAACTTGCGCGACGCCTGCGTGCGATGCGACGGCACGTCGATGTCGACGCGCGCAGTCCGGTTGCGCGCGGGGTCGAACAGCCAGATTTCGGCGCCGCACTGGTAAACGATGCGCGTGCCGTCGGTCTGCGCATTGCGCGCGTAGTAGATGTCGTGGTCGGTGTGCCGCCGCACGTCGGCGCCGTCGGGCCGGCAAGAATAGAGGTTGCCCACGCCTTGCGCGTCCGAAAGAAAATAGACGCGCTTGCCGATCCACATCGGGCTGGTCAGGTTTCCGGAGAGCTTCGACAGCCGGCGGAACGTTCCGCTCCCCGACACATCGATCCACAAATGCCCGGCGGTGCCGCCGCGATAGCGTTTCCAGCGCGCGGGATCGGCGGTGTTGCGGCCGATGACCTTCGCGTTGCCCGGCCCGAAGGCCAAGTGATTGACCTGGCCGTACGGCAACATTTCCGGCAACCCGCCGTCGACTCCAAGCGTGAATGCGCGATAGTTGCGGAAGAAAGGTTGCCCATGCGTCGTGACGAACAGGATCCGCCCATCCGGCGTCCAGCCGCGGACGAGCACATCAGGCCCCAGCCAGGTCATGCGCCGCGCGGGACCGCCCGCCGCGGCCATCATGTAAACCTCGGGGTGCTGCTCGTCGCGGCCGACGTATGCGATCCACTTGCCATCCGGCGACAGTGCCGGCGTGGCCGGTTCACCCAATCCTGCGGTCAGGCGGCGCGCCGTACCGCCGCCTTCGTCGACGCTCCAGAGATCATCGTCGCAGACGAAAGCGAGGGTATTGCCACAAATTGTGGGCTGACGCAGATAGCCACGTTGGGTCATGAGTTCGATTCCTTGGGGGGTACAGCGGAATCGAGATCATAACGCCTCCGATGTTTGGCGCGGCGCGGGCGCTTTCGCGAATATTCACAGCGGCGTCATTCCGCCACCCACCATCCAGGGTGTGCCGAAGCGGTCGACGAGCATCCCGAATCCTTCCGCCCAGAACGTCTTGTCGAACGGCATCGTCACCTTGCCGCCCTGGCTCAACGCATCGAATATCCGCTTGCCTTCAGCGGCGGTCGGATACACCAATGACAGCGAAAATCCTTTCATCCCTTCGCTGGGTTGTCCGGCCATCGTGTCGGAGGCCATCAACGTGCCGCCGTCGAAAACCAGGCGAGCGTGCATGATCCGGTCCGCGCTGCCGGGCGGCGTCTGGTCGGCAATGGGCGACTGCGCATGAGTCAGGAGATCGAGCTTGCCGCGCAGCGCGCGTTCATAGAAGCGCATCGCCTCGGCGCATGTGCCGTCGAAAAAAATATACGCATTGTGTTGGGGCATGGTCTTGTCCTCGTTGTGGGTGGTTGCAATGTCGGATTCGAAATCGACTACTTGTTCGCGGCCATTTGCGCGCGTTGCCGCTCCTCTTGCGCGCGCAACTCCGGCGTGAACTCCGCGCCGAAATCCTCCGCCTCGAATATCTGGCGGATCTCGATTTCGGCGTCGCCTTCGAGCGGATTGGGGCAGCGCTTGACCCACTCGATCGCCTCTTCCTTCGATTTCACTTTCCAGATCCAGAAGCCGGCAATCAACTCCTTGGTTTCGGCGAAAGGACCGTCGACGACCGTGCGTTTCGTTCCCGAGAAGCGGACGCGCGCGCCTTTCGAGCTCGGTTGCAGCCCTTCGCCCGCGAGCATGACGCCGGCCTTGATCAGCTCTTCGTTGAAATTGCCCATGTCCGTCAGCAGCTTTTCGCTCGGAAGAACGCCCGCCTCGGTATCTTTGTCAGCCTTGATCAGAATCATGAATCGCATCGCAGTTTCTCCTCTCACAGGTCGTGGAAATCGGACCTCGGCCGGATTCGACAAGTTTGGAGCCCAGGTCTCACCAGATAGTCGAACGAGGCCCCCCGAATTCGACAATTCGTGGCCTCGGGTAGAATCGCCAGAGGCTTTGTTCCGGTCGCGAAAGTCCCAAGCAACCATGACCCAAGTCGGACTGGTGCTGGTGACCGGCGGGAGCGGCTTTGTCGGCTCTGCGGTCGTCCGCGCCCTCCTCGCCGCAGGCTATCCGGTGCGCGCACTCGTCCGGGCCTCGAGCCCGCGGGCCAATCTCGCCGGGCTGCCTGTCGAAATCGTCGAGGGCGACATGCGTGACGCCGCATCGGTCGCCGTCGCCGCCGCTGGCGTCCGCTACGTGATGCACGTCGCGGCCGATTATCGGCTGTGGTCGTCCGATCGCCTGGAAATCCAGCGCAATAACGTCGTCGGTACGCGGACGATCATGGAGGTGGCGCTGCGCAGCGGCGTGGAGCGCATCGTCTACACGAGCAGCGTCGCCGCGCTGGCGCTTCGCCCCGGCGGGCAATCGGCCGACGAAACCACCGCACTCGCCGAGTCGGCGGCGATCGGCGCCTACAAGCGCAGCAAGGTCGCGGCGCAGGTCATTGTCGAGGCGATGATCGTGCGCGACGCATTGCCGGCGATCATCGTCAATCCATCGACGCCGATCGGGCCCCGCGACATCCGGCCGACGCCGACCGGACGGATCATCGTCGAAGCCGCGTCCGGACGCATGCCCGGCTACGTGCACACCGGGCTCAACCTCGTTCACGTGGACGATGTCGCCGCCGGACATCTCGCCGCACTGCAACACGGCAAGATCGGTGAGCGCTACATCCTGGGCGGCCAGGACGTGCTGCTCGCGGACATGCTGCGCGACATTGCGATGCTCGTCGGGCGCCGGCCGCCGCGATTGCGGGTGCCGCGAAGGCTTCTCTATCCGGCGGCGGTCATGGCCGAGATGCTTGCGACCCGCACGGGACGCGAGCCGTTCCTGACACTCGACGGGCTGCGCATGGCCAAGAACCGGATGTTCTTCACCAGCGCCAAGGCCACCCGCGAACTGGGCTATAGCGCCCGACCCTATGCGGAAGGGCTGCGCGATGCAGTCGAGTGGTTTCGCGGCGCGGGCCATTTGCGGTGACGGCGCTCGTCATCGCGTCGCTGGCGTGCGCGGCCTGGGCGTACCTTCTGCTGTTCCGCGGAGGCTTCTGGCGCGCGGCCGAACGCGATGACGAAGCGATCGCCGCGACTCCCACGCCTGACGCATGGCCGCGGATCGTCGCCATCGTGCCCGCCCGCAACGAAGCGGAACTCATCGCCGAGAGCGTCGGCTCGCTTTTGCGGCAGGATTATCGCGGCGCCTTCGAGATCGTCGTCGTCGACGACCACAGCACCGACGGCACGGCCACGCTCGCGCGTGCCGCGGCGGCGAAGGCCCCGGCCGCCGGATCATTGACCGTGCTGTCCGCGCCGGACCTTCCCGACGGATGGACCGGCAAGCTGTGGGCGATGCACTGCGGGACGGCGCATGCCGACACGTTGCCGCAGCCGCCCGACTATCTGCTGTTCAGCGACGCCGACATCAGCTACACGGCCGATACGCTGACGACGCTCGTCCTGCGCGCGCAACGCGACGGCCTCGTGCTGACGTCTCTAATGGCCAAACTGCACTGCGAGAGTTTTGGCGAACGCGCACTGATCCCTGCGTTCATCTTCTTCTTCCAGTTGCTGTATCCGTTCGCCTGGGTCAACCGTCCGCAATCGAGGACGGCCGCGGCGGCCGGCGGCTGCATGCTGGTGAGGCGCGACGCATTGGAGGCCGCGGGCGGCATCGCGTCGATCCGCAGTGAATTGATCGACGACTGCGCCCTTGCGGCACGATTGAAAAGGCAGGGGGCGGTCCGCCTCTCCCTTACCGACCGCGCGCGCTGCCTTCGCGCCTTTGCCTCCGTCGGCGATATCCGTCCGATGATCAGCCGGTCCGCGTACGCGCAGCTTCGGTATTCGCCGTGGCTTCTGGCCGGCACGGTTCTGGCGATGTCGGTGACCTGCCTCTCGCCCCCGCTTCTTGCGCTGGGCACGGCGGGCGCCTCCCGATGGCTTGCGGCGGCCGCCTGGGCGGCGATGGCGCTGGCGATGGTGCCCACGCTCCGCTTTTTTGGCGTATCGCGGTGGTGGGGATGGGGCTTGCCGGCCGTCGCCTTCGTCTACGTCGCCTTCACGCTGGATTCGGCGTTCCAGCATTGGCGCGGCCGGGGAGGCATGTGGAAAGGGCGCGCACAGGGCCAAGCGGCGAACCGCGGATGACGGCCGGAGGATGCCGGCCGGGGCGGGGGATATAATTCCCTGTTTCGACGCGGGGAAATCCCATGCCCCGGGTCGACTCAGCGCACGGAGAATGCGGTGTTCGATGCCCATCCCCTCACTTTCCTCCTCACTTTCCACCTCACTCTTCCCTCTCCGCTGACGTGAACGCACACGTGACCCGCGGCGCCGAACGCGCCATCCGGCAGACGCAGGTCGAAGCGGACATTCCGCTCGACGTTGCCCAGTCGCGGCTCGACGCGTGCATCGATCGTGCAACCGCCGCGCTGCTTTCGGCGCAGCGCCAGGACGGCCACTGGGTTTTCGAGCTCGAAGCCGACGCCACGATTCCCGCCGAGTACGTGCTGCTCAAGTATTTCCTGGGCGAGACGGATCCCGCGCTCGAGGCGAAGATCGCAACCTACCTGCGGCGCATCCAGGGCTCGCACGGCGGCTGGCCGCTCTATCACGACGGCCCTTTCAACATCAGCGCCAGCGTGAAGGCGTATTTCGCGCTGAAGGTCATCGGCGACTCCCCCGACGCCCCGCACATGCGAAAGGCGCGCGAGGCGATTCTCGCGCACGGCGGCGCCGGAACGACCAACGTCTTCACACGGATGCTGCTCGCACTGCACGGAATCATTCCGTGGCAGGCCGTGCCGACGATTCCGGTCGAGATCATGTACCTGCCGCGGTGGTTTCCGTTTCACCTCTTCAGGATTTCGTACTGGGGACGAACGGTGCTGGCGCCGCTGCTCGTCCTTCAGGCGATGAAGCCCTCGTCGCGCCATCCGCACGGCGTGACGATCGACGAGCTCTTTCCCAGCCGGTCCGCGCGCATCCGCCGCGCGCCGCGCGCATTGCACCAGTCCCGGCCGTGGTTCGCGGTGTTTGCGACGATCGATGCGCTGATCCGATTGACCGAGCCGTTCTTCCCGGCGGGCCCGCGCAAGCGCGCCGTCGCCAAGGCCGTCGCGTTCATCACCGAGCGCTTGAACGGCGAGGACGGCCTCGGCGCCATCTTCCCGGCGATGGCGAACACCGTGATGCTGTTCGACGCGCTCGACTATCCCCGCGATCATCCGGACGTCGTGACCGCGCGCAAGGCCATCGACAAGCTGGTCGTGGGCAAGCGGGATGAAGCGTACTGCCAGCCCTGCGTGTCGCCGGTGTGGGATACGGTCCTCGCGTGCCAGGCGCTGATCGAGGTCGGCGGCGAGCAAGCGTCGTCCAGCGCGCGCAAAGGCCTCGTCTGGCTCGCGCCGCGGCAGGTGCTGGACACCGTCGGCGACTGGGCGTTTCAGCGGCCCGGCGTGCGCCCCGGCGGCTGGGCGTTTCAGTACGCGAATGCGCACTACCCCGACTTGGACGACACGGCGGTCGTGGTCATGGCGATGGACCGCGGCGCGCATTGCCTCGAAGTCTCGCGAGGCGCGGATTTCAGCGAAGCGATCGCGCGCGGCCGCGAGTGGGTCCTCGGATTGCAAAGCCGCAACGGCGGTTGGGGCGCGTTCGACGCCGACAACACGAGCGAGTACCTGAACCACATTCCGTTCGCCGACCATGGCGCGCTGCTCGATCCGCCGACCGCCGACGTGACGGCGCGTTGCGCGAGCATGATCGCGCAGCTCGGAATGGAATCGGATCGCGCGGCGCTGTCTGCCGCGCTCGATTTTTTGCGCCGGACGCAGCACGCGGACGGCTCGTGGCACGGGCGCTGGGGAATGAATTACATCTACGGGACCTGGTCGGCGTTATGCGCGTTCCATGCCGCGGGCGTCCGCCCGCAGGCGCCCGAAATCCGGCGCGCTGTGGAATGGCTCGTCTTCATCAACAATCCGGATGGCGGCTGGGGCGAGCATGGAAAGAGCTATGACCTCGACTACCGCCGGCACCAGCCAGCGCCTTCAACCGCATCGCAAACCGCGTGGGCGCTGCTCGGATTGATGGCTGCCGGCGAAGTGAACCACCCGGTGGTCGAGCGCGGAATCGATTACTTGCTGCGCGAGATCGGCGACGATGGCGTCTGGCCCGAGCCGCACTTCACGGCCGTCGGCTTTCCGCGCGTCTTCTACCTGCGCTATCACGGCTACTCGAAGTATTTCCCCCTGTGGGCGCTCGCTCGCTACCGCAATCTTAAGAATTCCGGCGAACTCCCGGCACGGCTCGGCATGTGACTCTCGGTCGATGAGCGCCGCCGCGACCGATTCGCGTTGCATCGTTGCGGTCACGGGCTTGGCGTTCGAGGCGCGCATCGCATCGGGCTCCGGTGTGCGGACCGTTGCCGGCGGCGGTGACGCGCGCAGTCTCGCCGCAGCGCTCGAGCGAGAGTTGGCGCGCGGAGCGTCCGCGATCATGAGCTTCGGCATTGCCGGCGGGCTGCATGCCGATGCAACGCCGGGAACCTGGCTCATCGCCAACGCCGTCGTCACGCGCAACGAGCGCTGGTCAGTCGATGCGGCGTGGGCCGCTGCGCTCGTGCAAAGATTGCCCGGGGCCGTACGCGCCGACATTGCCGGCGTCGATGCGATCGTCAAATCCTCGGACGAAAAGCGGTCGTTGGGCGCCGCGACAGGCGCGTTCGCCGTGGACACGGAGTCTCACGCGGCCGCAGCGTTCGCCGCCGACCATGGCCTTCCGTTTTCGGTGTTTCGCGTGATTGCCGATCCCGTATCGCGGGCGCTGTCCGACGCCGCGTCTTTGGGCATGCAGCGCGACGGAACGGTCAACCGGCGCGCGGTGCTGGGGTCCGTCCTGCGCGCGCCACGTCAGATTCCCACGCTGCTTCGCAACGCCGTTGACGCGCGGACCGCCGTTCGCGCGCTGTCACGCGGCCGTCGACTCCTTGGCCCGGGCCTGGGTTACCCGGATTTCGGAGAGCTTCTGCTCGACGTGCCGTGAGAACACGTATTGCGCCGGGCGCTGGTTCGCGAGCGAAATTTCCGCGGCCATCGCCGCTTCGGTTTCGACGCCGCGGCGATTGACGGCCAGCGCCTTCAGCGGATGGCGCACCGCATCCTGCACAGCGGTGGCCTCGAAGCCGCTGTGCACCATGCAGTCGGCACACTTTTCGTAATTGCCCGTTCCATACGCGTCCCAGTCGGTCTCGTCCATCAATTCGCGAAAGGTCTTGGCGTACCCTTCGCCGAGCAGATAGCACGGGCGCTGCCAGCCGAAGACCGTGCGCGTCGGATTGCCCCACGGCGTGCAGCGGTATTCCTGATTGCCGGCGAGAAAATCGAGGAACAGTCCGGATTGGCTGAACGACCACGCCTTGCCGCCGCGGCCGCGTCGGAAGATGCCGCGGAACAACTGCTTCGTCTTTTCGCGGTTCAGGAAATGCGCCTGGTCGGGCGCGCGCTCGTAAGCGTAGCCGGGCGAAACCGTGATGCCGTCGACACCCATCGCGTGGACACTGTCGAAAAATCGCGCGACGCGTTCCGGATCGGCGTCGTTGAACAGCGTGCAGTTGATGTTGACGCGGAAACCCTTTTCCTTCGCCGCCTTGATCGCCTGGACGGCACGATCGTAAACGCCTTCTTCGCACACCGAGCGATCGTGCATTTCACGGTCGCCGTCCAGATGCACCGACCAGACGAAATAGGGACTCGGCTGAAACAGCGACAGCCGTTTCGGGAGGAGCAACGCGTTCGTGCACAGGTAGACGAATTTGCGGCGCGCAATGATTCCCGCGACGACCTTATCGATTTCCTTGTGCAGCAGCGGCTCGCCGCCGGCGATCGATACGACCGGCGCACCGCACTCGTCCACCGCATGCAGGCAATCGGCCAGAGACAGCCGCTGATTGAGGATTTCTTCCGGGTAATCGATCTTGCCGCAACCGGCGCAGGCCAGGTTGCATCGGAAAAGGGGCTCTAACATCAGCACGAGCGGATAGCGCTTCCGGCCGGCCAGTTGCTGGCGGACGATATAGGCGCCGATGCGCGCTTTTTGCAATAAAGGGATGGCCAATGAGGGCTTTCGGGTAATTGCGGCGCGCGGAGCAACTCGATGGGAAGCTTGAATTCTACCTTCTCTGTGATGCCGGGGGAGTATCGAAAGTTCGATCGGGCCGCCGGGGCGTCCGAGATCGCGGGACTGCTGACCGCCTCTGGGGGCAGCGAACGCAGTGAGCGTGGGGGTCGTACCTGCCCCATGCCGCTACAATCATGCCTCTTCGCGCGGCCCGCGACAAGGCGGCTGCAGCAGGAACGAACGCTTGACAGAACAACAAGCATGACCGGCAAGAGGAGCGCCAGGTGCGGGCGTTGATTGCACGTGTGGTTGGCGCGTGCGCGGCGCGCCCGTGGTTCGTGCTCGCCATCGCGGCGGCGCTGGGCGTGGTCGCGTCGATTTACGCGGTGCGGCACATCGCCATCGACACCAACACTGCGAACCTGATTTCGCCGGACTTGCCGTGGCGGCAGCGCGAAATCGACTTCGCGAAATCGTTTCCGCAGCGCGTCGCCGTGATTGCCGTCGTCGTCGAAGGCGCGACGCCCGATGTGGCGGAGGAGGCGACGATCGCGTTGACGCAGCGACTCTCGACGAACACCGAAGCGTTCCATTCGCTGCGGCGGCCCGACGGCGGCCCGTTCTTCAACCGCGCCGGGCTCCTGTTCGCGCCGACCGAAGAAGTCGCGCGCACGACGCAGCAGATCATCGCGGCGCAGCCGCTCTTGGGAACGCTGGCCGCCGATCCGACGTTGCGCGGCGTGATGGACGCGCTGTCGCTCGTGCTGGAAGGCGTGCGCCGCGGGCAGATCAAGCTGGACGATCTCGCCCGGCCGCTCGCTGCGTTCGCCGATGCCCTCGGCGCGGTCAACGCGGGACAGACGCCGCAATTCTCGTGGCGCACGCTGATCATGGGCCGCCCGCCCGACCCGCGCGAATTGCGCCGGTTCATTCTCGTGCAGCCGGTGCTCGATTTCGGCGCGCTCGAGCCGGGTGCGCGCGCCGTCGCGGCCATTCGCCAGGCCGTCCGCGATTCGGGCTTCGCCAATGACCCGCGTGTGCGCGTCAGGCTCACCGGCCCCGTGCCGCTCGCCGACGAGGAGTTTGCAACGCTCGCCGAAGGTGCGGGCCTCAATGCCATCGTGACGATGCTCGTCGTCGTCGCGCTCCTGTGGGTCGCCCTTCGCTCCGCCCGCCTGATTCTTGCGATATTGATCAGTTTGTCGGTCGGCATGGCCGCCACCGCAGCGTTCGGCCTTTACGTCTTCGGCGCATTCAACCTGATCTCGGTGGCTTTCGCCGTTCTGTTCATCGGGCTGGGCGTGGACTTCGGCATCCAGTTCTGCGTTTGCTATCGCGCCAAGCGTCACCTGCACAACGACTTGCAACGCGCGTTGCGCGAGGCGGGCGCCGAAGTCGGCGTCCCGCTCGCCCTCGCAGGGGCGTCCACGGCCGCGGGGTTCTACGCGTTTCTTCCGACGCAATACCGCGGCGTGTCGGAGTTGGGCCTGATCGCGGGAACCGGCATGATCGTCGCCTTCGTGACCAGCATCACCGTGTTGCCTGCGTTGCTCGCGGTGATGCGCCCTGGCGGCGAACGCGCTGCGGTTGGCTACGCGGCCTTCGCTCCGCTCGATCGTTTTCTCACGCACCGTCGGCTCGGCATTCTCGCCGCGTCATCGATCATTGCCATCGGCAGCCTCATGCTGCTCGGGAAACTCACGTTCGACTTCAACCCGATCAACTTGCGCAGCGCGCGGACCGAATCGGTGGCAACGTTGCTCGACCTCATGAAGGACCCCGACACCACCCCGAATACCATCGAGGTTCTCGCCGCGACGCCGGCGGAGGCCGTCGCGCTCGCCGGGCGTCTTTCCGCGCTGCCGGAAGTCAATCGAGCGATCACGTTGGCAAGCTTCGTTCCCGAGCGCCAGCAAGAAAAGTTGGCACTCCTCAACGATGCGGCGATGCTGATGGACCCCGCGCTCAATCCGCTCGGCGTGAAGCCTGCGCCTTCTGACGCCGAGATTGTTCGCGCGATGTTGCGCACGGCGCAGGCACTCGAACAGGCGGCGAAATCCCACTCCACGGAAGCGGCTGCAACCGATGCCGCGCGGCTTGCTCACGCGCTGACGATTCTCGCCAATGCCGATCCTGCGGCACGCGATCGGGCGCGAGTAGCGCTGATTCCCGGCCTCGTCGTGACGCTCGACCAGTTGCGCGCCGCGTTGCAGGCCGAAGCCGTCACGCTCGAGTCGCTGCCCGCCGATTTGAAGCGCGACTGGGTTGCCCCGGATGGGCGGGTGCGGATCGAGGTCTTTCCCAAAGGTGACGCCAACGACAATGCGAACCTGCAACGCTTCACGATCGCGGTGCGCCAACTCGCTCCCGACGGAACGGGCACCACGGTGGGCATCCAGGAGTCGAGCCGCACGATCGTCAGGGCTTTCCTCGAGGCGGGCCTCTGGGCGCTGCTGTCGATTACTATTCTGTTGGCGATCACGTTGAGACGGGTGACCGATGTCCTGCTGACTCTCGCGCCACTGACGCTCGCCGGCCTGGTCACGATGGGGACGTGCGTCGCCGTCGGTCTGCCTCTCAATTTCGAGAACATCATCGCGCTGCCGCTTCTGTTCGGCATCGGCGTGGCGTTCAGCATCTATTTCGTGATGGCGTGGCGCGCAGGCGCGCACGACCTGCTGCAGTCGAGCCTCACGCGGGCCGTGCTTTTCAGCGCGCTGACCACCGGAACGGCGTTCGGCAGCCTGTGGGGCTCGCATCATCCCGGCACGGCGAGCATGGGCAAGCTGCTCGCGCTGTCGCTCGCGTTCACGCTGCTCGCGTCCCTCATTTTCCTTCCCGCACTGCTGAGCTTGGTGCGCCGGCGCCGGTGAGCCGCCGTCGAAATTTCTGCGTTGTGCTCGTCTGCACCGCGCTCGCCGGTTGCGCCGGCCTGTCCGGCAAGGGCGGCGGCGAAAACGATGATCCGTTCGAGCCGGTCAACCGCATCGTGTTCAAGGCGAATGACGCGGTGGACACGGCCATCATTCGCCCGATGGCCGAAGCTTATGTAGCGGCCGTTCCGCAATTCGCCCGCGACCGGATCAAGGCCTTCGTCGACAATCTGCAGGAGCCGCGGATCTTCGTGAACGACCTCTTGCAATTGCGCATCAACGACGCGGGATTCACGTTCGCCCGTTTCTACGTCAACTCGACGCTGGGCCTTCTGGGCCTGTTCGACATCGCGAGCGAACACGCCCTGCCGAAGCAGACCGGGGATTTCGGCGAAACGCTCTATGTGTGGGGCGTGGACAGCGGGCCGTACCTCGTGCTTCCGCTGTTCGGCCCATCGAACCCTCGTGACCTGTTCGGTCTTGGCGTGGACCTGTACACGACCCCGCCTGCCCACCTCCTGCCGGGCAACGCGGGGATCTGGTTCAATGTCGGCGTCGACGCCGTCAGCGGCTTCGATCTGCGGTCGCGCAACATCGAAACGCTCGACCAGATCAAGGCCCACGCGCTCGACTATTACGCACAGTTTCGCAGCCTCGCGCGGCAGCATCGCGATGCGCAGCTGCGCGCGGCGAAGGGACTTGCGGAATCTCCGGAGGATCTGGTCGACCCCGGCGCCCCCGCCGAATGACCCGCCAGCACAACCTATCAAGTGTCATTTCTGGCGCAGCGAGGACGTCTCTCAGCGCGCAAGAAGCAGATTCCTCGTCGCCAAGGCTCCTTCGGAATGACACCGCAGTAAATGTTGAATTCACCGGCCACAACTTCATCGGTGTCATTCCGAGCGCAGTAAACGTTGAATTCACCGGCCACAACTTTATCGGTGTCATTCCGAGCGCAGCGAGGAATCTGCAGTTGTGCGCTAGGCCTTTTTCATCAGCTTGTCGTATTGCTGGCGAAGGCTTTCGATCAACGCCGCGGGGCCGCCTGACTTCAGAATTGCGCCGAACTCCGAGCGCTGCGTCGCGAGCTCGCTGATGGTTCCGCTCAAGTAAATGTCGACGATCTTGAAGCTCTCGCCCGAACTGCGCATCAGGTAATTCAGCGTGACAGGTTCCTCCTTCGGCCGGATGATCCGGGTGCGAACGATGCGTCCGTTATTGCGAGGCTGCACGTCGGGGTCGACTTCGAAACTCTGCCCGGAGTAGCCATCGAAGCGACTGGCGTAGGTCGCGATGGTCATGCGCGCAAAACTGTCGAGGAGCGCGGTCTGCTGCTCGGCCGGGATCGACGTCCAATCCGGCCCGACCGCGATGCGCGTCATCGCCGGCAAATCGAACGTCGAACGAATCACCGGCGCCAACTTGTCGTAGCGGCCGCGCACGCCCAGCTGGTCGGCCTGCTTCATTGCGGCGAGCAGCGCATCGTAGAACGTGCGGATGGGCACGGTGGCGGCGTCGGATTCTGCCGCCGCTGCGTGCGACGGCAGCGCGAGCGCCGCGAGCATCGCGGCCATGCCCACCAATGTCTGCCGTCGATTCATCTCGTCACAAGCATCCACCCATCTATTCGACCGTGACGGATTTCGCGAGGTTCCGCGGCTTGTCGACGTCGGTCCCGCGCAGCACAGCCGTGTGATACGCGAGCAGCTGCAGCGGAATTACGTGTACTACCGGCGACAGCAGCCCGGCATGCTCCGACATGCGGATGAGATGAATGCCGTCGCCGGCCGTGACCTGGCTTTCCAGGTCCGCCACGACATAGAGCTCGCCGCCGCGCGCGCGCACTTCCTGCAGGTTGGACTTCAATTTTTCGAGCAGCGCATCGTTGGGCGCGATCGCGACGACCGGCATGGCGGCGTCGACCAGCGCGAGCGGGCCATGCTTCAACTCGCCGGCGGGATAGGCTTCGGCATGGATGTACGAAATTTCCTTCAACTTGAGCGCGCCTTCGAGCGCGATCGGATAGTGCAATCCACGCCCCAGGAACAGCGCATGCTGCTTGCCGGCGAAAGCCTGCGCCCACGCCATGAGGTGCGGCTCGAGCGCCAGCGCTCCTTGAATGGCGCCTGGCAGATGACGCAATGCAGTCAGCCACCTCGCTTCGTCCTCTGGGATGAGCCTTCCTCTCACCTTGGCCAACGTCAGCGCCAGCAGGAATTGCACGACGAGCTGGGTCGTAAACGCCTTGGTCGACGCGACGCCGATTTCCCGACCCGCGCGCGTCAGGAACAACATTTCCGTCTGGCGAACCATCGAGCTCGTCGCCACGTTGCAGATCGCGAGCGTATGTGTGTGTCCAAGCGCCTTGGCGTGCTTCAGCGCGGCGAGGGTGTCGGCGGTCTCGCCCGATTGCGAGACCACGACGACGAGCGCGTCTTCGTGCGGCACGCTGTTCCGGTATCGGTATTCGCTCGCGATCTCGACGCTGCAGCGGATGCGCGCAAGCGTCTCGATCCACTCCTTGGCGATGAGGCTCGAGTAGTAGCTCGTGCCGCAGGCCAGGATCAGCACGGAGTCGACGCGCGGCAAAATATCCGCAGCGCGTGCGCCGAACAATGCGGGGTCAATGCCGCCGATCGCTTCCAGCGTATCCGCGACCGCGCGCGGCTGCTCGAAGATCTCCTTTTGCATGAAGTGCCGGTACGGGCCCAGCTCGACGGCGGCCCCGCTGGCCGGCACGTCGACAATGGCGCGGTCGGCGCGCTGCCCTTGCGCGTCGTAGATCGCATAAGACTCGCGACGCACGTCGGCGACATCGCCCTCTTCGAGATAGGCGACGCGCCGCGTGACCGACGCCAGCGCCATCGCATCGGAGGCGAGGAAGTGATCGTCACGGCCGATGCCGACGACGAGCGGACTTCCGGCGCGCGCACCAACGACGCGTCCGGGCTCGCGCGCCGTGATCGCGGCGATCGAATAGGCGCCGCGGAACTGCGCGACGGCCAACTGCACCGCGCGCAGCAGGTCGCCATGGGCCGCGCCGTGCCAATGCGCGTGCACCAGGTGCGCGATGACCTCGGAGTCCGTTTGCGTGCGGAATTCGTAGCCCTGCGCCTTCAGGCTTTCGCGCAGGATTTCGTAGTTCTCGATGATGCCGTTGTGCACGACCGCGACTTCATCGCCCGACGTGTGCGGATGCGCGTTGACCGACGAGGGCGCGCCGTGCGTTGCCCAGCGCGTATGCGAGATCCCGGTCATGCCGGTCAGCTGCCGCGCGTCGGCCTGCGCGGCCAGGTCCGCCACGCGCGCCACCGACACGAGCCGTTCGAGCACCGGCGTTGCGCCGCCGTTGATGACGGCGAGGCCGGTCGAATCGTAGCCGCGATATTCGAGACTGCGGATGCCCTCGATCAGGATCGGGACCACGTTGCGCCGCGAGGACGCGCCGACGATGCCGCACATGTCCGTTCAGTCCTTGGGCGCGGGATTCGACTTCTTGACCGGCCGCTGCCAGCCTGCGCGCGACACCTGCCTCGCCCGCGCCAGGGTGAGTTGACCCGGCGGCGCGTCCTGCGCAATTGTGCTGCCGCCACCGATCGTCGCGCCTTCGCCGATCGTCACCGGCGCGATGAGGACGCAATTCGATCCGATGCTCGCGTTGTCGCCGATGACGGTGGCGTGCTTGTTCGCGCCATCGTAGTTCGCGACGATGGCGCCCGCGCCGTAGTTGACGCCGGCGCCGACCGTGGCGTCGCCGATGTAGGCCAGGTGATTCGCCTTGGACCCGCGGCCGAGCGTGCTCGCCTTGATCTCGACGAAGTTGCCCACATGGACATCCTCGGAGAGCGATGCGCCGGGACGCAACCGCGCGTACGGCCCGATGCGGCAGTTGGCGCCGATCGCGGCGTCATCGAGGTGCGAAAACGCGCCGATGACGGTGCCGGCGCCGACTGTGATATCGCGCAGCACGCAATAGGGACCGACCGCGACACCCTCGGCCAGCGTGACCTTGCCTTCGAAGACACAGCCGATGTCGATGCGCACGTCGCGGCCGCAGTCGAGCGTGCCGCGAATGTCGATGCGCGCGGGATCGGCGAGTGTCGTGCCCGCGGCCATCAGCGCGGTCGCCTGCCGCAGTTGCACGATGCGCTCGACCGCGGCAAGCTGCGCGCGATCGTTGATGCCGCGCACGTCGCGCTCGTCGGCGGCGACATGGGCCGCGACCGGCGTTCCGTCCGCGATCGCCATCGCCACGATGTCGGTCAGGTAATACTCGTTCTGCGCGTTGTCTGGCTTGAGCGCCGCGACCCAGCGCCGAAGCAATGTTGTGGGCGCCGCCATGACGCCGGTGTTGATTTCGGCGATCGCGCGTTGCGAAGCATCGGCGTCCTTCTCCTCGACGATCGAGCGCACGGCGCCCGCGCCGTCGCGGACGATGCGGCCGAGCCCCGACGGGTCCGGCACGTGGGCCGTGAGGACCGAGAGCTTGCCACCTTCCGCGTCCCGCACCAGCGCCGCGAGCGACGCGGGCGGCACGAGTGGAATGTCGCCGATCGTGACCAGCGTCACGCCATCGGCAGGCAACGCGTCGAGGGCGACGCGCGTCGCATCGCCGGTGCCCCGAGGCGGGTCCTGCGCCACGAAACGAATGTCCGGAGCTGCAAGCGCAGCCTGCACGGCATCGCCGCCGTGGCCGATCACGACGGCGATCGCGCGCGGGGCTAACGTGCGCGCAGCAGCCAGGACATGGGCGACGACGGGGCGGCCGGCCAGCGGGTGCAACACTTTCGGCAGCGCCGAGTGCATGCGCTTGCCCTGCCCGGCGGCGAGGATCGCGACGTTGAGCGGGGAGGTCATAGGAGAGAGCGTGATGATACGCCACCGGCTTCTTCTTCCTACCCTTGATCCTGACTTGCGGCCCTGACGCCGACGGGCAGCGGCCGCGCGGGACTTATTCAGACGCTCCTTAGGTGCTACAGTCTTGCGCCGGCTAAACGCGCAAAGACCGCCCGCCGGCGAACTGCGCCCATTCTCGAGGAGGAACGGCATGAAATCGACCCAACCCCTTTACGCGCTCGCCGTGCTGTTCGCGGCCGCGACCACAACGGTGGGGACGCCGCTCATGGCTGCCGACGCCTGCGTAAATCGCGGAGAGCTCGACGCCATGTACTGCGACGCGAACAAGGACATGGTCGCCGACGTACCGACCGATCCCAAGAAGTGGAAAAATCCGTCGACGATCGTGTTCACGTACACGCCCGTCGAGGACCCGGCGGTGTACGAGAACATCTTCAAGCCGTTCACGACCTATCTTTCCAAATGCGTCGACAAGAAGGTCGTCTTCTACCAGGTGCAAAGCAACGCCGCGGAGATCGAGGCAATGCGCTCCGGCCGGCTGCACGTCGGCGGCTTCTCGACCGGGCCGACGGCGTTCGCCGTCAACCTCGCGGGCGCGATTCCCTTTGCGGTCAAAGGCAACGCGAAGGAATTCCAGGGCTACAACCTCATCGTCATCGTCAAGGCCAATTCTCCTTATCAGAAGATGACGGACCTCAAGGGCAAGAAATTCGCGCACACGTCGCCGTCGTCGAATTCGGGCCATCTGGCGCCGATGGCGCTGTTCCCGCCTTTGGGCCTCACGCCGGACAAGGATTACAAGATCATCTTTTCCGGCAAGCACGACCAGTCGGTGATGGGTGTCAATTCCGGCGACTACGACGCCGCGGCCGTGGCTTCCGACGTGTTTCACCGGATGGCGGAGCGCGGGCAGGTGAAGGAAGCCGATTTCCGCATCATCTACCGCAGCCAGAAATTCCCGACGTCGTCATTCGCGTACGCGCACGACCTCGAGCCCAAGCTCGCCGACAAGATGCTGTCCTGTTTCTACGATTTCCGTTTTCCCCCCGAAATGGTGAAGGCCTTCGACGGCGCCGATCGCTTCTTCCCGATCAACTACGCGACGACGTGGGAACCCGTTCGGGCGGTCGCCAAGGGTTCGGGCGGAGGATTCGACAAGGCGACCTACGAGAAGGAAACGAAGCGGGAGGCCGACGAAGCGGCGGCGAAAGCCAAGGCCAAGAAGTGACGCGGCGAGGCATCGGTCCTTGCTGACACTGAAGCATCTTTCGAAAGCGTACGTCGCCGGCAAACCGGTTCTCACCGACATCAACCTCGAGATCGCGGCGCAGGGGATCACCGCGATCATCGGCCCGTCGGGCACGGGAAAGAGCACGCTGATCCGCTGCATCAACCGGCTGGTCGAGCCGTCGGCGGGCGAAATTCTTTTCGACGGCGAGGATCTCGCAAGGCTTCCCGGCGCCGCGCTGCGGCGCGCGCGGCGGCACATCGGCATGGTGTTCCAGGAATACAACCTGGTCGAGCGCCTGACGGTGATGGAGAACCTGCTTTCCGGCCGGTTGGGATACGTTTCATCGTGGCGCGCGTGGCGGCGCAAATTTCCGGCGGACGATATCCGCAAGGCCTTCGAGTTGCTCGACGTTGTCGGACTGTCGGGCTTCGCCCACCGCCGCGCCGACGCGTTGTCCGGCGGGCAGCGGCAGCGCGTCGGCATCGCGCGCGCAGTAATGCAGGAGCCGAAGCTCTTGCTTGCCGACGAACCGACGTCGTCGCTCGATCCCAAGACCTCGGTCGAGATCATGCAACTGCTGGCCGACGTCGGGCGCGCGCGCGCGATTCCCGTGCTCATCAACATGCACGACGTGCTGCTCGCGAAACGCTTTGCCGACCGCATCGTCGGCATGTCCGGCGGCCGGATCGTTTTCGATGGCGCGCCCGGCATGTTGTCCGACGATATGCTGAAGCAGATTTACGGCGGCGAGGACTGGCTCGAATGAGCAAGGCGCGTGAGGCCGAAGGCCGAGCGAAGGCCCGAAGGGCGCGTCGCCGCGCGATCGAGCGAGGCCGACAGGACGCCCTATGCTTGGCGGGACAGAGCGAGGAGGCCGAGGCATGACCACCGTCGCGGCGTCGTCCGACCCCTTTCCGCGAAGCGTCTGGCCGAAGGTCGCCGGCATCCTGCTCGCCGTCTACGTGATCTATGCCTGCGCGCAGATGGAGATCTCGTGGGAGCGCGTCGAAATTGGTCTGCACAACGCAGCGCATTTCTTCAGCCGCCTGTTTCCGCCGAACTTCGCGCGCTGGGAGCTGTTGGTGAAGGGTCTGCTGGAAAGCCTGCAGATCGCCGTGCTCGCCTCCACGCTCGGCATTGTCCTGGCGCTTCCGATCGGCCTCGCCGCGGCGCGCAACCTGATGCCGGTGTGGGTCACGTGGCCGGCGCGCATCGTTATCGTGATGGCGCGCTCGTTCCATCCGGTGATCGTCGCGATTCTGTTCGTCAAGGCCGTCGGCTTCGGCGCGCTGGCCGGCATCCTCGCGCTGACCGTCGCGTCGATCGGTTTCATCGGCAAGCTCTTCACCGAAGCGATCGAGGAGATTTCGGAAAAGCAGGTCGAGGCCGTTCGCGCGACCGGCGCGCCGTTCGCGTCGGTGCTGTGGTTCGGCGTCTTGCCCCAGGTGTTCTCGCGCTTCATCGGCTTTGCAACGTATCAGCTCGATTCCAACCTGCGCAACTCGACGATGGTGGGAATCGTCGGCGCCGGTGGCATCGGCGGCACGCTCTTCGCCGCGTTCCAGCGCTTCGATTACGACTACGTCTGCGCGATCCTGATCTCGATCATCGCGCTGATCATGATCGGCGAGCTGCTGGCATCGGCCGTGCGCGCAATTTTCATCGACAACGCGACGCTGCGTGACTTCTTCCGGCGCGGCGCGACGCGCGAGCGGCATCTCGAGGAAGACTGATGGCGTACGCCGCGAACGCTCCCGCGTACCCAGCCTGGAACCGCTTCACCCGCGGCCAGCGCCTCGCGCGCTTCGTGGTGTATCTCGTCATCGTCGCGGCGATCGTGGTGTCGGCGCAGTCGGTCGAGATCATCCCCGAGTTCCTGGCCGACGCGCCGGAGCAGGTGGCTGACCTCTTTGCCCGCATGTGGCCGGTCGACTGGTCGCACTACGAAGGCAGCGTGCATTCCGCGCTGATGGAAACGATCCACATCGCCTCGCTCGGGACGTTGCTGGCGCTGCTTCTCGCGCTTCCGGTCGGCATCCTCGCCGCGCACAACTTGGTCCCGTTCACGCCGGTCAACCTGCTCGCGAAGCTGATCCTCGTGTCGTCGCGGTCGGTGAATTCGCTGGTGTGGGCGCTGCTGTTCGTCGGCATCTTCGGTCCCGGCGCGCTGGCGGGCACGCTCGCCATCGCGTTCCGTTCGATCGGTTTCGTCGGCAAGTTGTTCGGCGAGGCGCTGGAAGAGGCGCAGGCGGGCCCCGTCGAGGCGCTGGCCGCCGCCGGCGCCCCGTGGACATCGCGGATGACGTTCGGCTACTGGCCGCAGGTGCGCCCGGCGTTCTGGTCGATCGCGCTCTTCCGCTGGGACATCAACGTGAGGGAGTCCGCGGTCCTGGGCTTAGTCGGCGCAGGCGGTATCGGCATGGCGCTCGACGCCGCGCTCAATCTCTTCCAGTGGGACCGCGTCGCGCTGATCCTGATCGCCATCGTGATCATCGTCATCGTCGCGGAGATCGTGGTCACGCAGGTTCGCAAGCGCGTCATTTAGGCGACGCGTATCCTTCCGCGCCATGGCGGTCATTGCGGTCTTCAACCAGAAAGGCGGCGTGGGCAAGACCACGACGGCACTCAACCTGCTCGCCGCCGTCGCCCAGCGCAAGACGCGGCCGCTCGGCATCGACCTCGATCCGCAGGGTCACCTGTCGCACATCTTCGGGGTCCAGCCGCGCCACGCGGACGACACGATCTACAGCTTTTTCATCCGGCAGCGGCCGCTCCCCGAGATCGCGCAAATTTCGAGAAGCGGCGTCCTGCTCTGCCCGTCCCATCTCGAGCTGGCCAAGCTCGACACGTTGCTGGGCAAGGGCGTGAACGTCGTGACGAGGTTGAGGCTGGCGCTGCACACGCACGGGACCGTCCCGGGCCCGGTCATCATCGACTGTTGCCCACTGCTCAACGTGCTGTCGCTGAACGCGGTGTTCGCCGCGGACGTCCTGCTCGTTCCCGTCTCGGCGGACTTCCTGTCGTTGCAGGGCGCGCTGCAAGTCGAGCGCGCGCTCAATGCGCTCGAGCCCGTCTTCAAGCGACGACTGCCCCGGCGCTACGTGCTGACGCGCTATGACGCGCGGCGGAGGATGAGCGCGGCGGTGGTCGAACGGATGGGGCAGTCGTTGCGCGCCGGCGAGGTCTGCGCCACACGCATTCGGGAGAATGTGAAGCTGGCCGAAAGTCCGTCGGTAGGACTGGACATCTTCCGCCATGCGCCGGGAAGCCGCGGCGCGCGCGACTACGCGGCGTTGTACGACGAGCTAGTGAGTGCCGGCTTTCTGGATTGACGGCGCGCCGGCGCTGATGAGGCCGATCACGCCTTCGATGTCGAGCGTATCCACGCGGCGCGGAACCGCCTTTTCGTGGCATTCGACGATTTCGCAATGGTGATACATCTGGCGCAGCCGGCGCTCCGCGTCGCCTTGCGTGGCGGCCATGATCATGATGTTCTCCACCCGCTGGCCATGTCTGGTTTTGATATTGAAGCCGTAACGGATCACGAAAAGCCTCCCTTTCGTAGAACGCCGGAGGACGGACCTCCAACCGCATCAAGGCGTTAGCGTCGGCCGCTGCTATGATAGGACACATAGAGCATGCAAATAACATACCGCCTACGCTGTCCATCCCGATGACGGACGTCATCCGACGCACGCCTGATCGGCCGATGTCCGAAACAGAGTCGCTACTTCTCCATTCGCTGCGGAAGATGGAGATAGTGAGCGCTGACCAACAGCCGAAACTCACGCCGCTGGGCGGCGGCGTTTCGTCGGACATCTTCCGCGTCGACCTGCCCGGGCGCGTCATTTGCGTCAAACGAGCGCTACTGAAGCTCAAGGTCGCCGCGGACTGGCAGGTCCCGGTCGAGAGGAACCGGTGGGAAGTCGAGTGGATGCGCGTCGCGGGCCGCATCGTGCCGGGCGCCGTGCCGGACATCCTGGGTGAGGACCGCGAGTCGGGCGCCTTTGCGATGAGCTACCTGCCTCCGGACGACTACCCCGTCTGGAAAAAGCTGCTGGTCGAAGGCGCGGCCGACACGCGGACCGCGGCCGCCGTGGGCAACGTTCTGGGCCGCATCCACGCAGCGACCGCCGACAAGCCGGAGATCGCGGCACGCTTTCCCACCGACGCCCTGTTCCAGGCCATCCGCCTCGACCCTTATCTCGTGACGGCCGCCAAGGCGAATCCTGACCTCTCACGCCCGCTGCTCGCGCTGGTCGCGACGACCGGGTCGACGCGACGCACACTCGTTCACGGCGATTTCAGCCCCAAGAACATCTTAGTCGGCGCCGAAGGGCCTGTCTTTCTCGACGCCGAATGCGCGTGGTATGGCGACCCGGCGTTCGACCTGGCCTTCGTGCTCAACCACCTGCTGCTGAAGGGCGTGTGGCGCCCGGACCGGCGCAGCGACTATCTGGCGATGTTCGCGGCCCTGTGCGCGGCGTATCGCGCGCACGTGGCTTGGGAGCCGTGGACGGCGCTCGAGGCGCGCACCGCGGCGCTCTTGCCCGGGCTGCTGCTCGCGCGCGTCGACGGCAAATCGCCGGTCGAATACGTGACGGACGAACGCGACCGCAATGCGATACGCCTGTTCGCGCGCGCCCACCTCAAGCAAGCGCCAGCGAGCCTCACCGCACTGGCCCGCGCCTGGTCCGCGTGAGCGGTCAATGAGCGGGACGGCGATCGCCCGCATGCATGCGCGCCGCGTGTGGGATTCGCGCGGCCGGCCGACCGTCGAGGCCGAAGTGACGCTCGAAGGCGGCGCCATGGGCCGCGCAATCGCTCCCGCTGGCGCGTCGCGCGGTGCACGCGAGGCCGTCGACTTGCGCGACGGCGGAACCCAGTTCGGCGGCTTCGGCGTCGATCGTGCGGTGGCCAACGTCGTGGGCCCAATCGCAAAGGCGCTTGCCGGCCTCGATGCGCGCAACCAGTTCGCCGTCGACACCACACTCATCCATCTCGACGGCACGCCCGACAAGGCGCGGCTCGGCGGCAACGCCACCGTGGCGGCTTCGCTGGCGGTCGCGCAGGCGGCCGCGGCGGCGCACCGCGTTCCGCTCTGGCGATACGTCGCAGGAAACGATGACGTGACGCTGCCGCTGCCGGAAATCCAGATCTTCGGCGGCGGCGCCCATGCATCGCGCGCGCTCGACCTGCAGGACCTGATGGTGATGCCCGTCGGCGCGACGGCGTTCGCCGACGCCATCGCGATGGTCGCCGAAATCTACCGCGCCGCGGGCAGCCTGATGGCCGACGCAGGCACGTTGGCCGGGGTCGCGGACGAAGGCGGATACTGGCCGGCATTCGCGACCAACGAGGAGGCGCTCGCCATGCTGACGCGCGCGATCGAGCGCGCAGGCTTTCGTCCCGGCATCGACGCGGCGCTGTCGCTCGATGTCGCGGCCTCGGAGCTTCAGCACGACGGGCGCTACACGCTGGCGCTGGAGCAGCGCACGCTCGACCGCGACCAGATGACGCGGATGTTCATCGATTGGCTCGACCGTTATCCGATCGCCTCGATCGAGGATCCGTTCGGCGAGGACGATATCGATGGCTGGGCAGGATTCGCGCGCGCGGCCGCGGGGCGCGTGCAGATCGTCGGCGACGATTTTCTCACGACGAACGCGACGCGGGTCGCGCAAGCCGCGTCGGATGCGTCGTGCAACGCCGTGCTGATCAAAGTCAACCAGGCGGGCACGCTGACCGAGGCGAAGGCCGCGCTCGATGCGGGAAAGCGCGCAGCTTTTGGCACGATCGTCTCCGCGCGCTCGGGCGAAACCGAGGACGTCGCGATTGCCCATCTCGCCGTCGGCTGGAACGCCGGCCAGTTGAAGGTCGGCTCGTTTGCGCGCGGCGAACGAACGGCCAAATGGAACGAAGTGCTGCGGATCGAAGAATCATTGGGCGGCGCGGCCCATTACGCGGGCACCGGCGCACTGGCCGGCACGCGAAATCGCTAGGACGCCAAGAGGAAGTCCGCCAGCTCCACGAATCCGGCGCCCGCAGCGCCTTGTGTGATGTATGCCGGCGGCGTTGCGATGCGATCGAGAAACGGCAGGACGTTGGCCACACCCACCGAATGGCCAAAGAACGCGAACATCGGCGCGTCGTTCGGGGAGTCGCCGACGAACACGAATCGCTCGCGCTGCGCATCGAGGTCCACGCCGAAGACTTCATCGAGCAGCGTTCGCGTCGTCGAGAGCTTGTCGTAGTCGCCGAACCAGCCGTTGACGTGGATGGAACTGACCTTCGCCGTCATCCCCTCGCCTTCCATCAACGCGACGATGCGGTCGACCGCCTCGCGCGGCAGCGGCGGGACGTCTTCGCAAAAATCGATCGCGAGATCCGTCTCGCGATAGTGCTGGTCGGAAGCCAGTGCCGAGGCTTGCACCTCGCGAAGGATTTTGTCCCCGATGGCAACGAGTCTTTCGCGCTGGCCAACGCGTTCCGGGGCGCTCGCGACGAAACGCTTGACGAGTTTTCGATGCGCGTCGTCGTGATGCATGTAGAACGCGCCGTTCTCGCCGACGACGGCATCCACCGGCCACATGCGTGCGATATGGTCGCACCAGCCCGCCGGCCGGCCGGTGATCGGGATGACGAGCAAGCCCGCGGTGCGCAATCGCTCGAGCGCCGCATAGGCATCCGCGGTCAGCCGTCCATCCGTCGACAGCGTTTCATCGATGTCGGTCAATACGCCGCGAAGGCCGCGGCGCGCGGCGGGCGGCAGGTCGGCCAGCGGCCGCATCGTGCGCGCGCTCAAGGTCGCGGCGCCGCGTCGCGCAACCACCGCGGCACCGGCGGCGGCTGCCACGCCGCGACCGCCGCGAGCGCGTCGTCGACCGTGGTGACGCAAGCCAGCAGTGCGCGATGCTCGGGCTTGAGCAATTGGTCCGACACCGCGCGGTCGAGCTGCGCCAGGAAGCCGTCGAAATAGCCGTCGACATTGACGACGACCAGCGGCTTGGCGTGAATGCCGAGCTGGTCCCATGTGGCCATTTCGCACAGTTCGTCGAACGTGCCGTAGCCGCCGGGCAGCGCAATAAACGCATCGGAGAGCTTGGCCATCAGCGCCTTGCGCTCGTGCATCGTGGCGACGACGTGCAGCGCGTCGAGTCCCTGGTGGCCGATTTCGCGCACCATCAGCTGCTCGGTGATAACGCCGATCACGCGGCCGCCGGCGTCCAGTGCAGATTGGGCGATGACCTGCATGAGCCCGACGCTGCCGCCGCCATAAACGAGTGTCGCGCCGCGGGTTGCGAGCGCGCGGCCGAGCGCCTTCGCGGCGTTGACGTACGCGGGCCGCGCGCCGGTGTTCGATCCGCAGAAGACGCAGACGCTCGTGATGGACGTACCGGGAGACGCGTTCACGCCGCGACCTCGCTGCGCGCGCGAGCGCAGTAAACGGCGACTGCCTCGCGTTGGGCCGTGGTCATCGCGAGGCCGCACTTGGTGCGCCGCCAGAGGATATCGTCGTCGCTGCGCGCCCATTCCTCGGCCATCAGGTAATCGACTTCGCGCGCGGTGAGCCCGCCGCCAAAGTCCTGCCCGAGGTCGGCAGCCGTGCGCGCCTCGCCGAGAACGCGCGTTGCGCGCGTGCCATGCCGGCGGGCGATTCCGCGCAGGACATCGGCGGGCAACAGCGGATAGCGGCGGCACATTTCGGCGAAGAACGCGCTGCGATCGCCGTTGGGCAAATCACCGCCCGGCAGCGGCGCGGTCCGTGTCCACCCGGGTTTCATGCCGGGAAAATACGGCGCCAGATGCGCGAGCGCTGCTTCGGCCAGCTTGCGGTAGGTCGTGATCTTGCCGCCGAAGATCGACAGGACCGGCGCGCGTCCGGCGCCCGCCTCATTTTCCATCGAGCCCTCCAGCGCGTCGACCCTGAACACGTAGTCGCGCGTCACCGCGGCCGGATCCGTGGAACCATCGTCGTGCAGCGGCCGCACGCCGCTGTACGTCCAGACCACGTCCGATTTCTGCAAACGTTTCGCGAGATACGAGTTGACGAGCTGCAGCAGATAGCCGATTTCATCTTCGGTGATGGCCGGATGCTCATACGCGTCGTCGACGTTGATATCGGTCGTGCCGATCAACGAGTAATGGTCCTGGTACGGAATGATGAAGACGATCCGATTGTCGGCATTTTGGAGGATGTATGCGTGCTCTTCCGCGTGCACGCGCGGGACCACGATATGGCTGCCTTTCACGTGCCGCACGTTGTCCTTCGCCGGCGCCGCGCTGACACTGTCCTGCACGCGCTTGACCCAAGGGCCGGCAGCGTTGACGATCGCCCGCGCGGTGACGTCCATCGGCACGCGGTCGCGCGGTTGCAGCGTGGCGCGCCACAGGCCATTTTCGCGATAAGCGCCGGTGACGCGCGTACGCACGCGGATATCGGCGCCCTTCGCCTGCGCGTCGAGCGCGTTGACCACCACGAGTCGCGCATCGTCGACGCGCGCGTCCGCGTAGACAAAGCCGCGCGCGAACCGCGATTGAAGGCCGGCGCCCCAACGACTGCCCGGAAGCTTCACGCCGAACGATTTCGGCAGCGACATCCTGCCGCCCAGGTGGTCGTAGAGAAAAAGCCCGGCGCGGATCATCCACGCCGGCCGCAGGTGCGCCTCGTGCGGCAGGACGAACGCGAGCGGCTCGATGATGTGCGGCGCGTTGGCGAGCAGCACCTCGCGCTCTTTCAGCGCCTCCGCCACCAGACGGAACTCGGAGTACTCGAGGTAGCGCAATCCGCCGTGGATCAGCTTGGTGCTCGCCGACGACGTATGCGCGGCGAGGTCGTCCTGTTCGGCAAGCAGCACCGACATCCCGCGCCCCGCGGCGTCGCGGGCGATTCCCGCGCCATTGATGCCGCCGCCGATGACGAGCAGATCGAAAATGGGAGCAGTGGCGGTCGTCATGGCGGAGCGCGGCAGAAACCGGCCGATTGTAACGCGGCGCACGAAGGTGCCTTTCGCGACGCCCAAGCTTCGTGCGGCCCCGGTCGCCTTTGCGGTAGGATGATCGGTCCCGTGCTCGAGGCCTCTATGAACATCGTCCCCGAAATCGCCGCCGTCGATGCCGACATGCGCGGCTGGCGCCATCACATTCACGCCCATCCCGAAACCGCTTTCGAGGAGGCGCAGACATCCGCGTTCGTGGCCGAAAAGCTCGAAACATTCGGACTCGAAGTCCATCGCGGGCTGGCAAAGACCGGTGTCGTCGGCGTGCTGCGCAACGGCACGTCGAAGGACGCGGTGGGACTGCGCGCCGACCTCGATGCGCTGCACATCCTGGAAAAATCCGGCGTCGCACATGTATCGATGAACACCGGCAAGATGCACGCGTGCGGCCACGACGGTCACACGTCGATGCTGCTCGGCGCCGCGAAAGCGATGGCGCAACGCAGGAACTTCGACGGCACCGCCTATTTCATTTTCCAGCCGGCGGAAGAAAACGAAGGGGGCGGCCGCGTGATGGTGCAGGAGGGCCTTTTCGACAAGTTCCCGATGAAGGCCGTGTACGGCATGCACAACTGGCCGGGCATGCCGGCCGGAACGATCGCGCTGCGCTCCGGGCCGCTGATGGGCGCCTACGACATCTTCGAGATCGTCGCGACGGGCAAAGGCGCGCACGCCGCGATGCCGCACTTAAGCCGCGACCCGATGCCCTTCGCCGCGCACGTCATCAACGCGCTGCAGACGATCGTCGCGCGCAACATTCATCCGCTCGAAGGGGGCGTGGTCAGCGTCACGCAGGTGCACGGCGGCGACACGTGGAATGTGATCCCGCAGGAAGTGGTGCTGCGCGGCACCACGCGCACTTTCAAGAAAGAAATCCAGGACCTGATCGAGCGGCGGATGGGCGAGATCGTCGCCGGCATCGCATCGACGTTCGAGATGACGGCCACACTGCGCTACGAGCGGCGCTATCCCGCGACCGTCAATACGCCGGCCGAAACGCAGCATGCGCTGGCAGCGGCGACTGCGCTGGTCGGCGCCGCCAACGTCGACACCGACCCGATGCCGGCGATGGCGTCGGAGGATTTCGCGTTCATGCTGCAGGCGAAACCCGGCTGCTACATCTGGTTGGGCGGCGGCCGCGGCCCCGACACGCCGGGACTGCACAACCCGCATTACGACTTCAACGACGACGCGTTGAAGATCGGCGCGAGCTACTGGGTGACGCTGGCGGAACAGCAGCTACCCGCCAAGGCCAGCGTACGGCAGGCGGCGTAACGCACAGCTACTGGCACCACGCGACACCGGCAGGCCCGGAGCCTTCGGGCGCCCAGCCTTTTTGCATCATCTCCATCCGCCGCGCGAGGTCGTTCACGATGTAGCGGTGATTGGTGTCGGCGCGCTGGTTCCACAACCGATACACCGGTATGGACGGCCACGGACAGACTCCGGTGTCCTTGTCCGCCAAGACGACATAGAACGCCGCGTCGGTCTCCTTCACGAACGTCGGAAATTTCGCCGCGACCTCAGCGCATTCCTGCGCCGATGCGGAGAAGAAGTGCGAGTCGCCCGATTCCGGCGGGATGTAAAAGCGGCAGACCGGAACCGGGACCGCTCCGTACATCGTGCAGCAGTGTGTTGGGTTGGATAACGCAAAGACGGCCAAGCCGTAACCCGTCTCCTGCCAGCCCTTGGTCCGCCCCGATTCGATGGCATCGATGTCCGGTTCCGATGCCGTGACGAAATAATGATCGCGCGCGGCATTGTAATACTCTCTCGCCCCGTCGTAGTCGACGTGCACCTCGAATCGGCCCAACGCGAACGACTGCCCGCTGGCGGGAGCGGTTTCGCCGGAGCGCAGCAGCCTGGTCGAGCCATCGGCCGGCAACGGAGCAAAGGTCCATGGGTCCTGTCCATTCAGATCGATGGTGCCGCCTTCGGTCGGCAGGAATCGTTCCGGCATGACGTAGTCCGGAGGGATATTGGGCTCGTTCGGCCAGTCATGGGACGACCAGTCGTCAATGGTCGATATGACCAAGGATCCGCCGGCCGGAAACCCCACGGGCGGATCGCGCGGAATGACGAACTGCTTGATTACTTCGCCGTGCCTCACGGTAACGACAGACCCCGCGAGGGGCGTGACTTTGCCGTCCGCCGAGTTCTCGCGCAATTCGATGAACTGAAACCATCCGCCCAGGTTCGAGTACACGCTTTCGATGCGATATGCCGCCGCCGTGACCGGGCCGCCAACGCCGGTGGAGCAGCCGTCGCCCTTAATGCAGAGGATGTAGTGGTTCTCTCCGGATTGATCGCCGGCATCGGCATGGGTCGCACCGGCGAACAGCGACGTGATGCAAAGCGCGGTTAGGAATATCCGGTTCATCGTGGATCCCCAGAGGACATCTGCATAGGGTGATTCTAGGCGCGCGGCGACGGCCGGCCGAGTCCTACAGCCCAGACCTATCGAAATTCGCAATTATTTGCCGCCCGTCGTCGATTTTCCCGTAGCGAGGGGCAAGAATGGCGGCATGAGCCCTCTCGCCAATCGTGCCTCGGCCGTCACCCGCGCATGGGAATTGGCGCGCTCGGGAGATCTGCGCGGCGGAGCCCTGGCCGCGCAGGCCGCGCTGGCCAAGTGGGGGCCGCGTGCTTCAGTCGGGAGCCGCGTCGAGCTGCGTCTGGTCGCGGCCTTTTGCGCGATGCGGCAAGGCAATCACGGCGACGCGCTGGGCGAATTGGAAGCCGCGGGGTGCGCGGCGTCGTCACGGCCCGGCGAGCCGGGATTGGCGCTGCGCGTCGACACCTGGTCCGCGGAGCTCGCATACCTGCAAGGGCGTTACACGGACGCCAACGACACCATCGCGTGCGTACTCGCGCCGCTTGAAGCGTGCGGCGACTGGGCGTACGTCGCGTTCGCGCTGCGCATTCGCATCGCGACCCTGCTCGCGCGCGCCGATTACCAAGGCGTCGCGGCTTTGGCCGATGCCGCGCTCAGCGCTGCCGAAACCAGCGGCGACGACTATGTGATGGTGCAGATCCTCAATATCCTGGGCGCCGTCCACTTCGATCGCGCCACGTCGCAGTTGAGCGAGCCCCATGCGCGCGCGCACTTGTCGTCGCTCGATCCCGGAGTCATCGCGCCGATGGAAGTCGAAGCGCGTCGCGCACTGGCGTTGTTTGAGCGCGCGCGCGCCGTCGCCACACGGGCGCACTACGAATTTGCCGCGTGGTATGTCGCAGGCAACATCGAACGGCTCGAAATCCTGCTGGGCAATGCAGCGGGCGCCGTACGCGCGATTACCAAGCGCCTCGCGATCTTGCAGAAGCGGGGAGCGAAATACGACGAGATCGTGACGCGCTCGAATCTGGCGTGGGGGCTGCGGACCCTGGGGCGCTACCGGGAAGCGCTGCACGAGCTCGATGTCGCGCTCGATCTCGTGCGGGAAACCGGAACGTTCAACGTCCTGCTCGAGTTCCTTGAATACGACCGGTCGATTGTGCAGGACGCGCTGGGCGATACCACTGCCGCCCGGGGAAGCTATCGGCGCTATCTGCAACTGGTCGGCGCATCGAATCGCAACGCGGGGGGAACGCAGAACGGCCTGCTATCGGCTACGCCCAAGCGCCCGCTGGAGCCGTACTTTCTCAAGCGTGCGGACCGATTCGCCGTCGAAAACGTCGGAAAATCGTTCACGATCGCAGAGCTCGCAAAGCACTGCGGCGTGAGTTGGCGAACATTGGAAAAGGCCTTCCGCGATTTTCGCGGCGTCACGCCGGTGGCGCACATCCGCAACCTGCGGCTCGAACGCGCGCACAAGGCGCTCGGCGACGGAGATGCCGTGGTCGCCGAGATTGCGGCGCGCTATGGATTCGCGAGCCCTACGACCTTTGCGCTTGAATACCGCAAACGATATGGCATCGCGCCCAGTCGCGCGAGGGACGCGGCCCGCGCAGCTTCGCCAAGCGAGAGGTGACGCTTCGAAGACCCGCCGTCAATATTCGGCGCGCCTACGGGATCGATCAAGCCGGTCCGACCTGCAGTCGCTCGCGCAGCACGGCCTTGACTACCTTGCCGTAATTGTTCTTCGGCAACTCGGGCACCATCAGATAGCGCTTGGGTCGCTTGAACCGCGCCATCTGCGCCAGGCAGTGCTGATCCAGCGCCTCCGGTGTAACGGACGCGCCCGGCTGCGCGACCACGAAGGCCACCACGACCTCACCCCACTCGGGATCGCGCGCGCCGACCACAGCCACTTCGGCCACGCCGGACGCGGTCAGCAGCACCTCCTCGACCTCGCGCGGATAAATGTTGGAGCCGCCGCTGATGATCAAGTCCTTGCTGCGGTCCTTGAGCGTCAGGAATCCCTCCGCGTCGAGACTGCCCACATCGCCCGTGAAGAGCCAGCCGTCGCGGATCGCAGCGGCTGTGGCATCGGGGTTGCGCCAGTAGCCGGCCATCACGCTGTCACCTTTGACCAGCACCTCGCCCACCTCGCCCTCAGGCAACGACGCGCCGCGCTCGTCGGCAATGCGCAGCTGCACGGGCGTCTGCGCGACGCCCACCGAAGCAATTCGCGCGAGATAACGCGGGTGGCTGATGTCGGCGAGATGGTGGCGGGACAGCGCGGTGGCCACCATCGGCGTCTCGCCCTGTCCGTAGATCTGCACGAACCGCGGCCCCATGACCCGCAAGGCCCGCTCGATGTCGGCCACGTACATCGGCGCACCGCCATAGACGATGGTCTTGAACGCGGCCGCGCTCGCCTCGACGGAAATTTGCCGCTCCTCGGCGTGGTCGACCAACCGCTTGACGATGGTGGGCGCGGCAAAGGTCGACATCGGCCCCAGCGCCCAGCCGAGTTCGAAGAGTTCAGCCGGATCGACACTGCCGGAGGCCGGCACCACATGCCGCGCGCCGGCGATCACGTGCGGAATGGCGTAAAGGCCCGCCCCATGCGACATGGGCGCGGCGTAGACGATGGCGTCCTGCGGCGACACCGGGTCGACATCGACAAAATAGGTCAGCCCCATCGTCATCAAGTTGCGATGCGTGACCTCAACACCTTTGGGCCGGCCAGTCGTGCCACTGGTATAGAAAAGCCACGCCACATCGTCGGAAGCGCATTCGGTGACGGGCACCGCGAAGGCGTCGCTGGCCGGTTGCAACAAGGCGTCGCAATCAGCCGACTCGACGTCGACTTGCCGCTGCAGCCCCGTCAGCTGATCGGGCGCCACATCTCGGGTGACGAAGCCCCACCGGACCTGCGCATTGTCGATGATCCACTCGGCCTCTTTCGCGTGCAGCTTGGCATTGACCGGCACGACCACAAGTCCAGCCCACCAGGCGGCCCAGAGTAGCTCGAGGTAGCGCGGGTGGTTGCGCATGAACAACAGCACGCGGTCGCCCGGCAAGAGGCCCGCTTCGCGAAAGCGAATCGCCAGCCCGGCGCTGCGTTGCGCCCATTGGCCGTGGGTGGCCCAGACATCCGCGCCGTAAAAGATCGTGGGCCGCGCACGCGACAGGCGCGCGTGGCGAAGCAGCAGGTGGGCCAGGTTCATCTGTTGGCTAAAGCGCGAGCGGACCGATTGTAACGCGCCACCAGAGACGTTTTCGGCGCCCCGAGCCTTAGGAATCCTTGCCCAGTCGCAAGCGAGCTTTGCGGTAGGATGATCGGTCTTACGCGGGAGGTCCCATGGACATTGCAAGTTTCCGTCGCCGCCTGCTGCTGGGCGTGATGGCCGGCGCAATCGCATTCGCCGCGCATGCGGATTATCCCGACAAGCAGATCACGTTCGTCGTCCCGTTCGCGGCGGGGAGCGCTACCGACCAGCTCGCCCGGTCCCTCGGCCAGGAAGTAGGCAAGATCACGGGGAAGCCTGTGATCGTCGACAACAAGGCGGGCGCGTCGGGTTTCATCGGCGCTGAAGCGGTCAAAAAAGCGGCGCCCGACGGCTACACCGTGTTCATCACCACCAACACGACGCACGCCGCCAACGAACACCTGTTCAAGAAGCTGCCCTACGATCCGGTCAAGGATTATCTGCCGGTGACGGGACTGGGCAAGGGTGGACAGATCATGATCGTCAATACGAACGTGCCGGCGAAGTCGGTGGCCGAGTTCATTGCGCTCGCGAAAGCGCAGCCGGGGAAATTGAGCTTTGGCAGCGGCAGCAGCTCGTCGCGCGTCGCCGGCGAGTTGTTCCAGCAAATGGCGGGCGTCGAATTGCTGCACGTGCCGTACAAGAGCAACCCGCTGGCGATCAACGATCTCCTCGGCGGACAAATCAGCATGATGATCACCGACATGGCAACCGGCCTGCCGCAGGTCAAGGGCGGCAAGGTGCGGCCGCTCGGCGTGAGCACGTTGAGCCGCTCGCCGCTCGCGCCGGACGTGCCGACGATCAGCGAGGCCGGGCTCAAAGGTTACGAGATGAGCTTCTGGTTCGCCGCGTACGTTCCCGCGAACACGCCGCCAGCCATCGTCCAGAAATTGCACGACGTTCTGGTCGAGGCGACCCAGGGTCCGACGATGGTGCAGTTCTACAGCTCAACCGGCGTGGAACGATTCGTAACAACGCCTGCGGATCTCGCGAAGTTCCAACAGGCCGAATCGGACAAGTGGAAGAACATCATCAAGAAGGCCGGCATCGAGCCCGAGTAAGCCTCAAAGCGCGCGACGGCGAATCATGCGAACTTCGTTGCGAATCGGCGGCGGCGCGGGTTTTTCCGGTGACCGCCTCGACGCGCCGGTGCATCTCGCACAGTACGGCGCGCTCGACTACCTGGTACTCGAGTGTCTGGCCGAGCGGACGATTGCGCTCGCGCAACTGCGGCGGCGTCGCGACCCGGCAAGCGGTTTCGACCCGCGGCTCGGGCAGCGGATCCACATGCTGCTGCCGATCCTCAAGCGCAAAGGGATCCGGCTTGTCACCAACATGGGCGCCGCGAACCCGTTGGCCGCGGCGGACGTGATCGTCGGGATCGCCCGGCAGCTCTCCATCCCGGTGAAAGTCGCCGCCGTCACGGGCGACGATGTGCTCGATGCGCTCGACCTCGACGCACCGACAATGGAAGGCGGCATCCCGCTGTCGCATTACGCGCCGCTCGTATCCGCCAACGCCTACCTGGGCGCGGAAGCGCTGCTGCCGGCGCTGGCCAGCGGCGCGGACATCGTGATCACCGGACGGATCGCCGACCCGTCGCTCTTCGTCGCGCCCCTGGCCCACGAATTCGGATGGGCGCTGGACGATGTCGACCGCATGGCCCGCGGCACGGTGGTCGGGCATCTGCTCGAGTGTGCGGGGCAGCTTTGCGGCGGCTACTTCGCCGACCCCGGCCGCAAGGAAATTCCCGACATGGCCAACCTGGGATTTCCGTTTGCCGATGTCGATGCGGACGGGCACGCCGTGGTCGGGAAGGTCGCGGGCACCGGCGGCCGGATCACGCTCGCCACCGCCAAGGAACAGCTGTTGTACGAAGTCACCGATCCGCACGGGTACCTGACACCCGACGTGACCGCCGATTTCTCGACGGTGACGCTCGCCGAGACAGGCGCCGACCGGATCGCCGTGCGCGGCGCTCGCGGCCGACCGCGTCCGGCGCAACTCAAGGTCAGCGTCGGCTATTTCGCAGGCTACGTCGGTGAAGGCGAAATCGGCTACGCGGGCTCCAACGCGCTTGCGCGGGCGCGGCTCGCCGGGGAGATTGTCCGGAAGCGCTTGAATGGACGCTTCGCCGAGTTGCGCATCGATCTCATCGGCAGCACGTCTTTGCACGGACGCGCGCCCGACGGTGATGACAAACCCTATGAGGTCCGGCTGCGCGTCGCCGCCCGCGCGCAAACGCGCGAGGAAGCGGCGCTCGTCGGCGACGAAGTCGAAGCGCTGTACACCAACGGTCCAGCGGGCGGCGGCGGCGCGCGCAAGTACGTCAACGAGCAGATCGGAATCGTCTCAACGCTGCTCGATCGCGCGCGGGTTGCGAGCGAGATCACCCTGCGAGAATGGACTACGCATGCCGAAGTTGTATGACCTCGCACACTGCCGCGCCGGCGACAAGGGCAACACGTCGATTCTGTCGCTGATCGCGTATCGCGCGGAAGACTACCCGCTGCTTGCGCAAAGCGTCACCGTCGACGCGGTGGCCCGTCACCTCCGCGGCATCGTCGAAGGCGAGATCCGGCGCTTCGAATTGCCGCAGTTGGGTGCGCTGCAATTCGTCTGCGAGCAGTCACTGGGTGGGGGCGTCACGACATCGCTGGCGCTCGATGCCCACGGCAAGTCGCTGTCGTCCGCACTGCTCGAGATGGAGATCTGATCGAGCTCGTCCTCGCCGAGGGATCGCCCTAGGGGAGCGCTCGCTTCAGTTGAACCGGACTCGGCCGGAGGAGTAGACTTTTTTTATCTCACGCCCCCGCTGAAAAGGAGGACATGATGGCCCCCGCCACACTCCCGGTCGAACCGTCGCCGTCCGATGAACTGGATCGCCACTTCAGCTTGCCGACAATTCGCCACGTCCCGGCGAGTCAGCCGCTCGTGTGGCTGCGCCGGGGCTGGCAGGACCTGCGCCGCCACAAACGTTTAAGCGTCAAATATGGGTTGATATTCGCGCTCGCCGGCTGGTTGCTGCTGCTGTTCGCCGCGCCTCGGCCTTATCTTTTCACTGCAGCGGTTTCGGGCTGGATGCTCGTCGCGCCGTTGCTTGCGGCGGGCCTCTACGAGATCAGCCGGCGGCAGGACCAGAAAATGGCGACGACCTTCGATGGTTCGCTTATGTGCTGGACGCGCAACGGCGGCTCGATGGCCCTCCACGGCCTGATCCTCGCGCTGGTCGTGATTGCCTGGGAGCGACTCTCGGCCATTCTCTTCGCGCTCTTCTACAGCGGCGAGATCCCGAGTGTCGGATCGTTCTTCAGTACGGTGCTTCTGTCCGGCAATTACTGGAGCCTCCTGGTTGCTTACGTCACAGTCGGGGGATTGCTCGCGGCGGCGGTGTTCGCGATGAGCGTGATCTCCGTCCCCATGCTGGTGGATCGAGAGGTCGATGTCCTGACCGCCATCGCGACGAGCCTCAAGGCGGTCAAGCGCAACCCTGCCGCCATGGCCGTGTGGGCAGCGTTGCTCGTTGCATTGATGGCGATCGGTTTCGCCACGCTGCTGCTGGGAATGATCGTGCTGCTGCCGTGGGCCGCGTACGCGAGTTGGCACGCCTACCGGGATCTCGCGCAGCAATAGCCCTGCCACGTATGCCGCCACCTTGGCGCCAACTGGATCTTGCGGCCCGGCGCCTCAGGGATCGGGGTGGGTCATCGCCGCAGGATCGACCCAGCGGTCGAAATCCTCCGCCGATACGAGCTTCAGCGTGAGCGCGGCGTCGCGCAGCGTGGTCCCATGGTGATGCGCGTGCAGCGCGATCTTTGCGGAATTCTCGTACCCGATGTGCGGATTGAGCGCCGTGACCAGCATCAGCGATCCTTCGACATGCTCGCGGATGTGCTCGCGGTCGGGCTCGATTCCGCGCGCGCACCGCAGGTCGAACGAGCGCACGGCGTCGGCAAGCAACTCGATCGATTCCAGCACGTTGTGCAGCATGATCGGCTTATAGACGTTGAGCTGGAAATTGCCCTGCGTGCCGGCGAACGCCACGGTGGTGTCGTTGCCGAAGACCTGCACGACGACCATCGTCAGCGCCTCGCACTGCGTCGGGTTGACCTTGCCCGGCATGATCGACGAGCCCGGCTCGTTGTCGGGGAGCTTCAATTCGCCGAAGCCCGCCCGCGGACCGCTCGCATACCAGCGCACGTCGTTGGCGATCTTCATCAACGCGCCGCCCAGCGTGCGCAACGCGGCGCTGGTGTTGACGATGGCGTCGTGGGCCGAAAGCGCCGAGAACTTGTCCGGCGCGGAGACAAACGGCTTGCCCGTGGCCTCTGCGATCTTCCGCGCGATCGCTTCGCCGAACGCGGCCGGCGCATTGATGCCGGTGCCGACGGCGGTCCCGCCTAGCGCCAGTGCAAACAGCCCTTCGCGCGCAGCATTGACGTACCGCAGTCCATCGTCGAGTTGCGCGACCCACCCCCCGATCACCTGCCCGAGCGTGACGGGTGTCGCATCCTGCAGGTGCGTGCGCCCGAGCATCACAATGTCTGCGAACTCATCCGCCTTGGCGCGGAGCGTCGCGCGAAGATCCGTGACGGCCGGCAGCAGTGCGCGGTCGATTTCCGTGAGCGTCGCGATATGCATCACCGCCGGAAACACGTCGTTGGACGATTGGCTGCGATTCACGTCGTCGTTCGGATGGATCGGCTTTTTCGAGCCGACGACACCGCCCGCCAACTGGATCGCGCGGTTGGCGATGACCTCGTTGGCATTCATGTTCGATTGCGTGCCCGAGCCGGTCTGGAACACGACCAGCGGAAATTCACTGTCCCAGCGGCCGTCGATCACTTCCTGCGTCGCGCGGATGATCAAGTCGGCCTTGTCGGTTGCGATTTCGCCCAGTTCGACATTCACGCGCGCCGCGCTTTGCTTGACGAGGCCGAAGGCGCGGATGACGGGTCGCCCAAAGCCGAAGCGCGAAACGCCGATCGGAAAATTGTCGATCGAGCGTTGTGTTTGTGCGCCCCACAGATGCGAAGCGTCGACGCGCACTTCGCCGAGCGCGTCCTTTTCGATCCGGGTGGTTGTCGTGTTCACGCGCCTTCTTTCGCCGACAGATCGTCGTGGGCGTCCGTCATGATACTCGCCACATTCCGTCGGCCCGACCAAGGCCTTTGCGGGTCACGCGGGCGCCGCGCGTCCCCGCGGTGCCGCGCGAGTGCGGGCCTTGCGGGCGGGCGCGGGCAGCACAGCGGGCGTCCTGGCTCCCGAGCGCGCCGCGGTCGCGGACAACAGCGCACGCAACTCGACGACCAGCTTCCGCTGCTTGTCATCGAGATCCCCGTGCATTTCGATCCGTTCGAGAAGCGAGAGTGCGTGCCGCCGTTCGGCCGGCGTGCGCAAGAGCTTGGGCAACGAGCGTTTGGCGCGGTCGGGCTCGAATTCGACGACGATCGTTTCCTCCTGCAGCAGGCGCCGGCGCTCGTCTTCGGACAGGTGCGCAATTTCGCCCTCGGGGGAGAGTATTTCGCGCGTGCGCTGCATCTGCGACAGCCGGCGCTGGCCCGGCCCGGCCTTGCTGATCAGCATCGCAATGCGCGCGAGCCCTTCGATCGCGCTGCCCTCCTCGATCGTGTCCAGCACCTCACGTACGGCAGGCAGCGAGCGCGGGTCGAACTTGCCTTTGCGTCTTATTTCCTCGCGCTCGTCGGCCATGTGCAGAGAAAGCATGTTGCCGTAGACCTCGAAGAACGCCGCTTCCGATGCCGCATCGCGAAGGTCGCGATACCGGTTGAGCGACGCGCTCACGTACTCCGATGCGAGTTTTTCCAGCTTGACCATGTCGTTGTCCGCAGAGCGCGATTGGCGATTGCCCTTGGCCGCGTTCGCCATGTAGGGCAGAGCCCACAGGAACGGATTCTTGTCGGACATCGCCCAATACTGGACGCGCAGCGGATGAAAATGGCGCCGCAGCTTGGCGAGCCATTCAGGGGACAACTCGCGCACGAAAGGCCGCGCAAGGAGCGAATACGCCCGCTCGAAAAGTTCGGACAACGCGGCCACCGCCTGAAAAGGTTTTTCGTCGACGCGATCGAATTTCTGCAAAGCACG
>Ga0070708_100000123_pt1 | contig 52148 bp, 43 predicted proteins | sample KBSK5503metaG_FD_65469 | JGI IMG/M metagenome (GOLD analysis project Ga0070708, IMG submission 65469) | Corn, switchgrass and miscanthus rhizosphere microbial communities from Kellogg Biological Station, Michigan, USA - KBS K5-50-3 metaG | ecosystem: Host-associated > Plants > Roots >... | reverse complement strand
TCCTTGAGATGCATCAGCTCGAACCGACTGCTGTATGTCTTCAACAGCTTCACAGGATCCTGGCCGGGATGCACTATCCAAAAAACGTCCATCTCGTAATGGACAAACTGAGGTTTCGTCTCGGTCATCATCAGGTCGAAGAACGTGCCCTTGCCGTAAGGCAGAAACTCATAGCCATGCGTGTGATAAAAGAACTTCAATCCGTGTTTGGCGAGCGCCTCACCAGCTCGGTTGAAGACCTTGATCGCTTCGCGACAGGTCGTTTCGTCAAAGGGATCTTTATGCGGAATCCAGGCGCAGCCGACATATTGCTCTCCCAGGATCTGTGCCTCGCGAGCAACTCCTTCGATATCGTCACGGCATCGCTCATACGAGAAATGGCCACTGACCGCCTTTAGTCCTCTGCTGTCAAGCTCAGCTCTGAACTTCTCTGGCGTAAGCCCGTAAGTGCTGTGCGTCTCAACGTACTTGATGCCGAAATTGCGAACTTGATCCAGCGTCTTAGGCACATCTCTGGCGAACTGCTCGCGCAAGCTGTAAAGCTGAAGACCAATCTGCCCTTTGAAGTTCTGGCCCATGTTTATCTTTTCGAGCGTCGTGGGGCCTGGGTTTGCTGAACCAATCAACGCAAATAGGACCAAGAGAGTGAGCACAAATCGCAGCACTTTCGTCATGCGTGGTCTATAACATGAATTGCTGCCGATGGAAAGTTTTGCTGTAACCATGTGTCGTTGCTGTAACCATGAAGTGCGACCGCAGCAAAGTCGAGTGTCGGAGGCTATCGCATGATGAGTTTGTAACCCGGATCTGCGGGTGAGGCGTTAGCCACCGTTATTACACGCGCCGATGGGTCGACTTCGTCAGCGCGTACGTAGCCATACCGCCCGCGCCAATCTTGCAGGAGTCTTGAATCGAATGCTATTTGCTGGCTAAAATCACCGCGACTCTGTGCTATTATCTGCGCCCTTGCCCAGAACAAGAGGAAGCAAACAGCAGCCTTGACCAGCCGAATACAGCCTGGTTGTTTCGATGTGTCTGTGGCTCCAGATAGACAAAGTTTCCGCAGTTAGCGCCGGGGGCGAAATTAGAGAAGGTTCCGCGAGAATCCAACGTTTCTCAGCAGGGCCAGGCAGTCGCCCTCGGATCCGTGTTTCATAAACACGTAAAGGGAGAGGAGACAAGACTCATGACCACGAAAAAGTCCAAAACAAAAAAGGTAGTCGCCCGTAAAAAGCCGGTGAAAAAACGCGCTGGGAGTAAACCTCTGCAGAAGCTGAGTGAATGTGGCGAGTTCGACGTGTACAAAGAAGGAGGCGACAAACTTATCATCCGAATCAAGAGCGAAAGTGCCTTCGATGCCTCGCTCGTCGTGGAGGGAGATCGCTGCAGAACACTCATGCCGTGCAGGATTGTGAACGGACAGTGGGAATGTTGATTGCGCGAGACTTCTTGTTTATTGCGGTTTGAAGTTCTTGACGAGAATCAAATTATAGATGTCAACAGAGCGCACGCAGGCCAACTTGTTGCCGTCAGGGGACCACGCAAAAACGACAATTCGATTTTCCTTGAAGTCCGTTAACGGTTCAGGGCCGTCACCGCTCAGAGGTTGACTCCAAATGTTGGAGACATCACCAGTGGTGACCACGTACGTGAGTGCTCGACCGTCGGGTGTCCATTGCATCCCCTGAATTTCCTGGCTTGCGCTGGGAGGGACATCCATGACCTTCAAGGGAGCTCCACCCTGGAAGGGCAGGATTGCGATCTGCCAGGGCGTGTTGTCCGATCTGCCTCTAAAGAAACAGGCAATCAGTTTTCCATCAGGCGAAATGGCCGGTTGTTTTGTGTCCTCCGCGGAGAGGCTAACCGGCTGACCGCCTTCTACGGAAATCTTCCAAATGCTGTCTCGGCCCGCTTCTTCACTATGGTAAGCGATCCACTTGCCGTCGCTGGATATGCGCGGGAAGTCTTCCTCTCGACCGAAGGTCAATTGCCGCTGATCGGTTCCATCTGAATTCATTCTCCAAATATGAGCTTCGCCGGTGCGGTAGGACGTAAAAACGATAAAACGACCGTCGCCCGAAACAACCGGCCCGACGTCCGCGTTTTGGTCGAACGTCAGTTGTTTTGCATCGTTTCCCTTGGCGTCCATTATCCAGATGTTGTGGTTGCCTGGTCCGTTTACGCTGTAGACAATCCTGCCGTCAGGCATCCAGGCCACGCCGCCTGCGCCTCTGTCTTTGCTATTCTCGAGTGGAGTCCCCTGGTTCAACTTTTCGTGGGGCATCAACCAAATGCTCGAAACTACTTTTCTGTTGACGCTGAGCAAACCGTTGGACGTTGTTAGACTGACACCTCGATAGTAGTTCAAATCATTCGTTATGCGGTTGGCCACGCCACTCGGATAAGAGAGCAGCCAGAGTTGAAAAGTAGCGGAGGCCAATTCACTGTCCACCGCATTCATGACAAGTCCACTGCCATCCGAGAGCCATGCAAGTTGACCAATAATGTACCACTTACGCGAGTCAATTGTTCTGACTGAGCCCTCTGGCACACTGACGACAACTACAGTCATAAAGGAAGGCTCACCTGCGCTGGCCGTAGGACACGCAATTACTTTTCCATCCGGCGCCCAGGACGGACCATTGTTCAAATCGCGCATGACGCCGAAAGGATTTGAACCTGGACTTTTCGCCAGTTCACGTTCCTCCTCGCCATCTGCTGTTGCCAGGAACAAAGCTGGCCCGCCTTCTATATTCCGTATAAAGGCCAGACGTGTGCCGTCAGGCGACGGGCTACCAGGGGAACTAACATTCGAGACGATCTTTCGTGAGGCGCCGCCCAGCGTGGCAACGCGAAACAGGTTCCATCCAGCGCCTTCCTGTTTGAGATAGTAAACGCTGGCCCCATCGCGAGAGAAAACCAACCCGCGATAATGATCGGGCGAAGGCACTACAATTGGTATGAGGTTAGGATTTGCTACCTGCCTGACCGAAATTCCCTGTTTCCCGGCTTCTGTTACCAGCACAGCAAGGTAGTTGCCATCCGGTGAGATTGCGGCTTCTTTCATTCCGCCTGTCTTAACTATCTCAACAAATTCAATCGTGGGCACGCGTACTGGCGATTTACGTCGGTCAATGAACGCGCGAGCAACAAAAAATATCACTGTCAGCATTCCAACTAAACCAACAATTAGAATAAGCGATCCGATCCCGCCGCGTTTGATTTCCCTAATCAAATACTCAACGCCCGACGTTGCACGAGTCGGCCTGATCAGTTCGGTGCCGGAGATCTTTTCTGCTGTGTCCACTGCCGTTGGCCCAGGATCGGTCGAACCTGCATTCGCCGCAGCGGCGACCGAACGCGTTGACCGAGGAGGTTTGCTATCGAAGCCGAAATCCTGTTTCAGTTTCTTCAAATCCTCGAGCAGCTCGTTAGCCGTCCGATAGCGTTCCTGCCTGTTCTTACGCAAAGCTTTCAGGACAATGCGCTCCAACTCGTTCGGGAGTTCTGAAGCAAATTGAGATAGAGGAGGCGGCTCGCGATCGACGATTGAAACTATTAGATCAGTCTTCGTTAACTGGTGAAATGGTGCGCAGCCGGCAAGCATTTCATAGAGCACCACGCCGAGACTCCAGATGTCCGTTTGGCCGTCGAGTTCCTGTAGTCTTAGTTGTTCGGGAGACATATAGGCGACCGTGCCCAGGATGGCTCCAGATTCCGTATTAATATTCGCAATCGTCGAATCTTCCGGTCCGGGCTCATTCTGACTGCTCGGTTCGAGCAGTTTGGCCAGTCCGAAATCCAACACTTTCACATACCCATCCGTGCGTAGCATTACGTTCTCAGGCTTGATATCACGATGCACAATCCCGTGTGAATGAGCCGCAAACAAAGCAGTGGCTATCTGGATCGCCAGGTCCACGGCTTCACGCCATTGCATATGACCGCGCGAAATGCGTTCACGTAAGGTCATTCCTTCGATAAACTCAGTGACGATGTAGGTCTGCGAATAGGCCCTACCGATTTCATAAATCGTGAGGATGTTGGGATGATTGAGAGCAGACGTCGCGCGCGCCTCCTGCTTGAGACGCGATAATCGCTCTCTATTCGTACTGAATTCGGCCGAGAGTAACTTGAGTGCTACGGGCCTGCCCAGTCGTGTATCGCGAGCAAGATAGACTTCACCCATGCCCCCACTTCCCAGTCTGGAGGTGATTTCATAACGGCCTAATCGTGAACCGGGCGAAAGACTCATGGCGCGCGCCGTGATTTGAACACGGCTACCTCTTTATGTGAATTGGAGCGCGGGTCGCTCCGACGATTCATTCAGTTGAAACGATCTTGCTTGTTGGGTAAGAGGATGCTCATGGCTTTTCAAGAAGGGTTCTTCGCGGCGAATCTTGGCAAGGCAAAGACGGTAGCCAGCGCGACAAGCAGGGTTATTGCCGATCCCAGCACAACGTTGGTAGTCCTTTTCATTGAATACTCCTCTCATATTCCCCAAAAGGTCCATTGAGCTAGTTGCTTCTACTCCCGTCTGCACGGGTGTGTCAATGATATCAATTTGCAGAACATGTACGTTCGCTGCCGGGGGTAATCGACGCGAGCGTGAGTTAAATCGATCCAACAGACTCTAGCGCCTTGAGACTAACGCGGATACACTGAGCCGACTTGCCATCTCTATTGGCTCTGCTAAAAGGTGAACGGACCTGTGACCATCAAGGAGGGGACAAAACTCGACCGTTACGAAATTCGCTCGAAGATCGGCGAGGGCGGGATGGGTGAGGTCTATCTGGCGCACGACACGAAGCTGAAGCGGAACGTCGCTATCAAATTTCTTCCCATTGATTCAATCGGCGGCGAACACGCCAACAAACGCCTACTTCGGGAGGCCCGCGCCGCCGCCGCGCTAGATCATCCTAACATCTGCGCGGTGCACGAAATTGCCGCAGAAGGTGGCCGCAGGTTCATCGTAATGCAGTATGTCAAAGGCGAGACGCTCGACCTCCTAATAAGAGAAAAGCAGCTCGACTTCTCAGCCTCACTTTCAATCGCCATTCAAGTCGCCGATGCATTAGCCGAAGCTCACGCCCACGGAATCATCCATCGCGACATCAAGCCAGCGAACATCATGATCACGCCGCGTGGACAGCCGAAGGTGATGGACTTCGGCTTGGCGAAAACACTCGAGGCCGCCAGCGCCACAGACAAGGACGCAGTTACCAAAAGTCTGCTCACCAGTCCTGGAATGATCGTTGGTACAGTCCCTTATATGTCGCCCGAGCAAGTGAGAAGCGAGAAAGTCGATGCGCGCACGGACATATTCAGCTTCGGCGCGCTGCTCTACGAGATGATCACAGGCCATCAGCCCTTCGCTGCGAAAACCACAGTGGAAATCATTTCGGCAATCCTCATCACAGACCCCCCTGCGCTTGCCAATTATTCAGACGCGGTTCCGGCAGGTCTCGAGCAGGTAGTGCATAAATGTCTTGAAAAGGATCGCGAGCGCCGCTATCAGACAATGCGTGACGCGACTGCGGACCTCGAGGGTGTGCGACGCGTACGGGAAAGCGGAGCAGTGCCAGTACTCCAAATCAGCGATAAGACGACAGGGATAGCGACGGCAACCATCGACAGCGACGGTAAGCGATCAGCTTTCTTGGGGTCTCGTCGGGGATTGGCGGTGGCCGCCACCGCTGTGCTGGCGGTGTTTGTCTCTATGTCCGCACTATTCTTCAGAGTTCCTCGAACTGCGCCGCCCGCTAGCGTAAAGTCTGGTAATTCTCCCGCCTACGACGACTATATGCGCGGCAAGGTGATGGCGGACAGCCAAAACCCTCATGTTAATGAAATGGCCATTGGACTGTTGGAAAAAGCCGTCAAAGCCGATCCCAACTTTGTGTCCGCTTGGGCTGAACTACCCCGCGTTTACCTTATAAAGACGTTCTTTTTCGCGCCCCAGGCACAGAAAAAGCAGTTGGACGTGGACGCGGAAGTGGCAGCAGAAAAAGCGCTGGAACTCGATCCGAATTTAGCCGAAGGTCATTATGCGCGCGGCCTGATTTTATGGACGCACGAGAGACGATTCCCACACGAGCAAGCGATTCAGTCTTACAAGCGCGCTATTGCGTTGAATCCGAATCTGGACGAGGCGCACCATCAGTTAGGCGTGGTCTATTTCCATATTGGCTTGCTCGATAAAGCTTGGGCGGAGATTGAAAAGGCGCTGGAGATCAAGCCGAGCAATACCATGGCGCGGTTCCGGCTTGGTGTCATCAATCTTTACGGCGGCAAGTACGAACAGGCGCTCGCCAATTTCAGAATGATTCCGCGAGAAGCTAATCCGTCGCTCGTGGATCGTAATTTGGCAACAGCTCTAGTTCAACTTGGGAGGACCCAGGAAGCGGCAGCGGTCGTTGAGGAGTATTTGAAAACTTATTCGACGGACGAGGGCGGCAATGTTACCAGCGTCAAGGCAATGCTTTTGGCCAAAGCCGGAAAGGAACGTGAGGCAGAAGAGACGATCCAGCACGCCATCGAAATCGGAAAAAACTTCGGCCACTTTCATCACACAGCTTACAACATTGCTTCGGCGTACGCCCTGCTCAAGAAACCTGAGTAGGCGATTAAATGGCTGCAGACCGCTGCCGATGATGGCTTCCCCTGTTATCCGTTGTTTGAGAACGATGCCAACTTGAACAACCTGCGGAAGGACGAGCGGTTCATTGCTTTCATGGCTAAGTTGAAGCAGCAGTGGGAACGTTTTAATGCGACTTTGTGAGCTAGCGCAATCAGACAGCAACCAACGCTGACGGAGGAAACATGCGACCGTTGAGACATCTGATTCGTTTGACTCTGCTCTCGATGGTCTCCGCTGGCGTGATGTTCGGGGGGCAGCGTGCCGACGCCAGAATCCCCGTGGTCCTATCAACCGATGTCGGCAATGAGATCGACGACCAATGGGCCATCACCTATTTGCTGCTTCAACCCCGGTTCGATGTGCTTGGCGTGATGTCGGCACATGCTCCAACCATCACCGCACCTGCCGGTCATACGTCTTATCGCATTCTCGTCGACATAGTAGAGAACCGTCTGGGAATGAGCGCGCACCCTCCGCTCGTTGAAGGCGGAAGTCTGCCACTGGAGAACGCAAAGACACCCCGCCCAAGCCCGGCCGTCACTTTTCTTATCCAGACCTCGCGAAGCTTCTCGAAAAACAATCGGCTGACGGTGCTGATGATCGGCGCAGGCACGGACGTGGCATCGGCAATCCTCATCGATCCCACCTTCGTCGAACGGGTTCGTGTCATCCAAATGGGTTTTGCGAGTGAGCAAGATGGCAACGAGTTCAACGTAGCAAACGACGTGTACGCAGTGCAGGCGATCCTCGACTCAAACGTGCCCCTGGTCGTCGGACCCGGCAAAGTCTGCCGCGCCAGCCTTTCGCTCACCTTCGATCAGGCGCGGGAAATGTTAGCGAAGCGAGGCGCAATCGGCGCTTGGCTCTGGGAGGAATATCAAGCTTGGTATTTCCGCGTAGTGAAGCCTCTCAGGGTGAACGACTTTTCTAAGCCGTGGGTGATTTGGGATGACATTACACTCGCCTACACCCTGGGAATGACAACGCAACATACGCTACCCCGGCCAAGACTGCGTGACGATATGACTTTCGAGCAACTCAAGACTGATCAAACCGTCACCTGGATCACGGATGTTGACGAGCAGCGAATGTGGGCCGACTTCCTGAGACTCGTGGATGAATACCAGAGAACGCATGCAGTCGGCAATAAAGCGATGGACCACCGTTTGACGTTTATGATGCCCTAAATTGATATCTTCTAAAACCTTACCCGAAAAGAGAATTGCAGTCTTCGTGACGGTTGTGCGGTAATGGCTCGGCCGAAGAAAGGCGAACTGAGGTTGCCAATAAAACTGCTGTAATTTATCTCTCAGAGGTGTTACTCACATGATATCGCGGTACTGTATTGGGTGCGACACCAACCGAATAATTCCTGCTCAATCGCCAAGTTTCTGGCTGGTAGCGGGTAAGCAAGCGCGGCGCGATCTCTAGGTCCACTGAGACCCACCCGCTACCGCGATGTGGGGCTGACCTCATGGGACCGCGGCATGAGTAAGAATTAGCGATGACTCCCGCGCAAATCCTTCCCAAGCTGGGACGCGGCTACCGAATCCGCAAGACAATCTTGCCGAACACATGTCCGGCTTCCAGGCGCTGGTGCGCGTCAGCAGCCTCCCCAAGGTCGTACGATGCTGCAATTGGTACCCGGAGGTTCGCGTCCTCCAAGGCTTTGTTAAGACGCTTGAAGTGGCCCACATCGGCGACTGCATCGTAAGAACTGATTTTCACTCTCAGTCGCTTCTTCGGTGCGGGCTCAACACCGTTCGGATATGCGCAGCGGCCGCCGGGTCGAAGGGCGTCGAGACAACTTTCCAGCGTCTTACCACCTGCGAGCGCCAGGAGCGCATCGGCGCCATCAGGTACACTACGCTTAAGTTCAGAAGGCAGAACTTTGCTGTGTCCATCAATAGCAGTATCAACACCCAAGAGCTGCACCAGCGCTACTCCAGTTGCTCCCGAGGCGATTGCAATCACACGCGCTCCACGCAATTTCGCGAATTGGACAGCAAGCGCTCCTACCCCCCCGGAAGCGCCTTGAATAATCACGCTTTCTTTTCTTTTAACTTGCAGCGCCTCGTCGATGCCCTGGAGCGCCGTTAATCCAGTGGTGGGAATGGGTCCTGCGTGCTCGAGGTCAAGCACCTTGGGAACGTGAGCAACTCTCTCTGCGATGACAGCCACGTACTCAGCGTAGAAGCCGCCTTTTTCGAACTGATTATCCCAACTATAAGAAAAGACGTTGTCGCCCACCTTAAACCGACGAATTCGTGAACCCACGGCAGCAACAGTGCCGGCGCCGTCTGTCCCGAGCACAATAGGAAACTTGGGCCGTCCACTCGGATACCAACCTCCGCGAATATCAGCATCCCATGATCCGACTCCCGACGTGTGCAGCGCGATCAGCACTTCATTGGGTTCAATGACCGGCACAGGTAACATGTCGACATGCAAAACTTCTGGTCCACCGAAGCGGTCGATGACCGCAGCACGCATTCGATTGGGAATATCAGTCATCTATATGGCCCCTATCAGCGGCAGGAGCAGCAAGCAGGCGCAAAAGCCAGGAAGCAGGGCAGCAGACAGGAGCAGGAACGATGGAACACTTGCTCTAAACGTGCTCCTGCTCCTGTCTGCTGCCCTTGCTACCTGCTCTTGCTGCTTGCCCCTGTTGTTGGCTCTTCGTGGTCTATGAATATGTTGTACCGCAACCGACGTGCCTTTGGCTGAGTATCAAAAAAGCGTTTATCGGGCGAAACTTCGGGGCAATGTGGGTGAACTCACCCCAACAGGGTGAGGGTGAAAACTCCCAGAGAGTCAAAAAATCAGGACGTGGGTTATCAGGTTTAGGGAAATAGCTCTCGTACATCGCCCAGATCATGCTCCACGAGAAGGTCGATGCCCGAATTAGCGAAACGCCGGGCGGCGGCTGCGGCTCGTCCGTCGGCTTCGTGCTCTTGTGACCATTGAGCGTGTTTGATAAGTAGTGTAAGTTCCATCGTGCGTCCCAACGTCATCGCAAACCTTCGAGCAGCGGCCTCGAGGGTTGGTTGGCCCTCTTTTTTTGTTTGAGCTAACCAACTTTCGGCGTGGGCCAATGCCGCTCGAGTTATGCGCACAGGCTCGCTGAGACGAGAATCGTGGGCTACTTGCAGGAATCCGGTAACCGCTGCTTTGAACGCCTGAAAGGCGTGGTTGGCTGGAGCGAGTGACTCACCATCGGAAGAGATGGCCTCGCTACCACCATCCCAGCCCTGATGTCCTGCTGGGGAACTCGGTCCGCGGACGCTACCGGAAAGCGCGCCGAGGCCGCGCAAGGTGTCGAGTGAGAGCACGTTGGTGGTTCCTTCCCAGATTGGCAAGACCTGACTGTCGCGCAAGAGTTGAGGCAGGCCCGTGTCTTCAACGTAACCCGCCCCACCGAAAGCCTCGACCACTTCACTCAGAACCAGCACGGCTTGTTTTCCAGTAGTCAGTTTCATTACCGGAGTGAGCACCCTTAGCAACCACGTCTCGTCTTCATCCATCTCGCCCGTTTCAGCGCGACCGGCCAACTCCGCAACATAGAAGGCGAGGTGAAAAGCGGCTTCAGCTTCTGCTTGCAAACCGGCAAGAGTATCCGCGTGCAGAGGTTTCTCGGAGAGTGGCGCTCCGAAAGCCGTGCGTTTTCGCGCGTAATCTTCCGCGAGAGTAACGCCACGTCGCATTAGAGCGACTGCGCTGATGCCGTTCCACAGTCGAGTGATATTGAGCAGCGGCGTGATGTTGCGGACGCCATCGGTTGTTCCGTTCACGAGCTGCGCCGGTGTCGCAACCAAGGTTAATTCTGCTGTCGGAACCTTGCGTGTGCCCAGCTTGTCTTTCAGGCGATTGATCTGAATATTGCGCAGCCGACCAGATTCATCCCGCAATTCAACATAGAAGAGCGCAAGTCCACGCCCGCCGGAAGGGTTGTTTTCAGGACGAGCCAAGGTCAAAGCTATCTGGGAAGTAATGGCGGAGGCGAACCACTTGTTGCCGTAAAGACGCCAGGCTTCGAGTTCTTCGTTAAAGGGACTGTGATCTTTGGTCTTCAGGTTTTGGGTTTGATCGCCAACGCCTCGGACAGCGACAGTTTGTGATAAGCCAACGTCGGAGCCGCCGGTGAGTTCAGTCATCCACTGGCCGGCGGTCCAAAAGTCTTTTGGGTTACGACTGATCAGATGTGGTACTGCGCGATCAATTAGCGCCTGGTTGCCCGAACTGAGTAGTGTACGTGCTGCTCCGTCGGTCATAGCCAAAGGGCAACTATAGATATCGGTTGAAGGTGTGAAGAGATAGGCGAGGGCACACTGATGCACCCGCGACAAACTGCCATGCCTCTGCTCGTAGGCAGTGGCTACCAGCCCGTAGTCAAGGCGATACGCTCAGCCTCACGCCACAAGCGTGTCACTTCAACGTGATCGATGCGGCTCCCCCAGGCGTCCCATTGCGTCAACGTAGGTTCATTGAGTCTGTCGGCGAGTTGCATTTGGTAGAGTTCGCCGCCCGCCAGTCGTCCCATCTCCCTTATCGATGGTCCTATCTCTCTAAGCATTGTTTCGGGCAGAACTCGTGCTAAGTACGAACGGAGAACTCGGTCGTCGTCGTATTGGTTGCCGAGACTGGGAGGTGATTGCTGGAATGACATGGACAGGGAATCCACAGATTACGCAGATTTCACAGAAACAGGAAGCAGACAACCGATCCGTGAATGCTTCTAGTGTGATCTAAAAATCAACCCAGGTCCCGACCTTCGTCTCTTGCGCTCTCTTAAAAAGATACTCAGCGCACATCAGATCCTCTATAGCCAGACCAAGCGACTTGAAGAGGGTAATCTCCTCTGGTGAAGTCCGGCCTTTCTTTTGTCCTATTAATAACTCACCAACCTCAGCGACGATACTATCAGGCCCGATAACGCCTTCCTTTGCGGCCAATAGATAATCACCGGCTTCCTGAAGAGTCGACTCACGGCGGTCGACAAAAATGCGAACCGCTGCCATCGTGGCGCTATCAACCTCCCTCGACTCAGGTGAGTAGGTTCCAATTGCGTTAATGTGGGCACCGGGTGAAAGCCATTGCCTCTTGATTACAGGCTCGCGCGCGTTGGTTGCCGTAATTATCAGGTCGGCTCCTTGCAGTGCCTCCTCAACGCTGCCAGCAGGTTCAATGATGAAAGAGAATTTCTCCTGCATCTCACTCGCGAATTGGCGCGCATGATCGGGATTCCTGCTGACTACGCGTGCGCGTTTAAGCCGGCGAACGCAGGAGATGGCCATAAGATGCGTGCGCGCCTGCACGCCGGAACCAATGATGGCTAATTCCGAGGCGTCTTTCTGCGCTAACTCGCGAGTGGCAACGGCTGAAACGGCGGCCGTGCGCAAGGCAGTGATAGCCGACGCGTTCATGAGGGCGAGTACTTCGCCGGTCTCTCCACTGAAGAGCACTACGCTCCCCTGATGAGCATCCTTACCGCGAGTGGGATTCTCCGGAAAAACGCAGATTGTTTTCAGACCAAAGGCGGGCTCCAGTCCAGTGCGATATGCAGGCATGAGCGCCATTATTCCTGCAGCGCTGTGCGGTCTCAGCACCGTTCGCAGCGGTTGGTAAACATCTCCACGAGCAAGAGCCGACAAGGCTTCTGCCATGACTTCTATGCAGTCGTGCATTGGCAGAAGTTGTTCGACTTCAAAAGCCGAGAGAATCAGGATTTGTTGCCGATCGTGAGTCATGTACCCCAAAAGGTAAATGTTATAAACCGTCGCATACCTTATCGTCGAGGGGAGGCTTCCTGACTTGCAGTCTCCTGGCATAAACGAGCGGAAATCAGTGAATACATGATATTGGGTCCTTCTGGCATGGACCTTGCCGAATACAAGCCCGGAGGATGAAATGAAAAAGTTTACTATCAGTATTATTTGCCTGTTGGCTCTGAGTTTTGCCGCGATTCCGGTTGGGGCGCAGACTCGAGCACGCTGGAATAACAACACAGGTTGTGACAGGCGTTACGATCAAAGAAGCAATAATCGATACGACAGCCGAAACAATCGGAACCAGGATTATCGCACCGGCACCTATGACAACTCCGGTTATCGTAACGATGTCTATAACAACTCCGGGTATCAAAACAACGCTTATCCATACTACGGCTATGATAATGGCTCAGTCTGGCAGCAGCACCGTGACAAGATCACTACCGCGGGGGGTGCGGTGGCGGGAGCATTGCTCGGTGGCCTTGCCGGAGGTAAGCGCGGAGCGATAATCGGCGCGATTGCCGGCGGTGGTGCGGCAGCCCTGTACACCTACAAGATTCGAAACAATGATCGCCGCTACTAAGTTTGGTAGATAACGGTTCGGTCACGCATTGAAAGATGAGTGGCCTTGTGGGGGCCCGGATGTGAAGGGGAGAGCACATCCGGGCCCTAACATTTTGTAGTGGCCTCGTTGGAGGCTGCTTAGTTCTGGCTGGTACCGCTCACCACTACGTTCTTCTGGATGGTTTTGGCAGCAAATCTTGATTCTGGACACTGGAATGCGGCGGGGGATCGCATTGCTGGTGAATTGCTAGCGCTAAAACTCCGCTTGAAAGCCTTCGCGAAATAGCGCCGGCCGTCTGGTTCTGTTATAGATAGTTCTCAACATCACACGTCTGTGCCGGAGAGGGTCATGCAATTCCAAGAAAACATTCTCGGTCTAATTGGTCATACGCCTTTAGTAAAACTCAATCACCTGGCGCGCGGAGTAAAGGCACAGGTATTTGCGAAGATGGAGAGTCTTAATCCGGGTTACTCCGTAAAGGATCGAATCGGCATCACCATGATCGAAGCCGCCGAAAGGGAAGGTACTCTTAAGCCCGGTGGAACCGTAGTCGAGGCTACGTCAGGCAATACGGGCATCGGCCTGGCCCTGGCAGCAGCTGTAAAGGGTTACAAATGTATCTTTGTGATGACAGACAAGGCTTCCGTTGAGAAGTCGCGGTATCTTAAAGCGTTGGGAGCGGACGTGGTAATCACTCCAGTGTCCGCCAAGCCCGGAACACCGGATCACTATGTCTCGACAGCGCGGAGAATCGCTGCTGAAACACCAAACTCTTTCTATCCAGACCAATATTCCAATCCTGCTAATCCGGAGGCTCATTACCGCACTACAGGACCAGAGATATGGGAACAGACCGACGGAAGGATTACCCATTTCGTCGCTGGCCTTGGGACGGGAGGGACAATCTCCGGGACAGGAAGATTCCTCAAAGAAAAAAATCCCCATATCCAGATCATCGGCGCTGACCCCTACGGCTCTATTTTCAAGACCTATAAAGAGACGGGGAAACTTGTGGAGGCGACTCCTTACCTGGTGGAAGGCATTGGCCAAGAAATCGTACCACCGAATGTTCACATCAGATATGTCGATGATGTAATCAACGTCACCGATCGTGAATCGTTTGAAATGTCCCGCCTCCTCGGTCGCATGGAAGGAATCTTCTGCGGCGGTTCCACCGGAACAAACCTGGCGGCGGCTCTTCGCATCTCCAGCAATCTGGATGAGGATGCGGTCGTCGTTTTCATCGTTTGCGATACCGGAGAACATTATCTAAGTAAGCACCACTCGGATGAGTGGCTAAAGGAAAAACGCTTGCTCGAGCCGCAGAGAATCACGGCGGGACTAATCAGCGGCACAAAGAAACCGCAAGCTCCAAAGGCACTTGTGTTCGTCAAGCCTACAGACACAGTTGCCGAGGCGCTGGAAAAAATGGATGAACTCGGGTTAACTCAAATACCTGTGCTCGATGAAGGGCGCGCAGTCGGTTCCCTGCGGGAGAATCGCGTACTGGCGAAGGTCGTTAGAAATCGCGATTTACTTAGTTCTTCAATCAGCGATGTGATGGAGTCGAGTTTTCCAACTGTCGACGTGGATGCGAGTTCGACGGAAGTTACCAGGCGATTGCAAACGAGTCCGGCAGTACTGGTCGAGGAGTATGGCCGGATCACAGGTATTATCACCCGGCACGACGTCCTGGATTTGAAGCTAAGCAATAACGTTCAATGAGATTGTTGTTCTATTTTTGCTTGCTGCTGCGGAAAAACAGTACGGCATTGTTAGTCGAGCTTGTCTGGCATGGTGAAAGAAGAAAAAGTCTTAGCTGCTAATCGGGCAGCGTTTTACAACTATCACATATCTGATAAATACGAAGCCGGTGTGGCATTGCTGGGTACAGAAGTGAAGAGTGTTCTGGATGGGCGTGTACAGCTAAAAGAAGCTTACGTATCGGTGCGCGATGGCGAGGCTTGGTTGTTTAATGCCCACATTTCGCCTTATTCTCATGGGAATCGTGAGAACCACGATCCGCTTAGAACGCGCAAATTGCTGCTTCACCGGCGAGAGATCGATAAACTTGACGAAGCTGCAGCCAAGCAAGGCATGACGTTGGTTCCGACCCGAGTCTATTTTAAGAACGGCCGGATCAAGCTTGAAGTCGGCGTAGCGCGCGGTAAGAAGATGTACGACAAAAGAGAAACTGAGTTACGCCGGACAGTCGAGAGGGAAACTCGAGCTCAGCTGAAAGAGCGCAACCGGTAACCACCGTTCAATCACTAAACTCTCAGGAGAACATACTCATATGCAGCTCGAAGCCAGTCGTCGTCCAATTGAACAGCTTGATGTTCACGCTTTGGCGGTTTCTGTTTTCAAGGACGAAAAGCCTGATGAGGGGTTTCTTAAACAGCTCGACGAACTTTCCGGAGGCTTCGTCAAATCAGCGATCGAGTCCGAAGAATTTACAGGAAAAGAGGGCGAAACGGCCTATCTCCACCTGTTGGCTAACAAAAAACTGAAGGCCCAACGTCTGCTGCTCGTTGGCGTGGGTGAGAACTCCGAATATCAGTCGGCCCAAGTGTCGCAGATGGCCGGCACTGCTGTCCGTTATTTGCGCAGTAAGAACGCAAAATCAATCGCCCTGGTCCCTCGCGCGGGAGTCGCTCCCGATCTTGCAGCAACGGCCGCGCTTGAGGGTTCCTTTGTCGCGTTATTTGATCCAGAAAAGTATCGCACCATTGAGAAAGAGGAAAAACAGATAGACCGGTTGATTGTTGTTGTCGAAGGTGGTGATGGGGACTCACTTAAACGAGCAGTCGAACGCGGAAGAATTATTGGTGAGTCAGTAAACTTTACGCGCGATCTTGCAAACGAGCCCGGCGCGTACATGACTCCGTCGAACATGGCCGAACGCGCCCGAGAAATCGCGAACGAATTTGGCCTGAGTATCGATGTGTTGGACGAAGCCCGAATGGAGCAGGAAGGCATGGGGTCTTTGCTGAGCGTCTCACGAGGTTCAGACGAACCAGCGAAGCTGATCATCCTGAAATATGTGCCTGCCAATTTCGATGATGAAACCAAGGATCTGCTGGCATTTGTGGGCAAGGGGGTTACTTTTGATTCTGGCGGTATCTCGCTCAAGCCTGGTGAGAACATGGAGTTGATGAAATATGACATGACCGGAGGAGCGACGGTTATGGGAGCAATGAGGGCTATCGCCCAGTTGAAGCCTCCCATTCCCGTTCTGGGAGTCGCGCCCTGTACGGAAAATCTGCCGTCGGGCAAAGCCACTAAACCAGGAGATGTTGTGCGAGCCATGACGGGTAAGACCATCGAAGTCATTAATACCGATGCCGAGGGTAGGCTAATTCTCGCAGACGCGATTGCCTATGCAAAAAAGCTCGGAGCGACAAAGATTATCGATTTGGCGACCTTAACTGGTGCTGTTTCAATCGCCCTTGGTGATGTGAATGCCGCCGTGCTCGGAACCGACCAGAAATTGATCGATGAAATCATCGCAGCGGGTCGAGAGGTTGGTGAGAAGTTTTGGCAGTTACCACTGGATAAGGAATATTCTAAACAGATCAAGTCGGATATAGCCGACATAAAGAATGTCGGCGGTCGCAAAGCTGGCACAATTACGGCGGCCGCGTTCCTCAAAGAATTTGCCGATGGTGTGGCATGGGCGCATCTCGATATAGCGGGAACAGCTTGGGCGGATGAGGCCAAACCTTACAGAGCCAAAGGCCCAACCGGGATCGCCGTTCGCACATTGCTGAGGATCGTCGATAGAGCTTCCCAGTCCAAAGACCACAAAACGAAGAAATAGTGTGTTTAAAGGTAGACACTCAGTGTCTTCGCTTGTGAACAATGCGGATGGGCACTGAACGAGAACTCCTGAATTTTCTAAGGCTTTTTGACTAAAGGCGGCTGGCATGGCGGTTGTTATGAATCCGGAATAGAAGCCAGAGGGTCCGAGCCTCCTTACCACATTGTCCTCGCCCCCTCGATTGCCGCTCGAGGTATTTTCCGGTCGGCCCTTTGGCACCCCCCCTGATTGCGGTTAGAATTGTTTCTGAGCTCTTCCCATCAACTATTTCGAAATAGACCATCCCGGTAACTTGCGTTGGGTGGTATAATTTTCCGGCGAGTGACGAGATGTCCTCGGCTCTCTTGGCATTCATCGCTGTCTTTTAAGGAGTTACGTAAAGCGCGGTGATCGACTACTACAAAATTCTAGGTGTTAAGCCAACCGCTTCCCAGGCTGAAATCAAGTCGGCTTATAGGAAACTTGCGCGTCAAAGCCATCCCGACATCAACCCCGAGTCGAAACGTGCTGCGCGCGATTTTGCCGTTCTCTCCAAGGCTTATCATATCCTCAACGATCCCGCGGAACGTATTTATTACGACGAGCAGTTGCGCGTCCAGAGAGACCGTGGTTATTCCATACTCGATTCTGACAATCCACACGCGAAACGTGCGCGAAACCTTGCCGTGCAGGCGAAATGGGATCGAGTAGTCGATGAGGTGTTAGAGCGGGACCGTCGCGACAACCGGGAACGTCAGCGTGCTGTCTTCACTACTGTTTCACTCTTCCTCTCAACTTTCTTTGTAACGCTGATTCGACCTCAGCTGTGGCAGGTTTCCAATCAACTGGGTCGCGCCATAGTTCTCACGCTTTTCGTCATCGGCGTTTGGCATCTTGCCACGCGTTTGCGGGAGTACTTGCTGCATTACACCTACATACCAAAGCCTATTCAAGACTCTATTATTCGCGAATACAAAATGCCGGAACAACCTTTTACTCGGTTTTCGGCATACACATTTCTGCTTGTTGGATATGCGCTTAGTGTCGGCATTGGCCTTTATATTGGTTGGCACACGCAGGATTTTTTTAATGATCTAACGATGCTCTTTAGACCCCGCATTGACGTCGTAAGGTCAGGTATGCTCGCCTACACGTCCACAGCACTGCTTGTTCCGGATCTGGTTGTCTACCCGCCCATAGCCGTACTCATAGTTGATACCCTCCATGGTCTGACTTCTCGCATCGACTGACTTGGTTTCTTTCCGAAACGGGCCGGCAAATCTTGCTTGGGGGTATTTTGCTCGTGTATATTGCTGCCTCAATTCTGACATTTGAGGGAACAAGCTCTGAAATTATGTTGATGGAATTCCGCCCCGATTCTGAAGTGCAGACGGCCTACTTTTTCCGGTCATAGCCTAAGTCGAGACGTTTGACCAGGCCGTCGTCGTTGCAGCAAAGGAGCAGGGAGATGGTCAAGACGTTGACACAACGCCAGTTTCTCGCACTCAAACTGGACGTACTAACCGAATCTGAAGTTCAGGAAGTGTTGGACTACATTGCCATAATGGAGTCAATGCGCCGTTCTCGTACACTCCCATCCATCTGGGAAGATGAGGTGTTATCCGTGTTAGCTGACGCTAGGGAGAATCGCCGCGCTCAACAGGCTTTCGAATGGGAAGCCGTTCGGCGCAAGGCCGAAAGAAGAGCGGCCGCAAAGGCGAACGCACAAATCTAAATGCACAATATCTCCCAGCGAGAATCCAGCTCGTGGTTGCTGTCTTCATCTGTTCTCCTGGTGTTGATTGTTTTCACGACCAACAGCGCCACCGTTGCGTTTGACGCACAGGCCACGGACGCGCTCACGCCAAGTCAACGCGAAATTGAAAAGCAACATCAGCGTCTGGCCTCCATTGATGAAGAAGAACGGCGTGATGCTGTTATGCGTTTAGGCGCAATGCATCTGGCGGCGGCGTCGCGAGTGTGCCTTTCCGCCCTAGCGGATCCGTCCCCAAAGGTTAGAGCCGTTGCCGCGCATGCGATTCTCGCACTAGGGTCGGAGGAAAGTGCATCGGCGCTGATCCCGATATTGAACGACAATGATGACTTTGTTAGACGTGAAGTAGCCTATTCGCTTGGGCTGACTCGTAGTAGAAGAGCAACCTCTCTACTGGGCGAACGGTTGGTGAATGATAAAGAAGATGGCGTTCGTGGTGCTGCCGCTATCGCGTTGGGAGAGGTAGCTGATGAAGCTGCTGTCGTGGTGCTGGCAACGGTTTTGTCGTCACAACCGTCAGCCCAGCGCAATGGAAAACGAAAAAGGAGGGACGAGCGAAATCCCTTCGTGCTTCGGGCTATCGCTACCGCTTTGGGACGAATCAAAAGTCGCGCTGGCGTACCGGCATTGCTAACTGCCTTAGCAAATGAAAAGCTTCCGGACGATGTTCGCCGCGAAGCAGCTCGCGCCTTAGGTATCATCGGTGACCCAGTCGCGGTACCCGCCTTACGAACCGCCTCCAGTGCCGCGGATCCTTACCTTGCTCTTACTGCCTATGAGTCCCTACGGAAGATAGCTCCCTAAGATGGTTTTGCCGCGAACCCAGGAAAAATAAGAAGCGCCGACGCACTTTCCAGTGGCCGGCGCTTGGTGATGCTTTGTCAAGTTAGGAAGTTTAGCTCTCAGATTTTTCCCCGCGGCCATGACCTTTCTTTGCAGCCTTGGTGGCTTGGGGAATTGGCACGCCCACGCCGCCGGAGAGCGATGCAGCCGTTTCTTCCGTCTTTTCATCCCCCTTGGACAGCTCCTGGATGAGGGCCCCACCAGAACTCTTCGAGAAGATAAATCTATTGCTGCTGTTGTCGACATCGACATGGACTAGATCGCCCAACCCGACTTGAGATGTGGCCACTAGGTTAGAAAGGGGATAGACGAGAAAGCGTTCCACGGCCCTTTTCAGGTGGCGAGCGCCGTATTTGAAATCCAGGCCTTCCTGCAAAAGCATGTCTTTGGCAGTATCCGAACATTGGAAAACGAACTTCGTACCGGCCGATTGCATGATTCGATCCTGGACTGCCTGCAATTCGAGATCGAGAATTTTGCGGAGGTGATGCTCCTTCAACGAACGGAAGACCACAACCTTGTCGATTCGATTCATGAACTCCGGCGAAAACTTGCGACGCGCAGCCTCAACTGCCGTGCGGTAAATCTTTTGATCCACATCGGAATCGTGCGGGTTTTTGCCTCCCTTGCCAGGCGCGAACCCAATACCCCCGGAGATGAGTTCTGACATTTCCCGTGCGCCAAGATTGGAGGTCATAATAACCATCGAGTGCGAAAAATCGACGCGGCGATTATCACCCAAGGTCAACGTGGCTTTGTCCAGGATGCCGAGTAGCAACTGCCAGAGACTGTCCGAAGCTTTTTCAATCTCGTCGAATAGCACGAGCGAGACCTTCATATCATCCGTGTGCATCCGATCGAGGTTCTCCTGCGTCAGCATTGGAGAAGTCTCACGGTGTCCCAGATATCCCGGGGGTGATCCGATGAGCTTGGCGATTTCATGTGAATGCTGAAATTCGCCGCAATCGATCTTGACGATTGCGTTGGCATCGCCATAGAGAACCTCCGCCGCGGCTTCAATTACTCGAGTTTTTCCGGAACCGGTAGGTCCTAAGAACAGCATCGTGCCGATGGGCCGATTTGGCGGATTCATTCCAGCAAGAAAAATCTGGTAAAGGCCGCTCATGCGGCGCACGGCGCGTTCCTGACCCACAATGCGGGCGGAAAGGCGTTCTTCAAAGTCTTGAGCACGCGGGCTCTTTTGATCAGGATCTAGGAAGACTGTACCCATATTGTCCATATCTTTTGTTCTAGTTATTTCCATTTCTGCTAACATGTGCGTCCTCCCTTACGACTGATCCAGGGCGCCGACCGTAACGTGTTTTTGCTTGGTCCACCGCCTACCTCAGTCACTATGCAAGGAACGATCCGCTCACTAAATTGATGCACTCACCTTGACCTTAGTTCGCTGGCGACAATTTCCGGCAGCCAATATCGGCAAGCTCGATGCTATATATACAACTCTGCCGCAAAAGTCATTAGAAAATATTGAGGCGAACCTTAAATTATAGAACGAGATGGGTATTAGCGGCCTCGCCTTATGACATTTCCTGTCAAGTGCAAGATGACAATAACTTGTAGGGCAAATCTGGATACCTCCTTTGGGAGACGATGTTTGTGCACCTTTTCATGCACTGGCTGACCAAAAGAGTCGGTAATCATGGGAGGATAAAACAGTAAAATTCAATCGTAATATTCAAGCCCCAAGTGAGTGATGAGGTCCTCTCCTCGCAGATGACGCAGAGTATTCTTTAGCTTCATGAGTTGTATGAAGACGTCGTGTTCGGGGTATAGTCCCGGAGCTGTTTGGGGTGACTTGAAGTAGAAAGAAAGCCATTCTTGTACTCCCTTCATACCTGCTCGCTGGGCTAAATCGAGGAATAAAGCCAAGTCGAGAACGATGGGCGCGGCAAGTATTGAGTCGCGACAAAGGAAGTCGATCTTGATCTGCATTGGATAGCCAAGCCATCCGAAGATGTCGATGCTATCCCAGCCTTCCTTGTTATCACCGCGCGGTGGGTAGTAGTTGATGCGCACTACGTGCGAGAAATCTTTGTATAGAGTCGGATAGACTTCGGGCTGGAGGATATACTCGAGAACGGAGAGCTTCGACTCCTCCTTCGTCTTAAACGACTCCGGATCGTCCAGTACTTCACCATCGCGATTGCCGAGAATGTTTGTAGAATACCAGCCGTGCAGTCCAAGCATTCGCGCCTTAAGTCCGGGTGCAATGATGGTCTTCATCAATGTCTGACCAGTCTTAAAGTCCTTGCCACAAATTGCCAACTTATTCTTGTCGGCCAGGGTCATCAGAGCTGGAATATCTACTGTCAGGTTGGGAGCGCCGTTGGCGAAAGGAATACCCGACTTCAACGCGGCATAGGCATAGATCATCGATGGTGCGATCGCCTTATGATTTTCGCGCATCGCCTTTTCAAACGATTCGAGGGTCTTGTGAACAGGATGGATCTTAAGAAATATTTCGGTGGACGCAGCCCAGATCATGACCATGCGGGAGCACTTGTTCTTTCGTTTCCACTCGGCAATCTCTTCAATGAGTTGCTGGGCTAAGGCAAACTTATTCTTACCGGTCTTGACATTGGTTCCGCTCAAGCGCTTGACGTAGTTCTGATCGAAAACCGCCTTCATAGGGCGAATCTTCTGCAGTGGTGCCTTTAGCCGAGTCAGAATTTCTTTCTCCAGCACTCCTGCATTTAGGGCCGCCTCATAAGCCGAGTCCGGAAAGATATCCCAGGCCCCAAACACGAGATCGTCCAACTGCGCGAGGGGCACGAAATCCTTGAGCAACGGAACGCGATTCTCCGTACGTTTACCGAGACGAATCGTCCCCATCTGGGTCAGACTGCCGATTGGTTCAGCGAAGCCTTTCTTGATAGCTTCCACGCCGGCAATAAAGGTCGTGCTAACAGCCCCTAATCCAACGAGCAATACACCGAGTTTCCCCTCGGCTGGACTGATCTCAGTCTGTTTGGCGAGCGTCTTTGCGGTCGGCTTGGCAAGTGGCATTCTTTGCGGTCTCTCCTTCTGAGTTGTAGGCAGATGATACTGTTGACCAGGCAGCAAATCGCGACGAATCTTGCTCAATAATGGCGAAGAATTGCGCAACGGAAAGTAAGACGGGGAAGCAATTGGGCGGCATGGCTTTATCACAGAACCGAGGAGCGGTAGCGACCGGGTCCTTTTCCTAATCTATCAACTGGAGCGCGCCACGAGGGCCTTGCGAAACTCCCGGGGCGTGGCACCGGTAGCAATGCGGAATGCTTTCGTAAAGTGGCTCGAACTCAAATAGCCCACTCTTGCCCCTATCTCCGTTATGGAAAGGTCCGTTTCAGCCAGCAGCAGCTGCGCTCGTGTTGTGCGGATTGCGGCAAGGTAGTTGTGAGGTGTTACTCCCGTTAGTTTCTTAAAGAGGCGAGCAAAATGAAATGGCGATAGATAGGAGGCCGCTGCCAGGTGTTTGAGAGAAAGATCCTGATCGAGTTGTGTGTGCATCAATTCCACTGAGCGTCGGATACGCCTGTCGATTAGACCCACGCGTGAGAGCTCAAGTTCATCCGAACGCCGACTGATCGAGTAATGTCTCAGAATCTGGACCAGGAGTTGTCCGGCTAGTGCACTCATGACAATTTCTTTGCCTGGTTTTTCAGTTGCTAACTCAGTTGAAAGGTCGGCGATTAATCTAGCCAGCCTTCGATCACCATCGATTCGATCCAAAGAAAATGAGACAGTCGACCTTGGTGCGACCAATTTCATCATGAGTGCATGTTGAATTACCAGCGACGAAGAGAAAATAAGAAACAGAAACTCTACGTCCTGCCCGAGCGCTACAGCCCTGACGTTTGGCTCCAGGAGTAGAGAGTGCAATGGTAATAGCTCTCCGTGTTTTTCATTGACAACGTATTCAAGCTGCCCTTTCAAGACGCTGAGAAGCGAATACCCGGATACAGGCTCACTCTCCCAGCGAAGTTGTTTCACCCGACGATAGTAGACCGAGTAATCGGTGCTTACAAAAAACCGGTTTAGCTGGGGCAGGGAACGGGCCATCGAGCCTTAACTGTACGCGAATATGTTTAGGAGCTTCAATCAGAGTGGGTTATGTCATAGTTTCAACTTGCCACGGAGGAAGAAGTCTAAACTATGACACCATCTGCGGGGCATGATGTGCTCCGTTCGCGAAGCATCATTGCAGGATCGTTGGTGATTAGAGCATCGATACTCAGCGCGCGGGCGCGCTCGATCCAGTCAGGATTGTCGACGGTCCAAACTACTACTGTAAGCCCGTTCAGCTGGGCTTTGCTGATTAGACGACGGCTGGCGATCTTGTAATGTAAAGCGATTTCATCCGCTCCAGCCGATTTCGCGCGATCTACCAGACGTTGGCCTGTCAGCAGAGAAGACGCATTGGAGAACTTTGGTTCGAATAGCGCAGCAGTCCGTATGCTCGGTTCGATACTCTTGACTGCTTCAATGGCGGCGAGATCGAAGCTCTCGACGATAACGCGCTCTCTTAACGAATGTTCTGTTATCAACCTGCAGCATGTCGCGGCCAGTTGCGCTCGTTCAGAAGAAACGCATTTCATTTCCAGATAGAGCAGGGCATCGTTGGATGCGAAAAGATCGAAAAGCTGTTGCAGAGTAGGAACTCGCTCGGCGTCGAATTTGTCAGTTGTTGCCTTCTTGCTCCGGCTAAACCAACTCCCGACATTGACTTCTTGCAGCTCAGCTGCGGACAAGTCGGCGACACGCTTCTGCATATGCGCAGTTCTTTGCAATGTTTCATCATGAATGATTACAGGCACGCCATCCCTCGCGAGCCGTACATCGAACTCGACTCCATTGGCTCCCGCTTCGATAGCCAGCTTAAAGGAGGCGAGCGTGTTTTCAGGAGCATCTGCCGCGGCCCCGCGGTGACCAATGATCAAGGGTTGATTTCCCATTGTGCAGGCAGTTTGACACAGGCTTTAGGTTGTTGGGCAATGTGGCTGGAAACCTATGTGGATGGATTGTAGACCACACGCTTGAGTTTGATGTCAAAGGTGCCATAGTCGCTCTTGACTCGACAACTAACCGGAACGTGTCGACTGTCGTCTGTTAGCCAGATTGAAAATTCCCCTTTCTCGTCATCGATCAGACGATCGGGACCAAAAAGCTCAGGATCGACTCGTACTACGTTGACACTGCCGAGGATCGTTCTCATTCGTTTCTTTTCGATGACTCGGACAGGAACACGATAAACGCGTCCACCCTCGCCGATGAAAATCTCAAAGGACTTTCCGATCTCAAGCGATTGCGTCCGGATAAAGTAGATTGCCGATAGAACGTCCTGAAGCTGACCGGAGAAGTTAGTGCTCTTGCTGCGCGGCTCGCTGGCGGGATTATTGGGATCGCGCTGGGTCCAGGAAACCGTGCCTTTAGCCTGATCAAAAGTGGTTTCAGTCGCGCGAACGCGCTTTCCCTGTTCGTCAAGTATCGTCGTTTTCTGAATAGTGAATGAAAGGGGTTCAACTGTTGATTCCACGCGTTCGCGAAATTTCAAGTTGAAGAGTCTCGTGAAAAAACCTTTGCTGGCAACGTCAGCTTTGAAGGTTAGAGCATACGGCTTTGCTTCAGTCTGCTTATTCGGGTTCAGTGTCTGTTCGGTGAGGGGAGTGCGACTCGCGCTGAACCGAAAATCGGCAACGTCAAGTTTTCTGAGTAATGCGCGTGAAAACTCCGCCTCATAAAACAATTCTTCTGATGGTTCGAAAGGCCGCGCAGTTACCGGTTGAATGATGTTCTGGTCCTTGACAACAACGGGGTGCACAGCGTTGAAGCTTAGAGCGACAATCAGTCCAGCGAAAACCAGAATATTTCGTAAAGCTAAAATCATTTCAGATAGTATGTCTTAAAGAGCAGCAACCCCCACACAGCGACAAGGCCCAGCGCTGCGCGATACTCGCGATAGCGCATGTAGAGGCCGCTATCAAATCTTATGGTGCCCGACTCTCTCTCTCGAAATGGCGTGAAGCGCGGAAAGAAAAGCGGGACCGCGCGTTTGTAAACCTCATAGTCGCCGCCAAAAAGTTCGACCAGAGTTGAGGCTTCGACGCGCATAACCGGATAATAGATGCCAAGAAAGAGGCCCGCAAAGAGAATTGCCAGCAGCCACCTGCCGGCGGCGATGGTGAAACCCAGACCAACGAGGAAACTTCCAAGATAAAGGGGATTGCGCGTATAGGCGTAGGGACCGGAAGTGGCGAGTTGTGCGTTCTTGCGGATATGACCAGCTGCCCAGGCCCGAATCGTCAGACCCACCAGGGAGATCGCGGCGCCAATGAGAAGCGTCACCAGGCTAGGCGTGGCAAGCAGGATAAAGACAATCCCGCAGGCGAACCCGAGCGGCACGCGCCAACGCTGAATCCAGGTGCCACCTCTTCTCAAGTGTCTTTGTCTCCAGGTAATAGTCGAATTTGAAAGTTTGGTAGCGCTACTTGCTGCGTAATAGCTCAGCTTGCGAGGGAAACTGTCTTAGAGCTTGCGCCCTTCGCAACACCAATCCTTTTACCCACGGCCTCCAGAACACGCTCGATCTCAATGTCCATGCAGATCCATTTTGAACAGGACCGCCGGTGGCAATCAACACGACAGTCAATATCGGTGCGCTCCACGCAGATATCTTCTGGACGAGGACTCCCATTGCGCCACCACTCAGTCGGGCCAAAGAGCCCGACAATTGGAGTGTTTGCGGCAACGGCAAGGTGGGTCGGTCCAGTGTCCCCTCCGACATAAACCCTGGCCCCTTTCGTCAGTGAATAAAAGCCCTTCAGGGAAAGGCTAACTACGCGCGTTCTGCCTGAAACTGAGGAACGTGCCACGGTTTCAGCCAGTTCGATCTCTCCTGGGCCATGGGTTACCAGGGAGTGCAGGCCATAATGGGACCAAAGCGCGTCGGCAAGTTGGCCGAAGCGTTCCGGACTCCAGAGCTTTGTTGGCCAGCCACCACCGGGATTCAGAATTGCGTATTCGCTTCCCGTTCCGGCAGCGGCTCGTTCGGCTTCGGCCTCATGGTCTCGATCCACAAAAATGGAAAATCCAAAATTCTGTGGTTCGGTGGGAATTGGAACCCCGAGTGAGCCATTTACGAGTTGCAGAGCCTTGGTAATAACGTGCGTTTTCTTTGGTACGTAAATCTTTTTTGAAAGCAGGAAACTGCTGGCAGGTTCGCGCAAGCCTTCGCGGGAGTACCCAAAAACACGACGCGCGCCCGAAAGGCGCGCAATAGAAGCGGACTTTAGCAGTCCCTGAAAATCAAGAGCAACATCGAAGGATGAGGCGCGTAACCGACGTAACTGCTGGCGCGGTGCCCGCAGCGTCTCCCCAGACATCAGCACGCGCCTCAAGGCCTTCGTGTCGACTTCGATGAGACGATCAAGAAGCGGGTTGTCTTTCAAAATTTCGGCGCAGTTGCGTTCCACCACCCAGGAGATTTCCGACTGCGGCATCCCGGCACGCAATGCCGCCAACGCAGGCAGCGTATGGACGATGTCGCCGATACTTCCCAGCTTGACTATTAAAATTCGCATGGACAAAAACTCAGGTACCTCCGAAATAGGTAAACTTTAACTGGGCTTCGGCGATTTTCTTCCCCGTCTTACGCTTTGTGAGCAAGCCTTCAAGAACCGGTGTCTTCTCGTCGAGATTCGATGCCGCATAGACTCCGCCCTTAAGGAAGCGACCAGTAAAAGCGTAAGACACGCCGTCGATCGACATGGTCATAAAACTGAAATTTTCACGGGTCACCTTTAGTGACTTGAACCTGAATGCCCTTCCCGTAGTCAATCGAACACCGGCTTGCTCCAGACGGCGACTTCGTCGGGCGTTCAAATTTATGGCACTGAAATCCTTAAATTCGTCGGGCGGCGTACCGAGGATCCAAAAGGTGCCGTCTGGATCGAAATGCGCTCTTCTTATTTGACCAGTAGCGCGAGCGGGGATTAACACCACCAGAAACAAGACTACCAACGCTTCTGAAACAAGTGTACTAGTCGACCGAACGAACTTGAGAGTTTGTCTGGACATTGTTTCCACCGAGTCGCGCCAGCATTTCGGAAGTTGAATGGTTTTTGGGATCGCCCACGATAGCCACGCGCCCGCCATAGGATCGTACCACATCACGCTCGGGGACAGTTTCTTCAGTATAGTCAGTACCTTTGGCGTGAATCTCCGGCTTCAGCGCTAGCAGCAGCTCTGTAACAGTCGGCTCGTTGAAGATGGTTACGTAACTCACGCTCTCCAGTGATGCCACCATTTCGGCGCGCTCGAGAGCGGGAATTATCGGACGTCCGGGGCCTTTTTGCATCGCAACCTGTTCGTCCGAATTAACTCCCACGACCAGCAGGTCGCCCAACGCACGTGCTCCCGCGAGGTATCGGATATGTCCCACGTGCAAAACGTCAAAACAACCGTTCGCAAAGACGATGAGCGCGCCCAGTTCTCTCGCAGCTTGAACGCGCGAAATCAGCTCGTCCCGACTGATAAGCAGTGAACGGGCATCGAATGAGTTAGTGCTCGAGCTGGGAACCATTCATTTGCTTTCGGAATTCAAAATAGAAGTTTCCAACTCGTGCGCAGTGATCGACGCGGTTCCGCGCTTCATAACCACAAGCCCGCCGGCATAATTTGCCAAACGTGTGGCGTCCGGAAAGGAAGCATCCGAAGCGAGAGCAAGAGCGAAAGTAGCGATCACAGTGTCGCCCGCACCCGTCACGTCGACAGGTTCTTGCGCTCCAACAGCCTTGATGTGCAGAGGAGCGACTTCATCCTCCAGGAGCATCATTCCATGTCCACCCCGCGTCACCAGCAAGGCTCGATAACCGAGTTGCTGCCTTAACTGTTCCGCCACCAACTCCAATTGAGATTCTGAAACGATACGTTCCCCGATGAGTTGCTCAACCTCATCTTCATTGGGAGTGGCGGAAGTAAACCCCGGGAAGTGTGGCAAACGAAAACGAGAATCGATGAGGACGGGTATGACCTTCGCCAGCGCCAACTCACGGACCAACTCAATAATGTCATCATTCGCTACGCCATAGTTGTAGTCAGAAATAATAACTACGTCCGCTTCGGAAATCTTTTGTCTCAGTTGCCCGGATAGCGCCGCCCGAAGTTCTCGATCTACGACTGGCTCGCCTTCGTAGTCTATGCGAATAACCTGTTGCCGGCTTGAATGTGATTGTCCGGCGAGAATCCGGACTTTCGTGGTTGTACTAACTTTTTCTGATACCAGCAGACCACTGCAATTGACCCCGGCTGCTTCCAGCTTCTCCCGCAGGGAAAGGCCTGCTTGGTCGTTGCCTATTACACTTATCAGCGAAACCGCGGCACCAAATGATGCGAGGTTCATGGCGCAGTTTGCCGCGCCGCCAGGAACGGTCTCGGTGTGGTCATGCTTGAGAATAAAAACAGGAGCTTCGCGGGAAACTCGGCTGATTGTTCCGTGGAGAAACCTGTCGGCAATAGCATCACCGACAATCAGGACCTTTCGCTGCGGAAAGCGTCTGACGATGGCCGACAATCCTTCCTGAAGTACTGTTTGTTCAGCGGTCAACAGCTTGCCTCGTTTTCGATTGACTAATCGCGACCATGCTCGTCCTTCTGATTGAGATCGATGATCGACTTTACAGCCTGAAATAGATTCTCACAGACCATATCGGGCTGGTGTTCCCACTTCGTCCGTTGATACTCCCATTCACCTCGGCCGTAACCACTCAGAACAAACGCAGAATTCAGACCAGCGTTCCGAGCGAGCTCAATATCGCTATACCGGTCTCCAATCATCCAGCTCGCGGCAAGATCGATTTCGAAATCGCTGCTCGCGCGCCGAATCAAACCAGCTTTCGGTTTGCGACAGTCGCACTCCTGGCGATATGGAGGCTCCCCAACTGAAGGATGGTGGGCGCAGTAATAAATAGCATCCAGGCTTGCACCGTCGTGCTCCAGCTCACGTGTCAGCCGGTCATGAATCTCGTGAATAATATCCTCTGAAAAATAGCCACGGGCAACACCGGCTTGATTGGTAACCACGATTGCCAACCAGCCATTGTCGTTAAGTAATTTGATCGCCGCTGATGAATAAGCAAACAAGTGAAAGCGCGAAGGATGGTTAAGGTAACCGACTTCCTCAGAAAGGGTCCCATCGCGATCGATAAAAACTGCCGGCTGTTTCATCGGTTTTAGTTAGGCAACAGAGTCGCAAAGGTTTCTTGCGTTGGTAGCGATCTTTCTGCGATTGATCAGCACGAGCGCCTGGCTGAGAACCTCCTCGACAGTGACCGCCGTCATGCAACGGTGATCGATCGGACAATCACGCAGCATACATGGCGCACAGTCCGGCGGATGGCGGAGAATCTCGGCCACAGGTGAAAATGGACGTGTAGTCAGCGGATTCGTAGGTCCAAAGATTACCAAAGTCGGGCTTCCCAGCGCCGCTGCGATGTGGGCCGGACCCGTATCGTTAGTTACTAAGAGATCGACTAAGCCAAGCATGGCGGTCACTTGAGCCACACTGGTCTTGCCGGTAAGCACAACTGGCTTTTGCCTCATTTGACTTGTCACAGCGTTGGAGACGTCCAACTCCTCTTGCGATCCAATGAGCAAAACCTCGGCATGGCTTTCTTCTATCAGCCGATCAGCAAGGCTTGCATACCGTTCAGCCGGCCAACGCTTGGCCCGGCTATTAATCGAACCAGGGCAAATTGCAACGAGCGTCTTGTTTTCCCTAACGCCATTATTGCGCAACAAAGCAGATGCGTCGGCTTTTCTGGCTTCTGATAGATGGAGCGCGGCGTCCGGTTCGCTATCGCACACAGTAGTGGTGCCGAGAAGTGTGTGCTCGAGTGCGGCGATGAGGTAGAGATAGTAAAAGACCTCGTGTCTTGTCGCGCGCCATTTTGGCAAAGGCACAGGATCCGTAAGCAATAGCTGCCGTGCCTCAGTCGCATAGCCAAGGCGCAATGGAATTCTTGCGGCGAAAGGAATAAGAGCGGCCTCAAACGCATTCTGGAATAGAACCGCAAGATCAAAGCGGCGACGTCTCCATTCAAGCGTTTGCCGTGCTACAGAAGAAAGTTGCTGCCTGTCGTAGATGATCAGATCGTCAACGAAATCAGCGTCAGCGAAAAGACCTTGAGCCGAAGGTCGGATCGCAAGCGTGATTTTCGCATCTGGCATTAACCGGCGAAGTGCACGCAGCGCAGGCACGGTCATCAAGGAGTCGCCAACCCAATTAGTTCCACGCACAACGATGCGTTTGATGTTTTCGATGCTAGCTTGGCTCATCAATCAATTGAAACGTTGAGATGTCAAATGGGTGCAGCATTTCGATTAATTCCTATAGCAAGCTGCGCAGCCCGTCTTCAATGCTAATCTCCGGCTGCCAGCCAAGTTGCTCACGAATCTGCGTCAAATCCGAAACATAGTTAACAGGCACTGGGGCCGGCATCCCAGGGTCGTTTTCAATTACTGGTTCGAGTTCGATAAGGCTGCCGACTGTATCGATTATCTCACGCAAACTCGCTGAATTGCCGCGACCGCCTCCGAGATTGTAGAGACCATAGAAACGCGACGAATTAATAAACGCCTGGCAAGCCCTGGAAAAGTCGTCGACATGCAGAATGTCGCGAATCGGGTGCCCATCCATAGGCATCCTGACTGGCCAACCGTGCTTCACGGACTCGACGTAATGCGTTACAAAGCCATACTCGTTGCCTGTCGAAGGTCGGGCGTAAATTGTCGACAGGCGAAAAATGCAAGCACGTACATTTCGCTGTGATGCGTAGTACTCGACATAGTGTTCACCAACTAATTTTGACCACTCGAGTGCCGACTGGCCGCAATAGCCGGTCTTACAAGTCTCCGGAACCTCATCATAGGAATTCGCGTGGGATCCGTAGACGTCTTTAGTGGAGGCGTAGATGAAAACAGAACCAGCCCGCATGTTTCGCATGAGGTTGAGCGTGCCGTCCGCATTTGTGCTGAAACAGACTTCCGCGGCGTTAGGATCTTTTTCATGATGCGCGGCGAGATGAACTACGACGTCGTAGTTCGCCACGGTTGTCGCATCGCGCCCATCGGTAATGTTGAGATTGGAGCGGCGGGAAAAATCGTCGGCACCGAAGAAACGGCGCACATGCGTTCCGAGATAGCCGCTGCCGCCGGTTACAAGAATTTTCATTTAAAAAGTCTATTCATCATCATCTAGACCTCGGTGCCCAGCCCCGATCTTGCGGCTTTCCCGCGAGTCAGAGCAGTAAGTTTGACCAGCGCTTCGGATTTACCGATGGCGATGAGCATGTCGCCGATTTCGATCACGGCATCGCCGCTTGGGTTAAAGACTATGTGGCCGTCGCTCCGTCGAATGCTGACGATAACAATGTCGAGTTCCGAACGTATGTTAGTCTCACTTAGTTTACGCCCCACAAGGGCCGACAGCGGTCCGACTTCAAGTTGCTCGAAGCCCAGATCGAGATTGTTAGCAGTAATCGAATCAATGAAATCGCCCACCGCAGGCTTGGTTAATGCGACCCCCATGCGATGGCCGCCGATGATTGTAGGCGCGACCACACGGTTCGCTCCGGCCCTAATAAGTTTGGCCTCAGCTTGTTCTTCCGCAGCCCGCGCGACGATATGAAGGCTGGAGTTCAAATCGCGAGCTGTCAAAACCACATAGACGTTATCAGCATCGTTTGGCAGGCAGGCAGCAAGTCCACGGGCGTGTTCTACCCCAGCTTCGCGCAGGGTTTCTTCAAGCGTAGCGTCGCGCACTAAAACTGTTACTCCCAAATCCGTCAACTCCGCTACCTTTTGCGGATCTCTTTCGATAACTATGAATGTGTCTTTACTTCCCAGCAGACCGCGTACCAAATGCGATCCGACCCGGCCCGCACCGCAGATGATAAAATGATTTCTGAGTTTGCTCATTTTCCGTGAACGGCGCCGCTCGCCAAAGGTGTTAACGAGTTCTGATTGAACAATAGATTGGACAGTGCTTGTTAGCGCATAAAGCACCACTCCAACGCCAACCATCATGAAGATTGTGGCAAAGGCTCGACCGTAGGCAGTGTGTGGCGTCATGTCTCCATAGCCTACGGTGGTCACGGTCTGAGCAGTGACATAAAGACTATCCAGTATAGACCAGCCTTCGAGGGTGTGAAATATTAGTGTTCCCACGGCAATCGCCAGAAACACCGACACAATAGCCAGGCGAACGCTGGTGCGATGGGTCGTGAAGGAACGCGGGCCGTACGATGTTAGACTCATAGGAGAAGAGTGGCATCCAAGTTACTGCAGCCGAGCGGCCACGTTAACGAAAGCATGTATGCCTGTCAAACCAAACATCGACAGAACAACAAGTCGGATGATACGTAATATGTGAGAAGAATCGGGAGGTTTGAGAATAGTTAGCGTTAGTTTTTGAGCCTTTATGCCAGTACGTTACCCGCCGAATAATCAAATACCCCCAGTTAGGAGTACCCGGGATACTCGCAATACCCGCCTTGTGGCCTATGCCGAGCCCGAGAAAAGTGTCAGCCGGCGCATCCTGCGAAGGCTTTTCAGCGTGCCGGTAATAATTCCAGTTGTCTTCCTTGGGGCGATTGTTTTCGGCGTTTTGATCTACTACTGGACTGTTTTCTCGGCTCGCATTGATAACCTTCTCAAAGGCGAGGTCTATACCCGCTCCGCTGGTATCTATGCCGCTCCGAAGCAATTGCGCGTAAACGAACCAATTTCCGAAGAGGAGCTTATTGCCTTTCTCAAGCGCGCAGGTTATGTCGAGAAGAATCAACAAGCAGACACATCACGTGGCCGTTATCTGGAAAACGGCATGACGGTCGATGTTGAACCGAGCGGCAACTCCACTGTCGACGGTCAAAAGCAGTTTCAGCACGTGCGGGTGCAATTTGCGCGCAGTGGAAAGTCGATCAGCGCGCTCTCCGATCTCGATGGACATGGGGCCCTGCAGCACGCTTTACTCGAACCGGAACTGATCAGTTCAGTAACTGGCCGGGAGCGGGCGAAGCGCAAGATTGTTGGTTTTAATGATCTGCCTCCGCAGCTGGTAAAAGCAATTACTGTTACGGAAGACAGATCATTCTTCGAACACTATGGCGTGAACGTTCGCGGCATTCTGCGCGCCTTTATACGTCGTTACGATTCCGATCCGAACTCTCCTATCGCACGCCAGGGCGGTTCGAGCATTACGCAGCAACTGGTGAAGAACCTTTTGCTCTCACCGGAAAAGACGCTCCGCCGCAAGATCGCGGAGGCTTACATGTCGATCATCCTCGAGACCCGTCTCTCGAAAGAGCAAATCTTCGCCCTCTACTGCAATCAGGTCTATCTGGGGCAGCAGGCGGGCTTCTCGATCAACGGCTTTGGGGAAGCTGCGGGATCTTATTTCAATAAGGACGTGACGAATCTAACGTTGCCGGAATCAGCTTTTTTGGCCGGCTTGATTCGTAGCCCCAATCGATACAATCCCTATCACGATCTGCAAACTGCAACGGCGCGTCGCAATCAAGTCTTGGATTCGATGGTTGAGGCCGGGGCGATTACACAGGACGAGGCCAATACTGCCAAAGCGTCGCCGTTAGCTGTTGCGACGGTGAAAGGTCGCATAGATGTTTCCGACGCACCGTACTTCGCCGATTACGTCCAGAACCAACTTGGCGACATGATTGCCGGCTCTGGCGGTGCGGAACACCTGCGGATCTACACCACCATCGACATGGATTTGCAGCGCGCAGCCTACGCTGCATTGACCAAGCAACTCGCGGCCCTCGACAAGGTTGAAGCGAAGAGGTTTGAGCCAGGCACATTGCAGGCTGCGCTCGTGGCCATGAACGCCAAGACGGGGGAGATAGTGGCAATGGTCGGTGGCCGCGACTATCAGAAGAGCCAGTTGAACCGTGCTGCAGATGCCTTGCGCCAACCGGGGTCAGTATTCAAGCCGTTTGTCTACGCAACCGCGCTAAACACGGCCTACGACCCGGTTCCTCGCGTGATCACACCCGCGACTACTTACATGGACGAGCCGACGACCTTCACTTTTGATAATCAGGAATACTCGCCCGGAAATTTTGGCGATACCTATAGTCACGCTCCCGTCACCTTGCGCGATGGTCTGGTTCACAGTTTGAACGTCGTAACTGTGGAGGTTGCCATGGAAGTTACGATCGGACGAGTGATGAATCTGGCAGCAAAGGCCGGTTTACCAAAGCCGCCTCGCGCATATCCCGCGATGGCCCTGGGAACAAATGAGGCCACACCGTTGCAGGTGGCTTCGGCTTACACAGCATTTGCCACACTCGGTACCCGGGTGACGCCAGTGGCGATCAATCGCATCACTACCGGAAATGGGTTGACTATTGCCGCACCAACTTCGCAAAAGAATGACGTCTTGCGTCCGGACGTCGCTTACGTGATGACCTCTTTTATGAAAGACGTAGTCAACCGAGGCACGGCCGCGAAGGTGAGAGGACGCGGTTTGAAAGCGAATGTTGCCGGCAAGACTGGAACCTCCCGAGATGGTTGGTTTGCCGGTTACACTCCAAACCTTGTCTGTGCGGTGTGGGTAGGTTTTGACGACGGATCGCAACTGGGATTAACGGGAGCGAACTCCGCACTGCCTATCTGGTCCGACTTTATGCAAGTTGCGCTTGCCGAACATCCCGAATGGGAAGGCGATTGGACCATGCCGGCCGGTATAGAGCAGGTTGAGATAGATCCAAAGACCGGCGAACTGGCGAAGGCTGATAGTCTGGAGAAGCGAACGGAGCTCTTCATCAACGGGACTGGTCCAAATCATGCGGAGAGCGCACCGGTCGAAGAAGCTACTCCCGCAGAAGAGGCGCCTGAACCTGGAGTTCAACCAGAGAATCCCGGTGAAGGCGAACTTAAACCCTCACCTTTACCGTCTCCTGCTCCACCCGCGCGCGCCAAACCTCCGCAAGAGGGTGCCCGGCTCGAAGGAAGTATCACCCTGGACATCGATCCAACTACTGGATTGATTGCTGTTGAGTCTTGTCCAATAGTTAGAACGAAAACATTTGTTCTTGGCACTGAACCAAAAAAGTATTGCGGACCCGAGTATCACAAAGCGAAAGTGCCGGATCCGTCGGCGTCAAGACCGAGGGTTGTTGGCACGCCGCCTTAACAGCAAACAGCAAACAGCTGCTGTTTACTGTTTGCTGTTTACTTGCGCCAAGGCTGAGCGCAACGTTTCAATTGCCAAGGCTGCTGCGTGTTGCTTCCTCGAGGGAAGCCCTCCGATCGCATTCAATAGATCAGCCCGCGTCAAACGACTCGCCTCCGCAATGGTCTTTCCTTGAATCAACTCAGTCATAACTGATCCACAGACAAGCGTCGGCGGACAGCCGTAGGCGAGGAATCGAACTGCTTCAATTCGATCCTCATGCACCAACAGCGAAAGGCGAAGACGGTCGCCGCAAACTGGATTCGATTCTTCGGCAGAAGCATTGGCATCCGCCATTTCGCCGGCGTTGCGTGGGTTGGCTAGATGGTCTTTGAAGGTGTTGGAGTAAGGCAAGGTTGGAAATAGATCTGAGAATACCGTTAATCGGGCGTTGTGCGGAATCAACGAGCTGTGATGACAATTTCCTGATGCTGAGCCTTGTTCAGAGGCGAAAGCTGTCGCAACTTAGCAACCGCGCCGGCCAGAACCCCGAGTACGTAGTCAACATCCTCGTCAGTGTTCTCCTGACCAAAACTGAAGCGGATTGAGCCGCGCGCGAGTTCTTCATCGCGGCCCAATGCCCGAATCACCGGCGACGGTTCCAGCGTTCCCGATGAACATGCTGAGCCGGTCGAAACGGCAACGCCCATCAGGTCCAGGTTTATGAGTAAGCCTTCGCCTTCGATGAAACGGAAGGAGATATTGGAAAGATGTGGTAACCGGCGTTCCCGATCTCCATTCATCACGACATCCTGGATAAGGTTTTCAAGTTCAGTTTCAAATCTATCCCGGAGACGACTATCATGAGCTGTTCGCTGGTCCAATTTCTCGCGTGCAAGTTTGGCTGCTGCTCCGAATGCCACAATGCCGGGTACGTTTTCCGTGCCGGCGCGTTTTTCGCGCTCCTGGTGACCGCCGACAGTTTGACTCATGAGACGCACTCCGCGACGGACGTAAAGCGCCCCCACTCCTTTTGGAGCATAGAGTTTATGCGCGGATAGAGATAGCAAGTCACAACCTAATTCATCAACGTTGAGATGAATTCTTCCGGCGGCCTGAACCGCATCCGTGTGGAGCGACAGTTGGCGGTGCCCGCTAATTCGTTCCTCTTGGACAAGCGCTGCAATCTCTTTCACCGGCTGGATAGTGCCAATTTCGTTGTTGGCCAGCATTACGGTGATCAGCACCGTATCTGGACGCAGTGCAGACCGAACATCTTCGGTGTTGACGATTCCGTTCTCATGGACTGGCAAGCGCGTAACTTGCCAGCCAAGTTTTTCCAGGGTGTCACATGTGCCTCTTACTGAAGGATGTTCGATGGCTGACGTAATAATGTGCCGGCCATGTTTAGCGGCCATCTCGCAAAGACCGCGGATGGCCAGGTTATTTGCTTCCGTTCCCCCGGAAAGAAAAATGATTTCGTTCTGTTTTGCGCCAAGCAAGGCTGCTACTTCCCGTCGAGCCCGGTCGACCGCGGCGCGGGCTTCCTGGCCAAAAGAATGCACACTCGAGGCATTGCCAAACTTTGCCGTCAAGTAAGGCATCATGGCCTCGACTACTAGTGCGTCAACGGGAGTTGTTGCGCTGTGATCTAGATAGATTCTGCGGCTGTCAGACATCGAAATCGGCACCCGGTTCGCCAACCCAGGCCTAGTAAAGTGCATCTGAAGTGCAGTTCTTTAACCTGCGGTTTTCGCGCTACGAGTCTAGGTTGCACCATAAGGACCGTCAAGCGCTCAGTATGTGGTGGATTTAACTTAGGTCAGGCTTTTGCTCATTTCGCGAATCGAAACATTCTTTAGGTTGAACTCTTAACTGCGGGCCCCAAAATAATCGGTATTGTTGACTAGGCTAGTAGATGTTAGCATTCGACTTGCACGAGGTTGGCTCTCCCAAGACACCGCGGCTTGTTTGAACGCCGTGAATTCTCTGGAAGGACTGTAACCATGAAATATCTTAAGATTTCCCTTGTAGTTTCGCTGAGCTTGGCCCTCGCTGCGATTCTGGGCGGGGCGTCAATAAAAGCGCACGGAGTTGAAACCCATAGCGCCGGTCCACAGGCGCAATCAACCGCCTTCGAGCGTGGTTATCGCACCGGTTATTCAGACGGTTACAACGCGGGTTTTGGGGATGTTGCGGCACACGCTCCGAGGGATTATCAGAACAAGGACGAATATCAGCGCGCTGATCGTTCTTATAACGACGTTTGGGGGCCTATCGAAGATTATCGGGACGGCTACCAACAGGGCTTCGAGGCCGGTTATTCGGGTGGTTACGATCGCCGTCAATTCGACTCAACGATTCCTTCGGGCCTGCGCCGCCGCGGAGCGATAGGTGCGCAAACTGATTCGAGTGCACCCAACAATTCCGCACCCAATAATTCAAATAGTACGAATGTTCCAGACAACACTGCGGGCAACAACCAGTCGGCTCCGACGATGAATGGATCGTGGTCTATTCCGCGCGACACGATTCTTTCTCTCGAACTGCTCACGCCCCTTTCCACTGATTCAACTCAGCGCGGTGATCGCTTTCAGGCCCGCGTGACCGCACCAGCGGAATACGCGGGAGCATTGGTGGACGGAAGAGTGACACAGGTTAAGCGGGCCGGCAAAGTTAAAGGCGTGTCGGAGCTCCAGCTCACATTTGACCAAATTCGCTCCCCTGATAATCGGGCCGTTAGTCTTCACGCTGAGCTCATTGAGCTTACTCCGATGGGCCGAGATGAGGGAACCGACGTTGATCCGGAAGGCGGTGTGAAAGGTCGTAGCACCACCAAGGACGATATCTCCAAGGTTGGGGCAGCCACCGGAGTCGGGGCAATCATCGGAGCTATTGTCGGCGGCGGCAAGGGAGCAGCCATTGGTGCTGTGATAGGTGGATCGGCTGGCACGGGCGTCGTGATGACCCAGCGCGGCAAAGACATTCGACTCGAGCGCGGTCAGCAACTCAAAATTCGCACCTCAACCGATACGAGCGCTCTGTGAAGACCCGAAGGGGCGAAGGGGAGACGATGAAACGGGGTGACGGAAAACCTCGTCTTTCGATCTCCCCTTCGGCACGTCTGCCTGTTATTACACTCCTCACAGACTTCGGAACATCTGACTACTTTGTGGGTGCTCTTAAAGGCGTCATCCTTTCCGCAAACGCCCACGCTTCAATTGTGGACATTACTCACGAAATACCAGCGCATGACGTGGAGTCTGCCGCGTTTATGCTACTCGGTTCCTACCGGTCATTTCCAGCGCAAACAATTCATGTAGCAGTTGTGGATCCCGAAGTGGGCTCGACACGCCGTCCTATTTGTATGAAGGCAGGTGGACAACTTTTTGTCGGTCCCGACAATGGCATTTTCAGCTACATTTATGAAAGCGAACCCGACTATCAAACTTTTCAAATCACAAACGAAACGTACTTTCGTCACCCTGTAAGCCCAACTTTCCATGGTCGGGATGTTTTTGCTCCCGTCGCAGCCGCTCTTTCAGCGGGAGTTAATCCGGGTGAGCTCGGTCCTGAGATCAAGAATGAGGTGCGTTTGGCGTCGCTACGCCCTGTCGAACTCAAGAATGGAAAGTTGGAAGGCCGGATTATTCACATCGACCGTTTTGGGAATTGCATCACCAACATCACTCGCGAACATCTCGCCGCGGGCTGGAAAGGCAGAACTTCACTGCAGATAAGTGGAAAGACAATACGATCATTCAGGAGTTTTTTTAGTGACGAGACAAGCGGTTCCGGGAAGCTGTTTGCCATTTGGGGAAGTGCAGGCTTCCTGGAAATTGCCGCGACGAGTCGTTCTGCCGCCAAGATGCTGGGAGCAAAACGCGGTCAGGCGGTGGTTCTCAAGACTTAACGACTGGTCAAGCGAAAGTCACTAAATAATGTCTGCTCACTTGTCACTACCGCACCTGTTTGTTATCTTCGCTCATACCTAAATTCTTATGACAGATAAAGCGAACGAGTCGCACACCGCCACTGCAGCAACCGGACTTCGAGGGGTTGTTGTGGGCGCCTCAACGGTTTCTGACGTTGTTGGTGACAAGGGTGAGCTGATCTATCAGGGCTACAACATCCACGAACTCGCCAAGTCGTCGACTTTTGAAGAAGTCGCCTTCCTACTTTGGAACAAACGTCTTCCTCGCCGTTCCGAACTCGACGAACTGAAGCGTGCCATTGGGGAAGCGTATGCGGTCCCAAAACCAATTATAGATCTCTTGCGACAAATTCCTCGTGAGGCCGACCCCATTGATGTGCTCCGGACTGCCGTCTCGGCATTGGAGTTTTACGATCCTGAAGCTCGCAATATTTCTCGCGAGGTGAGTTTCAAAACGTCGATAAAATTAACGGCCCAGTTTCCCACGTTGGTGGCTGCTGCTGACAGAATCCGACGCGGCCTGGATCCGGTTGAGCCCTTGCCCGATGAAAACATCGCGACCAACTTTCTCTATATGCTGAAGGGCGAAAAGCCTTCAGAGTATGATGCTCACGTTTTTGACGTTTGTCTTGTTCTTCATGCCGATCATGAGCTCAACGCTTCGACGTTCACTGCGCGGGTCGTGGCCGGTACCTTGGCAAATATCTATGCTTCTGTGACCGCTGCGATTGGCGCACTTTCGGGGCCACTTCACGGTGGTGCAAACACCAATGTGATGAAGACGCTGCTGGAAATTGGCGACATCAAGAATCTGGAGAGCTTCATCAAGCAGGCGCTCGTAGCGAAACGAAAGATCATGGGTTTCGGCCACGCTGTGTATCGCACCGAAGATCCGCGCGCCACGCACCTGCGGCAGTTTTCAAAGGAGATGGGTGAACGCGCGGGAGATACGAAGTGGTACGAGATGTCGCGGAAACTCGAAGAAGTGATGATGCGCGAAAAGGGGCTCTATCCGAACGTTGATTTCTTCTCGGCCTCAACATATTACGTAATGGGCATTCCGCTCGATCTCTACACGCCAATCTTTGCCATCAGCCGCATCACCGGTTGGACCGCACACATTCTCGAACAATACGCCGACAACAAACTCATTCGTCCTCGCGCTGAATATGTCGGCCCACGAAATCTGCGGTACGTTGCTATCGACAAGCGGTAGTTCTCTCCTGTGATATCAAGTTGAGAGGTTGGTTGAATCTTGATTGCTTTCAACCGTGTGCAGAATACCTTCCCCTAACCTTAGGCGGGTAACTTTAAGTCATCTATTTCATATCAGGTGGTACCGCTGCTGAGTTTCCGTTTAGGAAACGATCAAACCAGTAGAGTTGCCAGTTCAAACTCTCCACTAAGTGCTTCGGCTCGCCGGTGCGCGTGAGATTGTGGTTCTCGCGCGGGAACATCACAACCTCAGTTGTCACTCCGTAATGTTTTAGCGCACGGAACCATTGCTCCCCCTGTTCTATCGGTACACGAAAATCATTGTCTGAATGCAGGATCAAAGTCGGAGTCTTAACGTTTTTTGCGTATTTCAAAGGCGACCGTTCCCAGTAGAGATCAAACCTGTCGAATATGTCTCCGCCAAAATCAGGCGCGTGGCCATAAGCGCCATCTCGTGTGCCATCGTCAGAAATGAAGTTGGAGACACTGCGGAGTGTGACTGCGGCTTTGAACCGGTTCGTGTGTCCCACGATCCAATTGGTCATGAAGCCGCCATAACTCCCGCCTGTGACGCCAAGGCGATTAGCATCTATCCAGGGATAACGTTTCAGCGCCGCGTCGACGCCGTTCATAACGTCGATATAGTCTTTACCGCCCCACTCACCTACTATCCCGCGTTCAAACTTCTGACCATAACCGGTCGAACCTCGTGGATTGGTAAACAGCACTGCATAACCCTTCGCCGCATAGACCTGAAACTCCTGATACCAATCGACGCCATACTGGCCCGCCGGCCCACCGTGCACGCTGAGAATCATTGGATACTTTTTCCCATCTTGCCAGCCGATCGGTTTTACGAGGAAGCCATCAATGTCCCAGTTGTCCGCACTCTTATAGGTGAAGCGTTCGACGTCAGCGAGCTTTAGCTGTTTCCAAAGAGTGGCGTTCAGGTTTGTAAGCTTGCGCTCGTTTGCCCCGTCACGGTCCGCCGCATACAGATCGTCAAGATGAGTGAAATCGTTCGCGGTGTATACCATTCTATTAGTGCGAGCGTTGAAGTCGGCGCTGCGCACCGCTCGAGCGCCGGAGCTGACTTGGTGCACGGACTTACTTGCGAGGTCCACGCGGAACAACTGAAACTCACCTTTTACACCACTTTCGAAGTAAAGGGATTTGCCGTCTTCCGACCATTCAAGAGCGCTGGGTATCAGATCAAGTCCATTGGCCGCAAGCACAGAGGTCTTCCGGCCCACGGCGGGCGCCAGCCAAATCTTCGGATGATCGCGGTCACGCAGTTCGCCTGTGAAAGCTATGATCCTCCCATCCGGCGACCAGCGTGGGTTACTGTCAGCTTCCTCATGATCGGAAATCTTTGTGAGTGACGCTCCGTCAGCGAGTATTACCCAAACATCGGTGTTCCGGTTCTCTTCGAATTCCTTTCCCGTGCGATTAGAAACAAAGGCAATGTGAGTACTATCGGGCGACCATTGGGGATCGCTGTCATTCCAGTCGTTGCCATCTGTGATCTGGTTGGCACTTCCTGATTTGACGTTGATAACCCAAAGATGCGCGCGCCGATCGTCGAACCAACCGGTATCGTTGAATTTGTAGGAAGTGTTTTTGTAGTGACGCACGTCGCTGCGGTCTTTGTTTTCGGTGCGATAGTCGCTTGGCCCGGTTCGACTGACCACGACAAGACGATTGCCATCAGGCGACCATTGAAAGCTGTTCACGCCATTCTTGAGACTAGTGAGGCGCCGCGCCTCCCCGCCATTCATCGAAAGCAAGTAGACTTGCGCCCGTGACTGTTCTGTAGGAACTCCTGCCCCTCCCGCTGCGCCCGCCCCTATCTCGCCTGTGGGTCGGTTCGAAAGAAATGCCAATGACAGTCCGTCCGGACTCCACCGTGGCGAGGTCGTCGATTGTGGACTCGTGGTGAATTGCCACGGTGCATGGCTGCCGTCAGTTGCGACCATCCAGATTGAAGAGCTGCGTCTGTTCTGCGCGCGGTCGACTTTCGTGATCACGTAAGCGACGAGTTTTCCGTCGGGAGAGATATGAGGATCAGTCAGAAACTCGAACGAGTAGTAGTCTTCGGGTGTGATGCCGCGCGGCGGAGTTTGTTGAGCGGCGGTAAAAGATGCGACGGCGAAGCAAAGCGCGACAGCGATGACAGCGGACTTGATACCTATTCTCATGTTTCTATTTGTTCTGAAGACGGAATCGGATTTGGCCAGAGCGGCGGTATGATACATCGCATCTGAGAGTCCGTGAAAGCTACCAGCGGATAGGATGGTTCCAACTTAAGCATGCTCTCAAGTTGGGAGGGTTGACAAAACGGCACTGCGGCGCGACTACTCAAGATCTAATGCCACTCAATCTTCAATCAACATTTCAAGTTCCGCAAATTTGCAGGTTGGGAAGGTTGACCCTGACCCCGCCTCAAGTTTGAAAGCCATTCAACTTCATTCGCCCTCAACCCTAGACGCCTTGCTTACCTGAGAGATGACTGAAGTTGAGTAATTCTTTGAACGGTGGCTGGCATTCAGACTTGAGCGGGGATACCTTCCCGACCTGTGAGGTGGCTAATGGTGAGTTGTTGTTTGAATATTGAATGGCATTAAGAATTGAGGCGGGGACAGGGTCCACCTTCCCAACCTGCAAATTTGCGGAACTTGAAATGTCGCTTGGCAGGTCAGCGTTTATTGTGACTTCGCCGCAGTTGTTTCCTTCGGAGACGTAGTCGCCATGTAGTATCCCTGGCGCGAACTAACAGCCAGCTTACGTGTTTTGCCTTTTTCGTCCTGCGCTTTCACACGCACTTCCAAACTGTGCATCCGGCCATCATCGTTCTCTTGTTCGGCCAGTGAGAACCCCAGACTATAGCGCGCAGTCAGATTGCCGATAATTTTGCTGAGTCCCGCACCATAGTCTTTCACGCGGCTGACGCGCACCGCTTCACCTCCCGAGCGTTGCGCTAATTGCTTCGCACTGCCGTACAGACTCACGCCCATCCAACCCGCGATGGGCTTGCCAATGGGTAACAAAAACTTGAAGAGCGTGCGGAGATTCACCGTCAACGAGTTGAAGATCACGTTGGACCGAAGCAGCGTTTGTTCAGTGGCGTCGCGATCCTCGAAAAAGATAGGTGCGATTCCGTCAGACACCCAGACGATTGATGTCTGTGAATTTGGTCGTAGCTGTTCCGCCTTGTGAGACGCGTCTCGCACGGCTGCGGCCATGTCGTAGATATCGTCGAACTCCATGGTGACGTCGCCCTTTTTGTTTGTTCGTTTCACATTGACGGAACCATCTTTCAATATCGTACGCGTTACTACCCCGCCATTCTTGCCTTTGATCGTTTCCGTTTCGACCACTTCGTCGACTTTTCTTTTTTCCGCGGTCGCCTGTGTCTTGGTGTCTGGCTCATTCGGCTTGTTCTCAGCGGACTCGGATCCAGTGTTTACGATGCCCGTCTTTTGAGACTCGGCCCTCTGCTTGTCTTCCCTTGCTGCTCGATTATCCGAGGTCTCCAGAGTGACGTCGACCAACCGCGGAGTCCGCGCCAATGCTGCTGCTAATGCAGCGCGATCATGGGTAAACTCAGTGAGCCAAATTCTTTTCTCTTCTCCGCCATTAATGTTCATTGCCATGATGGCCACTTCATCCTCGGGCGGAAGCTTGGCGAGTTCTTCTTCCATGGCCTTAAGAACTTCCGTAGATTTCAGAAATCTGCCTGCACCATCGCCGCGGAGATCAAGGATCAACACCAGCGCGAGTGGTTTGCGTGCCTGGCCCTCGCGCGTAAAGTACGAAATGTTGCGCTGTTGGCCCTCGTCGTAGACTTCGAAATTCTCCGGCGCGAGATTCGAGATGGGTAGCCCGGTCTTCTTGTCTTTAACCAGAGCATCGAGGAAGACGACGCGGGTCTTGATACGAATCGTGTCTTCCACTTCCTGCGCTGAAGCTGACAACGCTGGCAAGAGCAATAAGAAACCTAGAAGCAGAAATGTCATGCAAAAACGCAAAGGCGCTGAGCCAAAGCGCGCCAGGCGCAGTAGGCCAGGCCCGGAGCTGAGAGAGCGGTATTGCGGGCACGCAAGCACACTTTGTCGCTGAGGGACTTCGGTTTCGCGCCTTTGGGTTATTGCATGAAAGGTATGGATAATCATTGCTTTCACTCGGGATCGGTAGTTGTTGCGTCTTCGGTTACGGCTCGACCCATGCCGTTGGGGTCCTGCATCAAGAGAGCAAGATTTTTTGGCGAGAGGGTCACCTGGACCACCGTCGCCTCGCGTCGCTCAATAGTGATCACCAGAACATCGAACTTTTCACCCGCATTACGCAGGAAGATATAGGTCTGTACTTCATCCTTTGCCGAAAGGGTTTGCACAAATGGCATCCAGGTCTCGTCTAGAGCCGCATTCACAGCGCTGCGAAACTTGCCAAAGCGGCCGGTCGAATTGAATTCCTGATCTTCAAAGATAGCGAGCTTAATACTGCCTGCTTCGGCGATTCGTTTTGCGGTTCCTCCTTTTATCCGCGCGATAGTAGTAGCAGTCTTCATTCCGGCACGCGCCAGAAGAGGAATACCCTGGTGCTTCACGTGGTAGAACTGTTCAATCATCTTAACCACGGAACCAAAATCGTCGGTGTTGGCATGCACCCTGGGAACGAAGGCAAACACCAGGGAAAGGGCAAGGGCTGCGGCCACGATGGTGCTCGATCTGGATCCTGTCGAAGTCGCGTCTGGTTTGGACTTTTTGCCTAGGAGTTTCATTTCCGACACCAGGTCAATTCTTCGTCTTGGGCTTCGACTCAATGCCTAATTCGGGAACTCCAAATTGTCCTTCCAGCTTGCTCAACTTTTCCAGATCGACGGGTCCAATTATGTTTACTACAGTCAATTCCTTATCTTCGACGCTCAGCACAGCCAAGCCGCTAATCTGATCGCCCACCAACATCATGTACACTTCGACGCTGCCATCCTTCTTGCTGGTGACGTTTACTAGTCTGGACCAGGCCGGGCCGCGCAGCTGCGAACGAACCAATTCGACATCGGCTGGCGTAAACTCTCCAGGGTTCTCAAACTCAAAGCTCTTCACATAGATGCCCTTGAGACCGCTGACTATTTTCTTGACCTTCGCTTCATCAACATCGTTGCTGGATAGAGCCCTCCATGCAATCTGCACCAGCCGTTCGTCGATGTTGACGTCAACTGTCTCGCTCGCTCTTGCAGCCAGGTGATCGAGATTGCTCAATTGGATTCTTGCACCCTGCGCCTTCGCAGTAAGCGTCGCAGCAAAGATCAGCAGCAGGGCGACCAGCGGTAATCTGGATTTGCGCTTGGAGAGTGATTTCATAATTGCTCCGTTCATCCCACTTTGTGTTGGTTACGAATAAGGTTTGCCGGCGACGACAACTGCGTTCTTCTTTGCGCCAGGTTCAACTTCTCGCTGGCTAGACGCAATGCCATCATCAACTGCTCTTTGGCTATGACTGCTTCCTGCCGCTCATTCGGTTTTAAGCCAGCTTCCCGCGGTTTCTTAACACGACTCACACTGGCCGTTAATGGGTTCCGGGAAGAGTTGCGGTGATTAATTCGGACGCTAACCTTTTTTGGTCTCTGATTGAGCGTCTCGTCATTAGCCACTACTGGCGTGGGCACGTCTTCTCGAATTCCGCCGGGAGCAACAGTCGACTTTGTTTCTACCACTGAAGAAGGGGAAGTCTTCTGACTTTGCATGCGCAACCACAGCCCTGCGGCCAGCAGTGCGAGCGCTACCGTCGCGGCGATCATTAAGATTGGGATGTAGGAACGCCGCCGCGCAACTACTAACTCTCTTGGAATCTCGAGTGGACGAGGCTGATATCGCAGCGCGCCAAGAATCTCTTCAAGTTGTTGTACCTGCGGATCGGGTTTGCCGCTTTTATCCCACAAGTATTCTTCGTTCATAAGCCCTCCCTAGAACCGAGCTTTTCCCGCAGCAGTTTCATACCCCGATGCAGGTTGACGCGGACTGAGGCCGGCGTGAGGCCGGTGCGTCCTGCGATCTCCGGTCCTGTCATTCCCTCGACCAGTCGCAGCACCAGGGTCTCGCGATATGCTTCGGGCAGCCCGCGGATTAAGTCGAGAATCTCCGTCGCCCTTGAAATAGACGAATCCGTGCTGCGCAAGTCTTCAGTCACCTCAACTGTATCTCGCGAACGTCTGTAGAAGTCCATTGCCCTGTTGCGTGCAATCATCGCGATCCATGGTCCAAATGCGGCGCTATCGCGCAGTGTGTGCAACTTTCTAAGTGCGTGAAGAAAAATGTCCTGGACGAGATCGTCCACTTCGGCCCGCGGTACTCGCGCAAGCAAAATACCGTGGACCAGTGGCGCGTACAGATCGTAAAGCCGGCCAAATACATCACGGTCTCCTTCCAGCACGGCCTTAACCAGGACGACCTCGAGCGTGGTCTCTCCAGGCGGCTCAATCGAGGTTTTCGCTTCGGGCGTCCTTAGAAGCATGTCAGCTGTGGCCTCAAGCTCGTACATTGCGCTGTCTCGGTTTGCGGTCGCTACGCATGATTCTATTGGTTCTTGCTTGGTAATGAACTCGTAGCTCGATGGCTGGACCGGTTTGGCCGCTTGTTTTGAGCCACGCTCGTTCGACATGAATTAAGACGGGAGAGAGGTGAAAACCGTTAACAGGACTTCATTCGAGCGTCTGGACGTTGGACTAATGCACTTTGCGCGAATTACCAGTCAATTACAGAACCGAGGAGCGGTAGCGACCGGGTCAATCGCTGATGGCACTCAAGGAGCGCTTTCAGCACAAACCTTATGGTTATCCCAAGTCTGAGAATGGACGACTCCTGCTGCCACCGTACTCGGGTATTGCAGGGTTCTCTTCGGAAGTCAACTTTTTCATCTCCTCTGTGGCGGAAACAAAACGGGTTCGTGAAACGAAAGAGGTGGAAAGAAGTAGCGCAACGGTACAGGCCACACCACCTTCGATGCCATAGCTGCCCCCTGTCAACCATGCCGGTCCGAGGTCTTTGCCTTGAAGCAGTGGATGACTTCCGATAAGGATGCCACTGACCGGCAGTCCTAACAGCGAACCCAAAGCCCAGTTCCATGCCCAATGAATTCCTAACGGAAACCAAAGACTCCGAGTACGCAGGTAAGCAATTGCAAGCCACACGCCTGCCAGTGCCGTGTTTGCAAAGGTGACGCCCGGCACGACGTTTGGATTCCAAAGGTGAACTGTCGCAAAAGGGACAGAGGTCAGGAACACTCCGAGCCAAACCAGCCGTGCGCGTGAAAGTGTTTGCAGCGGATAGCCTCTGAACATCGCTTCTTCGGCCAGCGCTGCAACTGTGAAGAGTACCGCGGAGGAAAGCAAAGTCTTGCCAACCTGCGAAAGCATTCCAGCTCCACTTATTATGAAGCGTAGACCGCCAGCCGCCGTAGCGATCGCCGCGGCCACTGCAAGAGATATTATTCCGACCGCCGAGCCGATCAGTAAATCTCGAAGCCAACCGGCGTGAAATGTCAGGCCTAATGCACGCCACGGGAGACCTTCCAGCAGCCGCGTGCACAAGTAACCGGCAGCCAGCGCTGAGAATAAAAGCGTCAGTCGATAGATAACGTCTGCGATGAGGGCACCACGTGAGCCGGTTGGGAAGTACTGGTGGCCGATGGCGTAAAGGATGCGCAGTCCGGATGCCAACAGAAAACTGATACCCAGAAAAGCAAAGACAAAAAGTAGTAGGCGCCAGCCACTGCGAAGGCGCCCCACGTCGTTAATAAAGAGTTTGCGAAGTTCCATGGGGGATTAAATGTGTGGCCATTCTAACTGAGGTCACCTTTTTGCAGAACTCCTAGCTGGACACTCAAAAGAAATCCACTAGTCACTGCTGGTGAGTGGCTGGATTTCTACTGAGTGGCATTTAAACTCAAAGGGGGGGAAGTGGCTCGATCAATCCCCTATGGTAAACTTCGATAGGCATTTTGATGAGCGATACCCCTGAAAACTCCAGTTCGGAACAACCGAGACGATTGAGACGCCGGCGCGTCATATTGTTGTGGGCGCTCGGTCTGACCGTCTTGCTGCTCCTGGGAATAATTGTTTCCCAACAACTGTGGCTGTGGACCGTTATCCGGCCCGATACCGCTTCAGACACACTCGGCCTTTACGCGCTTTCCACGCTTAACTTCGTCGCCTTTGTAGTCTTCTCATTTATTTTTGTTCGCAACCTGCTGAAGCTGCGACGTGAGCGACGCGAGCGCCAGCTCGGCTCGAAAGTAAAGACTCGGCTGCTGATCTATTTCATTTCAATCAGCTTTCTACCAATCACCGCGATGGCCGTGTTCTCTTATCTCTTTCTCAATCGCTCACTCGAGAAGTGGTTCTATCCTTTTCCCGAGGTCACCGAAGCTAAGCGCAAGACTCTGGCAGATCAAAACCACACGTTACATGAAACTGCCTCGTTGGTAGCGATGCTTTTGAACAAGCAGCCGCCGAAAGATACACAAGAAATGCTCGATCAGGTTGTGGCTTTAGGGCAGGTCACTGCGGCCGAGGTGATTGGGGCCGACGGCACGGTTCTGGTTAAGAGTCGTGCAAACTTGCCGCCGGCAGACATGGCAAAACTCGACGAACTGTTTGCCAGCGCGCGAGCCGGCGGAAGCAACATTGGCGACACACTTGCGGACGGCAAGGAGTACGACGTGATCGCGGTCCCCTTAAACGGTGATCAGACTTTGATTATCGCGCCGCAGAAACGCATTGAAAGCGACCTCAACGAATTCATCACTGGGTCACAAAGTGAATATCAGGAACTGGTCAAGAAGCAGCGCCGGGTTAGATTGCTGGGCCTCTCAACGCTGGGACTCATGACGCTGATCCTGCTCTTTGTTTCAAGTTGGGTAGCCATCTATCTCGCTCGCGGCATTGCCACTCCGATCAAGGCCCTGGCAGAAGCGTCGAAGGAAATTGCCCGTGGAAATCTTTCGCATCGCGTTTCAACGGCTGCTGACGACGAGTTGGCACTGCTGGCTGAATCATTCAACCAGATGACCGCTCAACTCGACGAAAATCGCAACCGGATTGAAGCGGGCGCAGCCGAACTTCGCGACAAGAATCTCGCTTTGCGAGAACGGCGGAACTACATCGAAACAGTCCTGCAATCGCTGTCGACCGGTGTTGTTTCAGTCGACGAATCCGACCGGGTGACGACACTTAACGCATCCGCCTCGCGCATGCTGCGCCTGGACGACAAGCCAAACGGTAATCAGAAGCTCAGCGATTTGATTGGCAGTGATGATTGGATTGTCGTGGACCGCTTGCTGCGACGCGCGCGCCGGACTGGCCACGCTGCCGAACAAACTCAACTTGAAGGTGGTTCACCTGGCGTTGTCGGGCCGTTGCCTGTGGCGATGACAGCCACTGCCTTGCATGGCTCTTCCGGTCCTGGTCGTGGTGTTGTTTTGGTCATTGAAGATCTTTCGGAATTACTCGCCGCGCAAAGAGCAGCGGCCTGGAGCGAGGTTGCCAGACGCATGGCCCATGAAATCAAGAACCCGCTCACTCCGATTCAACTTTCTGCCGAGCGAATCGCTAAGACCTATAAACGGAGCATCGGCAATGGGTACGGCAAAAATGGCGAAGCCAAGGCCAGGATCGAGGACTCGGTGGATGAAAGGCGTGTAGCGGCGGTCATCGATGAATGTACTGAGACCATCAGCAGGGAAGTGGCTGGATTGAAAGCCATGGTGGACGAATTTTCGCGTTTTGCTCGCTTACCTGCCGCGCGACTCGAGGCCGCGGATTTGAATGAGGTGGTAGCGCAGGCCGTTGGCCTCTACGAGGGACGTCTCGATGGAGTCGGCCTCCAGTTGCATCTCGCCCCGGAATTGCCCGTTGCAATGTTGGACGCGGAGCAAATGCGCCGGGTATTTGTAAATCTCATTGACAACGCACTGGTTGCTCTGGTCGAGGTTAAGGGGGAGAAGCGAATTGCGATCAAGACCAGTCACGACAGCGAACGAAGTCTGCTGCTGGTTGAAGTTTCTGACACAGGTCAGGGAATTGAACCAGGGGATTTCAGACGACTCTTTCAGCCTTACTTTTCCCGACGCGACAGCGGCACCGGTCTCGGATTGGCCATCGTTCAACGGATAGTACTCGAGCATCGCGGTAGGATTCGAGCAGAGACGAATCATCCATTGGGAGCCAGGTTTGTGATTGAATTGCCGGCGGGGGCGTAGGAAGAACAGGAGCAGGAGGCAGGAGCAGGAGTCCACGGACCACGGACTACGGACTACTAACTAATTCATGGACTCCATTCTCATAGTTGATGACGAGCGCGGTATCCGCGAAACACTCTGTGCCGTAATGGAGGACGAGGGCTTCGTCGCCGATGCGGTCTCCACGGGCGAAGACTGCCTCAAAGCGCTCGGGCGACGTGCGTATGGCTGCATTCTACTTGATGTCTGGTTGCCGGGGATTGACGGACTTGAAACTCTCAAGCAACTTCGTGCGTTGGGATCTGAGTCCGCGGTCGTAATCATCTCCGGGCACGGCAATATCGAAACTGCCGTGCGCGCCACGAAGTTAGGGGCGTTTGACTTTATTGAAAAGCCGCTTTCTATCGAGAAGACTGTGCTCACCGTACGCAACGCGTTGCGGCAACAGCGCCTCGAATTAATGAATGCCGACATGGCGGCTGCCTTGGCGAAGGAATATGCGATGGTCGGCGCATCAGTCGCCATGCGCGCCCTGCGCAAACAGATATCGGTGGTCGCACCTACTGACGGTCGCGTCCTGATCTACGGAGAATCGGGAACTGGAAAAGAGTTGGTGGCGCACGCCATTCATGCGGAATCACGTCGCGCCGCGGCGCCCTTTATTGAACTCAATTCCGCGGCCATACCTGAAGAACTGATCGAATCTGAACTGTTCGGACATATTAAGGGAGCGTTCACCGGCGCGACTGCCGCGAAGAAAGGTAAATTTGAGCTTGCGGATGAAGCGACGATCTTTCTTGACGAAGTTGGAGACATGAGTCCGAAAGTACAGGCAAAGGTGCTTCGGGTTTTGGAAGAACAACGATTTGAGCCGGTCGGCAGCGGTACTTCAGTCACTGTCGACGTGAGAGTCATCGCGGCCACGAATAAACGACTCGACGTCGAGATGGAGTTGGGTAACTTCCGAGCCGATTTGTTTTATCGTTTGAACGTGATTCCTTTTGAGCTGCCGCCTCTGCGTGAACGTCTGGAGGATGTGCCGCTTCTTGTTGATCATTTCAACCAGAACTTCTCAAAGTCGTACGGCAAAAAACCTAAACAGTTTCTTCCCGACGCCTTTGATGAGCTGCAGGCTTATTCCTGGCCCGGCAACGTTCGCGAGTTGAAAAATACGATTGAGCG
>Ga0070708_100000122_pt1 | contig 52224 bp, 43 predicted proteins | sample KBSK5503metaG_FD_65469 | JGI IMG/M metagenome (GOLD analysis project Ga0070708, IMG submission 65469) | Corn, switchgrass and miscanthus rhizosphere microbial communities from Kellogg Biological Station, Michigan, USA - KBS K5-50-3 metaG | ecosystem: Host-associated > Plants > Roots >... | reverse complement strand
CGGCACTCAACCACCGTTTTAAGAGTTCTTGGGATTATCGAGTGCCGGCATCCGGTCGCTTCGCTCGCGGTACTGTATTGGGTGGCGACACCAATCGAATAATTCATGCTCAATCGCCAAGTTTCTACCCACCCGCTTGACGCTCCTCGGTTCTGATGTTGAGTCGTATGTTGCGGAGCCGTTTGACCTGTATCGATGAAACATTCGCAGCGGCCGTAACACTCAATGTCAGAACCGGGAGCGGTAGCGACCGGGTCGAAACGCATCACAATCGCTTCGCTTTTTCTTTAAGGCCGGAGCTTGTAATGATCGGCGTAGTCGAGCATCTCGGAAACGACCCGGTCGCTACCGCTCCCGGTTCTGACTTTGTGTAGCCTCTCGGCGGCCTTATCATCGGCTTCCTAGTTTTGACACTGGGCTAAAGCCAACGGTGTAAATGAGAGTATAAGCAAACTAAGCTACAGGCCTGTTCTCCCTTATTTTGATCTGCTACTCTCAGACATTCCTGTGACGCCAGAACCCAGATTCCAAACTTCGAGCTCTGCTAAAGACGCCGCCGCGGTCATTCTTCTTCGGCAAAATACAAATCCAAACAACCCCGAAGTGTTCTGGGTAAAGCGCAGTGACAAGCTCGGCTTTCTCGCCGGTTTTCATGCGTTTCCTGGTGGCCAGATCGATCCTTCGGACGCTGAAGTCGTGGTTAAGAATTCTTCTGACCCTCAAATGTCGTCGATGATCAGTGGTGCAGCTCGAGAGTTGTTTGAGGAACTCGGTGTGCTGCTGGCTCGAGGTGCTGAGACGTTGACGAAAGGTCAGCGCGCATCACTCCTCGACGATCTGGAATCCGCTCGCATGTCGTGGCCCACGCTACTTAACCACTACGGCCTGCACCTCGACGCCCGCGATTTTACTTTTGTTGGTCGCTGGGTGACGCCACCATTTAGTGCACGCCGTTTCGACACGTGGTTTTTTTTGGTTACTTGTCCGGCAAAACAAGAGCCGTCCGTTATCCCTGGAGAATTAGCAGAAGGCGAGTGGATCGCTGCGCAAAGTGCTTATGAACGGTGGCTGGGAGCACAGGTGGTAGCCGCGCCCCCAACACTCCATGCTTTGAAAACCCTCGCCGGTGGCATTTCTCCCGATCTAATCGATCGTTTTCTGGCGCCACCGCAGGCCCACGGCGAACCCGTTCGCAAGATCGAATTTCGACCTCGTTACATTTGTTTCCCGGTGCGCACGCCGACAAAGCCACCTGCGACGCACACAAATTGTTACCTCATCTACAACTCAAGTGAGATTTTGATCCTCGACCCGGGCTCGCCCTATGAAGATGAGCAACACGCTCTTGCTGCATGTATCGATGAACTCATCTCCGAAGGTCGCAAGGTGCGCGAAATTGTTCTGACCCATTTACATCCTGATCACGTCGGTGGAGTTAACAGCTTGAGGGCGCACCTCGGAGAGTCTTTTCAGGTTGCTGCGCACATCAAAACGGCGCAGGGTTTGTCTGATATCAAAGTCGATCGCCTCATTAATGACAAAGAGACAATCAAGCTGCACGGCGATCCACAAATTATCTTGCATGCGTTGCACACGCCCGGACACGCGCGTGGTCATCTTTGTTTTCATGACGAACAGACGGGCGTACTAATTACTGGTGACAACATCGTTGGCCTGGGTTCAGTGCTGATCGATCCGCCTCAGGGAAACATGAGCGACTATCTCGACTCCCTACTGCGCGTACGTGCTCTTCCTAATCTTTCCGTGCTCTTTGGCGGCCATGGTCCGGCAATCGCGATTCCATACAAGAAAATCGACGAGTACATTGCTCACCGTCACGAGCGGGAGGCACGTATTCTCGAAGCCGTCCGCTCCGGCGCATCAACTCCGAAAGAAATAGTCGCTCGTGTGTATACCGACGTCTCTCCAAAGGCCCACGCAATGGCTGAACGCGCGGTGCTCGCCCACCTGGAAAAACTTGAGGCGGATGGTTTAGTTGTCAGGAAGGGTCACGAGTGCTATCTCGCGGCACAGTAAGCCCAAATCATTGGTCATATATCATTTGACATTTCTCATTATTTCTCATTTGTCATTAACTCGAACCTCGAGAACAAACTTGAAGCCGAGTGATACTCAACTGTGAGTTTCGTTGATACTCTTCCTAAATGTGCAAATGAGAAATGTCAAATGATATAAGAAAAATGATTTGGGGCCACCTTTCCGACATGAGACTCTGCTGGAGTGGAGAAGTTGAAAGTAAATGCCCTTGTTCGTACTTTCTCTCCCTTTGCGGTTAGAATCTCTTTCGCATATGAAACACATAGAGACTTTTGGGCAGTTAAAAGAGGCCGGGTATCGAACACGCTCTGTAAAAGACGAGCTGCGCGAGAATCTGATCAAGAAGTTGCGCGCGGGAGAAAAACTTTTTCCGGGCATTGTGGGTTACGCAGACACAGTCATCCCACAGCTGATCAATGCCGTCCTCGCCCGACATAACATCATCCTACTCGGTCTGCGCGGGCAAGCAAAAAGCCGAATCATCCGCCAACTAACCGAATTGCTGGACGAAAGCATCCCCATCATCGCAGGTTCGGAGGTTAACGACGATCCGCTCAAACCAATCTCCGCTTTCGGCCGCCAAACCATAGAGCTCCACGGCGATAAGACGCACATCAATTGGATCGATCGCGACGCGCGCTTTGTGGAAAAGCTCGCCACTCCCGATGTGACTATCGCTGACATCATCGGTGACGTCGATCCGATCAAAGCCGCAAAAGGCGGCCACCTATTGAGCGATGAACTGACGATCCACTACGGTCTGCTACCGCGAGCAAACCGCGGCATTTTTGCAATTAATGAGTTGCCCGACTTGGCTGGGAAGATTCAGGTTGGTCTCTTCAATATCATGCAGGAAGGCGATGTGCAGATTAAGGGTTACCCGGTTCGTTTGCTGCTCGACGTGATGCTGGTGTTTTCCGCAAACCCGGAAGACTACACTGCGCGCGGAAAGATAATCACTCCGCTGAAGGATCGTATCGGTTCCGAGATCCTAACCCACTATCCAAAAGAGTTGCAGACGGCCATCGAGATTACGCGACAGGAGGCCTGGACCGAGCGCGCGGGCTGGCAAGAAGCTGTGGTTATTCCGGATTTTATTCGCGAGCTAGTCGAGCAAATTGCCTTTGAAGCGCGAGACGACAACCATGTCGACAAGCATTCTGGCGTCTCGCAGCGCATGCCTATTACCGTGATGGAGTCTGTGGTTTCCAACGCGGAACGACGCGCCTTGCTGACCGATGAGGAAACGATAGTAGCTCGCATAGCAGACATCTACGCCGCCCTTCCTTCGATGACCGGCAAGATGGAATTGGAATACGAAGGCGAACAACTTGGCGCCAATCGCATTGCGCGCGATTTGATCAAGCGTGCGGCCGGAGAGATTTTTGCAGGGTATTTTGTCGGTATAGATTTTTCGCGCGCCGTACAATGGTTTGATGAAGGCAACAAATTGTTGCTAGCCGATACAGCGTCATCCGACGAATGCCTGGGGCTAATTGAAAGCGTTCCCGAGCTGCTCGAAACAGCTCTTATTCCTTTTGATTTCAAGCGCTCGGAAACAGGAAAACTTATTGCTGCCTGCGAGTTCGTGCTCGAAGGCCTCTACGCAGAAAACAAAATCAGTCGCAATGAAGAAGGTGGCTACGCGGCGGTTACAAAAGCCAAAAAAGACCGGCGCGGCATGATTTACGACGATCTGACAGAGACGGGAAAGTACAGTTAGATTGCAGATTTTAGAGATAGCCGATTTTAGAGATTGCCGATTTTAGATTGTTGATGAACGCAAGACTCATCACTCTATAAATCAGCAATCGGCAATCAAAAATCAAAAATACCTGGATGAAGTTCACCAAGTACTCAAAATTCAAAGGCTTCGATGTTTCCTCGATCGATCTTGGCGGGCTAATGGACCGCATGTCCAATGCTCTACTCGATTCGGGCTACGATGACGACTACTACTGGACTCGTCAACAGCAGCAGACCGACACGTCGCTCGACGCTTTGAGGCGTGCATTGCTCCAGGCGCTTATAGAGCAGGGACTGGTAGATGAGCGACAGGTCCAGGAGATGCTCGCGGAGAATGAAGGCAAGTTTAAGGGATCGTTACTCGAGGACTTGCTCAATCAATTGATTGAGCGCCTCGTCGAAGAAGGTTACCTGACCCTTCACGAAGAACAGGTGTCGCACCAGGACCAACGACGACAGGGGAACGGTCGCGGCGAAATGTCTGACCCCCTCCCACGGGATGTTCGGTTTGAAGTTACCGAAAAAGGCCTCGATTTTCTCGGCTATAGAACTCTACGAAACCTGCTGGGCAGCTTAGGAAAGAGTTCTGCGGGCCGACATGATACTGCGCATCTCTCAACCGGCGTTGAGGCGGCCGCTGCCAGCAAGCCCTACGAATTTGGCGATACAATAAATCTCGATGTAAACACCACTCTGCTTTCCGCGATTCAGCGCGAAGGTTTGAAAGTGCCCCTGAACCTTGAATACAAGGATTTGCACGTTCACCAGTGCGACTATCAATCGTCGTGTGCCACCGTGGTTATGCTGGATTGTTCGCATTCGATGATTCTTTACGGCGAAGATCGCTTTACGCCCGCAAAGAAGGTCGCTTTGGCCATGGCCCACCTGATTCGGACTCAGTATCCGGGCGATTCCCTCAAGATTGTTCTTTTTCATGATGCCGCCGAAGAGTTGCCCCTGGCAAAACTGGCCACAACCCAGGTTGGTCCTTACCACACCAACACCGCCGAAGGCTTGCGCCTTTCGCGACGCCTGCTGCAAACACAACGCAAAGAGATGAAGCAGATCATCATGGTGACTGATGGCAAGCCGACAGCGTGCTTTGTCGGTGATGACCTGCTGCAATTTCAACACAGGTCGGCAAAGAGAAATCTACAGGACGATATGGGTCCGACGCGCCGGCTCTACAAAAACTCGATGGGCGGCGACCCGTTCGTGATGGCTGAAACTTTCAAAGAGGTTCAGGCTTGTCGCAAAGCCGATATAATGATCAACACATTCATGTTGGCCAGCGACTACTACCTCGTAGACTTTGTAAAGCAGATGACAGCCATGACGAATGGCAAGGCTTACTTCGCAAATCCCGGCAATTTGTCACAGTTCGTGCTGATAGACTTTATGCGTCGGCGGACGAGCAGGGTCCGTTAAGGCTCCGAACCGCCTTTCGCACATCGCAACCCAAACTCTCGATACTGACGCACTCGCGTCAGCCACCTGCAATAGTATGGGAAAGTTGAATTCTCGCAAGGCGAAAGCCAACTCTTCACTAAGCACTCGCCGGCGTGCCGAAGAAGGATTGCGCGAACCTGATCAGCGAGGACTCTTTGAATACGAGAGGCTGCTGGAGAGAATCTCAGCTCTCGCCCAAGCGCTGGGAACGGCCCGGGATCTGACTACTATTTACCGAGGCCTGCGAGAGTTCACCAAGGTCTCGATTCCCTGTAACGGTTTCTTTGTATCGCTTTACGATCCGATTCGTGACGTGCGCACCGCGTGTTACGGATGGGGCGATGAGAAAGAGATCGATATCTCTGCGCTGCCACCGATGCCTGTAACAACATCGGGTCCGAATAGTCGCGCTGTTCGCACCGGCCAGGTGATCATTACTGACGACTATATGCAGGCCACGCGTGGTCATCCTTCAGTCATCGTCGGACCCGACAACGGTCTGCGCCCGCAAACCTCGCTCGCAGTTCCCATGGCTGTCATGGGACGCATCATCGGCACAATCGAAGTGCAGAGCTATGAGCGCGGGGCCTATACGCAGGAGCATGTTACGGCGATGATCATGGCAGCCAACCTTACCGCAGTGGCAATCGAGAATGTTCGTCTATTGAAACGCGAAAGCAACGCGCGAGAAGCAGCTGAAGAATCAAACCGTCTGAAAGATGAGTTTCTCGCCACCGTATCTCACGAATTGCGCACGCCTCTCACTGCCATACTGGGATGGTCCCGATTACTCGAGGAAGGCTCCCTCGACGATCAAGTGGCAAACCAGGCCATTGAAAGCATCAGGCGTAACGCTAAGGCCCAGGCACGAATTATCGACGACATACTGGACGTGTCGCGGATTATTACCGGTAATCTCTTTTTTGAGTTGTACCCAGTTGAACTCGCGCCTGTGATTGAAGCCGCCATAAATGCAGTGCGTCCGACCGCGGACGCAAAAGGCGTCCGGATCGACATGGAATTTGATTCTGCCCCCCTCGTAGTATCGGGAGATGCAAATCGATTGCAACAAGTCATTTGGAACCTGATTTCGAACGCTGTGAAATTTACGGAGAACGGCGGTCGCGTTACCCTTGGTCTGCATCAAGTGAGGTCCTCAGTAGAAATCAAGGTAGCGGATACGGGCCAGGGTATTAGTCCGGAATTCCTTCCCTACGTCTTCGACCGGTTTCGCCAGGCCGATAGCACGACGACGCGTCAACACGGCGGTCTGGGTCTGGGACTCGCAATCGCCCGGCATCTAGTTGAGATACACGGTGGAACTATTCGTGCTGAAAGTCCAGGAAAAGGTAAGGGTGCTACGTTTACACTTAAACTGCCTCTTGTGGATTGCGGTGATAAAGCATCTTTATTGGACACAACCGAAATCGTGATTCCTGAATCGACTTACCAGCCTCGGCAGCTATTGTCTGGCTTGCGCGTGCTGGTTGTCGACGACGACGTAGACACCTTGCAATTAATGGCAACCGCTCTTAAAAGCAGGCAAGCCACTGTTACAGCAGTTTCGTCGGCAGTGGACGCATTGATAGCTATCAAAGCCAATAGACCTGATGTGCTCATTTCCGACATCGCTATGCCGGATGAAGATGGTTACGCCTTGATTGAGAAAGTAAGGTCTCTCGATCACGGAGAGGAGCAAACAATTCCGGCAGTAGCAATCACGGCCTATGCAAAGGACGAAGATCGGGAACGAGCTCTCTCTTCGGGGTTCCAAATATACCTTCCTAAGCCGGTGGAACTTACTGAACTGGTTTCTGTGATTGCGAGAGCAGCAAGACGAGAGTTCTGAGCAAGCTTCAAACATGAGTCAAATGCGCGTCGACGAGATTCAGATGGCCTACGACGACTCAGGCGCTGGTCCTCCGGTCGTACTGCTACACGGTTATCCCTTTAACCGATCAATGTGGCGCGAGCAGGTTGCTGCGCTAAGTGCGAACCATCGTGTGATCACTCCAGACTTGCGGGGGCATGGTGACAGCGATTGCCCGGTTGGCCCGGCAACCATGAATACAATGGCTCGGGACGTGGGATTACTGATGGATGGCCTGGGAATCGCTCGCGCCGTCATTGGCGGCCTATCAATGGGGGGTTATGTCGCTCTGGCTTTTTACCGCTTGTTTGCTCTGCGTGTGCGCTCATTGATTCTTGCCGACACCCGCGCACAGGCTGATACCGAGGAGGCCAAACAAATTCGCGCTCAACAAGCTGAAAAGGTTATGGCGGAGGGGATGGCAGGAATTGTGGATTCGATGCTGCCAAAATTGCTCGCTCCAGAAACGGTTAGCAAACGACCTGAAGTCGTAAAGCGCATCCGCGATATGATGTTGCGAACTAAACCTGAAGGCGCTGCCGCTGCTTTAATGGGAATGGCAATGCGCGATGACCAAACCGAACACCTCTCGCGGATAATTCCGCCGACCTTGATTCTAGTTGGCCATGACGATGCGATTACACCCTTACAGGATTCCGAACGGATGCATCATGAGATTGGTGGTTCGCGTCTGGTGGTGATAGAAAACACCGGTCATGTTTCGAACATTGAACAACCCGAGCGGTTCAACGAAGCCTTGACGGATTTTTTGGATACATAGACGCTAATCAATTGCCGATTGGCAATTGCCGATTGCCGATTGCTGGTTTGGACTCCTCCTTTGATTTCTGATTGGCTTCAGTGTGATTCTTATCGCGGCAGCCACTTCAGAGCTTTGACTAATAGGCAATCGGCAATCAGAAATCGAAAATCGAAAATGGTCCCGATGCCTGAATTCAGAAAATTCACTGTTGAGGAGCGTGTACGCTGGGGGGATGTCGATGCGGCACGCATTATTTTCTACGGGGCTTATATTCATCTCTTTGAGTTTGCGGAGACTGAACTCTTCCGCGCTGTGGGATTGCCCTACGGCGTGATGTTTGACGAATTGGATATCTGGTTGCCCCGCGTGCATCTCGAGTGCGACTTTCACCATGCCGCGCAGTTGGATGATCTACTGGAGGTGTCTGCCTACGTCGGCAATTTTGGCAACAAGTCGATGCGTATAAACTTCGAAGTGAGACGGAAGGGCGAGGATAAGTTGATTGCTGACGCGCATTTTGTACTTGCTGCCGTCCGGCGCGATACCTTTGAAACCGTTCCTATCCCATACGAGTTGCGAGAAAAACTCGCGCCCTATTGTCAGAACCGGGAGCGGTAGCGACCGCACACAACTTAGGTCATTGACTGCCACGAATTCACGAGGCCTGACCGATATTAGTTAGGTAGCGACCGCACTCAACGACACAAGGACTAAGCTACGAATCAAACCCAGTGCCGCGATATCTTTGGTAAGAAATGGCTACAAGTAACACCCCAGAAACTAAGACTTCGGAAGGCCTCGACGAGAAGCTCGTCGATCCCAATCCGGTGACGCAATTTCAACGATGGTTGGACGAGGCCATCACTGCCGACATTCACTTGCCGGAAGCGATGACCCTGGCGACGGCAACGACTGACGGCAAACCTTCAGCGCGTCTCGTTTTACTAAAGCGGGTGGATGAAAACGGATTTGTGTTTTTCACAAACTACCGGAGCGCCAAGGCCCGGGATCTTGATAACAATCCTTTTGCCGCACTGGTTTTCTACTGGCCCCAGTTCGAACGGCAGGTGCGGGTGGAAGGTAAGGTGCAAAGAACATCGGTGGCTGAATCGCTAGAGTATTTTCAGACACGTCCGCGCGAAAGTCAGATCGGAGCATTGGCATCGCCGCAAAGTGAAGTCATTTCCGGAAGAGATGTGCTGGAAAAGCGGTCCGCGGAATTGGAGCAACTCTATGGCGATCGAACGATTGAATGTCCGTCGTACTGGGGCGGTTATCGATTAGTGCCTGAACGCGTCGAGTTCTGGAAAGGCCGCGTAGGTCGTTTACACGACCGCATCCTTTATGAACGAGAGACAGACGGCTCCTGGACCATCAAACGCCTTGCGCCTTAGGCCGCGTGAGTCCTCGAACCAAAACCTTACCGGTCCATTTCTTCGAGATAGTCTGCAAGCTCAGTCCGATTCTCACATCTTGGTACTCACGAAAGACTAAAAAGTAGACCACCGATGAGGTAGTTATCGCCACAATCTGACTGTCAACTAGAAGTTCTCTTAAGCGACTCGCAAGGCGCGTTACAAAGCTGTCACGCTCCTCTCGGCAGAAATGTTGGAAGATTAGTAGTGCACTTCTTTGAGCCCAGGCAATCTGAATTTCATCCCAAAATAGGAATTTGCAAGAATCCCTCCTTCCACAAGATGTCGACTTAATCTCGATTCCGTTATCCGGATCAAAGAATAGTAAGTCCGCATCACCAAGCGTCCTGAGAGATCTATTCAGCCATCTCTTCCGAGCGCCTTGATCGTCGGGCACCGGCGAATTGAAAAACGAAGCATTGGGTAGCAATGCTGAGTTCTGGATGTATCGGACGAGCCGGTTGTTTTTCCTCACCGCCTTCGACAAGCTATCAAACAAAGTTGGGTCGTAGCATCTCCATCGCTCAGGTTTTGACAAATACCCAATCTTGCCGCCGTCAGACCGACCATCGTCGGGCGTTAACATCCAACACACACCGATACGGAGGCCCGCTTCCGAAAAGCAACGAAGTAGACCGTACTTTAAATAATCATTGACGTCGCCGAAGTACTGATTCTTCATTGCGAAGTGCTAGTCATAGCGGGATTTCGATTCTTCATACCTGGTTATTTGAGGCACCAGTCTTATTGTTCTTACAAATGATCGACAAACGTTCAAACCCCTCTAACCAGTTCTTCCTTAAATCGTCAGGCCATGAAGGATCGAAGTCTGGAAACTTAGATAAGAGCATTTGCCATTCGTTGGTACCATCCACCTCCGTAGTCCTGAAGGAAGTTGAAGGTACCAGAGGCTTGTTTTGGGCCTCAATTAGCGGTCGCGCTGGTCGACCGAGCTTTCGATGACCCGCATAGGGTTTGATATGAGGAGAAAGCCTAAGTCCCGCATCTTTGACAGCCAAGGAAAAAAAGTTAAGCGCTTTGCGAATGGTGTCTTGACTAGACAACCCCTCTTTGGCAAGTGACTCTGCAATCTGCTGTGTCGTGGCCCGTTGCAAGTCCAGTTTAAATAGATTCGGGTAGCTTCTTTCTAGAATGCTTCGCCAAGCCTCCTGGCGTTCTTTGCCTTCGGCCTTAACCAAACCCTCCAACTCGCGGGTGGGAAGCCCGTTCTCACTGGCCAAACCAAAGTAGCGTATCGCGGAAAGCAGTAGTGCTTGCGTTGACCCAGACTTCGAAGCCATTACGCTTCGATCGACCCGCGTAGGGACTCCTGAAACACGCAGAGCATCCAAGAAACCTCTAAATGTTCTGAATGGTAAGTAGGGTGGGATTCGCTTCACGGTTCGAAGTGGCTATCAGGCCCGACTGCCGGTGTCCATTAGTGCGGTGAGAAATTACCGCAACCTCATTTGCGGTGTCAAACTTTTAGTTGCGGTCACTTTTTGATGCTTTTTAGTCGGACTATAGTTTCGCTGTCTGAACGGAAGGCTTTGGCGGGAGGTCCTTATGCGAGGTGACGTGGTTTTGGTGAGGACATTTGGGGGGAAAGCCCTTAAAAGGCGGGTCTGGGATGTTGGGGACTCGGTAGTTTATGTAACCAATGATGAACAATTTGAACGGCTGTCGTTGGGCAAGCGTGCTGTTGAGCCGATTGGTTTTCCAAAAGAAGATGTTTTTAGAAATACCGCAACTGAGCCAGTCGGAGAAGCGGTTGATTGGTCAGTCTTGATTCCCTGGAACTCGTAAAGGGCGGCGCCTAACCGAAATGCTCACATCAACTTTTAGGCATCTGAGAGGCGTCGGCGAAAAGACCGAGCGAGGACTGTGGTCTTCGGGCGTGTTGTCGTGGAATGACTTTGAAGTTCGACGGCCTCCTCAACTTTCTATGTTCCCGATGGAGGGCGAAGATCCGCAACCTTCCGAATTGTCAGACTCATGGAGAGCGCTGAGGGAGGAGAATGCCGATTACTTCGCAACAGGACTGCCTAAGCACGAGCATTACCGAATTGCTCTCAGCTTTCCGTCAAAGACGTTGTTTCTCGATATCGAAACAACCGGTCTGAGTCTCTACTACGACACTATTACTCTAGTTGGGTGGAGTTTCAATGATCAGTACGGCGTCCATATCAAGGGCGATAATCCGGACCGCCTGAAACGGGCCCTGGCGGAGGCTAAAGCAATAGTTACTTTCAACGGCTCTTTGTTCGACCTGCCGTTTCTTCGGACGGAATTCCCTGATTTGAAAATACCTGCCGCCCACGTCGACCTGCGATTCCTTGCAAGGAGGGTCGGATTCGTAGGCGGACAAAAACATGTCGAGTCGTCTATCGGTTGGCACAGGCTTGGGGCACTAGCTGAACTACGCGGTGAAGCGGCTCCGCTGCTTTGGCACAAATATCGTCGTGGAGATATCGAGGCACTGAAGCTGCTCATTGCCTACAACCGTGCTGACATAGCGGGAATGAAGAAGATTCTTGATACCGCGGTTGAGCGACTCCTTGAGCTGGAACACCTACCGAGTAACGTTCCAGCATCCCATCGATTTTCGACGATTGGGTTTGAATCTGCTACGAGCGCGCTACCACCAGACGTTGAGCCTTTGATCCGAAGTTACAGTGGGGAAGCAGGACCATCAATTACGCTACGCGAACTCAATCTCACTCGGCATAACGTTGTCGGCATAGATCTGACGGGGTCGGAATCGCGACCCTCAGGATGGTGCCAAGTGGTGAATGGAAAAGCGATCACGCGAAGGATTCGTTCGGACGTTGAGCTCGTTCAAGCTACAATGGAGACCAAGCCTGATTTGGTCTCCATCGATTCGCCACTGTCGCTTCCCAAAGGTCGTATCAGTGTTGATGAAGAAGATCCCGGTCGGCGAGCGTTTGGGATCACAAGGGAGTGCGAACGGATCCTCAAGAAGCGTGGCGTGAATGTGTACCCATCGCTTATTCGGAGCATGCAAGCGCTCACGGCCCGCGGAATTCGCTTAGCGAACCACTTCAGAAGTTTGGGAGTACCTGTTATCGAGAGCTATCCTGGTGCGGCTCAGGATATAATGAACATACCTAGGAAGCGGGCCGACCTCACATTACTCAAGGCAGGTCTCGCTGAGTTCGGTATCTCAGGTGTTTTCGAGTATCAAGATGTAAGCCATGACGAGCTAGATGCAATCACATCGGCAGCGGTCGGGCTCTTTTTCATGAGCGGTAAATTCGAGGCGTTAGGAAACGAAGACGAAGAATATCTCATCATCCCTGACATGAAACCAGGAAGGAATCCTTGGGGCAAACGTAGAGTGGTCGGCCTGAGTGGGCCTATCTCATCGGGAAAAACTACTGCTGGAAAGCACTTAGAATCGCTTGGGTTTGCCTACGGCCGCTATAGCCAAGTGCTGCGATCGATGTTGCAGGAACGAGGCCTCCCTGTGACGCGAGAATCATTGCAGCAGATCGGTGAGGAAGTGTACGAAGGGCCGGGCCAACAGTGGCTTGGCTCTGAGCTAATAAGAAGAATGCCTGAGAGCGGTAATCTGGTAATAGACGGGCTCCGGCATCCTGAAGATCACGCTTTCTTGGCGGAGAAGTTCGGCCCAGATTTTCTGCATATAAATATCGATGCGCCTGAGGACCTTCGACGCGCAAGGTACGCTAATGAGGGAACGGCGGCGGAATTCGACAAAGCCTCCGCACACCTTATCGAGTCGAATATTCCTAAGCTCGCTCAATTGGCTCACGCGACTGTTTGGAACGCGGATAGGCCAGAGACTCTGCTGCTCACCATCTCTGATTTGATCGATAGACATTTTCGAAAAGAGGTGAATCTAGAATGCCCGTAACTGTCATTGTGGGAGGTCAATATGGGTCTGAGGGCAAAGGAAAAGTTGCACACCGCTTGGCAATAGATTGCAACGCGACGACTGCTGTGCGAACAGGAGGCCCTAATGCCGGTCATACAGTGATAGACCAATCCGATCACCCTTTAGTCCTCCGCCAGCTGCCAACGGCAGCGTTGATACCGAACGTGAAGTGCATCCTAGGACCAGGCTCCTACATCGATCCGGATATCCTGCTTCAAGAGGTGTTGAGAACCGGATTGACTGATGATCGGCTTCTGATTGATCCCAACGCGATTGTTATTACAGCGGACGACAAAGAGCGAGAGCGACAGAGCGGGCTAAGAGAATCAATCGGGTCTACCCAGAGTGGCACCGGCGCCGCGGTTGTCAAAAGACTTGGTCGGAGAGCGGAATCGGCGCTCGCTAAGAATGATGCTCGCCTAAGCAGGTTCATCAAGTCAGTGTCAGCAACCCTGAGAAGCGAACTGAACAGGGGGGGTAGGGTTATTCTTGAGGGCACACAAGGATTTGGGCTGTCGCCCCTGCATTCGCTAACTTACCCCTACGTTACCAGCCGCGATACCACCGCAGCGGCCTTTGTGTCCGAAGCCGGTTTAAGCCCGGTCGATGTTGATGAAGTCGTCATGGTATTGCGTGCGTTTCCCATTCGAGTGAGTGGTAATTCCGGCCCTCTGCTAAATGAAATTGATTGGGCGACTCTGACAATAGAGTCGTCAAGCCCAACTCAGATCATGGAATACACTTCCGTAACGAAATCCGTAAGACGAGTCGCACGGTTCGATGTAAACATCGTACGTCAGGCAATAGAGGTCAACGCACCGACTCACATAGTCCTTAACCACTTAGATTATGTCGACTATTCTTGCAGGGAGCACGATTCCGCCTCTGACAAAGCACTTCAATTCGTTGAACGTATCGAATTGCTTCTCGGGTCTCGAATCGATTACCTGGGTTTTAGTCCCACGTCTCTGGTGAGACGCGATCACTCTGCTAGGAGGGCCAAATCAGCATGATGGGCAGTGACGAAGAGCCGAGAAAAACTGAATTTGCAAGAGATGAGAAACAAGCACACTTAAAATTTGACAAATACAAATCCCTCGACCCTTTCCCGGAGATTCTCCCCGCATTACTTAACTCAGCTGACGTTATCGACTATGTAAGGGTAACGGGAATGCTGTGGCCTTTCCACCCTGAAAAGATGAAGTCAGCTTCGTATGAGATTGTCCTGCTTGGCAAGTGCGTATATTGGAACGAAGATGGAAAGAAACAGATCCAGCAAATCGAATCAGGTACCGAGTTCATTTTGAAAGCGAATTCAATTGCTTTTGTAACCGTTGAGCCGACCTTCCGACTACCTGACTATATGGCACTCCGTTTTAACCTGAAGATATCCCATATATACAAGGGAATCCTCTTAGGCACAGGGCCGCTCGTCGACCCGGGATATCAAGGCAAGCTTTCGGTACCACTTCACAACCTAACTAAGAACGATTACACATTTAAGGGAGGTGATGGGATCATATGGATGGAGTTCACGAAGCTGAGCACAAACGATAACTGGCACCGCGATCTGATCAAAACCGATCGTTTCGCCTCTTACATAGGGTTCCCTGAAGACAAGAACAAACTTGGGGACGTGGAAGCCTACCTAGAGAAGGCCGTAGGTCGCGAGGGACGAATTCAAAGCTCGATTCCGGATTCCATTCAAAGGGCGGCGAAATCTGCGGAGGAAGCTAACCGGTCGGCAACGAGTGCCAAAAGCGAGGTAGAGACCATCCGCAACAAAATCAGAAACGTTGGTATCTGGGCGGGCGTGGTTGTATTGATTGGGCTTTTCTTTCCATTGTACTTCGGGTTTTACCAAATCTACTCTTTGGTCAATGATTCTCACAACTACGTAAATGACTCGCGAAAGGAGATTGATTTACTGAATCGAAAGGTCGATGAAAAAACCTTGACGGAGCAGCAGTTAAGATCAGACATCGAACGAATGGGTTTGGAGATTGAGAGGCTGAGGGCTCAGACAACGAGTCAGCGCGAAAAATAGTTGCTCTTCCTGATCCTGACTTCTTCAAGTCGATTGTTCGCGGCCCCGGTCTGAGTCTTCAGATCCCCATTGAGACGCTCGGAGAAAGCGGAGAGAATTAATGCGACTCCGTACGTCCTTGAAGAATATGAACGTGACCAAGAGGCCTCTAACGAAACGACTTAATTTTATTACTGTTCTGCTCACAACTTCCAAACACTTGCAGCCAGCTTCTTCTTTAGGTCCAGGTAACCTTGCTCGCCGGCGACTAGATCGCCGAGCACGCGTTTGACTCCTCGATGACCCCGGGCAAACTCGATCATCCGTTCAGTAAACGGCGCACCCCAAAAGTTCCCGTAGAAGCGACGACGCATGCGTGCTGCTCGCCGCAACTCCGCACCAAAATCTTCACGCCAACGCGGCTCGTATGAAAGCGGTCGGCCCGCGAGATAACACTCCGCGAAGAGTTGCGCCGAACGTAAAGCGTAATAAATTCCCTCGCCCGTAACTGGATCCGCGAAGCCCGCAGCATCACCCAATAGGCCCCAGCCTTCGCCGCAGACGCGTCTCGTGTCCCAGGTCTTCTCCGCTAGACCCGGAATGCGTGCGGCGTAGCGTTCCGCGGTTGTTCGTAAATGGTCCTTAATGCGTGTGCTGTCTTTTGAGCTTTTGTTGTGGCCCCAAAACTTCACATTGGCGCCTTCACGTTGTTGATAGTAACCAATCATGAAACGCCACAAGAGGTCGTCAAGCGGCGGATGTTCAAAAGCGTCCTGCGTAGTGGCGATGCCAAAGGAGATATGATCCAGGCGAGGAAAGGCCCACGCATAACCCACCCAACGGGGCAGAAAGGCCACGACCGTGGGAGGTTCCTCACCGTTAGCGGGCAGTGGAGCCCGGTAACCGAACGCGACCTCCATATCTGACGGTGGTAAAGGTCCAGCCAGCATTTTTGCAATCGAGCTGTTTGCCCCATCTGCACCCACCAACATCCCTCCGGAGTATTCGTTGGTGCTCGACTCGAGGAGCCATGTTGAACCACTTCTCTTTATTCTCTTCCGCGAGATCTTCTCCGAAAAAACACCCGCGCCCGCGTCTCTGGCACGATCCCGGAGATAGGAGTCAAAGGCCACGCGAGAATAGATAGCGAAAGGCTCGTCCAATTTCAGATGAAGGCGCTTGCCGGAGGGCGAATACATCTCGAGCTCGTTTACCGTGCGGCCGACTGCGTTCAATAACTGAGGCCATGCTTTCAAAGCTTTCGCAGTCACGCCGCCGCCGCAGGCCTTGGGCTCACCTTCGGGCCGGCCATCAAACAAGGCTACACGAGCGCCGCCTCTAGCCAACAATTCGGCGGCAAAAGACCCGGCTGGTCCGGCTCCCACGATCACTAGGTCAAAACTCTTCATTGCCCAACAATAATGTTAGAAAATAAACACCATCATAAGTGCCTTTCGATCTGGAGAGCAATTGGATAAGATACGAAGCGTTCCCTGAAAGATATCTGCCCAATTTTCTCTCGCTTCGAAGGGCTGCGCGTCTGCCGAAGCAAGCGAACTTTCTTGTTCAGTATTTTCACGTTGACGTGAGCTGCATGAGTAATCCAAGCAACCTTGTTTTCTCGGGCATCGCACCACACCCTCCTATCATGGTCCCGGAGGTAGGCCGAGAGTCTATCGCCGAAGTGCGCGGCTCAATCGAAGCGATGGCGGAACTCACCAGACGACTCATCGCCAGCGGTACCAAGACTGTTGTGCTGGTTTCTCCTCATGCGCCACTCGACGTCGATTCTTTTGTTGCTTATCTGGGACCAGAGCTTCATGGAGACTTCTCCAACTTTCGCGCTCCTGACACACAACTCCAGGTTGCGCTTGATGTTGAACTATTGAGCGCGATTGCGAGGAACGCAGCAAACGAAAACTATGCAGTAGTCGGAATTCCAAAACAAGAGCTCGATCATGGCACGAGCGTCCCGCTCTATTTTCTACTGCGGAATGGGTGGCAAGGCGACGTGGTCGCACTCGGGTACAGTTTCCTTTCAGACGACGATCATCTCCGCTTTGGAGCCTGTATCAGAAAGGCAATCGAGGAAGTTGGCAGGCCTGTCGCATTTATCGCTAGCGGAGACCTGAGTCACAGACTTAAACCGCAAGCACCAGCAGGTTATGACTCCAGCGCCTTCCTTTTTGACCAGGAGATCGTGGATGCTCTTTCCTGTAATGAGCCCGAACGAATCGTCCGGATTGATCCCGATCTGCGGGCACTTGCCGGCGAGTGTGGCTATCGGTCGATGCTTATCGCCATCGGCGCCACCAGGCAACTGCCCTTAGCTTGCGAGGTGCTTAACTATGAAGCCCCTTTCGGTGTCGGGTATCTGGTTGCTCAACTTACCAATCCCACAAACTTCGAGGAAGTCGAGCGGATTTCAGTTGGTGACGAGCTAGATCCGAATGACCGCCAGGACCTACCAGGACTCGCACGCAGAGCCGTTGAGACGTTTGTCAATGATGGAACGATTTTACCGCCACCGCCAAACATCGCCGGATTGTTTGCGGCACGCGCTCCGTGTTTTGTCTCGCTCAAGACTCTGGAAGGAGACCTGCGAGGTTGCATCGGCACAATTGAGCCGGAGATGGACAGCCTTGCCGAGGAAATCATCACAAATGCAATCAGCGCGGCCACACGTGATCCACGTTTTCTGCCAGTGGCTAGGGACGAGCTGTCGAACCTGAACTACTCCGTAGATGTTTTGTTTCCAGCTGAGAGGGCGAGTTTGGCGGATCTCGATCCGAGAATTTACGGCGTGATAGTGGAAGACGAGATAGGTGTCCGGCGTGGACTGCTGTTGCCCGACATCCCAGGCATCGACACTGCTGAGCAGCAGGTTGAGATTGCCGCAAAGAAGGCGGGTATTGCCGTCGGAACCCCTTTGAATCTTTCACGTTTTCGCGTTGAGCGATTTCGTGAATCTGGGTAGTAGCACAATGTCCGACACGCTTAGGTCATCGCCGTATTACAGAACCGCGAGCGGTAGCGACCGCACTCAACGAGGTCGAACAACTCCTCTGAATTTACGAGGCCTGACACCTAAAGTATACAACCGCTAAAAGTGTCGCACTTTGGATGGAGAACTATGGATAGGCCGGTTCACGGATTAGGTCTTGCTACATGCTTTCGTTGAATGCGGTCGTTACCGCTCCCGGTTCTGTAATAACCTGTTCACTCTTCGCTAGACATCGAGGTTTCTGACGTCCAGCGCATTGTCTTCGATAAACTTGCGTCGCGGCTCTACAGCATCGCCCATTAGCACGGTAAAGATTTCATCGGTTTCCACTGCGTCGTCGATTCTCACCTGCAAAAGCGTGCGCTTCTCGGGGTTCATAGTAGTCTCCCAGAGTTGTTCAGGATTCATTTCACCGAGGCCCTTGTAGCGTTGAATGGACAGGTCCTTTTTTGCAGCCGCGAGAACCTTTTCAAGCAGAGCATCACGTGTGGGAATCTCTTCTTTCGTGCCGTTCTCACCTGTTATGAATGGAGGCGCTAGCTTGTCTTCGAGAGTCATATAGAGTTCAACCGCCTTTTGAAACTCTACAAAGCTCGCAAAGTTCCAATCGACTGAAAGATTAAGGCCGGAATTGGTCGAGGTCTCTATCTCCCAAAGGCCGTGCTCCTCGTCAGTTGAGAGTTCGGTCTTATAACCGGCCCCTGCCAACACGGCTTCGACTCGAGCCATGAGGTCGCCATCCTGAAATATCTTGCGAAGGGTTGTTCCCTCTTTGCGTAGTACCCCTTTCTTGCCACCAAAAGCTTCCAGGAGTGTATCGAGGAGATGAGAATCGCCACCAAGACGGCGCGATGCGCGCTCGCAGTAATGCTTAAAATCAACCATCTGCTCCAATGACCGTGCGAGATCTTTACCTTCGATGACTTCCTTTGCACCTACTGAATTAACTGTCATATCCGCTGTCGCCATTCTCATCAAATAGCGGATCATCGAGCCTTCATCTTTAATGTATTCCTCTTTCTTGCCTCGCTTCACCTTAAACAATGGCGGCTGGGCAATGTACACATAACCTTTTTCCACCAGCTCAGCCATTTGACGATAGAAGAAAGTAAGCAACAAGGTCCTTATGTGCGAGCCGTCGACGTCGGCGTCGGTCATCAGAATGATTTTGTGGTAGCGCAACTTGCTTGCGTCGAAATCCTCTTTTCCGATCCCAGTTCCCAGTGCTGTAATCAGAGCTTTTATTTCGCTGTGGCCAAGCATCTTGTCATAACGCGCTTTTTCGACGTTGAGGATCTTGCCCTTCAGGGGAAGTATCGCTTGATTTTTTCGATCACGTCCCTGTTTCGCAGAACCCCCGGCTGAATCTCCCTCGACAATGTAAATCTCGGACAACGCCGGATCTCGCTCCTGGCAATCGGCCAGCTTACCGGGCAGCATGCTAGAACCCATCGCGCCTTTGCGCACGATTTCCCGCGCTTTACGCGCAGCCTCTCGCGCCCTCGCGGCATCCAGCGCTTTGCCGACTATTTTTCTCGCCACGGTTGGGTTTTGTTCAAAAAACTCCGTAAGCCGATCATTCAAGAACGACTCAACCGCCCCCTTTACATCGGAGTTCAGCTTACCTTTTGTTTGGCCTTCAAATTGCGGTTGCGGCAACTTCACGGAGATAACTGCCACGAGTCCCTCACGAACATCATCTCCCGTGAGAGAGGTCTTGAAGTTCTTCGCCAGACCTGACGATTGCGCGTAGGCGTTGATAGTTCTGGTAAAGGCCGAGCGAAATCCAGATAAGTGCGAGCCACCATCGACTGTGTTGATGTTGTTGGCAAACGAATAGACCTTTTCGTCGTAAGCGTCGTTGTACTGGATAGCCACCTCGATCGAAAGCGCATCGCTTTCCTTCTCAAAGTAGATTGGCTTATCGTGGAGAACGCTCTTGTTTTTGTTTAGATGTTTGACGAATTCCGCAATCCCTCCCTTGTAATAGAACTCGTGCGAACGCTCCGGCTCCTCGCGCTCGTCCTTGATGGTGATGCGAATACCCTTATTGAGGAAAGCCTTCTCCCGCAGACGCTCCGAGAGCTTGTCGAAGCTAAATGCCGTCTCAGTAAAGATCTGAGAATCGGGCAAGAAGGTGATCTTGGTACCGCGTTTTCGCGTCTTTCCGGTCTGTCTTAGAGGTACGACTGGAACCCCGCGCACGTATTCTTGTTCATAGGTCTTCCCGTCGCGCCAAATCTCCAGATGTAGATGTTCCGAAAGGAAGTTGACGCATGAAACGCCAACGCCGTGAAGCCCACCGGAAACTTTGTAAGCGTTAGTGTCAAACTTACCGCCAGCGTGAAGCTTTGTCATAACCACTTCAGCGGCAGAGCGCTTCTCTTTTTTTATTTCATCAACCGGGATTCCGCGTCCGTTATCAATGACCGTAATCGAGTTGTCTAAATGGATGGCTACTTCGACCGTGTCGCAATAACCAGCCAGTGCCTCATCGATCGAATTATCAACTACTTCGTAGACTATGTGATGCAGCCCGATCTCGCCCGTGGATCCGATATACATCGCGGGCCTCTTGCGAACCGCATCGCGCCCTTCCAGGATAGTGATTGAAGACCCATCATAAGCTTGTACTTTCTTGTCTGTTACTGTTGTTCCTACTGTTGCCAAAATCTATTCTCCTATCGACACCCACTCTTTATCCCGAAATTACGGGAGGATTGTGGAAGCAGCCACAACTCCGTCCGCTTTGGTGTTGCTGCCTCGGACCCTTCCATCCTCAATTTCGTAGACATTTGCTTTGGAAAAAAACCCTTCAACGTGACTTCGCTTCGAGGTGGTGATGAAGGTCTGCGTACGATTTTCAAGATATTCCAGAAGATGTCTTATCCTTCCTTCATCCAGCTCCGCGTCGACATCATCGATGATAAAAACCGGATGCTCATTTGACGCTAAATTATACAATGAAATCGCCGCTAAGTCCAATAGTAACAATGTGCTACGTTGCTGCCCTGAGCTGCCGTAAACCCTGATTTCCCGGCCGTCCAAAAGTATCTCCAGATCGTCTCGATGCGGCCCGATCAAAGCATGGCCTGCGGCCACTTCCGCTTGCAGCCGAACAGTCATTCTTTCGTGCAGCAAAGAACTATAGGCGCCCAAATCTCCCTTGCCTTCCAGTGAAGACCTGTAACGAGCAGTTAGATGGCGACGATCAAAGAGTTGTCGCTCCAGTGCTCTGTTCAGGCCAGCAACATACTCTTCCCTTTGCCTGTGAATCTCTTCCGCTAGTAGTGCCAGTTGATCATTCCACGGTGCCAGAAGATCTGCTGTCTTTTCGAGATTAAATTCACTCTCCGATGCCAGTTGAAGTATCTTGTTTTTCTGCTTTATTACCCTGCTGTAATCGGCGATGGTTTGAAGATAAGCAGGTCTTAATGATGCGATACCTCGGTCCAAAAACTTTCTTCTCGCTTCTGGCAGGCCACGGACCACATCTAGATCGGCTGCGGTAAACGAGAAGACTTGAAGCTGAGACAGGTAGCGCGTGAGGGCTTCTCGTTTCTGATTGACGAAGATCGACTTTGTGTTTTCGTTAAGGGTTACCTGGAGTTCTCTTTCAAAATTAACACCTGCGGTGACCGTGCCTCTAACTGTGGCAACATGTTCACCAAACTTAATTGATTCCTGTAATCGCTGGGTGCGAAAAGATTTCGCCCGGGCGAGAACATGAATAGCTTCCAGCCAGTTTGTTTTTCCCTGACCGTTATTCCCGTAAATAATGTTTAGCCGTGAACCCCAGAGAATTTTCCCAGTTAGATTTCGAAAGTTAGTCGCCTCAATCGCAGCGAGAAGCATCCTCGAATTCTAACACAGCGGGTTTGTCGTCTCGTTCTAAGAACTTCGCTCAGCACAAAGCGCCCTCTGATTTATTTATCAGAGGGCGCATCACTAGCCAGTATAGTTTGGTGGTGGAAATGGAAGCAGCCATCCTCCATCAAATCCTCATGGGCATTACGATGTACTTGTAATCGTACTCCCCGTTCTCCGAAGGATGAAGTTGAGCCTGAGAGTTGCCATCCCTAAACTCGAAGGAAACCTTCGCGTCGCCGATGACGTTGAGAAACTCCTGGAGATACTGGGCATTGAAACCAATATCTGTTTCTTCGCCAGCATAGTCTGTCTGAAGAGTCTCGTGCGCCTCACCTTCTTCAGCGTTTTGAGAACTTATTACCAACTGATTTGGCTCCAGATGAAAACGAATCGCGTGGGATCGTTCATCGGACATCAAAGCGACGCGTCTGATGGCATGGTTCAGCAAACTACTGTCAAACTCTACCGACTTGTCGTTGTTTTTCGGCATCACCATTTCATAGTTCGGAAACTGACCGTACAGCATGCGGGAAATTAACAACCGTGGACCAACCTGGAAGTAGATATGATTCTCATCAATACCCAGACTAATATCTTCGTCGAAGCCTGTGGTTAGCTTGGTTAATTCGGCCAACGTTTTTCGCGGAATAAGCGTATCTATCGTCTGATTGCTGCCATTTTTAGTTACGTCTTTTCGTTCGACATAGGCCAGTCGGTGCCCATCGGTAGTAACCATTTTGGCGCCTGATTCGTCCAAAACAAACTTCGCGCCAGACAGCGTATAACGCGACTCCTCCTGAGTGATCGCGAAGATTGTTCGATCAATAAACGTTTTGAGAACACTTGCGGAAATCTTCGTTGGCGCGGATTTGAAAGTCGGAACCTCAGGAAAAGCATCCCTGGCCACTCCAACCAACTTGAATCTGGCGCGATCACATTTTACGGTAACCCAGTCGTTATCCTCTTTCTTAAAACTTACGGGAGCATCCGGCAGCAGTCTCGATATCTCGAATAGTTTCCTAGCCTGAACACAGATCGAACCAGGAGTGTTTATCTCCTCGGCGTCCATGTCGCAGCGAATAGTGACATCCAAATCCGTTCCCGTAATTCTTATTGTTCCCTCGCCAACCGACTCGATGAGGATATTTGAAAGTACCGGAATCGTGTTTTTCTTTTCAACGACACCCTGCACGAAGCCGAGTTCCTTTTGGAGGTTTTGTTTACTTACAACGAATTGCATTGCGGTGTACTCCTTCGCGCTCTTACAAAATGAAAGTTATGCGACTTCTCTTTCTGCTACTAAGGATAAGAAATAATTTATTGTAATACCTAGTAGTAGTAGTAGGTGACTGTGGATATACGGAAAACCTTCTATCTCTCAAAAATTCAGCATTTAGAGTTCTACACGACTTGTGGGAACTACTCGACGAAAACTCTGTAGTGTCGGAAAAGTAAGTGGAGGTGAAACATTATCACATTTCCACATGATCGTTACTCTACGATCTGTGAAAAACTCACGAGACCTATCGTTGTAGAGATTCGGAGAGTTCATTAATTAACTTCTGTAGTATCTCGTCAGTTGAGACCAGTGACTCAATCTTCTCTACCGAATGAATAACAGTTGTGTGATGCTTGCCGCTGAATGCGCGCCCTATCTCGGGGTAGCTATGTTTGGTCAGATGTTTACAGAGATACATTGCGATTTGACGGGGATGAGAGATATGACGCGCATTGTTTTTTGATAGCAGTTCGTCAACGGACAACTTATAAGTTGTCGCTACCAATTTTTGGATCTGTTGTATGGTAATGACTCCGGATTCTTCTTCCTTCGCGATGTTCCGTATGGCGTCCTGAGCAAGACTTTTAGAGATAGACTCACCCCGAAGGGAGGATATAGCAATAAGTCTAACGAGCGATCCCTCTAACTCCCGCACGTTACTCTTGACTCTACTAGCGATAAACATCGCCACATCGTCTGGAACGGAAACACCGATGAGATCTCCTTTGCGTTTTAAGATGGCAATCTTTGTCTCAAGATCGGGGGGTTCGATATCCGCGATCAATCCCCATTCAAAGCGAGAGTGAAGCCGCTCCTCGAGCGTTGGTATCTCCCTGGGAGGGCAGTCGGAGCTAATTACTATCTGCTTCTGCTGATCGTAAAGTGCATTAAACGTATGAAAGAACTCCTCCTGCGTTCGCTCTTTTCCGGCCATAAACTGGACGTCGTCGATTAGCAACACATCTACCGAGCGGTACTTCTCGCGAAAGCTTTGGGTTTTATCGTAACGAATTGCGTTAATCAAATCGTTCATAAACTTCTCTGACGATAAGTAACAAAGCTTCAAGTGATGATTGCGAGCTTTAATGGCATGTCCGCAGGCATGCATCAAGTGAGTCTTGCCAAGACCGACACCGCCATACAGGTAGAGTGGATTATAAGTTCTTCCGGGAGCTTCGGCGACCGCCATCGAAGCCGCATGTGCAAACTGGTTACAGGAGCCAACAACAAAACTTTCGTAGGTATATTTTGAACTGAGGGAAGGCTCTGATTGAGTCGGACTTGCGGAGCGATTTACATTCTCGGACAGGCTAAAGCCACTGCCAGCCCTCACCTCAGGCGGCATCAATAGTGATTGGGTATCGTCTATTCGGCCTAGCGTTTCCGTCCCAGCATTACTCTTCCGATCAATCAAAACCTTAGTGGTCTCCTTCTCAATAGCCCAACCAACTGAATAACCGGATAATCGCAACTCATCCAAGGATTCCTCCAGGAGCTTGGAATAATTACTTACGACCCAGTCCTTCACAACCTGATTCGGCGCTCGAAGGCGAATAACGTGCTCGGAATTGTCCAACCCTTCGAACCGAATCGGCCTAAACCATGTCTCGAGAGTTTGTTGATTCAGTCTGGCCGTTAGGGCGTGGAGGATGTCTCCCCAAATGTTAGTCTCAACGGAAGTGTTCATTAAAAAACCAGAGGCCGGAGGGATTCAAATTGATTAAACTCGCCTTAGCAAAACCATACACCTGCTGGATAGGCTAACGCTAAAATTGAAAGGGTCCTTTGCCCTACCATTTCCTTGGCAGAAGATCAGGCTTTCACAGTCCGGAAGTTTTCCACAGGGTTTCCCACAAGAATGTGGAAAACGCAACATCGTTAAAGTAAAGCTTTAAAGTCTTTACTTATCAATTACTTACAGGTGATCTTCTGTCAAAGCCTGCGGAGACTAACATAGAAGTTTGAGATTGATCAAGGGAGCAGTGGCAATAAAACAGCGCACTTACCAAAGCGTCAGTATGCCTCACTGGGCGCTCTGTCAAAAGTACCATTAACTTACACTCCGCGACCGGACCGCGCGGTTTAGGGTACTCACCTTGATCACGGAGAGTGAACTCAATTTGCCCAAGTTTCGCACACGAGGGATGCGCTTTGCGGCGCCACGAGAGGCGGATTTCGGCCCCCAAGGGATGGCTTCGAAGCACGCTTAATTTTAGTTGAGTTGAAGCTAAAACCGTTGGTTAAGTGACCGTAGCCGAACCGCATGAAGCGCAATCTCGAAAACAATCCATGGGAGCCGTGCTTTCTTGACATAACCAGAAGGCGCGATTAGTCTTAGGGTTTTCGTTAACAGGAGAATTGATGACTATGTCGAAACGGACTTTTCAACCCAATAATAGACGTCGAGCAAAAAACCATGGCTTTCGGGCCAGGATGGCGACTAAGAATGGCAGACTGGTGTTGAAGCGACGTCGCGCTAAGGGACGAAAGCGCCTTACGCCCGCTCATTACTAAATCCGAACAGTGCATGAAGAACAATTTGCGTGATTCAGCAGAATTCCAACATGTTTATCGGAATGGAAAGCGTTATGAAGGCGCATTCATAACCGTCTTCGTCATTGACAATCAGCGACCGCTACACCGTCTCGGAGTTACGGCATCAAAGAAGGCATTGGGTAAAGCAGTTCAACGGAATCGCGCCAAGCGACTGTTGAGAGAGACGTTCCGATCAAACGAATCAGCTTTGCGAGCTCTTAGCAAGAATTACGATTGGGTACTCAACGCTAAGGCCGCAGTCTTGAATGATAAGGTTTACGCTCCCGCGAGGGAGTTTGGCGAGATTGTCGAAAGAGTTGGTAGGCAAGAAGATGATGCCGTCACATTAGTCAAACCATAGTTGTGTGAAAACAGTTCTAATCTCAATCCTAAAAACTTATAAATTGGCGGTTTCACCACTTCTACCTCCTTCTTGTAGATTCATTCCCACATGCTCGGAATACGCGATTGACGCGATTGCTCGGTATGGAGCGTTGCGCGGCAGCGGTCTTGCTTTACGGCGATTACTGCGATGCCATCCTTTCCACCCCGGCGGTTATGATCCGGTCAAATGATCGGGCTTCCGGACATTTCGGAATGACGTCTCTTAGCAGACAAACTTAAATGCAACAAAAACGACTCATACTCGCATTAGCGATCTCCACAGCCATACTCTTTCTGTGGAGTTACTTGGTACCTGTTAAGCCCCCTCAAAACAACAATCAGCCAAGTTCGGTACCAAGTTCGTCGGCGCAGGTTGGTTCGTCTCAAGCACAGTCGACGAATTTGCCTCCCGTTCAAGCTGGAACTACAACGCCATCACCTGCAGCCGCGCCTCAAAGAACGATACGGATTAAGACGCCTCTTTATGAAGCAAAATTTGATACTCGTGGAGCGGAGCCCACCAGTTGGGTAATAAAGAAAAATAAGAATAGCGGAAGTGAGATCTACTCTGTCGCAGGAAACAGGAAAAATCGCATACCTCTGGAACTCATCTCTCCTGAAGGCTTGAAAAGACAGCCTCGACAGGTGCCGCTTCAAGTAGTCACTGGCGATACTAATCTGGATTCGACTCTCAGTTCTGCTACTTACAAATTGGAGGGCGTGGAGGGTAACAACGGAGATGTCGAAGTAAGTTTGGGGCCAGGCGAAAAGAAGCAACTGACCTTCGTGCTGGAAGACAGTGCCAGTCGCTTGCAGGTGCGAAAAACACTTGCGTTTGACGCTGATCGGTATGACACAGACCTAACACTTTTAGTTAAGCGTGGTGACGAGACTGTTCCCCAGATGAAACTTACTGTCGGTCCTAGTATTGGTGATCAGGGCGTTAGTCATCATACGTTTTATTCCGTGGCACCCGAAGCGATTGCTTACGTCGGTGACAAAGTTGAGCGGCATCCTGCAGTAGGAATAAACACAAATAAGAATAGCCCTGATCGACTCGTTCTCAGTGGGCCAGTCGATTGGGCCGGTGTTGGCGACACATATTTCGCGATGGTGGCCGTGCCAGACAAGAGATCTGATGGCCTCGAATACCGTACGGTACAGTATGACTACCAAGCTAACGGCAAGGCGGAAAAGAGATACCTGGTGACAGGCCTTGTGCCGGTTGGTGCCGCTGGTTCCCACACCATTATCTATGTTGGCCCAAAAGATCACTATCTCCTGACATCCGCCAGCACCCAGATCAGTCAGGTGGTGAGCCGCCCAATCGATTTGGAAGGCTTGATCGATTATGGTTGGTTGGGATGGTTGTCGCGCCCGTTGGCTGTGCCGATTCTTTGGTCCATTACAACTCTTCATCGCTTGACCGGCAGCTACGGCATAGGAATTATTCTCTTTACGATTGTAATTTACTCGCTTTTCTTTCCGTTGAAATGGCGCTCCTCCAGGGCCATGAAGAAGGCCCAAAAGTTGGCTCCGCGAATGAAGGAACTGCAGGAAAAGATCAAGGGTATGAAGCAAAACGACCCTCGTCTTAAAGAGCTGCAGGTAGAACAACTCCGTCTGATGAAGGAAGGCAATCCACTGGGTGGTTGTTTACCTTTGCTCATTCAGATGCCCTTTCTGTTTGCGCTTTACCGGGCAATCACCATATCCCTGGATTTTCGTCAGGCCACCTTTCTTTGGTTGCCGGATCTTTCGTCCGGTGATCCTTATCACATACTTGAGATCCTCATGGCGGGAACAATGATCGTCTTACAGTTGATTACGCCAGCACCCTCTGCGGATCCACTGCAAAGAAAAATGATGGCCATCGGAATGCCGGTTTTCATGCTTTACGTTTTGTGGGGCGCTCCGTCCGGATTGTTACTCTACTGGTTGGTGGGTAATATCGTTGGATTCAGTCAACAGTATATGATAAATCATTGGACCAAATCAGAAGATGCAGAAGAACCTTCCGGTAGTCCCCCTTTGAAACGCGCGTAAATAATTTAAGCGCTAATGTGGTTGATAAATTATGGAAGACGTTTCCCAACAGGCGACAGAGTTTCTTGAGGATCTCTTTACGAATCTCGGCTTACAACTCCGAGTAAGCCTGAAGCAGGGTTTCGCGGGTCAGGTATTGGATATCGACGGTGCCGACGCCGAGCTTTTGGAAGGTCAGACCGGAGAACTGCTAGAAGCACTTCAGCATCTTATTAACCAGATCTACGGACGGAGCTTAGCTTCGGGGGCACGACTTATTTGCGATGTACATGGGTTTCGGGCCACGCGCGAAGCCGAGCTCAAGGCTATGGCAAATCATGCAGCGAGCCAGGTACGCACGACAGGCGTGGCTTTTACGTTCGAACCGATGAGCGCAAACGAGCGACGAATTATTCACCTTACTCTGGCGGAGATAGAGGATGTCTATACGGAGTCCATCGGCGAGCGCACCGAGCGCAGGTTGAAAGTTTCCCTGAAGAATCCGACCAAACGTGTCTCGTAAATAACCTGTCAACCACCGCACTGCCGCCCTTCAATCAAGCACAACGATGAGTACAATCGTCGCTATATCTACCCCTCGAGGGCGCGGCGCACTTGGTATCATTCGCTTGAGTGGTGCTGATGCCCTAAGAATCAGCAGGCAGATCGCAGGTTTGTCGTTTGAAGTCGAACCTCGACGTCCTACTTTACAGAACCTCAAGGATTCACAGACTTCCGAGATCATCGATCAGGCTCTCATTACCTATTTCAAAGCACCTTATTCGCTAACAGGTGAAGACGTCGTTGAGGTGAGCTGTCACGGCTCACCGGTTGTGCTTCGTCGTATCATCGACCTGGCACTGAGCTTTGGAGCGCGGCTCGCTGGACCAGGGGAGTTCACTCTTCGAGCTCTGTCAAATGGAAAACTGAACTTGGCCCAGGCGGAAGCGATTCGCGATCTAATATCTTCGCAAACCGAAGCTGCCGCCAGGCAAGCCGCTCGACAGCTCAATGGCGAGCTGGCAGCTGCGCTCGAACCCCTTAAGAATACACTCATAGAAGTTATCGTTCTGCTTGAGTCTGCGATTGAATTTGTCGAAGATGATCTCCCTCCGCCGCAGGTAAGACTGATCGAAGAGAGCTTGACGTTGATTGGTAGTGGTGTCGAAACGCTGGCTGGCAGTTATAGCGCTGGCCATTTGCTGCAAGACGGTATCAAACTTACCATCGTAGGTTCGCCAAATGTCGGTAAGTCTAGTCTATTCAACAGGTTACTGGCGCGCGAGAGGGCCATAGTCAGTGACATACCAGGTACTACCCGGGATACATTGTCCGAGCCGGTGGATATGGAAGGAGTGCCGGTCCTGCTTAGTGACACGGCTGGCTTGCGGGAAACTCCAGACAGGATCGAAAGCTTGGGAATACAGCGAACGCATCGTTCGATGAGCGACGCGGACCTGGTAATGGTGGTAGTGGACGGATCTGTTCCAATAGGCCCCCAGGACTTGAGAGTTCTAACTTCTACTCAAGTCGCACGCCGAATACTCGTGCTCAACAAGTGTGACTTGCCTCGCTATCAAACGAGTAGCGACGAACTCCTGAGTCATGACGCCATTCATGTGTCAGCTTTAACCGGTGAGGGCCTGGATAATCTGCGGACTGCTATACTGGAAATGTTTGACATGACGATGATGGAATCCGGAAACCTGCTTGTGACAAACGCGCGGCATCATGATTTACTGCGTCATGCCCATCGCGAACTGAAAGCCGCAGAAGTCTTGTTAAGTGGTCGAGCAAGCGAAGAATTAGTACTAGAGCCCTTGCATAATGCGCTAAGGTTTCTGGGAGAAATAACAGGCGAAACAACGACTGAAGAGATTCTATCGCAAATATTTGCGACATTCTGCATTGGAAAATAGAAATGTCCTTCGACGAAGTCTTTGAGGTTGTAGTTATCGGAGCTGGCCACGCGGGTTGTGAAGCTGCCTCCGCGTCCGCCCGGCTCGGAGCCGAAACGGCTTTGCTGACTCTGAACTTAGATCTTATCGGACAAATGTCTTGTAATCCCGCTATTGGTGGAATCGCCAAGGGGCATCTTGTTCGGGAAATAGATGCTCTGGGGGGCATCATGGGTCGTGTTATCGATCGCACTGGGATCCAATTTAGATTGTTGAATCGTTCGCGTGGACCGGCTGTCCAGTCGCCTCGGGCTCAAGCGGATCGCCTTCTATACCGCAGCGAAATGCGACGAACGCTGGAAGGGACGTCCAATTTGCACCTCCGTCAAGGTAAAGCGGTGGATTTGATTACTCATAACGGACACATCGTCGGAGTCGAGATGGAAGATGGAAGAACGTTGGGTGCCAGCGCAATCGTCGTTGCTACCGGAACGTTCTTAAACGGTGTAGTGCACACTGGGCGGCGAACTTATAGCGCGGGACGCGCCGGCGAACCTGCTTCTATTGAATTGGCGGAGGCACTCCGTAGACTGGGATTTCCCGTTGGCAGACTGAAAACAGGCACTCCTCCGAGACTCGACGGCAGAACAATTGACTGGAGCGCGTTTGAACCGCAGCCAGGAGACAAGAAACCCGTTCCATTCTCATTTTCGACAGATCATCTAACACAGAAACAAATCAACTGTTTTGTCGGTTATACAACTGCTGAGGTGCACAACGCGATTCGGGCAAATCTCGCAGAATCACCGTTGTATTCAGGGAAAATCAAAGGGGTTGGACCTCGGTACTGTCCCTCGATCGAGGACAAGGTGGTTAAGTTCGCGGAGAAAACGCGTCACCAATTGTTTCTCGAACCGGAAGGACATGATACCAACGAGGTCTATCTTAACGGCTTCTCGACCTCCCTGCCGGCCGAAGTGCAGCAGGACCTCGTGAGAATGATCCCCGGCCTCGAGGAAGCAAAGATCATTCGGCCCGGTTACGCTATAGAATATGACTATATCGATCCTCGTGAGTTGCGTCCAGAGCTTCAGACCGTGCGCATGTCGGGTCTCTTTCACGCCGGGCAAATAAACGGGACCACAGGTTACGAAGAAGCGGCTTGCCAGGGGCTGATTGCCGGCATTAACGCCGCTTTGCTAGTCCAGCGACGGAAGCCTCTTCGACTGCGAAGAGAAGAGTCTTATATTGGGGTCTTGGTTGAGGATTTGATTAGACAGGGTGTTGACGAGCCTTATCGAATCTTTACGTCTAGGGCTGAGTATCGACTGGCTTTGCGCTACGACAATGCGGATGCGAGACTTCAGTCCTATGGCAGGGAGCTCGGCCTGGTGGGCGATACAGATTGGGACCGTTTTAATTTAAGACGTGCAAGGTTGGTAAAATTGAAAATTGCACTTGATAATACTCGGTTCAGACGTGCCGATGCCCAATATGCCGCGCTGGCGACCTTGTTGAACAGGGACTTAGGAGACTCGATTTCGCTGGCACAACTCGCCAAACGTCCCGGCATCCAAAACGAACTCATTATGTCATTGCTGTCTGCTGAGTTGCAGTCTGATGTCAGCGAAGCGGATCTGACGTCAGCGTTGGCTGACTCTTTGTATGCGGGATATTTGGAGTCGCACAAGGCAACTGTCGCAAGACTTTACCAGCATGATGCCTTGAGAATACCAGTCGAGACAACTTTTGGAGATATCGGCGGACTCTCAAACGAGGCCGTACAGCGCCTCGAGCGGGCAAAGCCAGTAACTTTTGGGGACGCGCGGCTTGTTCCCGGACTAACACCCGCGGCTTTGTCGGCACTTCTTGTTTTCCTCTCTCAACAACAGAAAGCAGCCTGAAAGGTTTCACGTGTCCCATTGCTGGACCGGGGCATGTGAAGCCACGCCCCTGTAAGCTAATAAAACCTTGGCCGCGCTTGCGTAAAGTAGCCGTCACAGAATCGAGTGTGCTAGTTTAGGCGGCAATAATTATAAGAAGCAGAAGGGGTGCTCGCCTGTTTATGGCTAAAACTATAGCCGTTGCCAATCAAAAAGGCGGAGTTGGGAAGACTACGACGGCGGTGAACCTCGCTGCAGTGTTTGCGACTTGGGGGTTACGGATTTTATTGGTGGATGCGGATCCTCAAGGTAATGCCACCTCAGGCGTCGGAATCCAAAGGGGCAGTTTTCGTAGAGGTCTCTACCACTCTCTTGTTCTAGGTGAGCCGATCGAATCGCTTATTCTTCAAACTCAAATATCGACATTAAGCGCTGTGCCTGCAAATAAGGACTTAGCCGGTGCTGAAGTAGAGCTGGTGGATGTCGAACAGAGAGAATTCCAACTACGACGAGCACTTGCCAGCGTCGACGCCCAATACGACTATTTCATAATTGATTGCCCTCCTTCACTTGGATTGCTGACACTAAACGCGCTCACGGCGGCCAAGTCGTTGCTCGTGCCGATACAGTGCGAATACTACGCGCTTGAAGGGGTAACGGAGTTGTTTGATACCCTCGCTAGAATTAGGCGACTTCATAACCCAAGCCTCACAATCGAAGGGCTACTTCTGACCATGTACGACGAGCGGACAAATCTGTCGTCGGCTGTAGCTTCAGACTTACGCGACTTCTATGGCCAACAGGTTTTTCGAACTGTAATTCCGCGAAACGTCAGACTCGCTGAGGCACCTAGTTACGGAAAACCAATAGTTGTTTATGACGCCCAATCTAAAGGCGCTGAAGCCTATGCTCAGTTGGCCAAGGAGATTATTTATGAATCGAAAAGCGCTGGGCCGGGGACTGGGAGCGCTGCTGTCGTCTGATCGAACAGTAGACCTCCGCGACGAGCCATACGAAGTCGAGATCGATTTAATCGATGCTGGGTCCATGCAACCGCGAACCTATTTCGACCCCGTCAGTTTGGCCGGTCTAGCTGATTCGATAAGGAGCCATGGGGTTGTTCAGCCTCTTCTTGTCCGCAGGCGTGACGAGAGGTATGAGCTCATTGCGGGCGAGCGACGTTGGCGCGCCGCGAAGATGGCTGGGCTTTCAAGAGTGCCTATAGTCGTAAAAGAGGTCCCGGATCGTGATCTATTGGAAATCGCTCTTATTGAAAACATTCAACGCGAAGATCTAAACCCAATCGAAGAGGCCCAAGCGTACAGAAACCTGATCGATACCGTAGGCTTGACACAGGATGCCCTCGCAACAAGATTAGGCCGGGACCGTTCCTATATAACCAACTATATCCGACTCCTCCGCCTGCCGGACGACATTCAACAGCTAGTAACGGAGGGAAAGCTATCAACAGGCCACGCTCGCACGATCCTGGGCTTACCGCACGTCGACCTTCAGCGGCGAGTCGCTCGTCGGATTATCGATCGAGATTTGTCGGTGCGTTCTACCGAGAGTCTCGTCAAGTCGATGACAGAAGGCGGAGCAGTCAGAAGGAATTTGCGACGCCCGAAGCCTAGTGATGCCAACATTCGAGCAGCAGAGACAAAACTAAGAAGGGCTCTCGGCACACAAGTGCGAATAGTACAACGCGAAGGTGGCCAGGGAACGGTCGAGATTAAGTTTTTTAATCAGGACGATCTTGATCGGATCTATGCGGTTATTACTAAGAATCAATAGTCACTTGTACAATCTACAACCAACCAGTGCCCCGCTAACCATGCTGCCTGTACAATATACAATCAAGCGTCGATGTTTTATTTGGAAAGCCTTCGTGAGCCCATCTTCGTTTGGCAGGAGACGTTAGTTGACCGCTCTATTGCCTCATGTTAGACTCCCGCGCTTTTGCGCTGCTAACTCCATACCCTTAGGCAGAGGTCGATAATGTTTTTGGCGGAGAGTTCTATTCAGTTGGTTCCTGATGGGACTTTACTGCTTCACTTCCTTTTTGTGGGATTGATGGTAGTGGTGTTAAGTAGGACCCTGCTTAAACCGATAAACGTAATACTCCAGGAGCGGGAAGAGTACATCCGCGGGCGTAAGGATAAGGCGAAAGCGATGGCTGCTGCTCGGGAAGAAATGCTCCAACGATACGAAACCGAATTGCGCAAAGCCAGGGCTGAGGGATATCGGCTACTGGAACAGGAAAGGGCTAGAGCAATAAAAGAAAAGCAAGAGAAGCTGCAATCGGTGAAAGAAGAAATGGCCACTTGGGTTTCGTCTGAGATTGCGACGACACGGCAACTAGAGGAACAGATAAGGCGCGAGCTTGAGGCTCAAGCTAGCAGCATGGCTGAACTCATCAGCTACCAGATATTGGGTCGTCCCACACATGGTTCTTAGACTGAGATGATGCCTGTAATGTTACCTCTCTTAACGCTCATGGTTTCTGAAGAATCAGTGAGCTGGTTAAACTATCCCGGGTTGGAGCTCTGGAAGTTTATTAATCTTGCTATTTTTTTAGGCGTCGCGATTTTTATTTTGCGGAGACGTCTACGTGAGGCTCTGGTGGCCAGGCGTGAAGGAATCAAAGCGGAACTGTTACAGGCTCAGAAGGAGCGAGATGAAGCTCTCGCGCGACTCGCCGAAGCTGAGGCATTGCTGGCACATCTCAATTCAGACATAGCTGCGTTAAAAGAACAGTCGCGGGCCGAGGCGGAACTGGAGAGAGAGCGCCTCAGGCTAGCAACCGATAAAGAACTTGAAAAACTAAAGCAGCAAGCTCAAAGGGAGATTGAAACGGCAGCTAAGATCGCCAAGCAGGAATTGCGGCGATTTCTCGCGAATCGAAGCATAGAGCTTGCCAAAGAATCTGTTCTTTTGGAGATACGACCTGAAGATGACGCACGACTCATTGGGGCGAGTATTGCCGAACTTAGGGGGAGCAAGATTTGAGTTTGCAAACCGTGGCGCGACGCTATGCCCTGGCTCTTGCTGATGTCGTTATCGAGCGAAAGGAGGAGCGAGAAGTCCAAGCTGAAATCGATTCCTGGGCTTCAATGATCGATTCGAACCCTCAACTGCGAGAAGTCTTTGCCAACCCTACGATATCCTACGACCAAAAACGAAGTGTTCTTGAGGAGTTGATTTCTCGGACCAAAGTACGGCAGACGACCGCCGGTTTTCTTCAAGTACTCTTAAAAAATCAGCGACTTTCTCAACTTAGACAGGTCGCGGAGCGATTTAGCCTGGTGCTCGACGAACGAAGCGGCGTGATTGCTGCCAATGTTATTACTGCGCGAACGATACCCGAGCCAGCCAAGAACGCCCTCCGAGATACACTTGCGTCCGCAACTGGCAAGACTGTGCGCCTCAACTTTACGACCGATGAAGAAATCATAGGCGGCATCATAACTCATATCGGCTCAACCGTATTTGATGGATCCGTGCGAGACCAACTCGATCGGCTTGCAGTGGAACTAGCCGGTAACTAAGTAATCCAAGGCCTGAAGCGCCATAGAGGAGATCATGGAAACTATTAGAGCCAGCGAGATCAACGAGATTATTCGCAAGCAAATTGAAAGTTTTGAGGCTGGGGTCACCGTTACGGAAGTGGGCACAGTTATCAAGATTGGCGACGGCATCGCCGAAATCCATGGTTTGGAAAAAGTCATGGCAGGCGAACTCCTGGAGTTTCCCCACGACGTCCGGGGTCTGGCTCTGAATTTGGAAGAGGACAAGGTGGGAGCGGTTTTGTTTGGTGACTTTCAGGTCATACGCGAAGGCGATCTCGTGAAGCGCACTGGACGAATCATGCAGGTTCCGGTCGGCGACGCTCTCGTAGGCCGAGTCGTAGACGTACTTGGAAATCCTATTGATGATCGTGGACCGATCCTCACTGACATTTACTATCCGGTCGAGCGCATTGCACCGGGCGTTGTCGATCGGCAACCGGTGAAGGAACCTCTCCAGACGGGTCTCAAAGCGATTGATGCAATGGTCCCCATCGGCCGCGGCCAGCGGGAATTGATAATAGGAGATCGGCAGACAGGTAAGACGGCAGTTGCAGTTGACACAATCATAAATCAAAAGGGTAAGGACGTCGTTTGCATCTACGTCGCAATCGGTCAAAAGGCATCCACCGTGGCCCAAGTTGTGAAAACGCTGCAGGACTTCGGCGCCATGGATTACACGATTGTCATTAAGGCGACGGCTTCTGATCCGGCTGCAATGCAGTTTCTTGCTCCTTATTCTGGAGCGGCGATGGGCGAATATTTCCGCGACAACGGTAAGCACGCCCTCACAATCTACGACGATCTGTCGAAACAAGCCGCAGCATACCGAGAAATCTCCCTGCTCCTGCGACGTCCCCCCGGTCGTGAAGCCTACCCAGGCGACGTGTTTTATCTCCATTCCCGTTTGCTTGAAAGAGCGGCAAAGCTATCTGATCTCAAAGGTGGCGGGTCTTTGACGAGCTTGCCGATTATTGAAACGCAGGCTGGTGATATTTCTGCATACATACCTACCAATGTAATTTCAATCACTGATGGTCAGATCTTTCTGGAAGCTGACCTCTTTAACAGCGGCTTCCGACCGGCTATTAACGTCGGCAACAGCGTATCGCGTGTAGGCGGCTCAGCTCAGATAAAGGCCATGAAGCAAGTGGCCGGCACGCTTCGATTGGACTTGGCGCAATTCAGAGAGTTGCAAGCCTTCGCCCAATTTGGTTCTGACTTGGATAAAGCGACGCAAGCTCAGCTTGCCCGCGGCCAACGTCTAACCGAGATACTCAAACAACCGCAGTATCAGCCGGTCGACGTTGAGAAGCAGGTGCTCGTAATCTGGGCGGCGACCAATGGCTACACCGACGACATCGCGATTGAAGACGTCCGGCAGTTCGAAGGCGAACTTCTAAACTTCGTCGAAAACTCGCACCCTGGATTGTTGAATAATATTCGTGAAAAGAAGAGCTTAACCGACGAAATCAAGACGGACTTGCAACAAGTGCTCAAGGATTTCAAAGACATCTGGAAAGAGGAACGCTCCGTTGCCGTTTCTGGCGCTAGTAGCCCTTCAACTGTATCCGCGGCGCCGGCGACCGTCTAGGATCCTGCTCTCTAAAGGTTCTTATGCCCAACCTCCTCGATATTCGCCGCCGCATTAAGTCGGTAAAGAATACGCAGCAGATCACTAAGGCCATGAAGATGGTCTCTGCGGCGAAATTGAAACGCGCGCAAGATCGCGTCGTCACTGCGCGCCCGTTTGCGAATAAGATGATGGAAGTGCTGGGCGAACTGGCAAACCGAACAGATGAAGACTTTCATCATCCGCTTCTCGATCTCAGAGGAGATGAGCGCTATTTGCTGGTTCTGATCACGGCTGACAAAGGACTCTGCGGCGCCTTCAACACAAACCTTACCAAAGCTGCGCAGTCCTTCATTAAGGACAACTCGGAGAAGGTTATTGAAGTAGTGGCGATTGGACGCAAAGGGCGCGATTTCTTCCGTTATCGAAACATACCAATCGCAGCCGAATATATTGGGCTAACCGGAAAAGGACGAGTCGATTTGACGGAAGCGCTGGAAGTCGCCCGGTCGATAGTCAAGACTTACTCAGAAGACAAAGAGATCGACAAAGTCTTCCTCATTTACAACGAGTTCAAGTCAGTGCTTCAACAACGCGTCGTATTGGAGCAATTGCTGCCGGTCTCGCGAACCAAAGGACAGGAAGAAGAGCCGAAATCGCAGCCGCTTACACTTGTCGATTATATCTACGAACAGCCGCCCGCCGAGATATTTAGTCGGCTACTGCCGCGCCTCATTGAAACGCAGATTTTTAGGGCCTTGCTCGAGTCAGTCGCCTCGGAGCAGGGGGCACGCATGACTGCAATGGACTCGGCTTCCAAGAATGCGAGTGAGTTGATTGATAGTCTGACGCTTAACATGAATCGCGTGAGGCAGGCAGCAATCACTAACGAGATCATTGAAGTTGTGTCGGGTGCTGCAGCACAATAGAACGTTTCCCCAGCCAGGTACTGCTTAGTGGGAAGCGGCCGATCGCTTCCCACTGTCACATTTGAGAGCACATCAGATTGAGTCTACCGTCGTTCGGGTCCCCAATGTGGAATCAGCATCTTGTTCGCCGAATAAGCCGATACCTCCCGCTGGTTCTATGGATGGTTCTTATCTCTTTTGCTTCCACAGACGAGTTCTCGGCCATGAATACATCCCGCATGATTGGGCCGATTTTGTTATGGCTTTTTCCGGGGATTACACCAGAAACTCTTGCTGCGATCCACTTCGCAATCAGAAAACTGGCGCATTTCGGTGAATATGCGGTCTTGGGCCTTCTCTGTGCCCGCGCCTTTAGCACCTCTTCTCATGTCTCTCTGAAACGCCATTGGTTCATTGCCGCATTTCTCCTGGTCGTGGTCTATGCGCTGCTTGATGAATATCATCAGAGCTTTGTTCCATCTCGCACCGCTTCCGTTTACGATAGTCTTATTGACGCAACAGGCGGTATGGTAGCGCTGTTATTCGTCCAACGCTGGAAGCTTCGTCGGAACCAGGCATCTCTTTTGCGCGTATCAGCGTATAATCAAGGCGACTTTAGATCCAGCAACAAAGATTAGGACCACAAATGGGAATACTTGACCGACTAAACGCACGCTCACAGTTCATTGAGGTGATTGAATGGCTGGACGATTCCAGCAACACCCTCCTTTATAGATTCCCTGTTCAGGATCAGGAGATCAAGAACGGTGCACAGCTAATCGTGAGGGAATCACAAACAGCAGTCTTTGTGGCCGAAGGACAAATTGCCGATCTTTTTCCTCCCGGTCGCTATACAGTTGATGGTGGTAACACACCAATTCTCTCAAAACTTGGCGCCTGGAAATACGGATTCAACTCGCCGTTCAAAGCGGAGGTCTACTTCGTCAACACGAAGCAGTTCACGGATCTGAAGTGGGGAACTCCCAATCCTGTCATGATGCGCGACTCCGATTTCGGTATGGTGCGCTTGCGTGCATTCGGGATCTATTCAATACGAGTAGCCGATGCGCGATCCCTTATTAAGGAGATTGCCGGCACCAATTCGCGCTTTGTTACTGAAGACATCGAGGGCCAACTGAAGCGTACGTTGGTCGGGGGATTTAGCGACTCCCTAGCGGAAGCGAAGATTGCCGCCCTGGATTTGGCGTCCAACTACGATGAGCTGAGCAAGTTTGTCCGAATAAAGCTAAATGACGACTTCAAGGCCTTCGGTCTCGAATTGACGAAGTTCGTGATTGAAAACATCTCTCTACCGCAGGAAGTTGAGGCGGCAATGGACAAGCGCACTTCGATGGGCGTCATCGGGGATGTTGGTCGGTATACGCAATTTCAAGCGGCAGACGCGCTGCGCGATGCGGCCCAGAACACTTCGGGCGGTGCAGGCACGGGAGCCGGCTTGGGCGCAGGTTTTGCGATCGGTAATGCGATGGCCGGCGCAATGACGGATGCAATGAAACAATCGAAAGGGAGTGGTGCTCCTGCTGGGGTCACTTGTACAAAATGTGGTGCCGCAAATAGCGCTAACGCGCAATTCTGTAATGAGTGTGGCACAAAAATGGCGGCGTCCGGCACGACGGTGGCCTGTGTGAAATGCGGCGCACAGTTACAAGCCGGCGCAAAATTCTGCAACGAGTGTGGTTCGAAACAGGAAAAGCCGAAGTGCCCAAATTGCCAGTCCGAACTACCCGCAGAGGCGAAGTTCTGCAATGAATGCGGTCAGAAGGTTTGAATTGTTCGTCGGACGCTAAGAACATAATACATCGGCATCTACAGCCTACTGCTCCGCAATCGCCGTTCATCACGACACCTAACCGCGATCACTTCCAGTTCCTCCATTTGGAATTTGCTCGCGACAACGTGCTATTCTTTCGTCCTCCCCTCTAAAGCAATTCAAGTTCGAGAGGAAGAATTCTCGTGTTAAGAGCGCTGACGCGTCCACGTCGAGTAGTGATCACCGGCATGGGGTGTGTCACGCCTCTGGGGATCGGACGTGAGGCCTTTTGGAATGGTCTCATTGCAGGCAGGAGTGGTGTTCGGAAAATAGAAATCTTCGACGCCTCGAGTTTTCCCGTGCAAATCGCTGCCGAGGTGGCCGATTTCGATTGGGAAGCACAGCTCAACCCTAAGGATCGGAAACACGTTCCACGAACCGTACCCTTGGCGCTCGCTGCAGCACGGGAGGCGTTAGAGGATGCCAGAATCTTCTCGAACGATTTGACCTTACCAGAGCGCCGCGCAATAGGAGTCGTGTTAGGCACAGGCGGAGGGGGACTGGCGTTTACAGAGCAACAATACGAATATTGGTATATTGGACCAACAACTAAAGCGAGTGTGTATACCATTCCGGCTTCTACTCACGGTGGTTTATCAAGCGAGCTTTCGATGGCCTTTGGCTTGCGCGGACTCTCGCATATTGTGTCCACTGGTTGCACCAGCTCAACTGATGCGATCGCCTATGCGGCTGAACACATCGCAGTCGGTCGACAGGATCTGATGGTTTCCGGAGGAGTTGACGCTCCGCTCGCTCCCGGAATTCTTGCCGCATTCAACCTGATGACGGTGCTCACAAGTGATTGGAACGAAGAGCCTCAGCGGGCTTCGCGACCTTTCTGTCGAAATCGATCCGGTATCGTATTGGGGGAGGGAGCGTGGATTTACATATTGGAAGAACTGGATCATGCGACGAGGCGCGGCGCAAAGATCTACGCTGAGATAACGGGTTATGGCGCCACCTGCGACGCATTCCATCGCGTGCGCCTTGCTGAGGATGGTGATGAACCTGCGCGGGCGATGCGGCTGGCGCTAGCTGATGCCGGGCGGGAGCCAAAGGATGTTGACTATGTAAATCTTCACGGTACTTCAACTCTCTTGAATGATCGGATTGAGACCAGCGCTTTGAAGCTGGCTCTTGACGGGTACGCTGCGCACATACCGATGTCCGCGACAAAATCGCAGATTGGCCATCCCCAGGGAGCAAGCGGAGCGGCAGGATTAGGCGCTGCGTTGTGTGCGATGCACACTAACAAAATCCCTCCAACAATAAACCTTGACGAGCCCGATCCCGATTGCGATTTGGACTATGTACCCAACGAAGCGCGCGAAGCCAAAGTGCGCGTGGCACTGTGCAACTGCATTGGGTTCGGTTCGAAGAATAGCGCTTTGGTGATTGAGAGACCATAGAGCCTGTTGATGGGTGAGTAGTGAATAGATCGGAATATTTCTATTCATTGATTTTCGAAACATGCTGGATAAATTTCGCCGCCGGAGTTACCAACTCGAACACCTTGATAAAGGTGACTACAGTCCGGAGGAGTATGAAGGTTGCATTGTCGAACTGCAGCAAGTCAACGAATGGCTCGGTGATGCACGCGCTCTCGGAAACACACTCTTCAAAGAGATCGACGAAAACTCCTTGCAGTGCTTTTCACTGCTCGATGTAGGCGCCGGTTCGGGAGAACTGCTTCGAGTGACGGCTCGTTGGACACGTTGGACCAGTAGACGGGCCCGCGAGGTTGGTCTGGAACTGAATGAACGTTCCGCCGCTGCAATCCTGGAGGAATCGAAGGACTTTACCGAAATAAGTGCGGTACGAGGCGACGCGCTTCGCTTACCGTTTCCCAACGGCCAGTTTGATTACGCCATCTGCTCGCTCTTCACACATCACTTCGCCGAAAATCAGATAGTAAACATTCTGCGGGAAATGAGCCGAGTAGCAAGACGAAAAATATTTGTCATTGACCTGCACCGTCACCCCGTTGCTTATTATTTTTACACCACCATCGGCAAGTTGTTTTTGCGTAATCGTTTGATTCGGGAGGATGGGGCCCTGTCCATCTTGCGAGGCTTCAAACCTGAGGAGTTGTTTACTTTGGCAAAGGATGCCGGACTCGAAAACATTTCTGTTGCCAGACACTTTCCTTACAGACTAGTACTCAGTGCTACTGCGCCGCGAAGCGAGCGGCGACAGCATGATTCAGCTGCTGGAACGGGTCTGACTGAAAGGGCGGCATAACCGATCAGTTACGAGCAAATCCGATGAACAATAGCTACGATGTGATCATTGCCGGAGCCGGGCCGGCTGGAAGTAGTGCTGCAATCCATCTCGCTAACCACGACGTACGCGTGTTGCTTGTTGAGCAGAAAAAATTTCCCCGGGCGAAGTTGTGCGGGGAGTTTATTTCGCCTGAGTGTCTTAAACATTTTCAACGGCTTGGTGTTAAAGGCAAGATGATTTCTTCGAGTCCCGCTTTACTCACCAAAACAGTTTTCTACTCTCGTAAAGGACATGGCCTAACAGTTCCCAGTAAATGGTTCGGCGGCGGAGCGCTCGGTTTGAGTCGCGCCGTGATGGACAACAATCTGCTCCAGCGAGCTGCGGACTGCGGCGTCACTGTTCTGGAAAATGCCAGCGTCGCAGGGGTAATCGAAGCACAAAACCGCGTGCGAGGAGTTCGTCTGCATGTCGATGAGGTCGAACGTGAGTACGAAGCGCTGGTTACTATCGACGCAACTGGACGAACCCGCGCGCTGGCCCGAAAGCTCAAAAGTCTTCAGCCTAATGCGGCGCCGCGATCAAAGGCAAAATTGGTTGCCTTCAAAGCGCACCTGGAAAAAACGAAAGTGGCCGAAGGCGCCTGTGAGATTTATTCTTATCCCGGGGGATACGGTGGACTAAGTACCATTGAAGGCGGAATTAGTAATCTATGCTTCATCACCGCGGCTAGAGACGTACGGCGCTATCAGTCAAATCCGGAAGTCGTCTTGCGCGAAATTGTATTTAGAAATCGGCGCGCTGGCTGTGCACTTGAGGCCGCCGTCATCTGTTCTGAATGGCTGAGCGTTTCACTGGAAAGCTTCGGTCGACAACGTCCCAGTCCTCTGAACGGCTTGCTTACTGTTGGTGACTCAGCGGCATTCATCGATCCATTTACCGGGAGCGGCATGCTGATGGCTCTGGAAAGCGGAGAGCTGGCGTCTCAGTTAATCCTTCGTCACCTCCCGAGTTTGAGAGAGAATCTTTCCTTCACAACACTGGCCACCGAGTACAGCCGAGAGTATCGCGGGAAATTTGATGCCCGTTTACGAATCTGCAGCATGCTGCGTCGCCTCGCCTACACGCCCTTTCTTGCGGAAATGGGAATCATACTTTTTGGCGCGAGTGAACGATTAAGGAACCGGATCGCCCGCGCCACGCGGTCGGACAAGAAGGGTGATCAATCTCGACTGGAACCCGTTAAATGGGTTTGAGACAATGCGTTACAGCATACTGATTGCAGTCTCTCACCAAAGATAAGTGCTTGCTACGTCGACTCTTTTGGAGTAAAAAGGCACAAGCAGTTTTTGCGTTATCTATCCCGATTCCTTTCTCCCGGGGAGTCTTGGCTGATAAATGCGGCGTACGAACCATTCCTGAAAGTGCCGCACAAGAGATTGCAGGAGATGAGTCTCCAGAAGCATTCTTCGTCCACTGGTTGGAATAAACTAACCAGCAGAATCTTCAAGCACCGCGCGACTTAGATCGTTCGTAAACTGAAGGAGAATACAAAGATGTTTGTGTGCCCGAAGACCTTGCTGATCAAATCGCTTCAATTAAGTTTCCTCCTGATCGCGTCTCTTGTTTCTGCGAACGTGGCCCAAGGCCAGGCCCAGTCGAATGCGGCAGATCTACAGGGATTTGTGAAGGACGCCTCAGGCGCGGTCATACCAAATGCAAGTGTCACAGCGCGCAACCCGTTGACTAATGTATCGCGTACCACTACTACCAACGACGAGGGTCTCTATCGCATCGTCAACCTGCCGCCCGGTGATTACGAGATTACAGTGGAAGCGCCTAACTTCAAGAAGGCAGTGCTGACGAAGGTTACCATCACGGTCGGACAACGGGCAGACGTTGACGTTGCGCTTGAGGCGGGTCAGATTTCCGAAAGCGTAACTATTTCCAATGCAACGGCCGAGATAATTGAAACTTCCAAAACAGCGATCGCCACTACCATCGATCAGCAGCGCATAGAAAACCTACCCATTAACGAACGAAACTATCTCGCTTTCGCGCTCACAACTTCGACGGTGGGCCGCGACAACGGCAGGCCCATTGGGCCAGCTCCTACAACTGGGTTGAACTTTGGTGGACAGCGAGGCCGATCAAACCTTGTTCAGGTTGACGGCGCAGACAATACCGACAATTCGGTTAACGCTTCGCGCTCGACGGTGAGCCAGGAGGCAGTGCAGGAGTTTCAGGTTGTCACTAACTCCTTTGCCCCTGAGTTTGGACGCTCGGCTGGCGGGGTCGTCAATGTTGTTACGAAGTCGGGAACAAATGATTTTCGCGGAAACGTCTTTGGCTTCCTGCGCCATAGAAGCTTCCAGGCACGCAATGCCTTTGCGCCAATTGAAAATCCGCCGTTCACGCGCACTCAGTACGGTGTGACGCTTGGTGGCCCATTGGACAAAAATCGGACCTTCTTTTTCTTTGCCTTTGAACAGCGTCGCAGAAATGAGTCCGGATTTTTCACGAGCAGTGTTGCCCAGGGGTTGACCGCTTCAGCGAGCATCCCAGCTATTCCCGGCCTTAATCCTGTAGCACGTACGTTCTCTAACATTACTGCCCCACAAGCCGCGTATATCAACAGTTTGGTAGCGACAGGTAATGCAGCCGCCATTTGCGGAGCTCGTGCCTACGCATTTTTCGCGTCGAGTGGCGGCTCAACCGCTCTTACCGGCAGCAATTCACTTACCTCGCCAAACGATGGCAGCTTGTGTCCAGCGATCAGTCCGATTCTGCCGGGAGCAATCGGTCCTCGTTTCATTCTTTCCGGGGCCCCAGTGCCTAGTGGTACCACAAACGCAGCTGGTGAGTTCATTGCATTTCGACCATTACGAAATTTGCAGACCGTATTTCCCGTAACAGACAGAACGACCTTCAACTCATTCCGCCTTGATCATTCCATCACTCCGACGAACCAACTGAGCTTTAGATTTGGTTACAACCCCAGCTTGATCAGCGGCATTCAGGTTGAATCTCAGAACCAGTCGCTGGGCCAAAACGATTTCTCGCGCACTGGAATTCAGAAGCTGCGAGATTTTTCGGCCGTAACCACTCTGACTTCGACAATCTCGGACCGGATGATCAATGAAGCCCGTTTCAATTTCGGTGAGCGCCGGGCCACCTTCAAGTCACAAAACGGAGATGCCGTGGCCTTTAATATTTCGGGTACTGCGTTTATCGGGCGCGAGCTGTTTTCACCTGTCATTCGTACGGAGACTCGATACGAGTTTACCGATAACGTGAATCTGGTGGCGGGAAACCACAACTTCAAATTCGGTGGTGATTTTGCATTTGTGCGGATTCCGGAAGCCGTTTTTGAATTGAACTTTGCCGGCTTGTTCAACTTTGGTGGCCTGTCAGCCACCACGTTGAATTCGGGGTTTGCTGGTGCTCCGGATTTCACCCCGGTGCAGCAGTATGGTCTCGGATTTCCGACCAACTTCATTCAGGGCTTTGGTAATCCAGTAAGCAAAATCAGCAATAAACCGATCGCGTTTTTTGCTCAGGACTCATGGAAGATCCGCCCCAATCTGACTGTCAACTATGGCGTGCGTTACGACGTCGAGTTGACTCAGGCAATTCCGGCGCTTGGGTTCCGCGATCCTCTGTCAGGTATTAATCTCTCCGCGTCAGATGTACTCGCTGCTCAGGATGCGTTGGGCGTGCAGCAGGGCATTCCTCGCGATAAGAACAACTGGGCGCCGCGTCTGGCAATCGCCTGGGATCCGAAGAATAACGGCAAGACTGTCATTCGTGCTGCTTTTGGATTGTTCTACGACCACCCGTTACTGGCGATCGGGTTTAACTCCGACATTGCCGATGCGGTGCAACAGCAACAGGGAATCCTGACTCCCGGTAGCCCGTCGCAAACCGCTTTGCTCAACGCTGTTCAGGTTTTCCAGGGTACCGTTTGTCCTCCGGGTGGTCCGGTGACTCCAGTTTGCCCGGCGGGTGTGGTTACACCAGGAGTAGCAGCCGGCTCGCAGTATCAACTCGGCAGACAGCGATTCAATGATCAAACCTTTCCGGGTTTCGGTCCTGTGCTGCCATTCACGCTTCCAGTGGAGAAGAGTTTTGAGTATGCCTATGCCAATCAGGGCAACTTCACGATCGAGCGCGAACTCACCAAAGACATGACGTTGTCGGCGAGCTATATTTTTGTCGGCGCGCACCACCTGCCGCATCCGCTCGACATCAACGCGCCTCGCACCGATCTGCAGATTTCTAACTTTTTCCGACTCGCAGGTCGCAACCCTGTGACCACGACCGAACCACTGGCGTTTTCGATTCCCACTACAGGCGTGCCCTGTCCCGGCGGTGTGCCGCTGCAGTGTTTTACAATGACGACCCCCGCCGGCGCTCCTGCGTACGCAACGGCAGGTCAGACGTTTGCGATAATTGTTCCGGGAATGATCACTGCCCCACTTGCAAACCTGGGTAGCAGGATTGTAAACGCCGGCGTGGCAAACTTCTTCCGTCCCAGTGCGCCTAACTATTTCCTGGCCCAGGCTCTTTCAGGAGGCCTCGTCACTCCGGCAGTTTTGAACGGAGCGCTGGCGGGTTCACTGCGAACACCGGGAACAATTTCTCCGTTTGGTTCAGTTAATGCCCAAACCTCCGACGGTAACTCAAATTACAACGGGCTGAATGTGGATCTTAAGAAACGCTTTTCGAGTCACTTCCAATTCCTTGCGTCGTATACCTGGTCGCATTCGATAGACGATTCATCTGATCTACAGACGCTGCTGCTGCCGCAGGACAATCGTAACTTCGCAGCCGAACGCGCCAACTCTCTATTTGATCAGCGGCACAGGTTTGTTTTCAGTTCTGTGATTACTTCGCCAGCTACCTGGCGCTCGGGAGACGGCCTGCACCGTGTCCTCTCAGACTTCACTGTTGCCCCAATCTTCGAGATTTCGTCCGGGCGTCCGTTCAATATTCTCAGCAATCAGGATACGAACAATGATCAGTCGAACCAGACAGATCGGCCCAGCGTTTTGTCGGACGGGACTCTGTGTGTCCCGGGCACGACTGGTTGTGTCCCGTTGATTACCAACGGCGTTTTCAGTTCAGGCAGTCTTGGTCGCAATGCGGGCATCACTCATCGCTTCATGTCGTTGGACATGCGTCTGAGCCGGATGGTGCGATTTAAAGAACGCGCGCGCCTGGAGCTGATTGCCGAGGGCTTCAATCTCTTCAACCGGTTTAATGAGGCTGCGGCATCACCCTTCATTGACGACGTCAATGCTTTCAAGCAACGCGCCGGCAATGGAAACTATTACAGCCGGCCGACTTCGGCATTTGATCCTCGGCAGTTTCAGTTTGGGCTCAAACTAAGCTTTTAACTACTAATGGACTGGCTGCCAATTATGAGAATCACATCGGATCAGTACAGTACCGCGAGCGAAGCGACCGGATATTGCGCTTCAACTAACTATGCGCTTCAACTAACTAATGGACTGGCTGCCAATTATGAGAATCACATCGGATCAGTATAGTACCGCGAGCGAAGCGACCGGATGTTGCGCTTCAACTAACTATGCGCTTCAACTAACTAATGGACTGGCTGCCAATTATGAGAATCACATCGGATCAGTACAGTACCGCGAGCGAAGCGACCGGATATTGCGCTTCAACTAACTAATGGACTGGCTGCCAATTATGAGAATCACATCAGGAACAGTACAGTACCGCGAGCGAAGCGACCGGATGTTGCGCTTCAACTAACTAATGGACTGGCTGCCAATTATGAGAATCACATCAGGAAGTCGCGTGTAACATCCGGTCGCTTCGCTCGCGGTACTGTACAGACCATCGCATCTTTTTGTGCAAGGCCCCGCCGTTGAGATGAATTTAGATCAGTCAACTACGTTATTACCCCTCTTTTGACAGCCGCGGATGTGGGGGTTTTCAGAGCATTCGGGGTTGGGCAAACTCTCGGCGCTATTGGTGCATCCGAAGGTTGTTCGCGAAACCGTCATTACAGAGCTTTTAAACCCAGCCTCTCCCGAATACAATCGTCTGGCTATGAATACTCGATTTATGCCCTTCAAGTTTTTCCTGACTATTGCAGTTGGTTTTCTGCTGAGTGCGGTCGCCATCGAGGCCCAAACAAGCCGTCCACGACGCGTTAAGCAAGCGCCAAAACCGAGTACCGCGTCTGACCCGTTGTTGCGTCCTGAGCCTACTCAGTCACCGACAGCCCGGCGGAACGACAGTAATGCTCCTTTACTCGATGTGCAGCCGGTCAAACCGGTGGTTAACACAGTGGCGCCGGCAGATACAACCCATGCATACGCGCTGCTGGAACAAAAACAGTTTGCGGCCGCAGCCAAGGAAGCGAAAGACCTCGCCGCCAACCATCCAAACGATCCCGAGGCCTGGAAGATTGCCGGTTTTGCTGAGCTCAACTTAAAACAGTACGCAGTGGCGGCCACTGATCTCGAGAAGGCCGTAGAGTTGCAGCGAGACACCAAACAGCAAGATCCAAACACGGAGAGTGCTCTGGGCCAGGCGTATGTCCTTTCCGAAAAGTTCGAGCAGGCGTTGCCTTTGCTGGTTGCGGCAACGACGCGTAGCGACGCCAAACCTGATGCGCTGATGCTTTACTACCGTGGTATGGCCGAGTACAAGACTGGGAAATCCGCGGATGCGGAACGCACCTTCAATGCGGTTGTAAAGCTGAATCCAAAAGATTCCTTGTCTCTCTTCTATCTGGGTCAAATCGCGCTCGCGAAAAATGATCTCGACGGCGGCATTGCAGCTTTAAACCGCGCCACGGTGAATGATGGCCGGCTTGCCGCCGGGTGGATGCTGTTGACCTCCGCCTATCTTCGTCGCGCGGCAACGAGCACTGACCAGGCCAAAGCAGATGCGGATTACCTGAATGCTGTGCGATCAGGCGAGGGGCTGATAAAGGTAAGAACGGACGCCGAGGCGGTAACACTTCTCGGGCAAGCATTGATTGGATCCAAGCAATATCCGCGCGCCGCGTCAGTCCTCGATCGTGCTTCTACCGCCGCGGATGCTACAGGTGTAACTCTTTATCTGCTTGGCGTCGCTTACTCGCGGGCGACAAATTTCCCAAAAGCCATAATCGCATTGGAAGCGGCGACCAGGAAATCGCCGGACGACGTCAACGTTTATCGCGAGCTTGGCTATGCTTATGAGGTCACTAAGCAGTACGCTAAGGCCCTGGCTGTTTATCAGAAGGGGGCGACGCTGGCGCCAGGAGATTCAGATTTCAAGGAATCGATCGAACGCGTGAAGCCCTTCGCCAAGTAGTTGCCAAATAGGTTCTCTCTCCGCAGGCAACAGTTTGACTCACCCCGTGCGCAGAAGCACAGGAATGAAAAGGAAAAGCAGGCGCGCGCCAACGAATGAGGGACGACGCAAACCAGGGCAGTGTAGCCGCCACCGCTCGTGCCTTTGCTACTTATTCGCTGGTTCCTTATCTCGGAATTCTTTTTTGTCCGGGTGCAGTCTTAATGGGCGGGCTCGGCATCGTTAGGTCTTATCAAACGAGCAGGGATACCGAGCGCAGCACGTGCTACGCGAGTATGCTGGTCGGGCTGATTGTGTTGGCGCTGCAAAGTTTGTTGTGCTGGGTACTTTACAAAGTGCCTGTCTGGGCCAGGGGATTCTGAGTAGTGTCGTAATTTGAGATTCTATTAGCGCATTCTCTGTGGTCTCCCTCCCTCAGTGGTGATAAAGCGCCGAAATCATTTCACCACTGAGACACTGAGAACACGGAATATTAAAGGAGAAGGTAACATGAGATTTTGTGCAGTTCTGTTCCTCTTGGGAGCCTTTGCTGGGGGCTCCTTTGCGCAGCGACCGCGAAATGTCGAGCCGTCGCCCAGCAGCAAACCTGCGCCTGCGCCCGCTGCTCAATCCGTCAAGGCAAAATACGAAGGCGGGATCGTCGGATATACAAAGAAGCGGGAAGGCACTCTCACATTCGACGATGTGAACAACCGCCTGGTCTTTCGCGACAAACTGCAGAAGGAAGTTTTCTTCATACCTTACCAGGCAGTATCGGCCGCGTATCCGGACACGCAGTCGAGAAGGCCGACCGCTGCGTCAGTGCTTGGCAGCGTACCAGCGCCTTACGGACTCAACCTCCCGGCCTGGTTCATCAAGAAAAAGTATCGTTACCTGACGATTAACTTTGAGGATCCGGACACGAACGTTGGGGGAATTACCAGCTTCAATTTAAGTAACAAGGAGACCGTTGCTTCCGTGATGAACACGCTGGCTAATAAGGCAGGCTTGACGCAGCGTGGAGACGGCTACGTTCGGAAGAAGACGACGGCGCAAACCACCACCACCCATCCTTAATCTTCTGGAGAGTTCTCAAGAGTCGAGAGCAGACATTTCGTCCGCCTCTTTGTCTTGCAGGTTGGGAAGGTGCCGACCCTGCCCCGCTCAAGGTCGAATGGCACTCACTTCGGAACTAACCACTCAATTCCAGCAGCCTCTCAGGTCGGGAAGGCTGTCCCTGTCCCCGCTCAAGTTTGAATGACACTTACCCTCAGGCTAACCATTCAATTCTGACGATAGAGCAATTGAGGGTCTGGCTAAGTTGCTAATTCTTTGTTGAGTGCACTCAAGCTTGAGGCGGATTGATTGAAAGGAAGAATTGAATTGCGGGAAAGTTGTCTTGTTGAATCTTGATGCCTGTCGTCATAGTTTTGACGGGAAGTCTTGTCTCATCCCTGGTCTTCCGGGGGACCCCTGCACAAGCGCAGATGCCCTGTGAGCAGAAGCTTGCAGAAATGTTCGGTGGGAACCATCAGAATATTTTGCATGTTATGCGCCGCGCTTTTGAAGGGCATCTCCTGCTATCGAGCGCCCTACTAAATTTTTGATTACCTCATCCGTTGGTCTAATCCATTCGATGTCTAACGCTGCTGCGGTCACAATTAAACTGTAACAAAGATTTCAATTGACGGTGGCCCATCACAGGAGTAGATTCCAGCGCGTAATTCGCCCAGCGTTTATTGCGACACCCTCCCGAAAGTCGCGTTCCAACAGAAGCATCCCAGAGCGAGCGTTTTGTTTTCAATGTAGTTGCTCGTTTACGTGCGACTCCTAGCAAAGTCTTGCGTAGACGATCAAACAAACTTAGCTGGAAATTACAAGCACTGACTATCAATCATAACAAGCTCCATGATCAGTTGCCGCTGAAAAAGAGAGCCTATGCAGTAAAACCAACCTCTCCAGCTCCGTTGACACGACGCTCTCGTAACGCAATCTGATCAACTGATCGAATTTCCAAACTTGGGAATAGTCTCAAAGATTTCAAGGAGAACAGTATGCGAGTGAAATACAGAAGACTCTTTTGGCCAACGATTCTTTTGATCGCCGTGACCTCCACAGCACTGGCCCTGGTTTCTGTGCGCGCGAAACGCGGAGCTAAGTCAACACCAGAATTGGAGGATGCCGCCAAGTTAGTCGAGCCTGCGAAATCCACTGAAAGGTCGATCACAAAGGGCATGCCTTTTAGTGCGGCTTTGCCGCTTATCCAAGGCGACCCGCAGAACCAAAGGATCGAAGCTGAGATCATTACGATTCGTCCGACAGGCTTTGAGCCGACTGCCATTACGCGCCCAAAGGGACCCTTCTTCCTGGAAGTCGAGGACCGGAGCGGACTCAGGGAAGTTGATGTTCAGCTCAGTATTGAGCGAGGTGACCGTGTGTTTCTGGTCAAGGCACCTAGAGAGAGAGCAGATTGGAACCGGTTAGCTGATCTCCCTCCTGGTCGCTACGTGTTGACTGAAGTGAATCACCCGGACTGGTCTTGCATGATTACAATCACCGCTCAATAGAGAAGATCGACAGCAGGATTGATGGGTTGCATCCCAGCCCCTTGGAGGATAAACATGACCCGAGCAACTATTAGCGCGCGCTCCCAGTTTATCGCATTTCTTCGACTGCTCATTGGCG
>Ga0070708_100000119_pt1 | contig 52595 bp, 54 predicted proteins | sample KBSK5503metaG_FD_65469 | JGI IMG/M metagenome (GOLD analysis project Ga0070708, IMG submission 65469) | Corn, switchgrass and miscanthus rhizosphere microbial communities from Kellogg Biological Station, Michigan, USA - KBS K5-50-3 metaG | ecosystem: Host-associated > Plants > Roots >... | reverse complement strand
TGTTCGGAAAGGCGTGCTCTAAACACGCATCGGCATGACCACGGCGATGTAGCTTCGCTCCCCTGGGAGGTGAAGGACGCCGGGGCTGTGCTCATCCCCCAACTCGAACGCCACCTGCTCCCCGTCGAGCACGGACAAAACGTCGATCAGGTAACGCGCATTGAAGCCGATGGTGATCTCGTTCCCCTTGTAGCTCACCTCGAGATCGTCCTTGGCCTCGCCGAGATCCGGATTGCTCGCGGTGATGCGAATGAGGTTCTCGGAAAGCGCGACTTTCACCGCATTGGACTTGTCTACCGACAAGAGCGAAATCCGGCGGAGCGCATCGAGAAACTTGCCTCGCGGCAAGAGGACGGTGCGCTCGCCCTCCTGGGGGATCACCCGCTGGTACTCCGGGAATTGGCCATCAATCAGCCGCATCACCATGGTCAGCCCGGGCTTCTTGAAGATCGCGGAGTTTTCGGCGAAGCCGAGTTGGCACTCAGCCTCCGGGGCCTCGTCCAACAGGCGCTTGAGCTCGAACAGGCCCTTTCGCGGAATGATCACGCCGTTCTTCAACTTGAAATCGCCCGACAGCTCTCGCTCGACAAAGGCAAGGCGATGTCCGTCCGTGGCAACCATCCTGATTTTTGAGTCTTCGCGCGGCTCAAAGAAGACGCCGTTGAGGATGTACCGGGTTTCGTCACTGGAGATGGCGAACGAGGTCCGCCGAATCATCTCCAGCAGCGGCGCCCCATTGAGCTTGACGAGCGGGGCGCTATCTTCCTTGGGGAGCTTTGGATACTCCTCGGGTGCGGTACCGACGATCTTGAAGTGGGCACTGCCGCTGGTGATGTCCACGTAATTGTTGGGCAGCTTCTTGAGCGTGACCTGAGGCTCGGGCACCGATTGCACGATGTCGAAGAGGTACTTCGCCGAGACGGTCACCCCGCCCGGCTTGAGAACTTCCCCCGAGTGCTCGGAGACGATGCCGATGTCCAGATCGAACGCAGTCACCTGGACCCCGGCCTTGGTGGCGTTGATGAGCACGTTGGTCAGAATGGGCATGGTGGTTTTTCGTTCCACGATCCCCTGGGCGCGGTAGAGGGCTCTCTTCAGCTCTTCGGCAGCGATTCGAAATTCCATGCGAAACCCCGTCTGATCGACGCTTGCGGTGTAGCCTGTGAAGTGGATCGAGTCAACGCGCTTGGATCAATCCGGATATGGTCCATAGGGCCCGCTCAGTTGCTTGTTTGCATGCTCGCCAAAACGAAACCCGACGAAAAGATTGTGGACAACCCTCAGTCGGGGGACTCGGTCAGTTTCCTCGACGGGGGTGCACGGGCATTCCCCCGAATGCTCGATGCGATTCGAGATGCACAAGGGTCCATTCACCTCGAGGTCTATGCGTTCGCTCTCGATTCGACAGGACATCGCTTCGTTGAGGCGCTGGTCGGTGCCGCCCGACGGGGGGTTGCGGTGACCGTGGTGATCGACGGCTGGGGCTCTCTTCGAAGTGGGCGGACCGTCGCGGCGCGCCTTCGCGAAGGCGGCTGCGACGTGACGCTGTTTAATCCACTTCGCGATCTGTTCCTCGGTCGTTTGCGAAGAAACCATCGCAAGCTCCTGCTCGTCGATGATCGGGTCGTTTTCATTGGCGGAATCAACATCGGCGATGACTACGTCGACGGAGAACGCCTCGGCTGGGTCGATCTGGCGCTCGAAGTAAAGGGACCGTCGGTCGTCCGACTGCGCCACTCGCTTCAAGGACTCAGATCGCGCACGGCTCCTGGAACAGCGGTGAGGATCTTGCTATCGGGTCGGGGCGGAGGTCGCAAGCTTCTCAAGCGCTATCTTCGCGCCCTGAGAACAGCCTCGACCAGGGTTCTTCTGGCTCACGCCTATTTTCTCCCCAACCGCCGATTGATTCGCGCCCTGACATCTGCCGCTCGCCGAGGTGTCCGGGTGGTTTTGTTGCTGGCGGGTCAAAGCGACGTTCCTTTCGCGCATGCGGCAACGATGCGCCTTTACAAGAAGTTTCTGACTGCGGGCGTCGAAGTCTACGAATGGAATCGCTCTGTCCTACACGCGAAGGCGGCCGCGATCGACGGCCGGGTCTTTCTGGTCGGAAGCTTCAATCTCGATCCGCTGTCTTTGGCAAATCTAGAGGCGCTGGTCGAGGTTCGCGAATCCACGGCCGCCGAGAAGGGCGAGCAGTGGATCGAGTCGAAGCTCGCTCAGGCCCGCCGTGTGGATGCCAGTTTCTACAGCCGTCCTTGGATCAAGCGCTGGCTGACCGATGTGGTCGGTCTTTGGGCAGCGCGCGGGGCGGAGTGGATCGGTCGGCTCCTTGCCCAGGGAGGCAGACCGAGGAGAAAGCGACGGGTTAAGCCCGGGTAAGCAGTTGACGGCGGCAAGCCCGGGCTCCATACAGAGGCCTTACCATGCTGATAATCCTCGCGACGCTCGGAATGATCGCACTGGTCGGCTTCGCCCTTTGGCACTCGCAGCGCGGCGAATCCGCACCGGTAGCCGGGGAGGGCAATGCCTTCACGGCCTACTACGGGAAGACCCGGTTTTCGCCCACGGCGTCACCGCCCTGTGACAGCTGTTCCCGGCGTGGCTGCATCGGTTCGGGAACGTGCCGTTGCCCCTGCCACCGCGAGAAGAAGACACACTGAGTTTCGGAAGGTCACTTCGAAGCCAAATGCGTGAAGTTGACTTGCCAATGTTGATATTGATATGCAGTATCAACTAAGGGTACCGATCTCGTGAAGGAATTCGGCGTCTGGGGTCTGAAAGGCTTCCTCGGTCTGCTTGCGCTCCTGCCGCTGGGGTGCGCCAGCTTGCCTCATGCGGACGCTCAGGACCTCGCAAGGGCGAAAAACCACTTCCCCGCGGCGACGCTTTCTTCGCTCGACGCTGGACGGCGAGCATTTGCAGACAATTGTGCTGGCTGCCACGCACTTCCGCGGCCCGAGTCGAAATCCGCTGAGGAATGGTCCAAGGTCCTCGATGAGATGGCCCAGGAGGCAAAGCTCACCTCCGGGCAGAAGGATCTGATTGCCCAGTTCTTGACGGCGAAGAGTCGTCCAGCGCAGTCTCACCAACTTGAGCTCCGCTGACTATTCACCGAACAATCGAACGATGTCTGCTCCTTACTCTGTTCAAAAAGGATCAGATCTAAATCGTAGTGAGAGTAGTGGCGCTTTAATTGGGGGTAAGTTCGAACTTGCCTTGATCTGCTGGAGAATTGGTTTCGGCAGAACTGTGGGCAAGTGGGGTCGCTAGTATCCTCTCCCCACACCTCCATTCCAATCTATCGGAGTTGCCCACAGGAGCGGGGGCTTTTTCCGAAGAAAATCTGCACTCGCTGCACAAGCAAAGGCAACGCCCATTGGAGTGAATCGCAGCGCGATCGGTGTGGGGAGCACTCGGGTCTTGCTCTCAGTTTCTGAGAGAGATGATTGCCGTCCGCCCTGAGTAAACCAATCAGAATGCAGTCGCGCACTCGAGCCGGTGAGGATGGCTCGACAGAGGGGATTAGCGGCAGACGCCTTTCTACGACGCTCCTAGTTTCGTTTCGAGCTCAAGCAGCTCGCGGTTGACGCTTGCTTCTTGCTCACGAAGTCTTTCGATCTTCCTTACCGCCGAGATCACCGTGGAGTGGTCCTTGTTGAAGCGGCCGGCGATCTCGGGAAACGAGCTCTTGGTCAGCTTGCGACAGAGGTACATTGCCACTGCCCGGGCATGCGCGAGATGCTTCGTGCGGCGGTCCTCGCGCAACTCCTCCACGGCAATCTTATAGAATCGCGCGACCTCGCGTTGAATCTGATCCAGGTCGACTGGCCGATTCTGCGGGAGAATGTCCTTCAGGACTTGGCTAGCAAATTCCTCGGTGATCGGCTGCCCGGTCAAGCTGTGCATCGCGGAAATCTTGATTAGAGCGCCTTCGAGCTCGCGGACGTTGCGATGAACGTGCCGGGCTATGAACTGGCACACGCGGTCGGGAAGCGAGAACCCTTCTGCCTCCCCTTTCTTTTTGAGAATGGCAACGCGCGTCTCGAAATTCGGTTCCTGGATGTCGGTGATCAGCCCCATCGTGAACCGCGAACGCAGTCGCTCTTCAAGACCCGGGATTTCAGACGGCGCGGTGTCCGAGGTCAAGACAATCGCCTTCGATCTCTCGTGAAGGGTATTGAAGGTATAGAAGAACTCTTTCTGAGTCTCCTCCTTCTTCCCGAGGAACTGGATGTCGTCGATGAGGAGCACATCGCATTCCTCACGGAACTTCCGGCGGAACTCAGGCATCTTGTGGTCGCGAACGCTTTCCACGAACTCGTTGGTAAACTCCTCCGAGGACAGATAGACGACTCGCGCACTCGGGCTGCTCTCGCAGATCTTGTTACCTACCGCATGGAGAAGATGCGTCTTGCCGAGCCCGGTACCGCCGTAGATGAAGAGCGGGTTGTAGCAACGCCCGGGGCTTTCGGCGACCGCAGCCGCGGCCGCCGCGGGAAGCTGGTTGGACTCGGCGACGACGTACGTCGAAAAGGTGAATCGCTCGTTGAGCCGGTTCAATCGGACGGCGGTCGCATTGACTCCTGGTGCGGGGATTGGCCCGGCGCTCGACGTGACCGGCTCGATCACCTCGTAGCTTATCTTCGAGGGCGCGCCGGCGACCCGGGTCAGGGTTTCTTCGATCAGCCCGCGATAGTGATCGTCGACCCAATCGCGAAAGAATCGATCCGGAACCGAGAGGATCAAGGCACTATCCCGAAGCTCGAGTCCCCGCATTCGTGCCAACCAGCCGAGCGCATAACTTTTTCCTTCGAGCCGAATGCCGTCAAGGGCTTTTTCCCAGAGATTTTGAGCGCTTAACCTAGGATCGGACGTGGTGACAAGTGCTTGCAAGGATGGCCTCGAGCAAAGTCCTTTTTGCTTTTTCGTCGGGCGTGCCTAACAAAGCCCGCGGGGGTGATCAAGCATCACGAGCAAGTGTCTGAAACAGAAAAGAGATCGCTCTGCACAAGCCAGATCGCCAGCCCAAAGTTTCTCGCAGATTAGTGGCTCACTGAACAGTACCCACAAAGCCTTGTGGTCAATGCGGCCCCTTGGTTTACAGGCAGTCTTTGCATTTATTTTGCAGGGCGTTCCTCGCAAAAGCGAACGGTCGAGCGGCTGACGGGTGGACGGGAATTGACTTGCTTGAGCCTTCAGGCTATTCGCGGCGCGCAGCCGGACGTTGGAAGGAGCCTTGCAGGTGTCTAAGCGTACGTACCAGCCGTCGAAGGTCAAGCGCAACCGAACGCATGGGTTTCGCCGTCGCAACTCGACCAAGGCGGGAAGAGCGGTCTTGAAGCGGCGACGCGACAAGGGGCGGAAGCGCCTGGCCGTCTCGGCAGGCAAGAAGTAGCCTGGTGAATGGCGCTGAGCGCAGCGAGAGGCGCGGCAGGCATCCGTGAGCGCTTTCCCCAATCGCTGCGACTGCGGAGGAGAGAGGAATTTCTGCGCATTCAGCGAGAGGGCATTAAGGTTTCGACTGAGCCGCTGCTCGCCCTCGCACTCAGAAACCCAGGGGCCGTGACGCGGTTGGGCGTTACCGTCTCGACGAAGGTAGGCAATGCGGTTGTTCGCAATCAAATCCGGCGCCGTCTGCGCGAAATATTCAGGCGTCATCGCCACGAGCTGCCCCAGGGAATCGACGTGGTGTTGATCGCGACGAGCCGAGCCGGCAGGGCAGACTTTGCTGCGCTGAGTGGAGCCTATTGCATGCTTGCGAGCAAGCTGAAGAGGCATTTCTCGTGACGGTGCTCGTTTTTCTCCTCGCGGCGCCTATTCGGTTCTACCGTTGGCTCATCGCACCCATTCTCCCCTCATCCTGTCGGTTTTATCCGTCGTGCTCGGCATATGCGCTTGAGGCGATCGAAGAGCTTGGGCCCTCGCGCGGCCTCTATCTCACCATTCGCCGCCTGTTGCGGTGCCACAGTTTAAACCCCGGCGGGGTAGATCCGGTTCCCCCGGCGTAGAGAGGCGAATCAGCAAATGGACTCTCAGAAACGGATGCTGATCGCCCTCGGTCTCTCCTTCGCGCTGACGCTGGTCTACATGACGGTGTTCGCACCCAAGAGCCCGCCCGCTCCGGCGGGCACCCCAGCTGCGACCCAGGTGCAGGATGCGGGTGCATCCACGGCTTCGGCCACCACCGCCTCGGTCCCGCTACCAGCGCCAACGCCAGCTCAGGAGCCCGTGCGCGAAGTCGAACGCGACTTCCCCATGGTTCACTATCTGATCTCCAGCCGAGGTGGCGGACTGCTCCGCGCTGAGCTCGAGGGCGAGAAGATGCGTGAGCAGATACACGTGTCGTTTCGCGACGGACTGAAACAGCTGTTGACCGGGAAGGAGCCGGTCCGTCCACAGATGCAAATGGCGGTTCCGGTCCCAGGGCAACCGCTACCGCTGGCTGTTTCGATCTCCGGTTCAGCGCCCGTCTCCGATTCGCTGAACTACCGGGTCGAGACCGCGGGCGATCGCCAAGTCACCCTCCAGGGAGCGCAATCCGGATGGGAGGTTTCCAAATCGATCGAATGGTCTGCCGACGGTCTCCATTTTTCGTATCTCGTCTCGGTGAAAAACACCGGTAGCCAGCCGGTGAGCGGCGAACTGGGGATTCACTACGTCAGGGCAGTGGACCCGGCCAGCGAGGAGAAACCGAGCTTCTTCGGCGGGGTTGGGAATCTTTCCGGTGCAGCCTGCCGGCTGGGCGACGATTTGAAGAAGCTGCTGCCGGATGACAAGCCTCCGGCTGAGCACAGAGGCCCGATCAACTTTTTCGGAATCGATCAGCAGTATTTCCTCGCTGCAATCTTTCCGCTCGATGGGGCGCTCGATGGCCGATGCGTGCTCACCGCCACGCCTTCGCTCCGATCCGCTACGGCGTACTTTCCGATTCAGGCGGTGCCCGGGCAGACAGTGACGCATCGCTTCGGTGCCTACGTGGGCCCGAAGGAAATGGATGCGCTGGTCAATGCCCCGTCTCAGATCCCCGGCGCATCGGCAGCGACCGTCTCGCCGCACCTCGAGAAGACGATCGACTTCGGGATCTGGGCTTTCATTTGCAACGTTCTGCTTTGGATCCTGAAGTTCTTCTACAAGTTGTTCGGCAACTGGGGTGTGGCGATCATCGGGCTAACCGTGGTGGTGAAAGTCGCCTTGGTGCCGCTCACGCACAAAGCGATGGTCAGCGGCGAAGCGATGAAGAAGCTTCAGCCGAAGATCGAGGAAATCCGTAAGAAGTTTGCGGAGGACAAAGAGCTCCAGAACCGCGAAACGATGAAATTGTATCAGGAGGCGAAGGTCAACCCGCTGGGTGGTTGCCTCCCGATGCTGATTCAAATGCCGGTGTGGATCGCCCTCTTTACGACGCTGCGCAATTCCTATGAGATCTACGGCGAGCCCTTCATCCGCCCGTTCTGGAGCGATCTGACCTACAAGGACCCGACCTATATTTTGCCGCTCCTTCTTTGTGTCACGATGATCGTCACCCAGAAGTTGCAGCCGCAGATGATGGATGCGGCCCAGGCGAAGGTGATGACCTATGTGATGCCGATATTCTTCACGGCGATCATTTTGAACTATCCAGCGGGCTTGAGCCTGTACATCTTCACCAACAACGTTCTGTCCATTGCGCAGCAATATGGCTTGAGAAAGTATCTGGAGAAGAAGGGCATCTCGCAAAAAGCCGATTCGAAAGAGAAGAAACAGAAGACCGAGAAGAAAGAGAAGAAGGATGACGATGAGCGACAACGATCCTCGCTCAGTGGAAAGCGCGCCTCCCGCTAGCTCTTCGGGCAGTTCGCCGCCTGACAAGCGCGAATGGGCCGCGCGGGTGGTCGCCGAAATGCTTCAGCGGATGGGGGCAAATCCGCGTCTCGACATCAAGGATGGCGGTGATGGGGGCATTTCAATCGCTGTCCATCTCGATGCGGAGATTCCGGGGGTTCAGGCCGGGAAACGCTCTCACGTGCTGGATGCTCTTCAATTCCTCGCGAATAAGATTGTGAACCGCCCGGGGACCGATCGTCGGTGGATTTCCATTGGCGTTGGTGGACACCCGGAGCCTCGCGTTCGCGAAACGAGGCGTGCGCCGGAAGTTCCCCCACCGCCGTCCGCGGTCGCTTCGCCCGCGCCACGTCCGGCGTCCGCCAAGACCGCCAACGGCCGACCCGCTCCGCCCCCGCCGGCAAAGCTCCAGGAGGAGGACGAAACGACGCTGCAACCGAGCGACGATGCTGAGCTCTCCGCGGCCGTGCGAGATATTGCCACAAGAGCGAGCTCCAACGGGTGCTTCTTCGCCATCTCGGGGATGAAGCGCGAGGACCGGGCTCGCGTGTTGCGCGCCGTCGAAGGGGTGGGAGGGGTGAAGGTGTCGGCCGAAGGTATCGGCCGAAACCGCCGCGTGGTCTTTACTCCGGACAACCCGGCGCCGATGCCCAAAGGATCTCTCCCAATGGCGGAAGAGGATGAGCTGGAGGGGTAATGGCCAAACCAAAGACCCTGAAGGACAGGCTCTTCGGCGCAGCAGTCTTAAAGATGAGTTTCCGGCTGCGGGGAGATGAAAAGTCGCCGGCCTTCCAGTACGTCTATCCGGGAGTCTTGCGAGATCTCGAGCTCGATGACAATGCGGTCGAAAAGTACATCGAAGACAATCGCGCCGAGGTCGAACGGGTGGCGCGTGGCAAGCCCGCAGGCAGCCCATAGCCTGCTAGAAGCAATAGTCCTTCCGCGGTCGAAGGGGTTTTAGTGGTCGCCGATTCCTTCACCATCGTGGCGCCGGCGACGCCTCCGACAGTGGGCGGGGTAGGGATACTTCGATTGTCCGGACCAGCGTCCCTTCCAATCGCCCTCGAGGTCGCTCCCGATGTTCCGCCGTCGCCCGCTCCGCGCCACGCCTACTTCGCCAAATTCGTCGACGGCTGTGGTGGGGTTTTGGACGAGGGGTTGTTCATCTACTTTCGAGCCCCCCACTCGTACACCGGCGAGGACGTGGTCGAGCTTCAGACCCACGGTAGTCCGCGGCTGATTCAAGTCCTCCAGTCGCAGATACTCCGCGATCCGCGCGTTCGGGTGGCGGAGCCAGGCGAGTTTACCCGGCGAGCGTTTCTGGGCGGACGGATGGATCTGGCGCGCGCCGAAGCGATTGCCGATCTGGTTTCCGCGGAGTCGGAGGCCGGCCTGCGGTCTGCCGCACGGCAACTCGTCGGATCTCTTTCCGAAAAGGTTCGCGCGTTGCTCGAGCCGCTTCGATCGCTGCATGCCGATCTGGAAGGGGCGTTGAACTTCCCAGCAGAAGCAGAGGGCGCGACCGATAATGTCGAGGCAGCGCTTTCGGCGCTCGCGAAGGGCGCCCGTCAATTGCTGGCGGAATCGGGTCGGGGCGCGCTGGTCCGGCGAGGGGCTCGAGTGGTGCTTTATGGCCCGGTGAATGCAGGCAAATCGACGCTCTTCAATCGGCTGCTGGGGGAACCGCGGGCCCTGGTAGACGAGGAGCCAGGAACCACCCGGGATTCACTCGAGGGTCGGCTGGAGTTGTCCGGCCTGCTGGTCACGCTCATCGATACCGCTGGGCTTCGCCCTACGCCTGGACGGCTCGAAGCACTTGGCATCGAACGGACCCGGCAGGCAGTTCGTTCGTCGAATCTAGCGCTTCTCGTCTTGCCGCCCGATGCCTCGTCCGATCAGGCCGATCAGTGGATGGAAGAGGCGGGGGAATCCGCTGTGCTGCGGGTCTTCAGCAAGAGCGATCTGCACCCGGGCGCGAATGCCGGCGGTCTTCGGGTCAGCGGCCGCACGGGTGCGGGCGTGGCCGAGCTTGAACAAACCATTGTGGCGAAGCTCTGGGGGGAAGGTATTCCGCAAGCGGTCGACCTCACTTCGGAGCGGCATGCCGACGCCGTGCGACGAGCCAGCGAGAGCCTGGATCGAGGGCTCTCCGCGCTGGCCGGCAGCACCCTCGAAGTGGTCTCAGGCGAAGTCGGTCTCGCCACGGAAGCACTTGGTGAGATTATCGGTGAGAACGCCCCGGATGCACTGCTCGACGCAATTTTCCAGCGGTTTTGCATCGGCAAATGACCGCGTTCCCCTCACTGCCGCCGGATGCGCTGTCGGGTCTACCCCGTGATTGAAGCGGGGAGTAGAAGAGGACCGATGAGCGCGGGACGGGATTTCGGAGTGGATGTCATTGTCGTTGGACTCGGTCACGCCGGTTGCGAAGCCGCGCTGGCAACCGCGCGAATGGGATTGGCGACGGTCGCCGTGACCCTTCGCCGGGAAAGGATTGCGGTGATGAGCTGCAATCCGGCGATCGGCGGGACTGCCAAGGGGCATTTGGTTCGGGAGATCGATGCGCTCGGTGGCGAAATGGGAAGGGTGGCTGACGCGACCGGAACGCACTTCAAAATCTTGAACGAGTCGCGTGGACCCGCTGTTCGCGCCAGTCGGGTGCTCTGCGATCGAGACGCCTACGCGGCGGAGATGACGCGGGTGCTCGAGAGGCAAGTTGGGCTCGATGTGGTGGAAGGCGAGGTGGAGGCCATCCTTCTCGACTCGGGCGCCGTGTGTGGGGTCCGGCTCGTCGATGGCCGCGAGCTTCGTGCGAGCGCGGTCATCCTGACCACCGGGACATTTCTCCAGGCCCTGATGCACGTAGGAGATAGAAAAGAGGAGGGTGGCCGGGTGGGTGATCCGTCGGCGAGGGGCCTCTCCGGCTGCCTCCGGGCTCTCGGATTCACGCTCGGGCGGTTCAAGACCGGTACTCCCGCGCGGCTGCGGCGCGGCTCGATCAATTATGAGCGCTGTGTGCCCCAGCCCGGCGAGGCCTTCCCGGCACCGCTCTCCCTGCGCACAACTCTAGAGGCAGAAGCGGGAGTTCCCTTTCCGCGATTGTCGCAATTGGCTTGTCACATTACCCACACGACGGGCCAAACCCATCGAATCGTTCGCAGCAACCTTCACCGCTCGCCGCTGTACCAGGGCAGTATCGTCGGGCGGGGACCCCGCTACTGTCCTTCCTTCGAGGACAAGGTCGTCCGGTTTGCCGACCGCGACCGGCATCAGGTCTTCCTGGAACCCGAAGGGGTGGGCGTGGACGTCGTGTATCCCGCTGGGCTGTCGACCAGCCTTCCCGCTGACGTCCAACTGGAAATGCTGAAGTCGATTCCGGGGCTGGAGGAGGTCGAGGTCGTGCGGTACGGCTACGCGGTTGAATACGACTTCGCCCCACCGACGCAGCTCAAGGAGACCCTCGAGACGAAGTCGGTGCGACATCTGTATTTTGCCGGGCAATTGAACGGAACCTCCGGATACGAGGAGGCCGCGTTTCAGGGATTGATCGCCGGAATCAACGCCGGGCTGGCCATTCGTGGTGATGAGGAGCTCGTTCTTCGCCGGGACGAGGCACATGGCGCAGTACTCATCGACGAATTGGTGACGAGAGGCGTGGATGAGCCTTTTCGGATGCTGACCTCCCGCTCCGAGCATCGATTGCGCTTGCGAGAGGGCAATGCTGATTTGCGGCTGGCTTCACATGGCCGACGCCTGGGGCTTGTATCTACATCTGCGTACCAAAGGACCGAGGCGCGGCGTCGGTTGATCGCCGCCGAGGTGGCCAGACTCAAATCCGCTGGGCTTGTGGAAGTTCTTCGGCGTCCGGAGATGACCTACCAACGGATGACCCAGGAGGACCCGAATCGGCCGTGCCTCCCTAACGATGTGGTCGAAGAAGTAGAGATCGAGGTGAAGTACGAGGGGTACATCGCTCAGCAGGACCGCGCTGCGGCTCGCCACAGCGATAGTTTCGATTCGTGGCGCATTCCGGATGAAATGACCTTCAAGAGCAGCCAGGGTTTCTCTGCGGAGGTCGTAGAGAAACTGGAACGACATCGCCCCAAGACGGTGGGTCAGGCCCGAAGAATTCCGGGGGTCACCTCGGCCGCGCTGGGGCTGCTCTTGGTGCACCTGCGGCGCGCCACCGCCGCAGCCAAAAACGTTGCATCTGCAGCCAAATAGCAGCGAGAAGGGGGTTGTGGAAAAGTTGTTGGTCAAGCGAGCGGCGTGCTCCTGCGGCAATGCTTTCAGACCATTAGCGGCATGGCGGTGAGTCGTCGCTGTGGATAATGCAGCGCTCGAACAGGCCCTCCTCGAAGGTGCTGGCGCGCTTGGTATTGAGGTCGATCCGCGGTCTGCCAAGACACTCATCCGATATCAGGACGAGCTCCTCCGCTGGAACACGCGAGTCAACCTGGTCGGCCGAGCAAGCTCGCCCGCGGAGGTCATGGAAAAGCATCTCCTGGATTGCCTCTCGGTGACGCCCGAAGTCTCGCCGGTAGCGACACTGATTGACATCGGCGCGGGCGCCGGTTTGCCGGGCATTCCGTTGAAGGTGATCCGCCCGGCGATGGACGTGACCTTGGTAGATTCGATCGGAAAGAAGGTCGGGTTCATGCGGCACGCGATTCTGGAGCTCGAGCTCGGATCCGGAATTCGCGTCCGACAGATTCGGGCGCAAGGCAATCCCGTAGCCGAGCAGCTTCCGTTAGCCGAGCTGGCGATTTCGCGCGCGTTGACCGCGCTGCCCGATTGGCTGGGGCTCGCATTCTCGTACGTCATTCCGGGCGGGCGAGTGGTGGCGATGCTCGCCAAGGGGGAAGACGCGTCCCTCGCCAAAATCGCCGCCCAGTTCGAAGCGACGCTTCTCTCGGTGCGAAGATATGAGCTGCCGTTTTCTCACGCTCCGCGTGCGGTCGCGGTCTTTCGGCGCGGCGGCGGGAGATAGGAAGAATGTTCCACGTGGAACGCTGCGGATTCGCCATCCTGATCTATTGCCAACATGGTCAAACGAGTTCATTCTGCGGCCGCGCTTTCGGCGAAGGTTGCCGCTAAACACGCCGGCAGGCTTCCGGCACATGGGCAGGAGGACCGTGTCCCGAACGATCTGCATCTCGAACCAGAAAGGCGGGGTCGGCAAGACGACCACGGCGATCAACCTCGCAGCGAGCCTTGCATCAGCCGAGCGAAAGACCCTCCTCATTGACATGGATCCGCAGGGAAACGCGACCAGCGGCCTGGGGTTGAAACGGGAATCCCTCACCGGCACCGTGTACGAGGCGCTCCTTCGTTCGCGTTCGATCGATGACCTGGTACATCCAACCGAACTCAGATTTCTGGGAGTCGTGCCTTCTACTCCGGACCTGACCGGTGCGGAGGTCGAGCTCGTGACCGAGGATCGACGCGAATATCGACTGCGGGATGCGCTGCAACGCGCCCGGGCGCTGTACGACTATGTCGTCATCGACTGCCCACCCTCGCTCGGGTTGCTGACCATCAACGCGCTCGCCGCGGCGGATTCGGTGCTCATCCCACTCCAGTGCGAGTACTACGCCCTGGAGGGACTCTCCCAATTGATGCACACGGTCGACCTGGTGAAAAGGCAGCTCAATCCGGAGCTTCGGATCGAAGGCATCCTCCTGACGATGTTCGATGCGCGCGCCAATATCGCTCACCAGGTCGCGGACGAGGCACGTGGCTACTTTCCGGGTCTGGTCTTTCGGACCGTTGTGCCGCGCAACGTTCGTTTGTCCGAATCACCCAGCTTTGGCAAGCCGATCCTTTTGTACGACATCAAGTCAAAAGGATGCGAAAGTTATTTGGCCCTGGGCCATGAGCTGATGCGCCGCGAGAAGGAGCCCTCGGCGAGGCACGTGGTAGCCTAAGTGACAGCGTTCCAGGAGCGGGGTCCTTGATTCAAAGCAGCGAGAGGCATCCAAAGCGTGCGCTGGGGCGCGGCCTGTCCGCCCTCATTCCACAAGGCCCGGTCCCGATTGCGGGCGAGCTGCCAGGTCGAAACATCCTGCGGCTGCCGATCGAATCCGTCCATCGGGATGGTCACCAGCCTCGAAAGGTGTTCGACGAGGAGAAGCTGCATGGGCTCGCCGATTCCATTCGGGCCCAGGGCTTAATTCAACCGATCTTGGTGCGCCGGGACGGGACGGGTTATCGCCTGATTGCCGGCGAAAGGCGGTGGCGCGCAGCTCAACTCGCCGGCCTGCGAGAACTTCCGGCGATCGTTCGCGACGCCTCAGACGGGGAAGCGTTCGAGCTGGCACTGGTCGAAAATCTTCAGCGAGCCGATCTGAATCCGATCGAAGAGGGGGAAGGCTATCGCCACCTGATGAACGAATTCTCGTTCACCCAGGAGCAGGTGAGCCAGCGCGTCGGCAAGGATCGTTCCTCCATTGCCAATGCCCTGCGACTTCTCGGGCTACCCGAGGCGGTCAAGGGAATGCTGGCGGAGGGTGCGCTCAGCATGGGCCATGCGCGAGCCCTGCTGGGTCTGGAGAACGCGGGCGAAATTGTCTCTCTTGCCGAGAAGGTCTCGGAACAGACGTTGTCAGTGCGTGACACCGAGCGGTGGGTAAAGAGATTGAAAGCTGCGCCACCCGAGCGGCGGGGGGCTCGGGAACAAAAGCAAAGCCCTCACGTTCGGCAAGTGGCGGAACAGTTACAGCGAACGTTGGGCACGAAAGTGCGGCTGGTCGACAAGGGCGGTCGAGGTAGACTGGAGATCGATTTCTTTTCGTACGATGATCTCGAGCGGCTGCTGACCCTGTTGAGAAAATAGAGGCTGGGCCATGGCCATTCTTAGCAAAAAGGAAGAAAGACCGAACATGCCGTTGCTCAATCGGGAGGACGACAACGTGGTTTCGCGGAGCGGTGAGCTGAATGCCCTTCTTGGGAAGGGAAGTGAGTTCGAAGGCAAGCTGACGTTCGAAGGCCAGGTGCGCATCGATGGAAAGTTCACCGGCCAGATCTTCACCAAGGACACTCTGGTGATCGGCGACGGCGCAAAGGTCGCCGCCGAGATCAACGCGGGCACGGTGATCGTCAACGGGATCGTGGAGGGAAACATCCGCGCCTCGCAGATGATCGAGGTCCACCAACCGGGTCGGATCAAGGGCAATCTGGAAACGCCGTCCCTCTCGGTGGACCGGGGAGTGGTCTTCGAGGGTTCGTGCAAGATGGAGAACCTGGGGAAGCCAACGGCCCACGGGACCGCTCCTGCACCCGCGGAGCTCCCCAAGAAGTAATCGGCCGATTTGCCAAGCTTGCCTCTCATGCTCCAGCCAGGTTCTGCTCTAGTTAGCTAGGGTCTCCCCTGGCCATGGTTCCAGGGGATGCCTCCGAATTGTCGATCCAATATCTCGTCCCCTTGCTTAGTCCGCGGGTGTACAGCGCCGAAGCATCAAATGACCGACGACGCCGACCCGATTCGGGGCGTGCTCTAAAACAACTCAAGTTTTCCATGTAAAACATGCAAACCCATTGGCTGTCGAAAGCCTTGGTTTCCAACTTTCTCCGCGCGCTTGCAGCAAGGATTGGAGGCCAGCCGAAGAATTCGCACCCGGGTTTTCTAGCTGCTTCGATCGGGGTGAGGGATCGAAAGCGACAGCGCGTAATCTCCTTGTGCATCCGTCCACCAACGAATCACCTGCAAGTTTGCTGCGAGCAACTCTCTTTCCAACGAATCGCGCCGGAACTTCGCGCTGATCTCCGTGCGCATCTCCTCCCCGTCCTCGAAGACCACCTCGATTCCCAGCGCCGGGAGCCGCACCCGCTGGCGAGTTGATGAGCGAAGGATCATCTCGATCCATTCGTTTTGGGTATCAAAACGCGCTATGTGCTCAAACTGCCCCGGAATGAAATCGGCTCCCAACTCCCGATTGATGAAAAGCAAAGCGTTTCGGTTGAACTCACCAGTCACGCCCTGCGAGTCATTGTAGGCAGCCAAGAGTCGGTTCACGTCCTTCACTAGATCTGTACCCAACAAAAACGCATCTCCCGGTAACATCTGGGAGGCGAGGCTGGAAAAAAACTTCCGACGGCCGGCGGGATCGAGATTGCCGATCGTGCTTCCCAGAAAAGCGATCAATCGACGTCCGCCCCTCGGCAGAAACGAGAGGTGTTGCTCGAAATCGCCTACCAACGCCGCAATTCGAAGCTCTGGGTAACTTGCGGCCAAGGTTTCGGCGGACAATTGCAGCGTTGCCTCGTCCACATCAAACGGGACGAAACAGCGCAATTCCCCCGCCCGGGTCAATGATCGCAAAAGCAACCTCGTTTTCTCCGAAGTTCCAGATCCCAGTTCGATCAATGTCTGAGCACGAGCGATTGCTGCAATTTCGTTGTTTCTCTGCAGCAGGATCTCCCTCTCCCGAGAGGTCAAGTAGTACTCCGGGAGGCGGGTAATCGCTTCGAACAGCGCAGACCCCCGCTCATCGTAGAACCACTTCGGCGAGAGTACCTTGGGCCTGCTTGTGAGGCCGCGAAGGGCGTCCAATCGCAATTGTCCTCGAAGGTCGCCGTCTGCGCGGTTGACTGTGACACAGCGTGAGCTGTCGGTGGCTTCTGTAATCACAATGCGGCTCTCCTTGCCGGTTTGGCAGGCACGACAGGTGCCTGGCGGAGCGCTATCGCAGCTTCCGCTGCCCTTCACAAGCCGGTCCGGATCTCCTCAAGCAATATGCTCAACCCTTCGATAAGTGTCCGACAATTCTCAAATATCCGCCAAGTCGCCCAGCCTGCGGCCTCAGTGATACTCTAGGGGAGAAAGCGCTGCGACCGGCGGATGTTCCCGATGGGGATTGGCTCGAACGCTCGGTCGAAAAGGCGTTTTGGTCAAATACCGGTTGGCTGATGTGAAAACCACTCACCGGTATTCGTTGGGTCCGGTCAACCGTTACCCAGGGGTTTTCTTGAACGGCCGTGGCTTGTCTGTCTATTCTATTAGACAACGCCTGCCAGTAGGGTTAAGAGCACCAATTGGCAGAACGTTAATCCTGTGCAAAGGAGCTTTGGAGACATGTCCGTAGATCAAGCTTTTCGGCGAATGATTCGGCGCGAAATCGAGACTCAACTCCGACCGTTGAAGTCCGTCGTCGCCCGATTGCAGGAAGGTGCCTCGGATTTGGGGGGCCTAAAAGCTCTCGCGGAGCGACTGTCGCCGCTGGCGGGTTTGTTTTCTGGCGGACCAAGCGGTGCGAGCGAGCCAGAAGTTCGCAGAAGGCGCGGCCGGCCGCCGGGAAGCACTGCCGTCTCCAAACGCTCGCGACGTGGACGTCGCCCCGGAACGGCCAATGACCGGGGTTGCGCGATCAAGGGCTGCAAGAATGCAAGCCGGACCAAGGGGTATTGCGCGGCGCACTATCAGAAGCTGCGAATGCTGATTCGAACCAATCGCCGCCCGCCAGCGTGGAGCGATTATGCGCCGCCGAACAGCGTGGCGGACATTGTCCTCCCGCGGGGACGAGCAGCCGCAAAGGCGCTAAAGGCCGCGAAGAGCGCAAAGAAGTAGTTCAGCGCAGGATCGTGGTAATCGGAGCTGGCGCCGCCGTGGGAAATCTGCGCCGCGAAGAGTTTCTGTCTTGCCGCCAAAACAACGCTCGCCGTGGGCAACGACAGATGTTGCGCGCTTGCCGTTCCCGTGGCTTTGATGGCGGCGATGAACAAGCGAGAGCTTGAGAAGTCGATTCACCTGGATCTTGCCGGGTCGACGACCTATGCGGATTACTTGCGCCTGGATCGCTTGCTGACCGCGCAAGAGCTTCGATCTCAGCCGCCTCACCACGACGAGATGCTGTTTGTCATTCAGCATCAGACGTCCGAGTTGTGGATGAAGTTGATGATTCACGAGCTCGATGAGGTTCTCCGCAACATCCGCAGCGACCAGCTCGAGCCTTCGTTCAAAATCCTCGCCCGCGTCGGGCAGATCCAAAGAATGCTCTTCGAACAGTGGAGCGTGCTCGAGACCCTGACACCGAGTGAGTACCTGCAATTTCGCGGAGTTCTTCAACACGCGAGCGGGCTGCAGTCCCATCAGTACCGCGCGATCGAATTCTTGCTTGGAAACAAGGACGCGAACCTGCTCGCGCCGCACCGCCACGTCCCGGAGATTCATCAGTGGCTCAAGGCGAGGTTGGAGGCCCCTTCCATCTATGACGAGTTCCTTCGCTACCTCTCTCGCAAGGGACATCCGATCCCCGATCGGGTAGTGGAGCGCGATTGGTCCCAACCCTACGAAAGCAGTGAAGCAGTGGTGAAAGTATTCCAGGGCATCTATGAGGATACTGACCGCTATTGGGACGAATACGAGATGTGCGAGAAGCTGGTTGACCTCGAGGAACGCTTTCAACTGTGGCGCTTCCGACACATGAAGACGGTGCATCGGATTATCGGCCTCAAACCGGGCACCGGGGGAAGCTCGGGCGTCAATTTTCTGCGCAAAGCGCTGGAGCTGACGTTCTTTCCCGAGCTGTGGGACGTCCGGACGCTCCTTGGCAGTTAAATGCCCGCTCCGCTGATCTTCGAGAGAGGCTTCGTCCTCTGTTATCGCCTCTTCGATGTCGCTGACGAGATTGCCCTCGAACCCGCCAGCCGCCTTCTCGCCGAGGACACCCGGCGGTTGAAGTTTTCACGCGTTGACTCGCAATACCTTCGCTTTGTCGATCCTCCGCTTTCCGCCGAGCTGGGGAAACGAGCGCTTCTCCTGCGGCCCGGTACGACGATGGTTGACGGGATGGCGAGGATCTTCGACCACGGCGCGATCTCGGTCATTCTTCGGGTGCCCATCCCAGCGGGGACCTCGATGAACGGTCTCGTCGTTCTTGCCGACGAGTTGTACGACAGCCCTGCGGTGGATCGCCTCGCCCTCGAGCTCCTGGATGGATTGCGGCACCTTCTTGCCCCCGTTCTGGTCCGATCGCACCTCTGGGAGCAGAGCGAGAGCTATACGATCATCTTCGTCCAGGAAATCTCTGGTCACCCGTCGGCGTCCGAGCTTCTTGGACGGGCGGATCTGGCGAGGTTGCTTTTAGGCGAAACCGATCCGGAGCCGTTGAGCGCCCGTGAATCCAACGAAGTGACGCAGCACCGGTTCAGCTACAAGGAAAGCGACCTGGTCGTCGTCGATTGGAACAGCGCTTTCGTGTACGAGCCCTCGGGCAGCCAGGACATTCCAGACGTTTTGGAAATCTGCAACGCACAGCTGCTCGAGCTCAGGTACTATGACGATCTTCTAGATGGACACATCCGCCAGATCTACGAGGAAGTCCGGCGCAAGCACCGGGGCTGGTGGTCGCTCTTTCGAAGCCCGTATCGCCTGCTCGCCCGGCGAGTCTCGGCCACGCTGCTCGAGGTGTCGGAATTCATTGAAAGAGTAGAGAACTCGCTCAAAATCATCGGCGACTTCTACCTCGCGAAAATCTACGAAGCCGGGGTACGGCGCCTTCGCATCCCGGTCTGGCAATCCAACGTCACCCGAAAACAACAAATGTTGGCTCAAGTGTACCAACTCCTCAAGGGCGAGATTGACACCGACCGTTCGCTCACCCTGGAGATCACCATCGTCATCCTGATCATCAGCGAGCTCTTGCTCGCCATCGCTTCGGTCTTTTCTCGTCCATGAGTGTGGAATTCAGGGCGAAACAATGTCACTCTTTGTCGCGGATTTGCCCGACCATCCTTCACCGGCTACGGAGGGGACAGTGGAATACGGCGGTTATACCGAAGAAGACCTCATCTCGAATCGCTCCGCCCTGCTCCTCTACGGAGGCGATGAGGCGGAGCGCCGGGCGTGGGCTCACGAAGCTGTTGGCCATTTCGCTGCGGAAGGTCCCCTGGTCGAGGTTCGTTCAGGCCAGGAGCTTCCGGCAATTCTCGTCCGGACCCGCGGCGTGGTTTTCGTTCCCGATGCTCTGGCGCTCGGTCTGGAAGCACAGTCGCAGCTCCTGCGTTGCCTCCAGGAGCGCGAGGAGCGACCGAAAATCATCATCGGGCTGACCCGCCTGCCCGACGAAGCGCTCCAACAGGGTCTTTTGCGGGATGACCTGAGCTATCGGCTCCGTCTGGCCCGGGTGAACCTGGACAGCCAGGGTCTTCGGGAGGTGCTTCAGGCCCGGCGCCGCAAGATGGAGGAACGGCTCGCCGCGGCGAAGGATCTGGTGCACAGCAAGCCCGAGAAGAAGCCCAAACCGGAGAAGCCGCGTCACCGGCCAGCCAATCGGGTCGAGCGCAGCCGTCCCCGCCGGGCGGCAGCGAAAATGAGTGCCAAGCGGAAGGCTTCCACTCGCCGGCCGGTGAAAATCTCGAAGAAGCCGCGGTCGACTAAGAAATCGGGCAAGAAGCGACGATAAGGATCTATTCTCCCCGACTGGCCAGCAATCCAGCGTCTCGCAAAAGAGTATCCTCAACTCCCGGTTCGCTGAGATCGTAGTAGCCGCGTATCCGCATTTTCGAGTCGACCAACACGAAATGACTCCCATGACCGATGCTCATGAGATCGTCGCCGGGTCCAATCTCCTTACCCATGTAGATCTTCAGGCCCTCATTGAGAGTGGACATCAGCTCTTGGCGACTGCCGGTGAGGAAGGACCACATTCGGGGGCTGACGCGATGGGTTCTCGCGTAGGCAAGTAGCTCCGCCGGCGAGTCGTGCTCGGGGTCTACCGAGAAGGACACGAGGTGGAAGTGCTCTCCAAGCCCGCGCGCCCGGTGCTGAACGTCGGCCATACGTTGGGTCGACTGGGTACAGATGCTTGGACATCGGGTGAAGATCGCGTTTGCCACCCAGATCCTTCCATGAAGCTGCTCGCTTCCGAAGGGCTCGCTATTTTGGTCGGTCAACCTGAAGCCGGGAACGGTGCTGAGGACTGGGAGTGGTTTTGGCAGCGCGACCCGAAGGGTGCGAGCGATTGGGATACCCATTCCAAAGAAGACGAAGAGCAACCAGAAGTAAGGCTTTCCCACCACTGCGGCCAAGCGCGACTGGATCCGCGTCCCCAATCGCTGCACGGTGATCGTCACGGCGTTCGTCATGCCTCGTTGCTAACGGAACCGATGCGAGGGGTCAATCCTTGCGCGGTGAACGCCAAGGTCGGAGACGGTCCCTCGGCCGAGCGAAAAACATCTTGCCGCTCCTCCGGGCCCATGCTACGCAAATTGCCGAAATTCGACCGAAGGATACCCACGAATGAGCGCGATCGCGACTGCCGCGTCTGGCAGTCACTCCGTTGCCCACGCCTTACCCGTTGACGAGTATTTCGGAAACGCCACCGTCGGGAAGATTGGGATGTGGATTTTCCTGCTCTCGGACGCATTCTCGTTCGGGGGCCTGCTGCTTGCCTACGGGATTCTGCGCGGCGGGTCGGAGATCTGGCATCACCCGGGCGAACCGGCGCTGGGGATTCCCTTCACAGCGTTTCTGACCTTCCTGCTCATCTGCTCGAGCGTAACAATGGTTCTCGCGGTCGCCGCGGCTACCGAAGGTAATCGGAAGCAGACGATGCTGTTTCTGGCGTTGACCGCCTTGGGCGGCGCCGGATTCCTTACCGGGCAGTTCCACGAGTACTTTGGCCTCATCCCGCACCATGGGCTGGTCCACGAAGGCCTGATCTTTGGCCACAGCGCTTATGCCAACACCTTCTACGTCACCACCAGCTTCCACGGTGCGCACGTGCTGACCGGGACCACCTATATCCTCGTCACGCTCGCGCGGACGGCGGCTGGAAAGACGAACGCAAACGACATCGAGATCTTGGGACTGTTCTGGCACTTCGTCGACTTGATCTGGATTCTCGTCTTTACCTTCATCTACCTGCTCTAAAAGAAGCCATGTCAGGACACGTCCAGCGAAAAACATATTGGATAGTCTTCGGTACGCTTACTATCCTCACCATCTTGGAGATCTTGGTGGCGACGCCTTCGATGGGGATCCCCAAGGTGCCAATGGCGGTCGCACTGATCTCGATGGCGCTCTCCAAGGCTGCGCTGGTTGGCCTGTTCTTCATGCACCTGAAGGACGAAGCGCGAGCGCTGAAGCTCACCGTGGCCCTGCCCTTCGTCTTTCCCGCGATCTACGCTCTCATCTTGATTGGCGAGGCAAGCTGGAGGTTGATCCGCTGATGGCTTCTGCGCTCGTCATCCGGATGATCAAATCGGTGGTGGTGCCGTTCTTCGCCCTGATGCCCACCCTTGCTCTTGCCTGCCCTGCCTGCGCCGGAAGGGACGCCGGGATCAGCCTGAGAACCTACGGCGTGCTCGCCTCGATGATCTTCGTCCCCTTCGTCATTGCCGGGGTTGTCGTCCAAATCATTCGGCGCATCGAGTCAGATTCTTCACCTCGAGATTGAAGCGCTTCGATGGAGGCTGTTTGCAGATGAAAGGCATCGCTGGAATGGGTGGGTCGCCCCGCTGGACAGGCTGCGCGATCGGGTTTCTCCTCTCGACCGCCGCCGGTGCCGCCGTTCAACCGGAGTCTGGACTGGGTCTTCCGCGAGATGTCTCGCAGAATGGTCACCTCGTCGATTGGCTGATGAACATCACCAGCGTCTTCAACCTCATCCTGTTCACGATCATGTGCGTGTGGATGGCGTGGGCGTGTTTGAAGCACAACCGCCAACACCCGGCGGAGTATGACCACGGCAATTCGAAGCACTCGGTGACGATAGCGTTGGCGATCTCCGCGTTTATTTTTGCGGTCGTCGATGGAAATCTGTTTGTGAACAGCATCAACGATCTGGACAGGGAGTATTGGAATTTTGAAAAGGTGGCGGCCAACCCAAGAACCGTCCGGCTGGAGATCAACGCCCATCAGTGGGCCTGGGATGCTCGCTACGCAGGGCCTGATGGGAAGTTCAACACGGAAGATGACATCGTGACCTGGAACGAGATCAAGATTCCGGTGGGCGTCCCGATCTATGTAGAGCTTACCTCCACCGATGTCATCCACAGCTTCTATCTGCCCAACTTCCGCACCAAGATGGACGCCGTTCCCGGGCAGGTGAACCGCTTCTGGTTTCAGGCAAAAGAAGGAGGCGACTTCGACATCGGCTGCGCCCAGCATTGCGGCACCCATCACTACAAAATGAAGGCCCTGCTCTCCGTCGTTTCTCCAGAGGAGTTCAGCACCTGGCAGGCAAACGCATCCGCCACCGCCAAGCGCGCCTTCGACCCCGAGGACAAGGTCGCCCACTGGGGCTGGGACTGGAAGGAGTTCTGAAAATGCACGAAGAATCCCACCCGGCCGGCGTTCATCCGGAGCCGAGCGGCTTCATTGCCAAATACATTTTCTCGACCGATCACAAGGTGATCGCCAAACAGTTTCTCTGGGCAGGCCTGATCTTCCTTGCCGTCGGTGGATCGTTGGCGATGATGATTCGCTGGCAATGGGCTTTTCCCGGCCGTCCGGTGCCGTTGTTCGGCATGTTCCTCGCGCGCTCGGGCGGAGTGATCACCCCGGCCACCTATCAGAGCATCTTCACGATGCACGGGCTGATCATGATTTTCTTTGCGATCACGCCGGTGATGATCGGCTGCTTCGGGAATTTCACCATTCCGCTGCTGATCGGCGCGCAGGACATGGCCTTCCCGAAGTTGAACATGTTGTCGTTTTGGACCTTTGTGATCTCCTTGGTCCTGATCGTCGCTTCCTTCTTCGTTCAGCTCGGCACCGCGGGGGCGGGCTGGACGACCTACGCACCGCTTTCGACCGGCATCGGCACTCCCGGCGCTGGTCAGACATTGGTGGTGGCGGCGATCTTCGTCACCGGCGCGGCGACGATCATGGGCGGCATCAATTACGTGACCACCGTGATTCGGCTGCGCGCGCCGGGAATGACCTACATGCGGATGCCGCTCACTGTCTGGGGCCTCTGGCTGACCGCCATTCTGAACGTGCTTTTCGTCCCGGTGCTCGGCGCGGCCGCGCTTCTGTTGATACTCGATCGTTCTTTCGGAACGCAGTTCTTCATCGCCGGCGCGGCGGGAGTCAAGGGCGGCGGAGATCCGATCTTGTTTCAGCACCTGTTCTGGATCTTCGGCCATCCGGAGGTCTACATCCTGATCCTCCCCGCCTGGGGCTTCATCAGCGACATCATCCCCTTCTTCGCGCGCAAACCGGCCTACTGGTATCGCGGCTCGGTCTTCGCGATGGTGCTGGTCACCATCCTCTCCGCCGTCGTCTACGGGCACCACATGTTCCTTACGGGAATGAATCCCTTGCTGGGCAAGGGTTTCATGACGCTCACCTTGATCATTTCGGTGCCGGCGGAAATCCTCTTCCTCAACTGGCTCCATACGCTTTGGAAGGGTTCCAACCGGTTCCCCAGCCCGATGCTGTTCGCTCTGGGAACGGTGTTTGTGTTCGGCCTCGGCGGTCTCACCGGCCTGTATCTTGGAACGATCGCTACCGACCTCTATCTGCACGACACGATGTGGGTCGTCGGGCATTTCCATCTCACGATGGCCGCGGCCGCCTTTCTGGGCAGCTTCTCCGCGATCTACTTTTGGTTTCCGAAGATGTTCGGACGCCAGATGAACGAGGGGTTGGCAAAACTGCATTTCTGGACGTCGGTGGTGTTCATCACCCTTGTTTTCTGCGGACAGCTGGTCGCGGGCTACGCCGGGCAGCAACGGCGCTTGTTTATCCCCTACCAGTACACCTTCCTCCAGCACCTGCTCCCGTTGAATCGATGGACGAGTTACTTTGCCTTTGCGTTGGGGATCAGCCAGTTCGTTTTCGTCTATAACTTCTTCCGCGGCGTCTTCGCCGGCGAGAAGGCAGAGCAGAACCCCTGGCAGGTCGGCACGCTCGAGTGGACCCTCTGTTCCTCTCCACCGCCCCACTACAACTACGCCACCGCCCCCGTCGTCGTCCGCGGTCCACACGAGTTCGCCAACCCCGAAGTGAAGAAGGTTCTCGGCCGCGATTGGATCGGCCAGGCCGAGGAACTTCCCAAATTCTCCGCTGCCGCGGTCAAGTCGGCCGCGAGAGGAGCCAAAGACTAGCCGATGACCGCAATGGGCGAGGTCCTGCCGTACCGGCCGCCGAGGGCTCGAGAGAACACCACCGCGTATCTGGGAATGGTCGTGTTCCTTGGCTCATGGGCGATGATGTTTGCCGCCTTGTTCTTCGCTTACGGGTACGTCCGTACGCGAAGCGTGGCGTGGCCGCCTCCGGATCTGCCCGAGCTTCCCTGGGGACTGCCAGCGGTGAACACGCTCATCCTGCTCGCCAGCAGCGCCTCGCTTCAGTACGGCTTACGGTGCATCCGCGGCGGTGCTTGGAAGAAGCTTGGCCGCGCGCTTCTGCTTACCCTGCTGTTGGGCTCGGTCTTTCTCGTGCTGCAATTCTCTCTCTGGCTGCGCCTGTACGCGCAAGGCCTGCACCCCGATAGCGCCGGCTCCTACGGCTCCGTTTTCTGGGGCTTGACCTGCTTTCACGCGCTGCACGTGCTCGTCGGGTTGGGCGGCATCGGCTGGCTATGGGTTCGGGCATTTTCCGGCTCGTTCACCGCCGCGCGCTACCTTCCAGTGCGTCTGTGGGCTTTGTATTGGCACTTCGTCGGCGGTGTTTGGGCGCTGATGTTCGTTCTGATTTTTCTGATTTAGTGGAGGAGACCATGACCGCGCTGCGGCCTGTCGTCGCATTCGCCATCGCGCTGCTCGCGTTCGGCTGCGACCAAAAGAAGTTCGCCGAGCCGTACAAGCTCACTGCGAACAGAAGCATCGACGTCAAGACCCTGAACGATGGTCACGATGCATTCATGCTCTATTGCTATGCGTGCCACGGGGAAAAGGGCGATGGAATGGGACCGTCCTCCGTGGGCATGCGGCCGCCTCCGCGAAACTTTACCCGTGGCCTGTTCAAGTTCGCAGGCGTCGAGGCGGGTAAGCTTCCCACCGACGAGGCTCTCGACCGCACCATCCGGCGTGGGTTGAACGGCACTCCGATGCTCCCCTGGGACATTCCGGTGATCGAGCGCGCAGCGATCATCCAGTACCTCAAGACTCTCTCCCCTCGATGGCAGAGCGAAGACGAATACGGCGCACCGATCGAGTTCTCCCCTGATCCCTGGACAGGAAAGACACCTGCGGCAGTGGATCGCGGCAAGCAGGTCTATCATGTGGCCGTCGGCGGCGCCGGCTGCTCCGGCTGTCATCCGGCCTACGCCACCCGCGAGGAAATCTCCCGCCTGACGCAGAAAGCGAGCGGTGAACCGGTCGCGGAATTTGCCGAAGGGATGTATCAAAGCGCGCTTCGCGAGAGCGAGTATCCCCTGGTGCTGGACGAGAAGGGGGAGATGGTGAAAGCGTACCAGATCCTCCCGGTTGACTTTCTCACCCAGAAGGTCAAAACGGCGCCTCCGGTAGGCACGACGGTCGATGGCGCCGAGTACACGCCCGCGATACAACGAGAGGATCTGTACCGGACAATCGCCGCCGGAATCGGAGGCGCGGCGATGCCTCAATGGAAGGGGGCCCTGCCGGAGGAGAGCTTGTGGGCTCTCGCCTACTACGTCCAGTCGCTGATCGCGCTGCGCGACACCCCTGCGGGTCTGGCGCTTCGTCGCCGGCTCGATGCCCAACCGCCGTGGCCGGCTGCCGGTACCGCCGAAGGAGCAAAAAGTTCCGGCGGAAACGATCCGAAGCGGTAAGGTTGTCACCGCCATCCCGATTGGTTAAAAAAACCCTCATGAAGTTGGAGTACCAAAGGGGAGGTTCGGCGCGGATGTTCGAGAGCGGTTTCCTCGAGGCCTGCTCGAAGGTTCACCCCGTAGCCCCCTTTGCGTTTTACATCCCAATCATCATCGCCCTGATGGTGTACACGCTCGTCAGCGGAAAGAGCAGCTTGCTGCAGGCCGTGATCTGGTTTCCCTTGGGTTGGATGACCTGGGACTTGATGGAGTACGCCATTCATCGAGGCTTCTTCCACTGGGAAGGCAATGGGCCGTTCACCCGGAAAATTCACGACATCATCCATGGTTACCATCACCGATACCCGGATGATTCGCTACGGCTGGTGATGCCGCTTGGGGCAAGCATCCCACTGGCACTCGTGATTGCTTTCCTGCTGGCATTGGTCGGAAAGCCAGCGGCCACCATCCCTTATTTTTGCGGCATCGTTGCGGGGTACCTTTTCTACGACTTCACGCACTGGTCGACCCACTATCGAACGCCGAGGACCGCCTGGGGGCGCGCCATCCGATCCCACCACATGGCGCATCACTTCGCCCACCCGGAGATGAATTTCGGAATCAGCCATCGCTGGGTTGATTTCCTGGTGGGCACGCTGAAAAAACGATCGTAGCGATCGTCTGTCGCTAGTCCTTCCGCGTCCACGGCTGCAGGGGTAGTGTGCCCGCGAAACCGAGAAACGCCGGAGGTATACGTGCACCAGATTCCAGTTCTTGTCCTCGCTCTCTCCCTGCTTTCGGGCACGGAGGCCCCTCGCACTTCGCCTGAGGCGGAGAAGCTCGACGTTCTGATCGAGTCGGAATGGCAGCATCGCCTCGCCGACGAGCCGACGCTGGCGACCCGTCTCGGCGACCGTCGGTACAATGATCGCTGGGAGGACAAGTCCTTGGAGGCAATCGCGGCTCGTCGCGCCCATGCGCAGGATGTCCTGGCGAGGATCAAGGCGATCGATCGCGCGCAGCTCCCCCCGACGGCTCAGCTCAACTACGATCTCTTTCTCCGCAACGCCTCCTCACGCGTCGAGGAGGACCGATTCCATGGGGAGTACCTCCCGATCAACACGCGGTTTGGTCCCTACAGCGAGATCGCCGAGGTGGTTCGTCTGACGCCACTTGCGAAGGTGAAGGACTATGAAGATCTGATCAAGCGGCTACGCGCGTTTCCGACGCTGGTCGATCAGACGATCGTGTTGATGCGCAAGGGGATGGAAGCGGGAGTGATGCCGCCCAAAGTCATTCTCCGAGAGGTCTCTCAGCAGATGAGCCTGCAAATCCACGAGGACGTCACCCGCACTCCGGTTTACCAGACCGCCTTTGTGAAGATGCCTGCTTCGATTTCCGGCGCAGACCAGGATCGCCTGCGCGAAGAGGGCAAGGCCGCGCTCAAGGATTCGGTGATACCTGCGATTCGCAAGTTGCAGACCTTCTTCCTCAAAGAGTACGAACCGAAGGCGCGGAGCACGGTGGGTATTTCCGCGTTGCCCGATGGCGAGGCCTGGTACGCGGTCAGGGTCAAGACGATGACCACGACGGAGCTCTCCGCGGACCAGATCCACGAGATCGGGTTGTCCGAGATCAAGCGAATCCGCGCGGATATGGAGGACGCGATGCGCCGGACCAAGTTTCATGGCGACCTCCAAGCCTTCTTCAATTTCCTGCGCACCGATCCGCAATTCTTCTTCAAAGATAAGGACATACTGTTGCTGACCTACCGGGACATTGCCAAGCGGATCGATCCCGAGCTGCCCAGGCTGTTTCGCACCCTTCCGCGGATGCCTTATGGAGTCATCCCGGTACCCGCCTACTCGGAGAAGTCCCAGACGACGGCGTACTATCAGGCGGGCTCTATCGATGCCGGGCGCGCGGGCTATTTTTATGCGAACACTTACGATTTGAAATCGAGGCCGAAGTGGGAAATGGAGGCGCTCACTCTGCATGAAGCCGTGCCGGGCCATCATCTGCAGATCGCCATTGCTCAGGAACTGCGCGACGTTCCAAATTTCCGACGCTTCGGTGGCTACACAGCGTTCGTCGAAGGCTGGGGCCTCTACGCGGAATCGCTTGGATCGGAGATCGGCCTGTACCAGGATCCATATTCCAAGTTTGGTCAGTTGACCTATGAGATGTGGCGAGCGATTCGACTGGTGGTGGACACCGGGATGCACGCCAAGGGATGGACCCGGGAGCAGGCGATTCGGCTCTTCCAGCAAAACACGGGAAAAACGCAGCACGACATCGAAGTCGAGGTCGATCGTTACATCGCCTGGCCCGGACAGGCACTCGCGTACAAACTCGGAGAGCTGAAGATCAAAGAGCTCCGCGCCTATGCGACCCAACAGCTCGGCGACCAGTTCGACCTCAGGGACTTCCACGATCAGGTGCTGGGTGCCGGACCGCTGCCGCTGTCCGTGCTCGATGCGCGAATCCGTCAATGGGTTGACGAGCAGCACGCCAAGCAAAAACAGGCCGCGATGAACTGACGGCACCACCTGGTGCGAGGACCTGGCCGGCGGGTAGCGTCTTATTCTGCCCGGTGCTCAGGCTTCAGACTTCGAGGGCCGGAAGATCTCGTTGAACTCACTGAGAGCCCGGTTGAGCTGCGTCTTGATCTCGGCCGTCAGCTCGCGCTTGGAAATGACATCCTTGGGGATCTGTGGAAAGCGGGCGTCGATGAAGCTCATGAATTCCTTGGTCCAACGACCGATTTCGGTCACCGGTACCTCGCGAAGCCATCCGCGCCGGTTGGGGTCGTCGCGATTCGTGGCTGCGTAGACCTGGATCACCTGTCGCTCGACGGGCATCGGCTCGTACTGTCCCTGCTTAAGTAGCTCGGTCAACCGAGCTCCGCGGGCCAGCGTCTCCTGGGTAGATTTGTCAAGGTCGGATCCGAACTGGGCAAAGGCGGCGAGCTCGCGGTACTGGGCCAGCTCGAGCTTGAGCGAACCGGCGACCTGCTTCATCGCCTTGATCTGAGCGGCCGAGCCAACCCGCGAGACCGAGATGCCCACGTTGATCGCGGGTCGCACCCCCGCGTAGAACAGGTCCGCCTCGAGGAAGATCTGACCATCGGTAATCGAAATCACATTCGTAGGGATGTAGGCGGCAATGTCGCCGGCCTGGGTTTCGATGATCGGCAGCGCGGTAAGGGAACCGGATCCTTCCGCCTCTGAGAGCTTGGCCGCGCGCTCCAGAAGGCGGGAGTGCACGTAGAAGACGTCGCCCGGATAGGCTTCGCGGCCTGGCGGACGCCTCAGCAACAGCGAGAGCTGCCGGTAGGCGACCGCGTGCTTCGAGAGATCGTCGTAGACGATCAGCGCGTGCATCTTGTTGTCCCGGTAGTACTCGCCCATCGTCACGCCCGCGTACGGCGCGAAGAACTGCATCGGTGCTGGATCCGACGCGTTCGCCGCTACGACGGTCGTGTATTCCATCGCGCCGTAGCGATTGAGTTTGTCCACGACCTGGACGACCGTTGACTGCTTCTGACCGACCGCGACGTAGATGCAAAAGACGTCGTTGCCATTCTGGTTCAGGATGGTATCGATCGCGATCGCCGTCTTGCCGGTCTGGCGATCTCCGATGATCAACTCCCGCTGGCCGCGCCCGATCGGAACCAGCGCGTCCAGCGCTTTCAGCCCGGTCTGCACCGGCTCGTGTACCGGGCGTCGCTTGACGATGCCAGGCGCCTTGATCTCCATCTTACGAGTCTCATTCGATTCAATCGGACCCTTCCCGTCCACCGGCTCTCCAAGCGCGTTCACCACGCGCCCGAGCGCCCCTTTGCCGACTGGCACGGATGCGATCTGCCCCGTTCGTTTCACGATGTCGCCTTCCCGGATCTCGACGAAGTCTCCCATGATCGCTACGCCGACGTTGTCCTCTTCCAGGTTCAGGACGAGTCCCTTGACGCCGTTGGCGAACTCGAGAAGCTCACCGGCTTCCGCCGCCTCGAGTCCATACACGCGCGCGATCCCGTCGCCCACCGAAAGCACGGTCCCTGTCTCCGCGACCGAAACCCGATTCCCGTAGTGCTGGACCTGCTCGCGAATGATCCTGCTGATTTCGTCGGCCCGAATCTGCATGCTTCTCCTCTTTAGTCCTGCTTGAGCTAGCCCTGCTTGAGCTCTTTGCGGAGCTCCTCAAGGTGATTCCTGAGCGTTCCGTCGTAGACCGTGGATCCCACCTGCGCCATCACACCTCCGAGGAGCGATGGCTCGACGCTCGCGTCGAGCACTACCTGACGATCGGTCAATCGCTCCAGCCCCTTCTTGATGGTCCGGACCAATTCTTCCGGGAGAGGAGCGGCGCTGGTGACGCGTCCTCGCAGGCGACCGGCCCGAGCGTCGGCCATGTCCCGGAAGAGCAGCGCGATGTCATCGAGATATGCAATCCGGTCCCTGTCCACCAGAAGATGGAGGAAGTTCTCGAGGATGGGATCGGATGCTCCCAGCAGGCGCAATACGGATTGCAGCACTGCCCATCGCTCGCCTCGGGCATACGCGGGGTTGATGACCAGGTCCTTCAACTCGGCGCTCTGCCTTAGGACTTGCGCGATTGCTTCGAGATGAGCCTGTATCGTTTCCAGGCTAGATCCCTCGCTTGCGAGCCCGATCAGAGCACGCGCATATCTCCGGGCAACCGACACATTGACCATGGGCGAGCGCAGATAGCATGCCGCTGGGGGCCCGGCAATCACCGCTTCACAGTCTCGCGGCGATAGCTAACCGGTGCGTTTGCGGCTGCTCATGTCAGCCCTGCAGGGGGCGGCGGCCAATGGGCGAATCCCTCAAATTGACGAGGGCGCGTCGGTCCACTCCTCAGGTTTTTGAGGTTAATGCGGTGGTCAACCCGTCGGAATGACGCATCTCCGCCCGGGTAGCTTGTTGGCACAGCAGTCGCACCGCCGGGGTTCACGGCCGGATCGAGGTGGTTCGGGCTGCGATCCCGCTCGGGGAGTGACCGATGAATCCGCCGCGCGCATGCTATTGGTTGGCAGTCGCTGCCGTGGCCATGGTCGGCTGCGGTGGAAGTTCTTTGCCCCACCCCCAACCCATCCAGGACCGGGTCGCGTTGGAAAGCTTCGCCAGCTGCGCGGAGCTTCAGAAATACATCGCGGATACGGCCGTGCTGGACATGCGTTCCCAGCTGGAGCAGGCCAAGCAGTACAGCGGGGGGCCCATCGCGCTGACCGGTGGACCAAGGCCGTCCGGGGCGTCGGACGCTGCCGGCCCCTCCAGCTACACGCAGACGAACGTTCAGGTCGCGGGCGTGGACGAAGCGGACTTCATGAAAAATGACGCGACGAGAATCCTGGTGCTCTCGGGGAAGTGGCTCTATCTCAACCAGAGCTGGCCACCCACTCAGTTGCAAACCGTCAGCAAGATAGAGATCGAAGGTTGGCCACAGGAGATGTTCCTCGACGAAGGTCATCGCGCCGTCATTTTCTCGGCGGTGTACACTCCCTACGCACTTTCGCCCCCAGCCGCCGGGATGAGCTGTAGTCCGATGGACTGCGGTCACTCGAACGGCACCAGCACGAAGATCACCGTCGTCGATGTTGCCGATCTGGCTCATCCGAACGTCCTCGAGCAGTTCTACTTGCCCGGTCGCTACAACAGTTCTCGCCGTGTCGGCTCCGCCGTGCGTGTCGTGCTCAGCGACTCATTCCACTGGCCCCCGGATGTGAGGTGGTGGGTGGATTACCAACCGGGGACGTCTTTCGACAGGAGTCGACTGGCGCATGCCCTCGACGACCTGATGGCAAGAAACGAGGCGATCATTCGCCGGCAAACTCTCGACGCCTGGTTGCCTGCGTCGAAACGAAAATTACCGGACGGAAGCAGCGTCGACATGGGCTACAACTGCTCCGACTTCAGCAGAGCGAACGCTCCCACCCGGCTCGGCCTCGTCACAGTCGCTACGTTGGATTTGACTCATCCGGATCAGCTATCCCGCACCTCGATACTGGGAGACCCGGGGCAGATTTACGGTTCGCCCAAGTCGCTCTACGTTGCCTCCAACCACTGGTGGTGGTGGCCGGCGGCAGGTCAGGTCGATCATACCTACTTCCATAAATTCGATATTACCCACCCGGACAAGGCGGTCTACGTGGCCTCCGGCGGCGTGCGTGGGACTGTTCTGAATCAGTTCTCGATGGACGAAGACGCTGCCGGATTTTTCCGCGTGGCGACGAACGTCAACACGGCCATATCGGGTCCGGGTCTGGCCTGGGGTACGTTAAACACGACGAACCGGGTTAGCGTTCTTGCCGAGCGCGCTGGAGCGCTTGACTTGATTGGGCAAACCGACGAATTGTCGCCGGGAGAGAGAATTTTCAGCGTTCGCTTCATCGGCCAACGCGGATTTGTCGTGACATTCCGGCAAGTCGACCCGTTGATTACAATCGATTTGTCCGATCCAGAGCACCCGAAAAAGGTGGGCGAGCTCACCGTGCCGGGTTTCTCAACCTATATTCACCAGCTCGATGAACAAAATCTTCTGACGCTCGGTCAGTATCTACCGGAGAACGGCGACTTGCGCGCGAGGGTGATCAAGTTGTCCATCTTCGATGTCAGCGATTTGTCCCGGCCAATCGAAAGGTTTACCCAACTCGTAGGGACGGCCTGGGGTTGGTCAGAAGCAACGTACGAGCACAAGGCTTTCAACTATTTCCCCGAAAGGAAGTTGCTCGCCATTCCATTCTCCGATCGGAATTCTACCGTGGATTGCGGAACGTACTGGTGCTCGTTCACCAGCGACCTGCGAGTCTTCCAGATCGACCCTGCCAGCGGCATTGAGTACAAAGGGGCGATCGAAATGCGGGATCTCTACGAGACCGCCCGATGGCCGACCTGGACGTACTATTGGGCCCCCTATGTTCGCCGAAGCGTGCTGGCGGACAACATGGCTTATGCCATTTCCGACGCCGGAATCCGCGTCGCGGATATAGAGTCGCTTTCGTCTGCGATTCGCACGATAGCTTTCGATCCCCCGAGAAACTGAGGCCAGGCAAACCGGCGCCCGTGCGCCGTTTCCCCCGCGTGCTTTTGCGCGGTCGCCACGTGGACATGTCACAAAGCCGGCGTTAGTTCTTGCCCGCATGGCGGAAAACGTAGCCGAGATTGAAAAGCATCGAACAGCGCTCACCGGCCATTGCTACCGGATGATGGGTTCGGCGGTTGACGCCGACGACGCGGTGCAGGAGACGATGGTCCGGGCTTGGCGAAGTCTCGACCGGTTCGACGGCCGTTCGTCGTTGCGCCGATGGCTTTACCAGATCGCCACCAATGTCTGTCTCGACGCGTTGTCGGATCGTTCGCGCCGGGAGCGGCCGATCGAGGCGGCTCCGCAAGGGTCGGTGAATGACCCGCTCGACGCTCGCCCACGCAGTCATTGGCTCGAGCCCATCCTGGATGCGCGTGCGCTCCCCGCCGATGCCGATCCGTCCGAGAGAGCGATGCTTCGCCAGAGCATCCGCCTCGCGTTTGTGGCGGCGCTCCAGTATCTCCCACCGAAGCAGCGCGCCGTGCTGCTTCTGACCGATGTCCTTGGCTGGTCCGCGGCGGAGGCCGCCGAGGGTCTCGAAACCTCGGTTGCCGCGGTCAACAGCGCGCTGCAGCGGGCCCGGGCGACACTGGCCACTCGCGATCTCGGAGACGCGCGCCCCACTCTCTCCGAGGCACAGTCCGCGCTGCTTCATCGCTACGTTGCTGCATTCGAGCGCTACGACGTGGATGAGCTGACGACGCTCCTGCGCGAGGACGCGACCTTGTCGATGCCTCCCTATACCCTCTGGCTTCGCGGCCACGAGGCGATCCGCACCTGGCTCCTGGGGCGGGGTTCTGCCTGCCGCGGATCCCGGCTGATTCCCACCGCCGCTTGCGGCTCACCCGCTTACGGGCAGTACCGTCCGTCCGACGCCGGAAGGGGTCATCAGCCGTGGGCGCTCATTGTCCTAGAGCTGGCGGACGATCGTATCGCCGGGATGACGTCGTTTCTCGATACCGAGCTGCTGTTTCCGCGCTTCGGCTTGCCCATGCAGCTGGCCGCGTAGTCCCGCAGCTCAGGAAAGGTCCTCTAATCTAATCGCCGAGCGAACTCCTCGAGAAACCCATCCCGCGCAAGGGCCTTCCTAGTGGTCTTCCCCGGCGCTCTCAAGCAGCTTGTAGAGCGTCTTTCGATCAACTTCGAGAAGCCGGGCAGCCTCGGACTTGTTGCCCCCGGTATGTTGGAGAACGTGCGCCGCGTACCGACGCGAAAGCTCGGCCAGGCTTGGCATGTCCCCCGCCAACCCCGTCAGCTTGTCCGGTGCGTCGCCGATCGGTTCCGGGAAGTCCTGCGAACCGACCACTCCGGTCAGGTTCAAGGCCAGGGCCCTCGCTACGACGTTTTCCAACTGCCGGACGTTGCCCGGCCAGTCGTAATCTTGCAATCGCGCGATCGCATCCTTGGTGAACACCGGCCGAACGCCGCCTCTGGCGTGGATGGATCCGAAGTGCTCTACCAGGGCGGGAATATCCTCGCGGCGTTCACGCAACGGCGGCAGGTGCAAGTGGACGACGTCGAGCCGATAGAGCAGGTCCTCCCGGAACTTCCCCTCCTTCACCAGAGCAGGCAGGTCTTTGTTCGTGGCGGTAACGATGCGAACGTCCACCTTCACGGGCGTGCTCTCTCCAACGCGCCGGATTTCCCCCTCCTGGATGGCGCGCAGCAGCTGAGATTGAATCTTGGGTCCAAGATCGCCGATCTCATCGAGGAAGAGCGTGCCGCTGCTGGCCTCCTCAAACAGCCCCCGCCGGAAACCCGAGGCGCCGGTGAAGGCGCCCTTGGCATGACCGAAGAGCTCGGTTTCGATCAGCGATTCGGCGATCGCGCCGCAGTCCACCGCCACGAATGGACCGTTTGCTCTCTCCGATCGCTGATGAAGTACTCGAGCGACTTGTTCCTTGCCGGTGCCGGTTTCCCCCGTGATCAGCACCGGAACCAGCGTGGTCGCGGCGCGGGCAACCTGCTTGTAGACTTCGAGCAGCGCGGAGCTGCGACCCACCAGGGAACGGACCTTGACCTGTCGGCGCAGGCTGCGGTTCTCCTCGACCAACCGTTTCTGCTCGAGCGCGCGCCGGGCCACGCGGATGAGCGCATCGACGTCGAAGGGCTTCGGGAGATAGTCGAACGCCCCGCGCTGGATCGTGTCCAGAGCGCCCTCGATGTTTCCATAGGCGGTGAGGACGATGACCGCGGTATCGGGCCAGTGTTCGCGGGTCGCGCGAAGTACTTCGAGTCCGTCGGAAACGTCCGGCATCGCCATATCGGTGAGCACTAGGTCGACCGGATCGCCGGATGCCAACACCCGCTCTGCCCCTGCTGCATCGGATGCGGCGGAAACCCGTCCCATTGGACTCAGCAGGCGGTGAAGGAGATCCCGCGCGTGAGGGTCGTCATCGACGACGAGGACATGCGGCGGCTTCATGGACCCTCTGCGGCGAGTTGCGCGCTCTCCTTGTTCGGGAGCGCACCCTCTGCGACGACCTCGGGGTCCGGGCCGGTCGGAGCGGCGACCAGCGGGAATCGGACCGTTACCTGCGTTCCCACGGCCAGTTCGGAGACCACCGAAATCGCACCGCCGTGGGCCTCGACGAGCCTCTTGGTCGTGGCCAGACCGAGTCCATGACCTGGCAGCCCGCGTGCCTCGACGGCGCGGAAGAAAGGCTGAAACAGGGATTGTTGTGTCGCGGGACTCATACCCCTACCGTTGTCGCTCACCTCGAGAACAGCTTCGTCGGCTTCCCTCCAAACGCGCACCGTGACCCGTGGTTCGGGCCGGCCGGCGGTGTACTTCACCGCGTTGGAGAGAAGGTTTTGGGCGATGGACTGAAGAAGTTGACTTGGGCACGCGACCAACACGTGGGTGTCCAGCGATCGCTTCAGTTCGACCCCCTCCTTCGCCGTCGTCTGGCTGACCTCGAGAAGGATCGCGGAGACCGCCGTGTCCAACTCACCTACCGTGGGCTCGCTCGGCCTCCCTGCGCGGCAAAACCGCAGCAGCGCTTCGATCATCTCCGCCATCCGGGCGGCGCTCGCTTCGGCGAGGGCCAGCATTTCGCGAACTTGCGGATCCACGATCGAGTTCGTTCGTCGGATTAGGGTGAGGTAACCCTTGAGCGGCGAGATTGGACTGACCAGATCGTGCGCCACGCGGCTGGTAAAGGAATCCAGTTCCTGGTTTCTCCGGTCCAACTCGGCCAGCTGCGCCTGGATCGTCGCCTGCTGCCGCCGCAAGAGCGCGGTCACCTGCCAACCCACGAGCAACGAGATCAGGATCGCGAGGCCAGCCACCATCGCCCCGGCATAGGTCGTGCGCAGCCGGATCTCTTGCAGGTGCCGGAGCATCCTGGTCGTCACTTCAGCATTCTTCTGGGAGAGTTGTTCCGCCCGAAGATTGAGCGCGGCGGTGATTGGGCGGATCTCGCTTACCAGATGCCGGCGGGCCCGATCCGCCTCCTTTCGGTTGGAAAATGTTACCGCTTTGCGAACCTGAGCCGCGAGCGAATGACTGGTGTTGTTGAACTCGGTCCAAATCTCGGTTTCAGCGGGTGGCAGGTCCCGGGTGTAGTCCTGGCTTGCCAGGCTGATGTCATCGAGGATTCGGGCCATTCGCTCGTCTGCGGAGTTGCGCTCCTGCTCCGTGGTTCCACGGATATGGGAATCCACCGCAGACTCGAGGTTGAGTGCGTCGACCCGGATTCGGCCGATCAACACATCCCGGGTCAGGGCCTGGCTGACCAACGCGTCCTCCTGTTCGTTCGTCCGAACGTCGCCCCATAGAGTGAAGATGGCGACCGCGGCGAGGAGCGAAACGACGAATAAGAAGCTGGCTCTAAAGCCTCGTATCGAAATGCGAGAGTTCAAATAGGCCACTGCTAGCATACCCCCCGCAAAGTCCAACTCGTGGACGATCGTCGCTGCGCGCTGGCGGATTGTGGTTCGAGGGCCAGGACCGCGTACTTTCGGACGCGGGGGGCTTCGAGGGATGTGGGGAAATAGTCCCCATCGGTTGCCCACGGTTGAGGATCGTTTCCCCAAACTCCAAAGTCTTCTCGTCTCAGACGGGTTGGCACGGGCAATGCTTAGCACACTCCGACGGCTGCATTTCGCGCCGTATCTGATCTTGGGAGTGTATTCATGAAGCGGCTCATTTCAGTGTTGGTCATGACGTTCTCCTTCGCGGTATTCGCGCAGGGTTCGGCAACCCCGGCGAGCGAGAAGCCCGCCGCGGAAAAAGGCGAGAAGAAGGCCCATAAGGGCGACAAGAAGGCCCACAAGGGCGAGAAAAAAGAAGGCGAGAAGAAGCCGGACATGGCGAAGTAGTCGAACTGGCTCTTTTAGTTTCAGTCGGGCGCTTTCCCCCTCCGGGACAGCGCCCGATTTATTCCGTGCCGATCGGCACTCTTTCGCCCAGAAATCGCGGCGTCGGTCTGGCAAGCACCATCACCAGCGCCAGGGTTCTAGAGAAGACCTCCCGCCCCTCGTAATTCAGCGGCCCAACGGGGCTTTCGTCCGCCGCGACGCCGTTGGCCTCCATGCCGAGCGAGTTGGCAATAAAAAGCGCGCGGGGTAAGTGAAATCCCTGCGTCACCAGGACTGCCCGACGAACTCCAAACACCTCTTTGGCTCGATAGCAGCTGTCGTAGGTGGAAAACCCGGCGAAGTCTCGGACGACGGCGTCCGGGGGAACCCCATGTAGAATTGCATATCGACGCATCGCCTGGGTCTCGTCATGCGCCCGGATCGAATTGTCGCCGCTCACCAGCAGTTTCTCGACTTTTCCGATTCGATATAGCTCAACCGCCATATCGAGTCGCTCCGCCAGCATCGGCGACGGTCGGCCGTTGTGCCCCAGCCCCGCTCCAAAAACGAGAGCCACGGGCGCGCTGGGGACTTGGGACGCGCCAAATATTCGCTCGGTGTACCGGCTGCGGACGTAGCAGGAGGTCCCGCCAATGACCGCGCAAAGTCCCGACAGCCACCAGACCAGTCCCCGTGCGAAGCGCTTCCAGAGATGCCGAGGCATGCTGGATCACGATAACCGATTGGCCGGACTGCGATGCCGGTACGAACTGCCTGTTGACCTGTAACCGCAGCGCCAGTATAGGGTCCCGGCCCGCTCTCGAGAGCGGTATGACCTTCAACGCATGGCTTCTCTTCGCGACATTCGTAAGCGCATCCGCTCTGTGCGGAATACGCAGCAAATCACCAAGGCAATGAAAATGGTTGCGGCCGCCAAGCTGCGAAAAGCACAGGACGCGATTATCGCGGCTCGCCCCTATGCGCAGATGCTCGATCAGATTATTTCCGAGGTGGTGACGCGCAGCGAAGACGTAGTCCATCCGCTGCTGGTGGCGCGACCGCCGAAGAAGGTGGAAATCGTCGTTCTCACGTCGGATCGCGGGCTCGCGGGGGGGTTCAATTCTAATGTGCTCCGCCGCGCGTCCCGGTTCATTCATGACCACCAGCAGACCTATTCCCAGATCGAGATTTCGACGATCGGTCGTAAGGCCCACGACTTCTTCCGCCGCCGAAAGCTGCCGGTTCGCAAAGACTTTGCCGGGCTGTACTCGCAGCTGAGCTACCGGGCCGCTGCGGACATCGCCGCGGAATTCGCCGCCCACTTCATCGCCGGCGAAGTAGACTCCGTTTTTCTGCTTTACAACGAATTCGTCTCGGCGATCAGCCAGCGCATTACGCTCGTCCAGCTTCTCCCGGTGCTGCCGCCCGAGCGAGGCGTCGGGGGAATGGCGCCAGTGGATTTCAAATACGAGCCGGATATGGCGAGCGTCTTGGAAAAACTCGTTCCGCAGGCGCTGACGATCAAGTTCTACCGCGCTCTTCTCGAAAGCGTGGCCAGCGAACAGGGTGCGCGCATGAGCGCCATGGAGAAGGCCACCTCGAATGCGGCGGAGATGATCGACCGCTTGACGCTGTTCTACAACCGGACGCGCCAGGCGGTGATCACCAAGGAACTGATGGAGATCGTTTCCGGCGCCGAGGCATTGAAATAGGAGGCAGTCCGAATGTCAGCAACGGCGCACAGCATCGGCAGAGTCACCCAGGTCCTCGGGCCGGTGGTGGACGTAGAGTTTCCCACCGGGTCGCTTCCCGAAGTCTACACCGCCCTGAAGCTGAGCAATCCAGGCATCTCGAATCAGGCGGACAACTTGACCGTGGAGGTGGCGCAGCATCTCGGTGAGAATACCGTGCGCTGCATTGCAATGGACACGACCGACGGCCTCGCCCGAGGTCTCCCGGTGAAAAGCACCGGGGCTCCCATCCAGGTGCCGGTAGGAAAAGAAACGCTGGGCCGGATTCTGAACGTGGTGGGCGATCCGGTGGATGAAAGAGGCCCGGTCCGGGCAACCAAGCACTATCCGATCCATCGGTCGCCGCCTCTGTTCACCGATCAGGACGTCCGAGTGCAGGCATTCGAGACCGGCATCAAGGTGATCGACCTTCTCGCCCCGTACACCCGCGGTGGCAAGATTGGCCTATTCGGAGGGGCCGGGGTGGGCAAGACAGTGCTGCTCCAGGAACTGATCCGAAACGTTGCCAAGGAGCGCGGTGGTTTCTCGGTATTCGCCGGAGTCGGCGAGCGCACGCGCGAAGGCAACGACCTCTACCGCGAAATGCAGGAGAGCGGTGTCATTCGCAGCGACAAGCTCGAGGAGAGCCAGTGCGTGCTGGTGTATGGTCAGATGAACGAGCCGCCCGGCGCGAGAGCGAGGGTGGCGCTTTCAGCGCTCTCGATTGCGGAATACTTCCGAGACGAAGAGCGCAAGGACGTACTGCTGTTCATCGACAACATTTTCCGCTTCACCCAGGCCGGCTCTGAGGTTTCCGCCCTCCTTGGGCGAATGCCGTCCGCGGTGGGTTATCAGCCAACACTGTCGACCGAGATGGGTGAGCTTCAGGAACGGATCACCTCGACCACGAAGGGATCGATTACATCGGTTCAGGCGATCTACGTGCCGGCGGATGACTTGACCGACCCAGCTCCGGCAACGGCGTTCGCCCACCTGGACGCCACGACGGTTCTTTCGCGCGCGCTGACCGAACTCGGTATCTATCCAGCGGTCGATCCTCTCGACTCCACCTCGAGAATCCTCGATCCGCAGGTCGTCGGCCCGGAGCACTACGCGGTGGCGCGCAAGGTCCAGACGATCCTGCAGCGTTACAAAGAACTGCAGGACATCATCGCCATCCTCGGGATGGACGAGCTTTCCGACGACGACAAGCTCGCCGTGGCGCGCGCGCGCAAGATCCAGCGCTTCCTTTCACAGCCTTTTTTCGTTGCCGAAGTCTTCACCGGAAAGCCGGGTCGATACGTCAAGCTTGCCGACACCATCAAAGGGTTCAATGAGATCGCGGATGGAAAGCACGACGAGCTGCCCGAGTCCGCTTTCTACATGGTTGGCGGGATCGATGAAGCGGTGGAGAACGCAGAGAAGTTGGCCGGCTGAGGTCGAGCGATGGCGAAGCTGAGCATCGATCTGGTCACTCCCGAGCGACGGGTGGTCGCCGTGCAGGCGGATGAGGCGATCGTCCCGGGCGCGCGCGGATTGTTCGGCGTGCGGCCAGGTCACACACCTTTCCTATCCCTGGTGGATCCTGGAGTCCTCACGCTGCGCGAGGGATCGATCGCGCAACAGTTCTTCGTCGCGGGAGGTTTTGTCGAGGTAAGCAACGACAAGATACTCGTCCTCGCAGATCAGGCGGAGCCGGTCACGGCGATCGATATCGACGCGTCGAAGCGTCGGCTGCTCGCAGCACAAGAGCATCTGAAGATCTTGAGCGCGGAAGATGCGCGGTTCCATATCGAAACTGCGACAGTAAGGCGCGAAACAGCCCGTATGGCGGCAGCAACCCGTCGGTAGGAAGCGGGTTTCCGGCCTGGGAAGCTGCCAGGGCCCACGGGACCGTCTGCCCGGAGTCTAGGGACTTTACAGCTCTCCCACCGCTCCGCACATTACACCCCTCAAGCCGGGGGCGTCGGATGGAAAACCTTGTCGAGCAGCCGGGAACCGTCTTAGCCGCGAAGAGGGACCGGGAAACGCTGGAAACGATGCGCACGACGGAGCTGGTGAAGCAGGCCATCGCCGAGCTCAAATTGCTGGCGAAAGCGGAGCTGTTGCACGCGCGGCTCGAGCTCAAGGAGGAACTGCTGCGGGCAAGGAGCGCCGGCATTTTACTGGGCTGCTGCCTTGGGTTGCTGATTTGCGGCGCCAGCCTGGCTTTTGTCGGGCTCGCCCTCGCGCTTCCGATCGCCGAACCGGCCGCCGCGTTCATTGTTGCCGGCTTCCTGCTCGGGGTAGCAGCGATTTGCGGTTTCGCCGGCTACCGCGCTCTTCCCAAGAAGCCAATGGAGAAAACCCAGCAGCGAATCAAGGAAGATCTGGCGCTTGCCCGGGAACGGCTCGCATGAACGCGGCCCGAGAACAAGCAGATAGGGCGGCGGATCGGACTCGATCCGAGCTGCTGGCGACCCTTCGGGAGCTCGATCGTCGCCGCCGCCGGGCTTTCGACCTCAAGTACCAGGCGGAGAAACACTCCACCCTGGTAATGGTGGTCGCCGGATGCGCCATCGCGGCCGCCGGGATCGGCGTTGCTATAGCCGTTGCCCGCGCCCGCGCGCGCCGGGAGAACTCGTTGACTTCTCGCCTGCGGGAAATGACGCGAGCTTGGGAAGCCCAACAGTCCCTCGGGGATTCCGCAGCCCTTCCGCTGGTCTCGGCTGCCACCGCCCGCAAATTGGCCACCGCCCTGGCAGTAACGTTCGCCGCCCAATTCGGTCGTTGGAGCGCGCGGCGGCTGCTGCCGGCCGGCTCGGTCCGCTAGACTCCCTCGGCAGTTCCGACCGTTTCCCTCTGTCGCCGCGGATGTAGGCTCCCTCAGCAGGCGCGCATACGTGGGCTTGTTGGTTGTGATCAAGGCAAGTGTCAGGTACAAAGCAATACCAGCGCTGCCTTGTTCTCCCTCCTGATTCTCGCCCTGGCGTCAGCAAGCCCGGTCCCCGGTGCAGCGGAGGCGCCGGTTGTTTCCTCCCCAGAGGCTCCTCCACTTGAGTTCGACGTTCCCTTCGGGTGCGGTCGAAAGTTTCAGGTGTCGCAAGCCCACGCGACCGGAAGCCACCTGATGAACGACACCTGGGCCTGGGATTTCAGAATGCCGTCCGGCATTCCGATTGTCGCTGCCGCGGACGGTATGGTGCGCCTGGCTCGAGGCGAGAGCACCAAGGGGGGGTGCGATCCCTCATTCGCGGCGGAAGCAAACTACGTCGTCATTTCGCACGCCAATGGGTTGGAAACCCAGTATCTGCATTTGGAGAGCGTGGTCGTGACGGCGGGGGACAAGGTGAAGGAGGGCGATCTGCTCGGATATTCCGGCAAGACCGGATGGGCCTGCGGCTCGCATCTTCATTTCAAAGTGGCGCGCCCGGACGGATCCGGATGGAACAATCCGTCCATTCCTTCGCGCATCAGGGAGTATGGCGATCCAGTTGCCGAAACATGGGTAGCCGCGCCTCGGTGCGATCCGGTTCGCCTGGCGGCCCTCGAGCCGAAAAAATCGGTCGATCCCTCCAAGGCGAGCCCGGCCGTTGCCATTGACCAGGGGCAGAGCACGTCCGTCCTTTCGGCCTCGGCTGCAGTCAGCAGCCCTACAACGCTCTCGTTCCCGGACACAACGACGATCGTCGGAACGCCCCGCAAGATGGGCAAGTCGGACCCGCCCGCCAAGCAGCGCCCATCTCAGCCTGTCGCCACCGGTACGGGCGCAACCGAGTAGGCGTTGGTTCGCCGGCCTAGGTGAACAGTTTGAGGCGCCGGAGGGCGCGTCGGGATAGACTGCCCGCCGGCAAAGGAAGACGTGCAGACGACGGCCCACTCATTATCGGTCGCCATTTTACCGCTCGGAGCTGCGAGCCGCGCGCAAGTGGCGAGAATTCTCGGCGCCGCGGGACTGGCCGAAGCCGGCTCGCAGCAATCCGGCGATACCCAGTTGGCGATCGTGGACATAACCGCCGACGGAGGCTTCGACGAGCTGCGGCTTTGGGTCGAGACTCGAATACCGGTCATTGCCCTGGTCAGGCCGACCGATCCGTCCTCGATTGCGCGGGCGGAGCAACTGGGTGTCTCGGACTTCGTCGACTTGGCCGCGCTCTCCAATGAGTTGATCCTGAGGGTCCGTCAGGCGATGTCCCGCCAGCTGGCGGCGAAAAAGGCCGAAGAACGCACCTCGAGTCTGGAGCGATACCAATCCTACTTCGCCCATGTCTCGGACGGGATCGCAATTCTGGACGCAGTCGGGCGGTTGCTGCTGTTGAACCCGGCGGGAGCACAGCTGCTCGGCTTCAACCCGGAGCAGGTGCGCGGCAGAGAGTTCAAGTCCCTCCTCAAGCTTGGCGACGCGCAATTGATCGAGCAGTTTCTCGGCGATGCCGCTGCGGGCGCGTCGGGGAAGGAGCTGGATTGCCCGGTTCAGTCGCCGGTCGGGGGCCTTTTGACCCTTTCGATCTCCGCCGCACCTCTCCAGGAGGGCGGCGCTTCGACCATTCTTTCATTTCGAGATGTGACTGCGGCGCGAAAGCTCGCCACCGAGCTCAAGCAGACAAAAGACTTTCTCGAGCGGCTGATCAACTCGTCGGTCGACGCGATCATCGCCGCGGATATGCGGGGAAGGATCATCCTGTTCAATAAGGGGGCCGAAGAGCTCTGTGGGTATCGAGCGGAAGAGGCCCTGGCGGGGCTGAATGTGAAGGATCTTTATCCCCCGGGCGTCGCCCAGCAGGTGATGGCGCAGCTGCGGGATCCCCAGATCCGCGCTAGAGGTCGTCTCGCCGCCTGCCGGCAGGAGATCATTGCCAGAAATGGCGAGCGGGTACCTGTGAACATGACCGCCTCGATCATTTACGAAGGTCAACGGGAGACCGCCACGGTCGGAATCTTCACCGACCTCCGCGATCGGATGCAGCTCGAGCGCAAGCTGTCCGATTTCGAGACCCGACTCGAGGAATCAGAGAAGACTTCAGTGATTGTTGAGCTCGCCGGTACCGCGGCGCACGAGCTCAATCAACCGCTTACCTCGGTGATGGGGTACGCCGACTTGCTGAAGCGCAAGCTCAAAGAGGACGACTTCGCCTACCGGCCGGTGGAGATCATCTATCGCGAGGCCGAGCGGATGGCAGAAATCGTCCGTAAAATTGGCAAGATCACCCGTTACGAAACAAAATCCTACATCGGAACCGCGAAGATCCTGGATCTCGACAAGGCTTCGTCGAATGAAGAGTGACCAGAGGGGGGCTGACGTCGGAGCGATGAGCGACGCCCTCGGTGCGTTCTTCGAGTGCTGCGATTCTCCCGCCGCGATCTGCGATTTGAAGCTTTCCGTCCTGGTTGCGAACGAGGCCTTTCAAAGCCTGTGCGGCAGCGAGGCGATCTTGAGCCGGCCCTTGAATGGCTTCTTCGACGGCCCAGCATTCCCCATTCCGATGAGCGGTCGATCGACCCAGCTTCGTGCCAAAAACCGGCAGGGCAAGCCGGTGCTGATCCAACTGGTGCGTCGTGGCGAACGGGTAGTCGTCCTGCCGAAGATCAGGGCCACAGCGCAAAGCATCGCAACGCCTCAAACCGAGCACACCGTGCTCCATTGTCTCGAGGGTTTGCTCGAACACGCCAATGCGCTGATCGTTGCCACGGATCGGCAGGGAAGAATCCAACTCTTCAGCAAGCTGTTTTCGAACCTGACCGGTTGGCGAAAGGACGAGGTGTTGGGTCGCGACCTTCTGGGCCTGATCCCCGATGGAGAGCGAAAGCGGGTCGCTCAGGTGTTGGCGACCGCACGGAGGGGAGAAGGCGGGTCCAACTTCGAAACGCGAATCATTGGCCGCCTGGGCAAAGAGTCGAAAGTATCGCTTGCCAGCTCCCCATTGTTGGCCGCGGATGGCCACGTGGATGGAATGATCGCGCTCGGACAGGATCTGACCACCCTCAGGGAGCTTGAGCATCGCGTCATCCACGCGGAGAAGCTCGCGTCGATGGGCCGCTTCGCCGCGTCCGTTGCGCACGAGATCAACAATCCCCTTACCTCGGTGGTGAGCTATGCCGACGCGCTGCTGGCTCGCTCGATCAACACCGAGAATCCGGACCGGGAGAAGCTGAGGAAGATCCTCGACGGCTGCGAACGTATCCTGCGGTTCACGCGGCAGCTCGTCTCCTACGCGCGACCGTCGCCCGACCGACTGGAGCGGGTCGAGCTCAACGCCTTGCTCGACACCTCGCTGAGCTATTGCGACCATGTGCTGAGCCACTACGGAATCGCGATCGAAAAGGAATACCAGTCCCTTCCGGAGGTGATGGCGGTCAAGGGCAACCTGGCGCAGGTTTTCGTCAACCTGATCACCAATGCCTGTCAGGCAATGCAACCTGGCGGCAGCCTTCATCTTTCGACGTTCCACGAAGGCATGGATGCGGTCGTCCGCGTCACCGACAACGGCAAGGGGATGGATCTCCAGACCGTGGAGCGGGTGTTCGAGCCGTTCTTCACCACCAAGCCGGATGGAGCGGGAAGCGGCCTCGGCCTGTGCATCGCGCAAAACATCGTCGAGAGCCACGGCGGGAAAATCGACGTTCAAAGCTCGCTTGGAAACGGGACGACCTTCATCATTCGGCTGCCAGGTTTGCCCTCTGGAGAGGCCCGGATCCAAACACTGACATTTGACGCTCAGCCCTCCCAATCAGCTACCTTCTGAGGCGGGTTCGCGCGGCGCCGTTGTCGCACCGTTGAATTACACACAATTGACGCTGAATGAGTACATTGTTTCCAAGTCGTCGATTGCGGCGCTTATTTCAAGAGCGACTTACGCGTATATTTAGCGCGATTTCGAGAGCTTGAAAGCGTTGGAGCGCTCGTCCTCCACCTTGACATGTTGGCACCCCGACCCTAATGTTCTACGCTCTCATCGAGCGACGTTCGATGCTGAAACTCAAGCTTTGCCGCGGCTCGTGAAACAAACTTTGTGTTTGTTCAATTGTCCGCAATGTCTCCGGAGGAAGAAAGACAATGAATCTGGCTTCTTTGAGCTACGTCAGCCTGCTTGCTGCAGAGACGGCTGGCAAGCAGAGCGAGTCGTTTTTCGACAACATTGCTCGACGTTGGACCGCGGGAGACTGGGGGATGTACCCCATTGCCGTCTGCGCGGTAGTGGCGGTCGCAATCATCCTCGAACGGGTCCTCTACCTGTTCTTCAGAGCATCGATTAACAAGGAAGCATTCCTCCGCGGGCTGAAGAAGCACATCTACTCAGGCGATCTCGACAAGGCTATCAACTACGTCGCCGGTCAAAGGAGCACTCCGCTGACCAACGTGATCAAGGCCGGCCTGATGAATGTGCCCAAAGGCGAGGAGGAGGTCCAGGCTGCCCTGGATGAGGCTTCTCTTCGCGAGACTCCGCAGCTGGAGGCACGGACGGGCTATCTGGCAATGCTCGGTAACGCCGCAATGCTCGCCGGTCTGCTCGGAACGGTCTCTGGCTTGATCCGCTGCTTCGAAGCCGTCGCGACGGTGAACCCGGCGGACAAAGCAACCATCCTCGCGGCGGGCATCTCGGAAGCAATGAATTGCACTGCTTTCGGTCTCTTGACTGCCATTCCGGCATTGATTGCGTTCTCGGTGTTGATGGGTCGAACGCAGAGCCTGATAAACGATATCAATGAAACCTCGGTCGCGGTGTTGAATCTGGTCGTCTCTAACCGGGATAAGTTCAAGAATATGAATGTTTCGGCGCGGACCGAAGAGGACTAATCGGTAGGCAGCCAAACCGTCTGACCGAAAGGAGCGTTGCATGGCCGGCGGGATGGATCTCGGGACCGGTGGCAAGAGCAAGAAGAAGCCGCTCGACGCCACCATCAACTTGGTCCCCTTTATCGACCTGATGGCGGTCACGATCAGCTTTCTGATCATGACCGCGGTGTGGACGCAAATTGGTCGCCTCCAGGTATCGAACAGTGGCGGCCCCACCGATCCCACTCAGCAGGAAGAGAAGGAGAAGACGCTGCCGCTCACCCTCTTGATCACCGACAAGGATTTGAGATTGAGCATTGGGCCCACGACGGATGCTCCCATCCCGATCGTCCGGGACCCGAAAGGCCGAATCGAGTTGACCAAGCTCGAAGCCAGAATCAAGGAGGTCCGCACCCAGCTTCCGGATCAGTCGGCGATTACCCTCCAGCCGGAAGATGGTGTGAAGTACGAAGATCTGGTCCGGATCATCGACGACTGTATTGGCTCAGGGCTACCTAACATTTCCGTCGCTGCGGCGATGGGGTAGCGGCGGAGGGAGCGAATCATGCCGATCCAGACACCCGGCAAACGCTTCGGTAAACGCCTGGAGAAGTCCAAGGTCTTTGGCCATGGCGGGACATTGAAGAAGCCGATGTTTGCGGACCTGTTGATCACGCCGATGGTTGACATGTTCGTGATCATCGTCTTGTTCCTGATCGCGAACTTCTCGGCCACCGGCGAAGTCTTAATGATGACCAAGGACATCCAGCTCCCTGAAGCGGTCAATGTCCGGGAGGTGGAGATGGTTCCGGTAGTCATGGTTTCCAAGGACCAGGTGCTGGTTTCTGGAACGGTGATCGGCCGGGTCGAGGATCTGACCCGCGAGGACTACCTCAACATCCCCAACCTGGAGGAGAAACTCAGGGAGATGAAGAAGCAGTACGAGGATCTTCACACCCTGGCCAAGGATGAGTCGACCAGCTTCAAAGGGGACGTAAACATCCAGGGGGACAAGGACGTCCCGTTCAAAATTATGAAGCGGGTGATGTTCAGCTGCGCGACCGCGGGCTACAACAACATCAACTTTGCGGTGATGACCGCGGGTTCGGGGAAGGCCGTCGAGGAAAAGACCAGTTCAGTCGTTCAATGAGCTTAGTCGCAGCGCCGGATGTTCCTTGAGCTCGGCGCGCGAGTATGCGGTGGCAGCGGAGATCAGGTGGCAAACCCACCCAAGTAGTCCGGCGGAGCCAATCCACAGTCCCGGCGTGATGATCAGCCAGAACAGTCCGCGCAGAATCTCCCGGTTGTAGATTTGACCCAGCCCGGGAATCAAAAACGACAACAGGGCAGCGGCGTGATGTCCGCGCATCGCGGAAATCTCCTGAAGCTACCAGTACGGTTCCGCGCCCGGCTGATTGCTGTCTTGCTGGTCAAACCCTGAGCCAGCGTTGGGCCTTGGGACCCAGGAACGCCATCGCTCCCGCGACCGCAAAGAATCGTATCGACCGGCCGATGATCGCCGCGAGCAGGAACCGCTCCAGCGGAACCAGCACCATGCCGCTGCCAATCGCCACCACCTTGAACGGGGTTGGCAGCACGGAACACAGCAGGGAGAGAACCCAGAAGTTGTTGCCCAGCAGCTCGCCGATGCTGGAGTCGATGCCGAATCGGTGGACTCTGGCGTTCAGGTCGATGGATAGGAAGGTCATCGCTCCGTCGTGCACCAGTTTTCCCAGTTCGTAGCCGATCATGCCGCCGAACAGGCTCGCTACCGTTCCGAGCGTGGCCAACCACCACCATCGTTTAGGCTGTGCCAGGACCATCGGGACCAGTAACGCGAACGGCGGGATGGGGAAGACCGATCCGTCGACGATTGACACGAGCAACATCAGGGAAAGCGCGTACCTGGTCGATGAAAGCGCTTCGATGGTCTGGTACAGCCGGCGGTACCAGGAAGGACGTGGTTCAACCGGCCGGGTCGCTGTGAGTTCTGTTTCAGGCATGTGGGGCCAACGATACCCACCGCGGTGTCCCAGTCCAACTGCGATGAGGCGATTTCGGGGGTTGGACGCCCCGGACCGGCAATTCTCCGCACAAAGCGTTAGGTTCAGGCCGATGACGCCTCTGGAACGAGTCGAAACGGCCTCCGCCGCGCTGAAGATCCTCCCGCTGCCCTCGGTCGTGCTGTTTCCCGGGATGGCCTTGCCATTGCACATCTTCGAGGCTCGTTATCGGGATATGGTCAAAGACAGCCTCGCCGGCGACAGAGTGATTGCAATGTGTCAGCTCGAAGGAACGGAGGAACGAGCGGGACGTCCGCCGCTGCGGCCCATGTGCTGCGCTGCCCTGATCGCCTGGCATCAGGAGCTTGATGACGGCAGGTACAACATCATCCTCCAAGGCGTCGCCCGGGCACGAATCTGGGAAGAGCTCCCCCCTCGGAAGCGATATCGGGAGGTCCGCGCCCAGGTCGTCTGCGATCCCGCCTTTACGGGACCGGAAGAGGAGCAGCTGCGCCAGAGCGCCTTCGAATTGGCCGGTCGGCTGCCTCCGACCATTGGACAGAATCTTCTCCAGAACGCTGCGCGGATGAGCGGCGGCAGCCTGGCCGACGCGATGGCCGCGGCGGTGGTGGTCGATGTCCAACGCCGTCAGGATCTCCTCTCCGAACTGGACGTGCGCCAGAGACTTTTGGCAGTTGTGGACGACATAGGGGAATTGATCGGACGATTGGCGCCAGAAAAGAGCGCAGGTCCTCTGAACTGAGCTCCTGGCTGATGATGCGCCCTGAAGCACCGGAGTGCCGATGCGGCTGGTAAAGATAGGCCTCGCGAGCATCAACACCACGGTAGGTGCGTTCGGCGCCAACGTGGCGCGGGCAATTCGCCTTGCCCAACAGATGTCCGCCGATCAGGTTACCCTCGGAGTCTTCCAGGAGCAGCTCGTCGGCGGATATCCCTCGGAGGACCTCATCCAATGGCAGGGATTCGTCGACCACCAATGGCGCGAGCTGCTTCGCTTCGCAGAGTCCAGTTCGCGCTTGCCGACCGTTTTCGTGCTCGGGGTGGCGGTGGCCTATCAGGGGTTGCGGTTCAATTGCGCCGCGGTCGTCGCCGGCGGTCGCGTGGTCGGCCTGGTTCCGAAAGAGAAACTGCCCACCTACAGCATCTTCTATGAAGGCCGGAACTTCTCGCGGGGCGTGCCGCTCCAGGAAGGCGCGGTGCGTGGGGTGTTCATCGGCGATCGCCTTTTCAAATTCGATTTCGGCACTCTGGCGGTCGAAGTCTGCGAGGACCTTTGGAGTGCGGACGGTCCGATGCGGCGTCGCACCTATTCCGGGGCCGAGCTGGTTGCGAACATCTCCGCGTCGCCGTTCAGGCTGGGGACAGAGCAGAGTCGTCGCGAGCTCATCGCAACCCGAGCGGCAGACCACCAGTGCACGATCGCGTATGCAAATGCCTACGGCAGCAACGATGGGCTGATCTTCGACGGCGGCGGGTACCTCAACCAGAACGGCAAGTGGATGTTGTCGGCGCCTCGCTTCCGCGAAGGCTACGCCGCGAGCACCGTCGATCTAGACCGGACGATGCGGCTGAGATCTGAAAACTCCACCTGGCGGATGGATCGCGAGACCTACCTGGCGAGCCATCCCATGGTGCCCTGCCTCGAAATTCCGGCCTCGGAGTTTTCGACCCGGCGCGAAAAGTTGGAGTACCCGATCCCGCCGCAGCGAAGCTTCTTCCTCCCCAGCCTGGAAGCGCGAAGATCGCCGCGCGAGGAAATGTGCGAAGAGACCCTCGACGCACTTGCTCTTGGGGTAGGGGATTACTTCGAAAAGACCGGCGCCTTCCGCTCCCTGGGCGTGGCTTTGTCCGGTGGCCGCGATTCGATGCTCACGCTGCTCATCGCGCACAGGTATGCCAAGCGCGCTCGGCCGGACAACCCGGGCTCGCTCCTGCAGGCGTTTTATATGCCCACCCGGTACTCGTCCCCTCAAACCCGCAAGGCGGCGGAGACCATTTGCGCCGAGCTTGCCATTTCGTTGAAGGTGGTATCGATCGAGGAGGCGTTCGAACGGGAATTGGCCGCGGTGCGGCAGATGCTGGGGGACTCCAAGGTCACCAGTTTGACCGAGCAGAACACTCAGGCTCGCCTTCGGGCGACGAGGATGTGGAACTGGTCCAACTCCGCTGCGGGGCTGTTCCTGCAAACCGGCAACATGAGCGAAAAGGCGGTCGGTTACACCACGGTGGGCGGTGATCTGATGGGCGGGCTGGCGGTGATCGCCAATGTCCCCAAAACGTTGGTCGTCTACCTGCTCGACTACATCCTGGAGAAGACCAACCTGGAAGGCATTCGTTTGGCGATGGCTCGCCCCGCCGGTCCGGAGCTGGCCCATAACCAGGTGGGAGAAGAGGAGCTGATGCCTTTTCCGATTCTCGATGCCTGCTTCTATCTCTTTGCCGGCGAGAAGCTCCTGCCCGCCGAGGTCCTTGCGGTCCTCACCACGATGTTCCCCGACGAACCCGCAGAACGACTGAAGGCGTTCGTCGAGAAGTTCACCAGGCTCTTCCTGCAGTCCATCTACAAATGGGTGCAATCTCCGCTCTCTCTGCACATCGGAAATCTCGACCTGGAACGAGAGCGCGCGCTGCAGCTGCCTGTGGTGACGCGCTCCGATTGGGTCGCGGAATAGCTTCCGGCTCACCGGGAGACGACGGTATCGCGGCCACCTTGCTTCGCCTTCAGGCAGGCGCGCTCCGCTGCTTCAATGAGATTTCCCCAGGGTTCTCCTCGTCGAAGCGTCGCCACTCCAACGGACACGGTGAGGTAATAATCGCCGTAGCTGGAAGAGTGTGGAGTTGCAGCCACGGTCCGGCGTAGGCGCTGCGCCAGGCGAAGCGCCCGCTCCTCGGTGAAGGTAGGCAGGTACGTTCCAAAGGATCCGCCCCCCGAGCGTCCGATCGGTCCTCGGCCGTCCACCACTTCGGCAATCTTCGTCGCCAACCAGCCAATCGAGTCATCGAGCTGGGTCGCCCCATGCACATCGTTGTGCTCTTGCAGCTGATCCACGTCCACCAACACCAGCGACAGCGGATCACGCAGCCGCTGCGCGCGGGCAACGGCGCGGGCAAGCTGAAGCTCGAAGTACTCCTTCTTCCAGGCGCCGGTGAGCAGGTCGATATAGTGGGCGACGTCGGTCAA